>Ga0209806_1002007_pt1 | contig 12892 bp, 13 predicted proteins | sample GraSoiAngelo_152_FD_186166 | JGI IMG/M metagenome (GOLD analysis project Ga0209806, IMG submission 186166) | Grasslands soil microbial communities from the Angelo Coastal Reserve, California, USA - 14_1009_12_30cm (SPAdes) (version 2) | ecosystem: Environmental > Terrestrial > Soil > Grasslands ... | reverse complement strand
TTTCTAGTCGCCGGTCTTTAGGGTTCGTTGAAAAACTTTCAAGATCGCCCTGCTCTATCGTTCTTGTCATTCCGAGGCCGAACGCGGCGGCGGAATCTGCGATTCCGAGGAGCGCGAGAGCCGGTATGGTGGCAAGCAGCGGGGTGCCGTATGTGGTAGGTGAACGTCTGCGTACACGACGTGGTTCGGCAGACGCAGCTGTGGCGAACGAGATTCCTCCGCCGTTCGGCGTCGGAATGACAAAACAGGGGGTTGTTCGGCTGCGCAAGTCATGAGCAAAATTTAGTCTTCGCTGAAGACTGGCGACTTCAGACTGTTACTTCAGACTTGCCAGCCGCTCCTTGGCCATAGATTCGGCCTCGGTCTTCGGATTATCTTTCACGATCTGCTCGTAGACCTGCTTGGCTTCCATGGATTGTTGCGAGGACTCGTACAGCCCGGCCAACTGCATCTGTGCCGTGACCTTGCTGACCGTATTGGTGGGCTTATTGATCAGCCCTTTGTAAAGATCCACTGCCTCTTTGTTGCGATTGTTGTTCGCATAGAAAGAAGCGAGCGCAAGCTTGGCAAGCGCAGCGAGATCGCTATTATGGCTGGAAGCGACGTCCTTCAGCTCCCGCTCGGCCAGCGCTTTGTCGCCCAGTTCAATCGCGTTGGTCCCTTGCAGGTAGCGTGCGATGTCAGCCGTGTGCGTGTGCGGATACGTGTCGATCACGCCCTGCAGTTGCAGCTTGGCTGCCTTTGCCCGTTCCTGAGCTGAAGCAAACGAAGGAGCGTTGGGAGTTTCCGGCGAACCGGCCGGACGTATCGGTGTCTCGAGGGTGCGCACCGCCTTGGTCAGCTCCAGGTTGGCTTTATCGTCCTGCTGCGTGATGTAGTACCAGCTTCCGAGAACGGCGCCTACCACGGCCGCCGCGATCACCACTCCGATAACGAGCTTGTATTTGTGCTCGATGGTCCAGTGGGCGGTAGCTTCGGCAACGCCGATGGTGGCTTGGGTAAAGCGGTCGGTTTTCAGCTGATGGCGTGTTTCTGCGCGCACGTACTCCTCATTCCATATTTCTTTGTTATTGGTGTGGGCTAATGATTCTTCAGTCTAACAGGCTAAAAACAGCAGCGTCAAAGATTCGCCAGCACGGGAATATCACGGTGAGCCTAGTTCCGCGACCACCATTCCTCGAGATGCCCACGTTCAAAAACAAAAGCTTTAACCGCCAAGATCACAAAGGGACCGCGAAGTTCGCAAAGAAAGGCTTTTTAGCTGAGCCGCATTGTTCGGGCCGCCCTGATGTTCTTCGCGTCTTTGGCGGTCATAAGCTTTTGTGCCCGCGAAAAACACGAAGCCGCCAGCATCGCGCTGACGGCCCTCTTCCCACATCCCAACTCCGTCTACTTGGGCGCTTCTTCCAGTAGACCCTGTTCCAGCTTTTCCTGGCATTCGATGCAGTGCCGCGTCCAGGGCACAGCCTCCAGGCGCTTGGCATTGATTTCCTTGCCGCAGCTGATGCACTCGCCGAAGCTGCCCTCACGGATGCGATACAGCGCGCCCTCCACCATCTGGAGCAACTGCCGATCATTATTACTCTGGTGAAAGAGGAATTCCTTGTTATAGGAGTTGGCGGCCTTGTCAGCGATATCCTGGGTCGAATCCTCATCGGCGGAGCGGCCATCTTGTTCCGTCCGCGAAACCATTCGACGCAATTCCTGCTGGCGCGTCTCCAGCCGTTTTTTGAATGTCTCGACCTTCTTCTTGTCCATAATGGTTGCCCGGCTACTGAGAGTCACGGCCCCAGAACCCGAATTGGGCTTGGGGCCAAACAAAAATGATATGCGCGGAAATTGAAATGCGTCAACTGGGGCAGCCTGTAGCTAGATAGGACAGCGACTGTACTCTTCCCGCTTCGGAACAGCGGAACGCCACAATTACCGTGGTAAGGGCTGAGCGGCACAGGCCAGGGCGTAGCCCATGACTGCCATGGCGGCAGCGTTCTCGCGCAATTCGGCTGGATCAATCTTGTCGAGCGTGTCCGCGGCGGTGTGGTGATAATTAAAATAGGTACGCCCGTCTTGCATGATTCCCAGCGCCGGCACGCCCGCCTGTGACATAGAGGAAATGTCGGCACCTGGACTGAATGGCACAACCTTGATCAGATTCGCGCCGAAACTCTCCAGAATTTTCTGCACCGGCTTTAAGGCTTCCATAGCCTGAGGGCTCATCTTTACGTTGAAGCCGAGCGGGTGGTCCGCCCCGAGGTCACTCTCGATCGCCGCCACGTGATTCGCGAACTCGGCCGAGTGCGCTGCGCTGTAGGCTTGCCGACCTCGCCCACCGCTCTCCTCGTCCACCCACGCAATCACGCGGATCGTCCGCTTCGGGCGGAGATGGAGCGTCTGCAGTAACTGCGCCGTCTCCATCGCGACGGCCACACCCGCGCCGTCATCGATCGCGCCCGTTCCCAGGTCCCAGGAGTCCAGATGTCCAGAAGCGACCACAACCTGCTCGGGATGCTCACTACCGCGCAGATCGGCCACCACGTTGTACCCCGTGGTGTCCGGCAAACTTTGCGGCGTGAGGACAAGGCGCATGCGGACTTTCCCCTGCGCGGCCAGGTCGGACACGAGCTCAGCATCCTCTGCGGCGACCGCTCCCGCCGGGATTCCCGCAGGTGTACTGAATCCGGTATGCGGCAGTCGGTACTCGGCTCCGCCCACAGACCGCACCAGCGACGCGACCGCTCCCAACTCCGCCGCCGTTTTCGCTCCTGCGCCACGATAAACGACAGCTTCCCCGTATGCATCGAGGGCATAGCCCGCTGCGGCTTTCTTCGTGTCGAATGGAAAATTGAAGAGGACGATCTTGCCAGCGACCTTGCTCCGGCCGAGCGCGCTCAACTCTTCAAAGTTACGGACCACAACCACTTCGGCAGTGATACCGTCGGCCGGGGTTGCCGTACTTCCCCCCAAAGCGGTGACCACAATTTTCTGGCTGGTCTTCGGAACCTGCCCGGGGAACTCGACAAGCTCGGCCGTCTCGCCGCCGCGCACCCAGTGCGGAACCTTGACCTCCTCGAGCCGGACTTCCAAGCCGAGTTTCCGCATTTCCTCGGCAACGTATTGCGCCGCCTGTTGCGCCTGCGCTGAGCCGCTTGGACGCGGGCCAATGTTCTCGGTCAGATGGGCCACTTGCCGAAAGGCATAGTCGTCGGCCAAAGCCGCGTCTCTTATCGTGATCAAATCGTGGATCAGTTCGGGAGAGAAAGCGGAATCCGATGGGTTGGGACGGGAAGTACCCTGCGCCGTCAAGTTCGGGTCAAGAAAGGTGATGAGCAGCAGAATCGCGGGTAGCCTGCTCCCAATCCTGCCACTCAACTTTCTTCTGCCTTTCAACCCGCCTCCCGTCGACTGGAGCGCTGCATGTCCAGACTCACGTCGATGCGAGTCTTTGATTCGCGCTGATGAATTGCTCGGGTTCTCTTTGGATCAGAGCGAACGACGGGACAGTCTACTACAGGGAATTCAACGTTCGGATTGATCGCTCGTCGATGGCTGGTTCAGGAAGACTACTCCTGATTCGCCGCCCGCAAGGCAGCATAGCGAGGAGCGTCGGCCGGATCGATATCTTGATCGTCCAGAAGCAGGGGAATACTGGAGCGCAGCGCCTCAATCTCCTGGCGGACGCGGGCGATCTCTGCTTCTTTTTCGCGCAATAGCTGGTATACGTCCCTCATAAGGGTTCCTCCAAGGGACTAGCTGGGATTCAGGGAGCATACAGGAAGGCCGGCTTAGCCGTCATCCGAAAATGCTGGCCCAGCTCGATTCCAATCCTGTGTTGCATAGAGAACCAGTTCATCGAGAAATGGAGGGACGGGCGTCCTCGCCCGTCTGGCGGGGACGCCCGCCTCTCCATGTTGTGGGAGTGCCAACGGCCAACAACTAACGACCAATGACTGCTCTAAAAAAAGCGGCCCCATTTCTGGGGCCACCGTTCAAAGAGGCAGAAAGGCGGGAAGTCAGGGAAGACTTTGCAAGGTGTCGTTCGGCAAAACAGAACGACGTTTCGGAAGTTGTCGAGAACAATGGGTTTTGGTGAAGGTCATTACTAGTATGCGGCCTCTTTTGTTGTTCAGGATTTATGCACTTCCTGAACCAAAAGAATTTGTCACATCGCCGTGTGATCCCCGTCACGCTAAGCTGCTGTCCTGGCACGGGTTAAAAATGGACATCGAGCTCTGTTGAGAACTGGCAAAGAATAGCCCAGGCGGCGGCAAGATGCACATTGCTGCACATTGGTTGCAGTCCACTGCTTCACTTTTCCATTCGATAGTAAAAAACCCGCCCCGAAATTCAGGCGGGCTGGAGCTGGAAGGCCAATAGATAAGCGCTAACTGTTCCCGGCGACGGTGCGGAGTTTGCCGGGCAGAAAATGATACGGCGGCCACGGACCGCTGATGACCAGTTCGCAGTTCTTGAGCTGCTTGGCCGCCATCGAGTAACGGTTCTGATATTTTTCCACTGACTTCGAATCAATCAAATGGGCGATGTCGATCAGCATCCCATCCGATGCTACCTTCTTGCAGCTGACTTCCTCTTCCAGCGGATTGAAGAGTTTGTGTACCTGGACCGAGAGGGCCCGGGCCTTGGTCTGGCGCTCCCGTTCCTTGGAAGCCTTCTCGCGCAGCTTGGCGAGATACTCCCGGCCAACTGTATCCGGCAATACGACGTTGATCATGGCGTCCCGCAGCGATCCATCCCGGACCACCAGCTTGAGCCGCATCTCCGATTTGCCACGCAGCTTTTCGACGCTGACGCCGAAAGCGCGCCGGTTCGAGCGAACGGCCTGACGAAGGGCGTCGTCGGTGTCAAAGATCGTTCCAAAACGGAACGGCAGGACGGTTCCGTTCCGGAAGCAAACGCTCACCACGCGGGCATGCTCCAGAACCGTCTTTTCATCCACTTTATGGGTTCCGCGGTCATATTCGCTGACTATCACGGCGAAGTCTCCGCTGGGATAACTCAGGACGGGGGCTCCATTGACGCCCTGAATGCCTTCCAGGAGGAAGGGACGCCGGGCTCGGGTACCATTTGGGAGAGCCTGATGTTCAGTCAGGCAGTATGCGTACCACGCCATATCGATCTCTCCGAATCTGGGCAGAGACGGACAACTCGTCTCTTTTGACATTCGCGAAAGTAGGGTCCGACTTCTCTAAACTGGAAGAAAGGGCAGTTGAAACGAGACGGACGCGAATCACTACGCTACGTCCAACCTCATATTACTTCCGTCACCAGGCGAATTGCAACAACTTCGTAGCACTGATTCGTTTTAATGAGTCTCCCCTCCCCGTCTGACCAAGGGTCAAGGCGTCTCAGTTTTGAGACTGAAAACCGCAATCGAGGAAAATTGGCCTATAGAAGACGAGACGTGGGATTTCGACGAGGCGCTACTTCTTGGCCGCCTTCGCGACCCTCTCCTGCAGCGCGATCGTGACCACGCGCAGCATATCGTCCCAGGGTGCCGGCTTCCCGGTCCAGATTTCAAACTGCCGCGCCGCTTGGTGCACGAACATCTCGATCCCCGGAATGATCTGAGCGCCTCTGGCCTTCGCCGCTTTCAAGAAACGTGTCTCCGGCGGGTCGTACACCATGTCGAAGACGTACTTGGCATTGATCTCGTTCTCGTGCAAAGGCGACTCACCGCTGTTCGACATGCCTACCGGTGTGGCGTTCACGATGACGTCGAAAGCCAGCTTTCTGAGATCTTGGCGCTTGATGGTGCGCGCTTTTGCCTGGCGCGCCAGCTTCTGCGCGGGAGCGGGCGTGCGGTTGAGGATGAACACCTCGCACCCGCGTTCTTTGAGTCCAAACACGGCGGCCCGCGCGGCGCCTCCAGCACCCAGCACCAGGATGCGGGCGCCCTCCAGCGGAATTCGCTGCTCCAACGGCCGCACCACACCTGCCGTATCGGTGTTGAAGCCGTATAGCTTGCCATCCTGCGCGCGCACGATGGTATTACACGCGCCAATCTTCGTTGTATGCGAGTCGGTATTATCGAGGTACTTCAGGATCGCTTCCTTGTACGGCATGGTGATGCTGAGCCCGTGAATCGGAATTTCGCGCACGCAGGTCAGCAGATCTTTCAAGGCCTTGGCGTGCAGCGCGAGATAGACGGCATTCACGTTCTCGCGCCGCAGCGCAGTGTTCATGATGATGGGCGAGAGTGAGTGCGCGATCGGGTCGCCCGCCACTCCGTACACGCGGGTCGCAACATCCACCTGTTCGATACGGTACACACTGCGCAGATCTTGCGCCGTGACTTGCCCCGGAGCCGTCCGCTCCTCCTCACTCACAGAGGCAAAGGTAAAAGCGCTCCCAGCTCTGACACCCAGCACCCGGCTGATGATGCCCTGTTCCCCCATGCACAACCCGACCAGCGAATGGCGATCGCTTTCCTTCTCCAGGAACTTCATCATCGTTACGTTGTCGGTGAGGGTGGTTGCGGTCGAGACCACTTTGTAGAAGTCGGCGGGATAATTCCGCATCTTCTCCAGCGTCTCGGGAAGCTTCTTTGTGCCGTGAAAGTCGTGGAACGAAAGGATCAGGGCCGCCCGGCTCCTAAGTTTTTGCAGTTGCTCTCCCTTGCACTTGAGGGCGGTTTGCAGCTCCACGTCCACCAGCTGGCAACCGGCTGCTGCGGCCTTGGATAGCAATTCGAGCTGCGATGCTACCGATCCCCGGAACTTGCCACCACTAGTCGCGCGGCGGCAGGTCGCGATTACGACCGCGTGCGGAAACATCTCGAAAAAGCTTCTGATCCTGGGAAGGGCCAGCCCCGGCTTGGGAAGATAGTCCAACCTGAACTCAAGAAAGGGGTTGTCGCGTACCAGACCCTCGGCTTTGTCGAGCAGCTGGGCCGGGTCTGAGGCGATCACCGCTACGCAAACCCGAGGCAGCCTCAGGGGCAAAAAACGCTGCACGAAGTTAGCGGGGGAAGAGTTCATCGCTTAGGAGCAGGTCGCGCGCGATATTACAGGGGCGTAATTGCAGATGCAACAACGGATTAACTTTACCGGCCGCGGAACACTTTCGGCGAAGACCGCATAACACCCTCGTAACCTTGACCCACCCCCACCCCCTTGTTACCTTCCGGCTGAAGCCCCTGTGTGTGCTCTGCTTAGCGGGGTGAGACCACGGTTACCTGCCTGGTCTTGGAGGTAAGATGAAGAAAATAGGACTTTTCGTTCTGTTGGCGGCCCTCGCGGCAAGCGCCCAGGACTCTTCCGGCGCAGCCGATGCCAACGCGCCACAGGGTACCAGCCCGACTTCGGTGAGTTTCCCGGTCGAGCGGATTCAAACCCCCACCTACGCGGACCTCTATTGTGCCGGATTCATCAACAAGTCGCTCCTGCCCAATGCGAATTACGTGGCTGGCGGCCTGCAGACTCCGAACACCACCAAGTTCGTGACGGGCGACATCGTGTACCTGGCAGGCGCCGGCTACACCATCGGTGGGCAGTACACCGTTGTCCGCGAACTGAAGGACCAGAACCGCTACGAAGTTTTTCCAGGCCAGGCGAAAGCCTTGGCCGCAACCGGACAGCCTTACGGCGAAATTGGACGAGTGCGGATCGTTGACACCCGGGCCAAAATGGCTATCGCCCAGGTGGAATATAGCTGTGATCCACTAAACCCCGGCGACATCGCTATCCCGTTTGCCGAAAAGCCGGCTATCTCTTTTCATCCTCCGCTGCGCTTTGATCGCTTCATCCCCAAGACTGGGAAGACCAGCGCTCGCATCGTGCTCGGTAAGGACTTCGATTCCACCCTGGGCACTGGGATGAAGGTCTACATGAACATGGGCACGAACCAGGGCGTCAAGATCGGCGACTATTTCCGCGCCGTCCGGTCCTACTCGGCGGATCTTGCCGATCCGGTTGACTCCTTGTCGTTCAGAGCTTCGACCGCGGAAGATACCCAGCGCCGGCCCCCGTCGATCGAAGGCACCTGGATGACGAAGACCAAGGGCCCGAATATCCGTGTAGGGGATCTGCCGCGCCGCGCCGTTGGTGAGATCGTCATCATTAGCACGACTCCCACCACATCCACCGGAATGATTGTGTTTGCACTGGAAGATGTCCACGTCGGCGACAACGTGGAACTCGACGACCAGCAATAGATTTCTGCGTCAGGGAAGCGCAGGTGTCAGGGAACCGGGGAGCGCGTCAGGCTCTCCGGTTTTTCTTTTATTTTGCAGAAGTTCGTTCGGGTTCCGGCGTCCGAAATCAGCCCAAATCAACACCGAACGAACCTTATCGTTGAGATCCCGCAGGTAGATGGGCGAGTGCTGTTCTGCGCGGCCGGTATGTAGACCAACTCGAGAAGCCTTCTAGCGGAAGAACACGACGTGGAAGTCGCCGGGTATCTGAGAAGCCCCCACAATCAGCAAAATTGTCACAATCGCTAATTCCATTTCAAACTCCCCACAAGCACATAGCGAACAATAACTCAAAACTCCTCGCAGCCCAAATTACTTCTGTACCGCGAAGGTTTTTTTGTCATCCCCGTGCTGTTGGATGCAACATAGCTCGCCGCCGTGACTGAAAAATCGCAACTGTGCCGAGCAAGAATTCCCCCGGTTTTTGTGGAGAGGCGGGCGTCCCCGCCCGCCTGGACGGGCGAGACGCCCGTCCCTCCAGTCTTTCTTCAAAAATGACCAAGCCCGACGACCCCCTGCTGCCAGGCACGAGCCATGCGCAGTTCGCGTATCGCCGGCCGGCGTGGCTGGACGATACTAAGCAGGCATCCTTCGGACAAACGCGTCGAGTCTGCCGGCATCCGCATTTGCGGCGGATTCAAGTAGATTCCAGCAGCCGCTAACAATCAGGAATGAAGATCGGAATCGCCGAAAACCTCCGCCGTAAAACTCGCAAGGATTGCCCCCGCCTTCCACACATCGGAGGGCAGGCCGGCTTTGCGACAGGTTTGTTCGAGGAAGGTGCTGCGGTCCCAGTGGTGCTCGACCGGAACTTGCGGGAGAAGAAGTCCGCGATGACTGCCCAAGGTCACTACCAGCCCGTGCCGACCAACCTCGATCTGCTCGGGTTCAATCGGTGAGAGGGGAGAAAGGATGCTGAGAGACACCTCCAACCGGCGTGCCTCTTCAAGACTCACGGGAAGAAATCGCGTGTCTTGCGATGCTGCGGCAAGCGCGGTCTCGGCCACGGCGCGGTACACCGGGAGCACAGGCAGAACATAGCCAACGCAGCCGCGCAACTTGCCCTCGAGGTAGATGGTCGTGAACGCGCCTCGCGGCTCCCCCAGGTGAGCGCTGGGCGGATCGAGAGACAGCGTCCGCTTCTCAAGTTCCGATTCGATCGCCTCGTGCGCCAATCTCACGAGGAGCGCGCGCTCGCTGGGAGAATATTCGTCGCGTTCCATGGTTGGGGGACAGGCCGGATGGGATTCCGTCCTCCGTGAGTTATGAGGTAGGAACGACATTGCGCTTCCGCCGGCTCAGCACGAAAGCTCGCCGCCGGCTCCGCACCACTTGCCGGTCAATCTTGGACCAGAAGGCGGCGAAGTAGTCGATCGCGGAAATCAGCGACAGGCACACCATGAACCAGATGGCACCCCAGGCAATCCAGTGCACAGGGAAGAAATAGCCGCCGAACAGCGGCCACTCCTTCCAGCGGTGGTCCAGAATCACAGCGACGACCGAAACGATCTGCACCACCATCTTGAACTTGCCGAGTTCACTCGCTTCAATGGTGAAGCCTTCGCTCGCAGCGATGCCGCGCAACCCGCTGACCAGAAATTCGCGCCCGATCACGATGACCGCGATCCACGCCGGCACTAAACTCGGATTGAACTGCACCAGAGTGATGTAGGCAGACGCGATCAGCATCTTGTCGGCCAGCGGATCAAGCAGGATGCCCATCGTGGTGATCTGCCCTCGCCTCCGCGCCAGGTAGCCATCGATCCCGTCGGTAATCGAAGCTGCAATGAACAGCGCCGAGGCCAGCAACTCCTTCTCACCATGCGCGCTGCCAAACCGGCTCGTGGACAGAATCCAGATCAGCAGCGGAATGCAGAGGATCCGTGCAAACGTGATGGAGTTAGGTAAGTTCACCGGAGGTCATCGCGCGCTGTCTGCAGGCAGTCACAAAACAAGCGTTAGCTCGATTATCCTCCACGGCGCAAGCGGAAAGCAATGGACAGAAGGGCAGACTTCCGCGCTCCGCCGGCTTGCTCTCGCAACCCGTATGAAAGCACGTCACCTCACCGACGTTCTGCTTGTCCGCGACCACTCAAACGCAGGTCACCTTTTGATCTGTCATCTTGAGGGCAGTGCAAAGCCTTAGCCTTAATCTGTCATCTTGAGCGTAGCGAGGCGTCAGCCGAGCGGAGTCGAAAGACCCCATTGCGGTTTGGATCTGACGAAACGCAGATATGTGTTTCCACCACGGGATCGCGAAGGCGTGGATTGCCGTTAATTTCGTAAAACTTCGAGGCCGGACAAATCTGGGCGTTGGCGGCTCGTACTGGAAATGCTATCTGCTTTTCGTCAGACCGAAACAGCAGCGGGGTCTTTCGACTCCGCTCGGCTGACGCCTCGCTACGCTCAAGATGACAGACAACTAGAGCTCGTGAGAGCAACCTGACGAGAAGCAGATATGCATTTCCACCACGGCGCGAAGGCGCGGATTGCCGTAAAACTTCGTAGACTTCGAGGCGCACAAGTCTGCGCGTTGGCGGCTCGTACTGGAAATGCTATCTGCTTTTCGTCAGACCGAAACAGCAGCGGGGTCTTTCGACTCCGCTCGGCTGACGCCTCCACGCTCAAGATGACAGACAATTACGGCGTGCGGGAGCAATCTGCCACGCCGAGCACCGCCACATTTGAGGACTGGCAGCGGGGTGTTACCACCCTCGATCCGCCACATCCTTCATCACGCTGCGTTCGTGCCGCTCTTTCCCATCGATTGCAGGATGCTCATCCCGGTTTCGAGCAAAGTGGAGTGTTGTGGCATCTCGCCGTTAGGGGTCAGTTTGTCAACCAGTGTGGGCAACAGCTGCGAGAGCACATTTCCCGCCGCTTCGGGAGACATGCCGGCTTTCGCGGCCAGCTGTTTCACCTGGTCGCTCCCCAAGACGTGTTGAATCTGATCCGGGCTAATGGGAATATTCTGTCCGGTTCCAACCCATGAGGAAACCAATCCCCCCAATCCTTTCTCTTGAAAGCATTGCAGGAGCCCGGCCAATCCTCCTGGCTGGTTATGAATCATCTGAAGCAAGCCGGTCGCGAGCGGGTTCCCACTCCCGCCCAGCATGCTGCTGACTGCTCGGTTCTCTAGATCGTCAAAAACGCCCATGGTACCTCCTCAGAAAATCTCAAGTGCAACGCCGATTGGGCGCGGCAAAAACAAGTCGGCACCAGCCACTGCTCCGATAGTGAACAATGCCGGTGCCGACGATGAGTTTCAAAAGACATCTTACTTCTGCTTGGCGATGACCAGATCCTTGATCTTGTTGTAGGTGGCTTGCGGAATAATCTTCTTTTTGACCAGATCCGTTTTGGCCTTGTAAGGACGGCCGTCGATGATCTTCTGCGAATATTTCTCGCCGATGCCCGGCAGCGCATCCAGCTGATCCTTGGTCGCCGAATTCAGATCGACCAGATCCCCGGCCGGCGCTGCGCTCGCTGCCGGAGGTTTTTTCTGCCCGGATTGCGGAGCGGCTGACGCCAGTCCCGTGCCCACGATCAACAGAATCGCGAACAATCCCGCCAAGATCCGTGTCATGCGATTCGCTTTCATTGTCTCTCCTTAGTCTTTCTTGGATTCCTTGTACCCGGCCGCTTTTGCTTCGGATTCCGTCATGAACTTACCGTTCTTCGTCTTTCCGTAAAACTGTCCGCCTTTGTGGTAAATGCCGCTGTCGAGATTGACCCAGACCTTCCCGTTCGACTTAGCAGCCGCCGTTTCAGAATCGGAAGCAGCGCCTGATGGAGCCGCCTTCCCCGCGGACTTCTTTGCGGGCGTGCTGCTCGCGGCAGGTGCATTGGCAGGAGCGCTCATCTCCGACTTGTTCGCGGCCGGCGTGGCAGGAGCAGCCGAGCTTGTCATGCCTGAATCACTGGTATTGGCCTTGCTCTTTTTGCTCTTCTTCGTGCTGGTTCCGGTCTCTGCGTTGGCATTCGCCGAATCGGCACTCGCCTCAGCAGATTTTTTCTTACCCTTCTTTGCGGTCGTGGTGCCCGTTTCGGCATTCGCGTTCGCGGCGGACTGGTCGGTCGACGCCGTGCTCTCCGTACTCTTTTTCTTGTGGCTCTTTTTTGCGGAGGTCGAGCCGGTCTCCGCGTTCGCGTTGGCCTGGTCGCCCGAGGTCGTAGCCTCGGCGCTCTTCTTCTTGGATTTCGACTTCTTGGTAGTGGTCGTGGTGGTTGTGTCGGATGCGGCGCTTTGGTCGCTCGCGGTCCCTGCGTCCTTCTTCGCCTTCTTGGATTTCTTCTTGGTTGTAGAGTCGGTGGTCTGGTCGCTGGTGCTGGCCTGGGGCTTTGCCAGCGCAGGAATAATCGAGAGCGCGAATAACAGGCACAGGCCCGCTATCCACGTACTGATCCTGATGGGGAGTCTGTTCATAGGGTCCTCATTGATGAGGGGCGGATGGAGCAGCCCCGACTGTAGAACTGCGGGAAGCCCGAGCTCTGCTTCCGAAGGTCAGGCCAGAGAACGCGGGTGGGATGTCGTACGCCCGCGGCCAGCCATCATGCCAGTCCGCGAGCATCGGGGTCAAGTGAGTGTACTCGTCCAGTGGATAGGTGACACTTTCATTCTTTCCGTTGAGATGAGTTCAGTCTGAGGAACTGGAGTGGGGTTAAGTAGCCCAGCGCCTGATG
>Ga0209806_1002006_pt1 | contig 12893 bp, 10 predicted proteins | sample GraSoiAngelo_152_FD_186166 | JGI IMG/M metagenome (GOLD analysis project Ga0209806, IMG submission 186166) | Grasslands soil microbial communities from the Angelo Coastal Reserve, California, USA - 14_1009_12_30cm (SPAdes) (version 2) | ecosystem: Environmental > Terrestrial > Soil > Grasslands ... | reverse complement strand
CGAAGGTTCGCTGATGCTCTCTCGGCTCTTCGGACGTTCGACTCCACACTTCCCAACAAGCTCATGGCCGCTGAGATCATGGCCGCACTGAGTAGTCAGGACGTCCAAATCCTTGGAGCTAATCTAAGGAATCTGGACGAACAGCTGAGGCATCAAGGTGTTCCGAAAGAACAATCCGCTGGAGTTGCCGCTACTATCATGGCAGGCCGAAGGTTCGACGGAACCTATCCCATCGGCCGATTTTCCCAGTTTAAGAATCTGACCAAATCAAGCGAAGCTGCTTCGATACTGGCCATCATGAATGTTCCAATCGACGGGTTGAGTTCCAAATTCCAGCAGTTCAGGTCATTGTTCAACTCCTGGGGATACACGACATCAGAGGACACTGAGATCTCTTCGGCCTTCCTGGGAATCGGGGAACTAAACCCAGACGAGGTAAAAGAGAAACTGAAGTATATTATTGAACAGCTGCAGAACTACTTGCAGTATCCCATCGTCGCAGCCGCAATTCTCGCCTCCATACCTGTGTTCGAAGCCCATGAAGTCCTCGACCTCATGGAAAAGGCAGTCACGTTACTCAGAGGCTACGCTACAACCTATGCTACAGGCCTAGAACGGTCCGAATTAGTAGCCATGGCAGTAAGAATGATCCATGGAGTTCGAAACGAGATAGTAAAGGAGATTGACCCCACAGCCAAGATCACAGGAACCCCAGTGCAGTTCACGTATGGACCACATCCACTCTTTTTCGGGTACTACCCGGTAATCATAGCCCACGGATCCTATCATTCAATCTTCAGTGGGATGGGAGGATTCCATCCAGCTCATAGCCACGGCGTAGGAGGATTCGCAGGTTGAACCACAAAGTCCTCGCCGTAGCTCCGTTAATATTCCTGATAGCGCTTGCAGTTGCAGCGAATGCGACCTCGGTTTCCGCGTACGCACCGCAGAGCGGCGACTTCTTCAACTATTCTGAAACGACGACTGTGAACAACGGTCAGAACTCGTACTCCGGCTACACGGATCAAGCCCAGACAACGGGGATGGAGAAGATGACCTCCATAAGTGGACGCAATGTATCAGCCACCTATAGCTATTCACTTCAATACAGCAACAACCAGGGGCTCTCCAACTCTAGCTCGTCTTCTGGCAGTTATACGTGGTCAACGAGCAGCTTCACGTACGTAAAAGGAACCGATCATCAAGTGGGCTACACAAACCCCATTTACGTTTGGTTTGACATGAACTCCTCCCTTCCAGTCGGGGGTACCTTCTATGTTCTCAACACTCAATTCACAGTGTTGTCGAAGAACTACAGTCTGCAGTTACCCACGGAAAGTAACAAGTACGTTCAGAGCATCCAAACCAAAGGGACAGGTCAATACCAGCGGACCGACGACTACGGCATCTTCGCAGCATCCTACACATGGTACGAATACTTCGACCCATCGACTGGCTACATCATAGGCTACAACTACGTTGAGCAGGATAACGGCTCGTACCAAATGCAGGCCGGGAGCTTCACTTACACCGATAATCTCTACGTCACTTCAACTAGCTACAATCTGGCACCGGCAAATCCTCCCCCTGTGAATCCCATTGATACTCTCTTGGCGTTGGCTCCGTACCTCACCTTGGCGTTGATAGCTGTCCTATTCGCCGTGGTGATAGTGATCTATGCTTCAAAAAGAAGGAGACGCATGGACACTATTCCCGAGCACCCACCAGGTCCGGCTACCCTCCCCAGTGCGCCGCCTTCCACGCCTCTGGAATCTGGAATAGACCTAGGCTCAAGGCCGCCGCCTCAGGTCGTGATAAGGGACGTGGCAAAGGTGAACTGCAAGTACTGTGGAACTCTCATTCCAACCACAGCAGATACGTGCCCATACTGCGGAGGGCCCAGACGGTAGTATTCAAGCGTGGGAAAAAGCTCTGACCTTAGAAATCGCTAAGCCAGCGCCGATCGCCCTTAGAGGGATGCCCATCAACCTCAATGTATACGATGGAGCCGCGACGATCACGAACAAGTACTTCAGACATTTTCCGATGCCGGACTTCGAGAGGATATACCTCCCTGATAGTGTAAGGTCCTTCTCTGACGTGGACCCGATAGGAACCAAAGAGCTCTTGATAGATGACAACAGGAGCGCTGTTGGTAGACAGCCCTACATGGCCATTGACGGCATCGATTTCTACTTCTCCGTTAAGGGAATAGGGTCGACAACCAGTCCGTTCAGCCGCCAGCTCTTCAAGAAGGAGGAGGTTTGCGGTCTTCTCAAGAGCGGTACTACGAAGGAAAGGATCATGAATACCAAGGAGAAAGAGCTGAGGTTTCCGAGGTATCTTACCGGGGAGTTGTGGTCGAGGGGATGCCCCTATGGGTCTCAAGGGCTCGAATTCGCGTCCATTGCCATGAAAGCAACTGAGATGTCGGATGCTAGCACCACATCCATCCACGGGTTCCGGATTGCTCCCTTGGTGAAGATTGTCAAGTTGCCGGAAGCCCTCCAAAACGAGGTCACTCAGGTGTACTGGTACAGGAGGTTCAAGCAGGAGATGGTTCAGGAGATGAGGCTAATCCCGTCCAATATCAGGATCTATTTCCATTCAGACTGGACCATCGGGGACGATACGGGGGAGCTTTTTGACTTTTTCCGCATCGACAACAATGACAAGGCGATGGGTTTCCTAGAGAACTTCGTTAAGAGCGGAATTGCGATCCTCACTTTGTTCGTTAGGTCCGTAAGGGACAATGGCAATGGTACATACAGCGGGTTGGATTTTTACGATGTCTGGCTGGATAAGGATGCGGTATTAGCTCCAGACGGGACCATCTTCTGGGCGGACCTGGAAGGGCTACAGATGATAGCCATTGGGGGAAGGGACAGGGCCGACCTCGAATTCAATATCGAGGAGAAGATGGAGCATCAGATATACAGGTCGCTGTACGAATTCATGTACGCTTATGAACAGATAGAAAGGGAGCGGGTCAGGAGGTTCGGTCATATCACTGATCGCAAGACCCAGTTCGAGTACCTCCTGACCGATGCCTTGAAAGATGATGAAGTTGTAGACCTCCATCGAAGCCAAGATAGCCTTGAACTGGTCATAGGCAATGTACTTGGAGAAGAGAGGCTGACCAAGAAGTTCACGATTCTGGATTGGTAGCCTATGACAACCACCTTTACACCGTTAAAACGCGCACAAACGGAAAGTTAGGTGACGTAGGTAGAGAATCATGAAAAATAGCAATAGCCTTCAGGTATCTGAGGTGAAATCTGCAGATGAGGAACTTCATGATTTGCCGAAGGGCCTCTCCTTCTTTGACCCGATCATACGTCACGAAGCCAAAGAAGCTCTTGAAGCCGGCGGTGAAGTTTACGTCTCCCAGAGTTCTAATGGACACAAGAGTGGTTTGTTCATCTATGATGGCTATGAGGCGACGGGAACCATCTTTACGAGATCACGGGAAGTATTCGACCACTTCTATTTGCTAAAGCCTTCCAGTTACATTTTCTCGGAGTATGAGGTAGCAGAACATCCGAAGGAGGTCTGGAACATCTGGCAGCTTGACGTCGATAAGGTTCCCCTCGTCCACAAATTCAAGCACCATGTCAGCTTGGAGTATGATGTCGGAGAAATAGAACGCTTTATGGCCTCTTCACAACCCGAGACAAATAGGCAATGGATCAAGGTCGCCCTCAGAAACGGAGACAAATGCTTCGTTGTCAGAATAGCAAACAGAATCGTAGGTATAGCTTGGATGACGATTGTCGGCGGAGTAGCAAGGTCCCACGGCCTTTACGTTGAACCCCAGTTCAGGAAAATGGGCATAATGAGAGACAACCTGCAGGCGAGGCTTATCTATCTCAAATCAAGGCACGTCCATATCCTCATCAACGAGATTTCCGAGTCCAACATCGCATCGTCCAGACATGCTGCAGGAGCCGGAGAAAAAATTGTTGGCAAGATCTTCCTCTATGCTAGCCCAGATAGTAATGTCCCGAGCAGTAGCTTCATCAAGGGCCCAGACTCGGGATCCTTCTAAGCTGCCAACTTACTTCGCCCTTCACAGTATCGATCCAGATCAGGAATGCCTTGCTCGTTGGCCCCTGTGATCGGTAGAAGTTTAGGTCTTCGACTAGCTTGGGATCGACGACAGCCTCAGCAGATGCCCCTTCACCAGTGTTCGGGTCGACGAGTTCGAAGCTCAACCGAGTCATTCCCTCCTCCGGAATCGCCGAGTATCGGAGTACGTGGAATCCTCTACCGTCCAGACTTAGAAGAATTGGTTTCTCGACGGTTTCAATGTTGGGCGTAATTTGATCCTTCTCGCAGACCCTATTCTTGTGGTAGAATTACGTTCCTGAGCTTCCGACCGGTCGGGACGAACTGGGCCCCATATCAACTACGGACTCTCTCTCGATGAGAGATTGGCGAATCCTCTTCGCAAGGTCTTCTGCATTAGTGGAGAAAAGTATCGGCCAACCGTCCGGCGCGTTCGCGATGGGGTGAACGATGATTCCCTCGTCCTGAATCATCTTCATCTCGTCCGAGGCGTTCTTGAAGTTAGACTCTGGCACCAATAGGTCGGTGACCTTGATCTTCTCAGCCTTCAAAATGCCCACCAGTTTCCCAGCTTCTCTTCCTCTCCCTCCGAGCCCCCCGACGGGTCCAACGTCCATCTTCAGTCCTATCGTACCGGTCATCACTCTGGACTGTGGTATCGGGATTCCTGACAATTCGGAGACCAGAGCGTTCAGCAACGCATAACCGGCGCTTGGACCTGACACTCCCTGACCGGGTGCTCCTTCGAGAATGGATCGAATCTGAAACGCGACATGGAACCTGGTCAGGTTCACCCTAGCTTTCAACCATAGCCATGATCTAACTGCCTCGACGGCGTTGGTTGCGCTTTGAATGACGGAATCATCGGGCACGAAGCTCTGTCCCATCATCATCGAGCTTGCTTGGCCAGTAACCGACACGTGTCTCTCTCCAGGATTGATTGGTCTTACCGTGCACTGGATAGTTAGGATTCCACCACTTCCTCTATCACTCGTGTAGAGACCATACGTTACTCCAGGTATCGCCTGGGATAGGATCAACGCCTCAGCGATTTCCCGGTGTTCCTTGTCCTCGAGAGACTCAAGGCTTGAGATGGCTCGTTGGAAGTGGAAGAGTCGTATCTTGTAGTTGTCTTGGTTGACCTGGTCGGGAGTGAGTGTGCTTCCCTCGTTCTTGTAAATCGCTAGCAATTGGTCTAGGCGTTCAAGATCATCTTGGTACTTGAGTGTAACAGCTTGAAGTGATGTCTCCTGGCCCTTGGCTTGAGTGACTTCGCGGGCTGCTGCGACCTCTGATGCCCACATGCGGTGAGCTTCTGACACTGTCTCTGCTGCGCCTCTTGGGCTAAGAATTCGCTGTCGCCGGAACATTTTCGTGATCTTGCCCGCGTCCACTTCTGGGTGCAGGTATGTGCCGAATTTTCTTAGGTGGATTCCGACGACTTCGTTCCATTCGGTATCGTTTTGTGGCGGGTGAACATAGTAGATGTTAGGCTCAAACCTGTCACGCGTGGCCTGATCGATCAATTGTTCTTTGTTCGAGGTTGCAATGACAACCACTCTGTCTTCCGGTCTCAGCTCGCTCAGCTCCGCTTTTACTTGGGCGAGGATCTTGTTGCTTGAGGGATCTCCTCCCCAGAAGATCGCGTCCGCCTCGTCCAGTAGCAGTATGCAGGGGCTTTTTTGCCGGACGAGCGAGAATAGGTCCTTGACTCTTTTTTCAGGGTCACCCATGTAGTTCGCGCCGCTCATGAGTTCGCCGCCTCTGACTTTGATGAAGCCCACGTTGTTCTCTGCGGCAGCTACCATGGCGAGGAGTGTCTTGCCAGTGCCTGGTGGGCCTAGTAGGAAGAACCTGGGGTTGGACTGATGTCCTAGCTCGGCCATTGAGGGATTGAAGGCCAGTGCGATGTGGTTCAGAATCTTGTTCTTAACATCATGCAGGCCTCCGACGTCTTCTCTATTCACTTTGGGTTTGCTCACATAGACTGCATCAGTAACTTCCTGGGATTTCTCCTGTTCGGAGTAGAGCTTGATGTTCCTCGCGGCAATTACGAAGTCGTCTATCTTGACAGATATTTTCGGTCTCTCGATGCTAGCGGAGAGGTTGCGACTGTTTCTGAACTTCTCTCTCAATGGGGCCTCTTTGGATTTTCTGACTTCGCGGAAGATCTCTTGGATATCACTGGGCGTGAGGGAAGCTCTACGCCTCATCGTGACCTCTCTCTCCATCAAATCTAGTAGATCCTCCGCTTTCAAGCCTAGCCAGGCCTCTCGTTTTATGGAGTCTTCTACAACAGCGAGAAGCATCTCGCGTGTTACTCCGTCGTTTAGGCTGACCTTTGTCAATCGTCTTCGTATGTCCTCTCTGATTTTTTCGTAGGCGTTGGTTGCGACGACGACGAGTGTTCGGGTTTTTCCGCTTACAATCTTGTCGAGCCAGCGATTCAGCTCGTCCTGCAGTCTTGTATCTTCTATCTCGGCGCCTGTCTCTCCTCTCACTTTTCTACCAAAGCTCTGGAACTCATCGACATACACCACTGATGGGACTGAGCTTGCATAGTCCAAGAATCTGCCCAATTGTCGGGTGCTCTTTCCGTAGAATTCCGAGTAAACATCTGACCCTTTCAGAATAACCGGTGTAACTAGGACACCGCTGCGATATCCTTCCAAGAGCATTTGTCTCAGTGAGACCATAGTCAGAAACGTTTTCCCAGTTCCACTATCACCGGCAAGACAGATGGCCTTTGGAAGCTCGTCTCGACCGAAGTATTTTGCAAGCATCGGATGACGTAGCACGTGGAGTCTGAAGGAGTCCATGAGAATGTTGAATTCTTTATCTCGACCGATCAGGTTTGCCGGCGAAAATTTCTCCGGTGGATACTCCCTGTCCAAACGTTCCTGGATTTTCCGGAATCGCCTGGGCGAAACCCTGGCCTTGCTCCATCGGGAGTAAGACTTGTCGACTGATTTGAGAGGAACAACAAACAATCGCCTAAGCCATGGTTGCCTGTCCCACCAGGGCCTTACTGAGCCGAAGAGGAATTCTGACAGTTGATCATCGTTTGATGCGACTCGTATCTTAGATGTCGTGGATCAGTCCTCCATGATCGGTTTTAGGTCGAAGATACGATCAAGCCCTTCCCTCGTAAGATAGACCAAGGTTCCCAACGCTGCGACGAAGAATATGGAGAAGAAATCAATGAGTGATACCAGGTCCAAGTTGACAAAGAAAAGATACTGGGCGATCAAGAGTACTAGGACCTCGCCGATCATTACTGCTAGACTGATGGCAAAACCGGCGACGAGAGTGCGGAAAACGACCTCAGTCCAAAGATAGGCCTTGTTGCCGCGGTCCAACGGGGGCAGGTGTCCTTCAATCCTCCTGCGCTCATCCTCGAATCTTATCCATCTGTATCCGACAAAGGCGAATTGCACCCCCAAGACCGCATACAGTATTTTGATCCAGAAGGGGAATGCTCCTCCGAACTGGGCGACCCATCCATAGAAAGATGACCATCCTAGAGGAGTGCTGGGCCCGCTTGAGGGAGCCGCTTGGAAGGAGGCGAACACTGTGAGATTCAGGTCTCCTCCCGAGACGAAATAGGACGTGTATTCGGTCTTGGACCCTGACGAAGGATCGCTGATAACAATGTCGGAAGAGTAAGGGGATTGGTAAGAGAGCAAGACGTCGACCGTATACAGCTGGGTCGAATTGGTTGTCAACGTGAAGTTTTTCGCTGGATACACGTTATTCGAGAGCGTGGCCGCGGTAAGGTTTCCTCGAACAACGACGGACTTTATCGATGCCTGGTTTGATTCGATTATGAGCTTATTGCCAGTGTAGAGATTCACGTTCTCCTGGGGATTCATCGTGGCAGAGTATGCTGGAGAGACTAGCAAGGCGATCGCTGTTATCATGAGGGCGGCTAGTACTCCAATCCGTTTTTTCAACTAAAGCGTCGATCCCTTGAGTTTCGACTCTAACACTTAGCGCGCGACCATAGAATCGCATTCCGGAGAGTCAGGGCTGTTCGAGGAATAGACTAAGGTCCCGTAACCCCGAGAGAAACCATTTGGTTACAGTGTCCATTGGTTTTTTAACAAGGCCGAGAACGGCTCAAAAGGACACAAGCAGAAATGTCCGAGCAATACCATAGACTCTTTTTGCGATGGGAGGTTCTTCGCGGCTGGATTCCAGCCGTCATTTTCGCCTCGATCTGCGTCGGCCTGGAGCTTCTCTTCTTCTACAACGCTTTGAACACGGGCTTTGTTGACAAGACCGTGTCTATCCCGATAGGTTCTTGGAATCTGCCTATTTCTATCGCGCTATCTCTAGCGCTTGGAAACGCTCTGGTCGTGGTCACTCTCTGGATGAACGTGTTCGAAAGCACCGCCTATGTGAAGGCTGGGCCTGACAAGCAGGTTCGGAGGACACTTTACCCTCTGAGGATGATCAGGACGGCAGCTCTGGTGCTTGCTCCCTTTACGATAATCCTGTTCGCTCCATACATAGTAGAGGCAAACTGGTTTGTGAATGCGGTCGCGTCAGTCCAAGCGTTCAAGCCAACCGCGGAGTCGTTCTACAACTGGGCGTTCGATGTCTCACTGATCGACGGTGCAGCTCGGTTCATCATATCGCAAATGGTTGCGGCTCTGGGCGCGCTGACCGTTAGTGGCTTGCAACTCTGGCGTGTTAAGGGTACGAAGAACCTTGTGAGAGCCTTTCGACGAAGAAAGTAGATTGTGTATCATCGAGTTGAGTCTGATGTGGAGTTTTCGCACATCGCGATCTTAATTATGCAGATGAGCACTATGAGAGCTATCTTGGCCTCGTCCCGCGAGAAGTTCTTCTGGAGCGGCTTATGGATCTACTCCTTGGCCACCGGTCTGGCGAGCATGATATTCATGGCCTGGGCGTTCTACGTGGAAACCACCGGGCGGGGAGCGTTGTTCATAGAACCTAACAGAGTTTTAGCGGCGGGAGAACTTGCCACGGTCGCTACGGGAATGCTGGCGTTTTTCATTCTCTTTCTCCGCAGCCTCGGCCGCCCTGAGTGACTCCTCATCTGTGAATTTCGTCTCGAAAAGATCCGCTAGCATCGGCCTAATTTTTCGTGAGTATCCCCTTGGGAAGTTGGCTGTGAGCGAACCGTTTTCAGATATCAAATAAAGCCGGCTCTTCACGAGTCTAACCTCAAGTAGATCGTTGTAATCGATCTCGATATCGTTCTTTCCAAGCGAGGTCAGCTGCATTTCGGTCCCGATCTTGTTGCGCATTCTCTGCGTCAGAAATTCTTGGAGAGAGAACCCGGTGATTCCTCCCATGAGTGCTCCTATGATTCCGAGAACCTCGAATCCGACTACGGCTAGCACGAGGGCTAGAATGACGGTGATCATGACAGAGGTCAGCCGCTTGAGGATGAGTTTGGAGTTCAGGAAGACAAGCTGGTAGATGCTAGCCCGTACAACCCCTCTATCGATTATTAATCTGATGTTTGCAGATTCCGGCTGCAGTTCCAGTCCTGGAGGAGTTCTCGTGATCAATCCGAGAATTGTGTTGAGGATGGATATCGGTATGCCGAAGAGAACAATGAAAAGAAACGCGGGAGGATACGAGACCCCGAAGAGGAGAGCCAAGGCAAGCATGGCGACTCCAACCACAAGAATGTTCTTTCGCATACAGTACCACTAGAGAGCATCAGTCCGATGATCAGACTCGGACCGGGCGATCGGATCCACGGTGGTTGTGGGTTACCGGGACGAGGCGAGCTTCGTCATGTACTTCTTGACAAGATCTTCGAACATTTTCTGAACGATCTCGGGGGATGGACCTGCAACTTCTACTTCGGAGTTCCCCTTTTTCACCCTGATCTTCCACGTATTCGTTTGGTCGGGCATGTCCCTGTTGCATTGTTCGATTGGCTATTAACTGTTCCAGGCGGGATGTCGGGTGGGATTTGTCATTCGTCTGAACTCGTTATAAGGGGATGATTTGGTTGAGGTTCGCGGGGCCGGTAGTCGAGCCAGGACCAAGACGGCGGCCTGCGGAGCCGCAAATCGTGGGTTCGAATCCCACCCGGCCCGCATATGCGCACCCCGACGCCGCTCTGGCACAAGCCTAGGGTGAGTACCATAGTAACTAGTAATTCTACGCGAACCACTACGTCTCTGTCTTGGGTCTATCTCCCAATAGGATTCGATTCAATTCCCTTTTACAACATTCTCCCATCGGTAAGGGCTTGGTGGATAAACGTCCCCATTTGAAATACAACTCGTTCTGACACTCTGGACAGACCCCGATCGTTTTCTTGATTCCAGCCGGAAGTTTCATTGGTGATCAGTGCCGCCTGCCCATAGAAATCCTATAGGTTTCCCTCTCGAAACCACCTTACATGTAATAGCGTTCTTAGTCAAACTGGTTTGATTCATCTTGGAATCGTCACGTTTGTGTGGAACTCTTTTTCTGGGTCAAATGGTAGAGATTCAGATAGGCGAATCCAATTACCGAGAAGCAGAGCTGGACCAGAAAAACAATCGACAGAAAATCCCAAGAACTGAGACCCAACCAGTTTAGGACGGCTACCTTATTGGGATAAATGAGCACGAAAAAGACTATCCAATACGCCAGATTAATCGTAAAGAGGATTTGTAAGACACGCCAACTCCCAGTTCGAGGCTTCAAGTCTTTGTTGCCAACATGAAAGATGGAAAACTTGAAAAAAGGATTGCTGGTCAGTAGCTCCAAGACAAGAGAACGATGAGATCAGCGATCATGTCTATCGCTGACCCCATGAAGACCCCGTCAGAAGTGGGATCGTTCACGATTCTTCGGTACGTTTTTCGTTGGGTAAAAGGTGGGCTTTCTTCCAAGCATCTCTGAATGCGATTAGCTTCCTCACGTGGAGTCCAATAAGGAGAAAGCAAGCACCGAGCAGGTACGCTGGAATGATATACTGGAGAATCGGATTCAGGGAGCGGTACAACAAATCCACGATGACGAGCGCGACACCGGAACCCAGCACCAACCACATTAACGTGTGAAGCTGACGACCCCACTTTCCGTACTCTGGATGAGTTGTCTGATAGTGGACTTTTACCTGGGAATACTCGACCTCGACCCCACAAATCCTGCATTTGTGCCGGGGCAATCGAAGCGGGAACATTCGAGACAGAGTAGCCAAAATCCGACTAATCAAGAAAGCGGTGAATTAGCTCGAAACAGAAAGAAGGAAAAAAGGGGTGGGGTAAGCTAAGATGGTTTCTCGGTAGATTCTGTATACCGTTCTTTTCTAGTACTCTAGTTTACGCCTAGAACTAGTTACATTCATTGTAAGCGCTAGTGCATGAAGCTTGAATGTGCTAGAGACCGAAAGGCAACATGCCAAGGATAGAAGCACTTTCAAAGAGCGCACTCAGAAAGGAGATCGACAAAGCAAGCCCTAGTAATTTCAGATAGGTGTAGATGTCGCCTTTCTTGCGCTCCGACCCTTTGTAACCAATGAAGTCCAACAGACGAAAGCCTGCAAAGCCTACCGCCACCAGGGATGTGATTTCGAGGGAGGCTGTGATAGAGAGTGACATGATTCCAATGATTGGGAGAGTCTTGTGGTCCAAAACAACCACTCCTACAACAGCGCCAAAGGATCGGCTCGCTGAACCGATAAGGGCTAAGCCAATTATCGGCAACGAGCCGATAAAATCAATCCAAGCAGTAGTGCTAATTATTAGTAAGAAAAGAGAAAAGAAATCGTTCGGATTAGCCGATATGCCGCTAAGAAGAGCCTGTCTGGTTAAAAGCCCGTAAGCGGCGCCTGCAACTATTGCGGCTCCGATAATTGAGAGTTCATGTGCAAGACTGAATCTCATTTCTTACTGAGATCCTGCTACCCTTTCCGGATGAATGAAACCACCGTTTTCTCTATGGCTTGCTCTTTGAAAGTGCATTATGACTGTGTTCTTCGTGCATTCTATGCCAAGGATGTGAAACACATCCTTTCCCTTGATCTCGAAGGCCGCCGTCGGCTCAAAGATGGGATGGAATAGCCCTCATCGACAGTGACATGGCCTTCCACCACATCGGAAATGACAAACCTACGGGGCAATGCTTTCAACAGGCGTTTGTACTCGATTGTTCTGAGGCTCGCCTAAAGAACTAAGCGAATCCCACCCGGCCCGTTTCTCGCGCTTCGGGCTTGAATCACGCTATTTCGGACTGTCCCAGGACCTTCCTCGCGCAGCGCTTGGGGCCACTATGTTTTAGAATCAATCGGGGTCCTCTCTATCGGATTCAAAATGCGGAAGAGAAAGATTGTAATCATCATTGTGGTCTGCATCTTGGCATTTGTTTTCGCAGTTCCGATACAAAGTGCTGAATCGCCTGGCGCCATAATTAACCCGGCAACTGGCTCAAGCTGTTGCATTCGTTATCAAAGGTCGCTAAGCTGTCTGCTTCTTGGCATAGGCGACAATTATTGGGATGGCACTCTATCTCTTGGATGCGAGCCCATCGTAGTGTGACCATTCGCCAGCCTTCGAGAAGAGACCCGTAGGTTCGCCTAAGGAACCAGCCGAATACCACTCGGCCCGCCACGTTCCGCTTAAAGGGTCACTTGGCTCCAAGGTCAGTTAGTCGAAGATTGGTGCCACGAGCACTCATTGGCTAGGTGCCGGTACTGCTGAGCTTTCGGGTTTCTACGTCGTAGAGGAGACCGGAAACTGTGATGTCCTTTGGGACTACGGGATGGTTCCTGAGTTTCTGGACCTGGTCTTTGATGTTCTGTTCCAGACTAGAGAAGGTGTAGAACTTCATGAGGCCTGCCTCTC
>Ga0209806_1002005_pt1 | contig 12897 bp, 12 predicted proteins | sample GraSoiAngelo_152_FD_186166 | JGI IMG/M metagenome (GOLD analysis project Ga0209806, IMG submission 186166) | Grasslands soil microbial communities from the Angelo Coastal Reserve, California, USA - 14_1009_12_30cm (SPAdes) (version 2) | ecosystem: Environmental > Terrestrial > Soil > Grasslands ... | reverse complement strand
TTTACGATTTACGATTCACGGTCTGGGTCCGGGACAATCCGATCCGAGCTTGGACGGGTCGCCCTCAGCCAGGGTACTGACCAGCTCATCGTAGAAATAATCAAACTTCGCTGCCACGCTCGGAGTCACACGCTTTTCGTACATCTGGCGACTGCGGTCGATGTCCTCTTTCAGCCGATCATACAGGTCGCTGCTTCGGCGTCCGTCTCCGACCTTCTGCTCGTTGTAGAGTTTTATCTCGCTCACCAGCAACCGGGCGAAGCGTCGAGCGTCGTTGTGAGCCTTTTCTTCGTCCCCAAGCACCGCAACAGCCGGTTCTGGCGAAGCTTCGGGCTGCGTCGAGGGAACAGCGGCCTCGGCGGCGGGCTGCTCTGGCTCAAGGACAAGGTCATCAAGCCGCCGGCGGAGGTCAACAGCTTCATCGAGCAGGCCAAGCAGCTGCCAACGCTGGAATCGCGTGCGGTCGGGTTGGTGAGGTCGCTCCAGGACGCTATCGACAGCGCGGGCATTCCCCTCAACCTCAGCTTGCCGAAAGGATCGACCGGGATCAGCACTGCGGTCCTCGGGTCGGTGCTCGGCATCCTCTCGGGCACGGTGGGGACGCTGATCAGCGTGCTGCTGGTGATCGTGATCTCGATCTATCTCCTGGTCGAGGGCAGGATGCTGATCGCGAGCATGCGAAAGCTCTTCGCCGGCCGGGAGCAGGTCTACGACTTCATCCTGGTCGCGATCGGTACCACCGTTGGCCAGTACACGCGAGGCCAGCTGTTGATGTCGGTCGTGATGGGTCTCTACACCGGGATCACGATGACGATCATCGGGGTCCCCTACGCGGTGGTGCTCGGGGTCCTGACCTTTTTTCTCGAGTTCCTACCGCTGATCGGCGCACCCATCGGGATGGGGCTCGCGGTGATCATCGCGCTGGTCTTCAAGGGCCCCGTCGTCGGGCTCCTGGCCGCGGTCGCCGGCCTGGGCGGACACGCGATCGAGGCATACATCGTCGGGCCTCGGGTCACCGGCTCGGCCACCCGCATCCATCCCCTGGTCGCGATGGCGGCGTTGCTGATCGGCGCCCAGCTGGGTGGAATCCTGGGCGCGCTCTTCGGGGTTCCGATCGCGGCACTGCTCAATGTCTTCCTCGGAGCTTTCTATCGCGCCCAACGAGGAGAGGAGGCGCCGCTATCGCAGAGCCCAACCGGCGAGGTTCATGCCGAGGCCCTGCCGAGGCTGTCCGAGGAGATCAGTGAAGCCGCGGAAGAAGGCCCGATCGAGGACAAGCCGGTTCCGCACACGGCCGGCGAGCGCTGAGCCGGCTCATCCGTGTCCCGCTAAACTCGCTCCCGATCGAACGCTACCGCGCCCTGGTCGATCCAGAGGTCTGGACCAAGCTGGAGCTGGCCCTGCGCGAGGCCCGGTCGGTCTTCAAGAACCGCCGCATCTGGAATGTCAACTCGACTGCAAGTGGCGGAGGCGTGGTCGAGCTGTTGCATGCTCTGCTGCCATACGCCATCGGAGCTGGAGTCGACACGCGATGGCTGGTGATCCAGGCCGAACCCGAGTTCTTCCAGTTCACCAAGCGGCTGCACAACCTTCTGCACGGGCAGCCTTCAGGTGGGGCCGAGGTGACGGAAGGGGATCGGGCCCTTTACGAGCGTGCGCTGCAGCGCAATGCCGCCGAACTCTTGCAGGAGGTCAGTCCCCAGGACATCGTCATCGTCCATGACCCGCAGCCCGCCGGGCTGGTGCCGGCCCTGCGGCTGAAGGGAGTGACCGTCGTCTGGCGCTGCCACATCGGGGTAGACCGGCCAAACGACGTCGCTCGCGGGGCCTGGAACTTCCTCCGTGGTTATGTCGAACCCGCGAATGCCTACGTCTTCTCACGCGGAGCCTATCGCTGGGACGTCCTGGATCCTTCGAAGACGGCCATCATCCCGCCTGGGATTGACGCCTTCTCGCTCAAGAACCAGGACCTGGATGCCGAGTCCGTCATGGCCATCCTCACCGCCGGTGGCATCGTCGAAGGCGCGCCGCGAGCCGCGACGTTCAATCGGAACGACGGCTCGCAGGGACGGGTGCTCCACCGGGCCCGTCTACTGCAGGCGCCGCCCGGCCCGAGCGCTCGGCTGGTCGTACAGGTTTCGCGCTGGGACCGGCTGAAGGATCCCGCGGGCGTGCTCGATGGCTTTGCTCGGCATGTCCCCCAGCGCACGCAGGCTCAGCTCGTGCTTGCCGGCCCTGACCCGGTGGCTGTGGCGGACGATCCGGATGGTGCCGCTGTGTTCGCCCAGGTGGAAAGCGCCTGGCGTGCCCTTCCAGAAGCCACCCGGTCGCTGGTGCATCTGATCGGGCTACCCATGGAGGACGCAGACGAGAACGCGGTAATCGTCAATGCCCTACAGCGGCGGGCGGACGTGGTCGTGCAGAAGAGCCTGGCCGAGGGCTTCGGCCTGACCGTCAGCGAGGCCATGTGGAAGGCACGGCCCGTTGTGGCGAGCCGGGTGGGCGGCATCCAGGACCAGGTCGTGCATGGCGAGAGCGGCCTGCTGGTTGACGACCCTGGCGACCTGGAGGCCTTCGCCAGGGCAGTGATCAGTCTGCTCGCCGACCCGGAGCGCGCCCGTCGCCTGGGCGAGGGTGCGCGCCGGCGCGTGGCCAGGTCGTTCCTTGCCCCTCGGCAGCTGGTCGACCATTTTCAGTTGCTCTCGCGCCTGACCGGTTGACGGAGGACCTGGAGCTGGCTCCTGACCTCCCCGTAGTGCACGCGGATGTGGGACATGCTTGGTCGGGACAGCAGCTGCCAGGCCGGTATCCCGTCGAGGCTCTCGATCTCCGCCCAGACGTCTTTCGTCATGTAGTCCGGACGATCCAGATGGCGGGCGCGGAGGTCGACAGCCATTTTCAGGTTATCCGCGCTTTCACTGCGGATCCAGCCGAGGACCTCCTGCCGAACAGCTTCGACGTACGGGCCTAGCTGGTCGCGCGACACGCGGCGGGCGATGCCATCGGCGAGGTCACGCGAGACGCCCGCTCCGAACAGCCACTCACGCGGAGCGATCCCGCTCCATTCCGGCCGGGCGGCGACCTCCGCCTCTCCCCGCACGGCACACTGCACGGCCCAATCGAGGGTGCGCGCTCCGTGCCACACCGTGAAACCGACCAGGTTTGCTCCATCAAACGGCCGCCGGGTCCATTCGGCGTCGGTCGACCCGTCGATCAGCTCCTTGAGCAGGTTGCACGACCCGTTGAGTTGCCACTCGAGGACCGGTAAGGCTTCCACCTATCGACGATCATAGTTTCGTCGCGTGAAACCCGCTAAGAAGTCGTTCGCCCAGAAGGTGGCGGCCGTGGTCAGGGATCTGCGGCGTGGCGAGGTCGTCAGCTACCGCGAGGTGGCGCGGCGGGCGGGCTATCCGGCCGCGGCCCGAGCCGTCGGCAACGTGCTGGCGAGCAGCGTCGGCCTTCCGTGGTGGCGCGTCATCCGTGCCGACGGCAGCTTCGCCGCCCACAATTCCGGCGAGCAGGCTGCCAGGCTGCGGCGCGAGGGCGTGGTCGTGCGCGAAGGCCGGGTTACCTCGCCGGTTGCCCGTTCGGGCAATTTCTTGACATCAGTCAGTCCGCGGGTATATTCGTCCCACGGCCAACGCCGGGCTCGGGGTAGCTGGCGGGAGGGGCTGGCCGAAGGAGGGAAGTAGCGATGGCATTTCCATCAATCCGGGGTGGTGTTGGAGCACGCCCCTCGATCGCGCAGCTGGGCCGCTGGTTATCCAGCTGGTTTGCCGGCGCAGCGGCACCCAGCACATCCGCGCCCGAGCCGACGACTGCTTCGCACAACGGTGATCACGCACCTGAGCCCGTGGCCGTGGCTCTGGCTGAACCTGTGGCCCAGAACACAGTCGTGGTTGCGCCCGCCCAGTCAAGGGCCCGTTCGCGAGTCGCCGCCAGCAAAGCACGTACAAGCGAGCACGGCCGCCCGACCCGGGCCGCCGTCGCCCAACCAGCCAGGACCCACAAGGCTCGCCCGAAAGCCGGGACAGGCAAGACCCGGGTCAGCGTGGCAAGGAGCGTGGCTGTCGCAAAGAAGAAAACCCCGAAGACCCGCTCCGGGCGCAGCACCAGGAGCACGGCCCGAGCCGCAAAGAGCCGCCGAACCCGCTGACAGCCCGCCGGGGGCGCATTCCCGGCTGTTGATATCGATGGTATCATGTTTTATGAACATGACGGTCAACGACGTCCGCCCGGGTTGGCCTGGTATGGGTCGCTGGCTGGTTTCGGTGCTTTTCGCACTCCTGGTGATGGCGGTGACCATGTCGATCGGCATCGTGATCGGCCGGTTGACCCAGCAGCAGGTCGCGCTCGCGTCGGCGCGCTCGACGCCGGTGGCAAGCGCCGTGATTTCGCATGCGCCGCGTCGGGCTCTACCGACCAAACCTGTACCAAAGCCGCAGGCCCCCCTTGGGATGGTCCTCTTGAACCAGGACCGGGCAGCCGCCGGGCTGATGCCGTTGGCGGAATCGCCGGGACTTGACCTGGTCGCTCAGCAGCGGGCGGAGCAGATGGCCGCGACCGGTTTCGGGCACTACCTGCCGGGTCACTCTCTGATGGCAGAGGTGGAGCTGCTGCGGGCGGCCGGCATGGCGTACACGTGGCACGGCGAAAACATCTTCTGGGGGTCCGGCATGTCAATCGCGGACACCCTGAGCGCGGCGGATGCGTGGTGGATGGGGTCGCCCGAACATCGGGCCAACATCCAGGGGTCCCATTACCGCCAGGTCGGGATCGGCATCTTCGTCAGCGACGGCAAGACCTACGTCGTCGAGGACTTCACCGACTAGTACAGCCGCCGGAACGGCAGGCGCGGCCCGAAGCGGGGCGGATAGATCCCCCCAATCTCCAACAGGCGGATCACACGGGCGCGATGACCGCGGTAGGGCTCGAGCAGTTCCAACATGAGCTCATCGCTGCCGCGCGCCGCGCCTGTGAGCGCCCAGCTCACCAGATGGGGGAGATGGTAGTCGCCCAGCGAGAGGGCATCGGCGTCACCGAAAGCGCGGGCCGCCACCTCCTCCACCGACCAGACGCCCACGCCCGGTAACGCCGCCAGTCTCCGGCGTGCGGCCATCCCATCCATTGCCAGGGTATCTTCGAGCCGCGGGGCGACCCGGGCGGCCGCCCGGATTGACTCCGCCCGGCGCCGCTCCACGCGAAACCGGTGGTACTCCCAGTAAGGCCTGGCTCGCAGCGCTTCGGGCGAAGGCGGCAGCATCAGGCCGGCCGGCCCGGGCGCGGGTTCCCCGAACGATCGGACGAGCCCTCGATACGCCAGCTGGGCTTCGACGCTGGGCACTTTTTGCTCGAGGATGGTGGGGACCAGGGCTTCGAACACCGCTTCCGTGCGCGGTAAGCGCAGCCCGGAATGGCGTCGGTGGAGCTCCGCTATCAGGGGGTGGTGCGGGCGAAAGCTGTCAGCCGGATCGAGGTTTCCGACGAGCGAGGGCGCATGGTCGAGGGCCCATTCGGATCCGGGTCCCCATGCCTCCGCCAGGACTCCGTGCGGCTGGGCCGCCAGGTGGGTGGTTGCCGGGCCGGCGGGCGTGCGCGTCGCCCTCCAGACGCCGGCGTCCTCGAACCGAATGGTCGGGTCGTCGGGACCACCGCGCTGCAAGGGAGCCAGTGTCAGCTGCAGGTCCACGCCTGTGGGTACTGGGACGAAGCGGGCCAACGCCATCGGCGTTCACACTACGCCGCGACTCGCCGTCACCTTCTATAAGATGAACTTAGAGCGCTCAGTCCAGGCCGGAGGGTCGCTGGGAATGGTCCGATTCGGGCGAGGCGGGTGGCTTTTGCCGGTGGCAGCCCTGGCAGCAATCGGTGCCGCCGTCCTGGTTGCGTTTCCGGTTAGCGGAGGGCTGCGTCCTCAGGCTCTGCAGACAGGAGCCCAGGCTGGCCTCCCGTTTGGGGCGGGCGAGCCCTCAGCGGCGGCGCCCACTACTAACCCGACCCAAACGCCCCAGGTGACCCCGACCGCGCAGGCGACGCCGACACCACAGGCGATACCCGGCGACCCGGCAGAAACCGTTGTCCAGTTCTATCGGCTTGTACAGCGCCACCAGTTCGGCAACGCAGCCCAGCTGTGGTCAGAGCAGATGCAGGCAGACTATCCGCCCGCCGAGTTCATCGACCAGCGTTTCGCCCAGACCCGGCAGCTGAAGCTGCGGGAGGCACGGGTGATCGCCTCGGATGGGGGCGTGGCCACGGTAGCCGTCGACGTGGTCGAGGTAGCCGCGGACGCGAGGCGGCGCTGGGCCGGTACCTGGCAGCTCGTTCTCACTCCAGCCGGCTGGCTGCTCAACCAACCAAACCTCGGAGCGTTCTCCCCTGGGAGCGGCGACTAAGGTCGGTACCTCGACCAGGCTGGCCGGCACCTCGGTTCGCTGCCCGCGATGCCACACGCAAAACCTGCCCATCGATATCCGGTGCTCGCGATGCGGCATGCCACTCGAATGGCGCGCGCCCGAGGGTGACCACATCTCGCCTGAAGGGAGTCGGGCACCATCTGGCTTCGCTCTGCCGCGCCTGCGGCTGCAGCCGCTCGACCTCTCCCAGGCGACGTTGCGGACCGTGTTGATCGGGTCGGTGCTCGTGCTGGTCGCCGTCATCGCGTTTGGGCTCCGCCCGGTTGGAGCCTTATCCAGCGGCCACCGCGCTGCCTCGGCCAACGTGGTACACACGGTGTCCTCGGGAGCCGCTGCCCCGGTGCAGGCCGCGTTACCCGGGCTCGAGGCGATGACCGGGCTGAAGTATCAGAGTGCCGCCTGCGCTCCGGACACGGCCTGTCTGCACCTGGTCAGCCAGACAGACGGAGTAGGCGCGGCCGCCCTTCAATTTGGGACCGCCGCCTCAGCCGGTCGCGGGTGCGAAGCGTTTGTCTACAGCGACGCGGGCGGCTGGCACTATCTCAACGCCGTTTGCGCGCTGCCCGATCAGCTCTCCCCGGTGGTGGGCCGGGATGCCACGGTGCACGTTCCAGCGGACTGCGCCAGCGTGCACGTAGCGGTGCGCCTCAACTCGCCCATCGCCGCTTGCCTACAGGACGGCACCAGCGTGCGAATCGATGGCGGCCCTGACTATGTCGACGGGAAGCTGTGGTGGCACCTCAAGGGTCGCGGCTGGATGGCCCACGAGTTCCTGCTCGGGAACTCCTAGCCCGTCAGTCAGCGTGGGGACGGGCTTCGCGCAGGCGCCGGATCATCTGCTGCAGCATCTTGTAGGAGATGGTGGCATGTTCCATCAGGAGTGGCTTGATGTCCCACGACACCATGGTCAGGCAGACTGTATCGGTGTCCGCCTGGACATCGGCCGTCCTCGGGCCGCCGTCCAGGACGGCAATTTCGCCGAAGAAATCGCCCGGTCCCATCTGCGACACGGTATGGCCATCGCGTTTGACCGATACCGAGCCTTCCTTGATGATGAACAGGCCCTGGCCGGTCGCGCCGTTCTTGACGATGACCGCACCCTTTTCGTAGCGCTGCTCCTTCAGGAGCCTGCTCACCATCTCCAGCTCGTGCTTGTCGAGCCCGGCAAAGAGCGGGACCTTCCTGAGTTCCGCGGTCGTGTCGGTTTTGGCCATGTCACCCCTCCCAAACGCAGCGCGACGCGAGTACGATACCACCTTTCAAATCCGGGGCCGGGGTAAACAAGAGCCCGGTGCGGTTGCAGCGGGCTTATCTCGTGCCGGCGTTCAGCCGCGATCGGCGGCGGCCAGCTGCCGCGCCTTCATGGCTTCCATCCGCTGCCCGAGCGTCTCCAGCTCGTCCCGGGACAGGATTTTCTCTTTGACTTTGGGGAAGAGCTCGGTCTCCTCCTCCTTGACGTGATGCTGCACGTCTTCCATCAAGACCTTGAGTCTGGCCAGCCAGGTATCGGTTGACTTGTCGGTCTTTTCCAGGTCCGCCAGCACCATCTTGACCTGCTTGTGCTCCTCGAAGGACTCGAGCACCAGGTCATGGGTTTGCTTCGCGTTCTGGACCGCCGGGTAGAAGAGCTGCTCCTCGATCTCGGCGTGGACCGTCAGCTCGGTCGCCAGCTCTGTGAAGAGGCGATCTCGCCCGTCTTTGCTCTTCTCGATCTCTGAAAACAGCTTCTCCACCTTCCGGTGGTCCTGCTTGAGCAGGTCAATCGCATCCATCGACTACCTCCTTCCCTGAGCCACTGAATTAGTGATGAAAGAACAAAAGCCAGACCAGCAGCGCGATGATCAGGATCGTCCCGAGCCCGATGTGGGGACCGTAGCGATACATACTCCACCTCCCTGGCCATGAGCGGCCTGCTATATCAAAGATTGATATCGACACTATCAGGTCTTGCCTGGTTCGGGCAACGTTCAAGCCTGGAAGGGCGAGGCTGGGTCCCAGGTGCCCCGACGACCGTCCAACTGTTGCTTGACAACAAGTTCGGCTCCGCATCAAATAGGGGGCAGCCTGAAGGGCGATCGCATTTCCCAGGCAAAGGAAGGACACGCATGCCAACAGCGGTGACCAAGGAGGAGCAGATCCGTGCCGACACGGCCCGGCTCCACCAGATGGGCTATGCCCAGCAATTGTTCCGCGATATGGGGGGTTTTAGTAATTTCGCGATCTCGTTCACGATCATCTCGGTCCTTACGGGAGGGCTGACCCTATATAGCTACGGGCTCAATCACGGAGGTCCGCAGCAGATGGGGATCGGCTGGCTAGTGGTGGGGGTCATGGTCCTGGTAGTCGCCGCCGCCATGGCGCAGCTGGCGTCGGCACTCCCCACCGCGGGGGCTCTCTACTACCAGGCGGCCAAGCTCGGCAACAAGCACTGGGGCTGGATCACGGGCTGGTTCAACCTGATCGGGCAGGTCACGATCACCTCCGGCATCGTCTACGGGAACGCGACCTTCATGGCGGCGTTCCTGACGGTGTTGTTCCAGAACCTCACCTGGAAGATTGGCAGCACAACTATCGGCTACCCCTCTGACCTGACGACGACCCAGGGCAAGGTTGGCGTGATCGCGCTGTTTGCCCTGCTCCTGATCGTGCAGGCCAGCATCAACCACGTCGGCGTGCGGCTCGCCGCCCGGATGGCGGATATCAGTGTCTGGTGGCACATCGCGGTAATCGGGGTACTGCTGGTCGCGGTCGGTATCCTGCATCCGCTCCACGGTCTCAGCTACGTGTTCACGACCTCCTACAACGCCTCAGGCTTCGGCTCACCGCTTTACGCATTCCTGGTCGGCATGCTGCTGGCCCAGTGGACTTTCACCGGATACGACGCCTCCGCGCATGTGACCGAAGAAACGGTCAATCCCGCCCGGCGGGCGCCCTGGGGGATTGTCAACTCGGTGTTCTGGTCGCTGGTCTTTGGCTACCTGATGCTGCTGGCCCTGACACTCGCGATCCCGGACCTGGCGAAAACCGCCGCGAGCGGTAACCCCGTTCTGGACATAGTCACCAACGCACTCGGGAGTTGGGGCGGACTGCTTCTCTTCTTCGGTTTCGTGGTTGCCCAGGCCTTCTGTGGCCTGAGCTCTATTACCTCCAACTCGCGCATGCTCTTCGCCTTCAGCCGAGACGGGGCGCTCCCCGGCTCTAAGTGGCTGCACGTGGTGAGCAAGAAGTACCGGACGCCCGCCAGGTGCATCTGGGTGGCGGCGATCATCGGGTTCATCCCGATGGTCGCGCAGTTCCCGGTGGCTGCGATTTACTCGATCGTCGTGTCGATCTCGGTGATCGGTCTCTATGTTTCCTACGTGATCCCGGTGTTGCTGGCGCTGGTCTATCCAAAACGATGGACGCCTGGACCCTGGAACCTTGGTCGTTTCTGGCCGATCGTCGGCTGGCTGGCGGTGGTCTGGGTCGCGTTCATCAGCGTGATCCTGATGTTGCCGGAGTATACGACGCCCGCTGGCTTCAAAGGCAACGTGATCGACTGGCTGACGGCCACCGGAACCTGGGCTGGGCCCTCGGTGGCGATCTTCCTGATCCTGGGCGGACTCTACTACCTGCTCTACGGCAAAAACCACTACAAGGGGCCCATCATCATGGGCTCCGAGGACGAGATGCGCCGGCTGGAACAGGACGTCGAGAAGGGCTCGATTTACCGGGAACCCGGCGTGACCGAGCCGGTGCCGACACTGACGCCGCAGCGCGTCTGATCGCTTGACCGACTGATCGAGGGAGCGGGCCGCAAGGCTCGCTCCCTCTTTTACAGAGGAGGGGAGATGGGACGGCTAGACGGTAAGGTGGCGCTCATCACGGGCGCGGGCGGGGGGATGGGCCGCGTGGCCACCCAGGTGTTCGTCCGCGAGGGCGCTCGGGTGGTTGCCGTCGACGTCAAGGCTGAGGCAGTGCAGGAGACGGTGGGCGGGCTCGGCGAGAGTGCAATCGCGGCCGCCGGCGATGTGACCAGGGAGGCCGACGTCCAGCGGATCATCCGGACGGCGGTCGATCGATTTGGGTCTCTGAATGTCCTGTACAACAACGCGGGTGTCTTCGACCAGGCCGACGAGTCGGTGCTGACCATGTCCGAGCAGATCTGGGACCGGACCATGGCGATCAATGTCCGCGGCCTGGCGCTGTGTTGCAAACATGGCATCCCCGAGCTGATCCGGGCCGGCGGCGGCTCCGTCATCAACATCGCGTCCTTCGTCGCCCTGGTCGGATCGTCGGTCCCGCAGGACGCGTACACTGCCAGCAAAGGGGCAGTGATCGCACTGACGAAATCGCTGGCGGTGCAGTTTGGTCCGAAGGGTGTGCGCGCCAATGCCATATGCCCCGGTCCGATCGAAACCCCCTTGATGCGCGACCTGCTGTCTGATGAGAAGAAGAAACGGGTCCGGCTCAACCGGATTCCGCTGGGGCGCTTCGGACATGCCGAGGACATCGTCTACGCGGGTGTATACCTCGCCTCCGACGAATCGACATGGACCACTGGGGCAACTCTGGTGATCGACGGCGGGATCACCTCCAATTACTTCTGATGGCAATTGACCTCGAGGCGCCCGCGAAGCTGCTGATCGGTGGGGTCTGGCGAGCCGCCCGGCGCGAGCAGTCGTTCGACGTGATCGAGCCGGCCACCTCCGAGCGGATGGCGCAGGTGGCGAAGGCCGACGCCGAGGACGTCGACGCGGCGGTCCGAGCCGCCAGGCAGGCCTTCGACAAGGGCGCCTGGAGCAATGCTCCGGCGAGCGCCCGCGCCAGAGTGCTGTCGCGTATCGCCGACGGGATCCGAGCCGAGGTCGATTCGCTCGCCACCCTGGAGGCCCGCAACGCGGGCAAACCGATCACCGACGCCCGGGACGAGGTGCTCGGCGCCGCCCAGTGCTTTGAGTACTATGCGGGCGCCGCCACCCGAATTTTCGGCGAGACCATTCCGGTGTCCGCTCCCGGGCTCGACTTCACCTTGCGCGAGCCGGTCGGGGTTGTCGCTCTGATAGTTCCCTGGAACTTTCCTCTGACCATAGCCTCCTGGAAGGTGGCACCGGCGCTGGCTGCCGGCAACGCCGCGGTCCTGAAACCCGCCAGCTACACACCGCTGACTGCGCTGGAGCTAGGCCGGATCGCCCTGGAAGCCGGGCTGCCCGAGGGCATCCTCAATGTGATCACGGGACCAGGAGCGAGCGCCGGCAATGCTCTCGCGGGCCACCCGGGCGTCGACAAGATCGCGTTCACGGGGGAGACCGCGACCGGCGTCAGCATCCTGCAGCGGGCCGCGCCGAACATCACGCGAGTCTCGTTGGAGCTGGGCGGAAAATCGCCGAATATCGTCTTCGACGACGCGGACCTGGAGATCGCTGCCCCGAATGCCATCAGCAGCGTGTTCGGTAATGCCGGCCAGGACTGCTGCGCCCGGACCCGGGCCTTCGTCCAGCAACCGGTCCTGGAGGAATTCAGCGAGAGAGTCGCGGCGGGGAGCCGCTTCCTCAAGGTCGGCGATCCCCTTGAGGCTTCCACGCAAATGGGCCCGCTGATCTCGATGCAGCACAGGCAGCGTGTCCAGGGGTACATCGAGGTCGGCCAGAAGGAGGGCGCCCCCCTGCTCACCGGGGGCAAGGCGCCGGGCGCAGGCCTGAGCCGGGGGAGCTACCTGGAGCCAACCGTCTTCTCGCCGGCAACCAACTCGATGCGAATCGCGCAGGAAGAGATCTTCGGCCCGGTCCTGAGCATCATTCCTTTCCACGACGAGGCGGACCTGATGACCATGGTCAACGACAGCCCATACGGCCTGTCGGGCTCGATCTGGACGCGCGACATAGGCCGGGCCCTGCGGGTGGCACGGGGCGTCCGGACAGGCGTGCTGAGTATCAACAGCAGCAAGAGCGTCCACCAGGAAGCGCCCTTTGGTGGGTACAAGCGCAGCGGCATCGGGCGCGAGCTCGGAATGCACGCCCTTCAGCTCTACACGGAAGTCAAGAATATTTTCATCAGTCTCGACTGAGGAGGGAAGTCATGGCACGCAGTACCGTCACGTCGCCAAAGGTAAAGACCGCCGGCAGGCGAACCGAACGCGCCAACGGCCAGGCGCGGCGGGCGACGCCAAAGGCGCCGATGCTGAGCCTCCAGCAACTGATCAGCCAGGTCAAGGATGGCCAGGTCGACACCGTGGTCGTCGCCATCTCCGACCTGCAGGGACGTTTGATGGGCAAGCGGCTCACCGGCCCCTACTTCCTCGATCACGTAGATGAAGGGCTCCACGCTTGCGACTACCTGCTCGCCATGGACGTCGACAACGAGCCGCTTCCAGGGTTCAAATTCACCAGCTGGTCAACTGGCTACGGCGACATGCATGGCGTGCTCGATCCGACCACGATCAGGCGCCTGCCCTGGCTGGAGAAGACCGCGCTGGTCCTCTGCGACGTGCAGACCATGGATGGCA
>Ga0209806_1002002_pt1 | contig 12915 bp, 14 predicted proteins | sample GraSoiAngelo_152_FD_186166 | JGI IMG/M metagenome (GOLD analysis project Ga0209806, IMG submission 186166) | Grasslands soil microbial communities from the Angelo Coastal Reserve, California, USA - 14_1009_12_30cm (SPAdes) (version 2) | ecosystem: Environmental > Terrestrial > Soil > Grasslands ... | reverse complement strand
TTTAACAACGAATGGTGAATCAAGCAAGCGGACGTGCAGCAACACTGAGTGGTGGGTTCGAAACGGCCCTCCGCGATAGGTCGGGTCAGGGTTGACATGACTGGCTCGGTTCGTTCGCGCTCGCGAAGAGAACTCCGCCAGCACAGTGCATTGTGAAGAGACTACACAGTCGAAAACAGTCAAGAAGCCGACACAACCACCAAACTTTCTGTGCATTTCTTGGTAGGCTAAGGCTTCTCTCTTGAGTTGCTTGTCGTAATACACGGCTGCCAGTTTTTCAGGCTACTGGTTCGAGACGTCGTGCCGAGACTTTTGAACTCTCGAGCCTGCCGGGCCGGCAGCAAGCTCCCCCTTCTTGAAGCGCTTCATAAGAACATTGACCTGTTGTCGGCTGATGCCAATCATTTCAGCCATGGCCTGCTGGCTGAATCTCGGGACCGATTCACCATCTTCCTCCCGTCTGAACCGGTCCAGGGAGAGAAGAATCCTCGCCAACCTTTCTTCGCTTGGCTCCACGAGACTATTCGCGAACTCTTCCTGGATTCGCGCGTTGCGCCTGAGGACAAACGAAATGAACCTGAGAGCTTCCGGGCCGCCGGCATTCAGGAGATGCAGGATCGCCGCGCGCTCAATTCTCACGAGATCCACCTTCGTGAGAGCAACCACGCTATGAAAGCGGACGGGGCAATCTGATTCGATGCAGCTCTCGCCGAAAAAGCTACCCCCGTCGCAAACGGAGACAATTGCTTCCTTGCCCTCGGCCGATACTACCGAGAGCTTCACATGCCCTTTTTCAATATAGAAGATCGAGTCGCTCTCATCACCCTGCGAAAAGATGATCTGCCGCTTCCGATAGTGGGTGATCCTCCTCTCAGACCCGACAGCCACAAAAAAGGCATTGACGTCGAAAGCGTTAGTGGTTGTCGGTCGCATCATGCAGGCTGGTGGACTTCGGCTAAATAATACGCCGACTTAAAATGAGACGCAGTGATACGCTAAGAACCAACTTTTATGTAAGTTGTGTGTGCACGGAGTACGATGAGATACGTTTGTGGGACGGCGAGTTGAACCCGTACGGTCCCGGTGCACTGACCGCTACACAAAGCTGCGATGGAACAGCTCAGACGAAGGAAAGGGTACGCGAATGAAGCCCAAGAAGACTCAAACAACCCCGCTACATTTTTCAGCCGTTCCTCTGAGGGAAGCCAACAGACGCGCAGGCAAGCATCACAAGATTGTCTCTGATATCCTCAGCGACTTGGCGAAGCTCGATCCACATAGCGCCATCAAAATAGACCTTGTAAAGGCGGGAGAAAAGAAAGCAGATCTGCGTGCAGCGCTCCTTCGAGCAGCGAAGAAGCAGAAGCTATCCCTGGCTACGAGCTCGGATGAGAAACATCTGTACGTGTTTCGGTCTCCTGCAAGAATCGAACACAGGGAGACGGTCCCGGCACGTTAGACCCTCTTCAAGTCCGTTGACTGGCACTCCCTAGGATGGTTCGGCGGACGCGCAGATTAGCTGCGAGCTCGATGATGACCTTCCGTAGTGCCGTGGGGTGCTTCGCAAGGATCGTGAGTATTTCCTTTTGCAGTTTCGGCTTCTGAGCTATTTCTCTGAAAATTTCGTGTCGCAGCTTGGGCTCCCGCTCCAGTTTCCGAATGATTCGGCGAATCGTCGTTGGGTCCCTGAGTGAGACTATCGGAAAATGCATCGCTGTCCTCAAATTGGCGGCGAAGGAGCGACCCACAGAATTTCACACCCTCCGATAGAGATTCACCTTACTTAAGTAATTGCGGGCAACTGTCTAACAATCTACCCCCGAAGTCGTATGACTCTCTCTGACCCACGGGGGATGCCTTCCTAGTCTTCTTTTCCGACTCTCCCTTCATTCTCACGACGAATTGCCATGACAAAAGCCCGTCACTAGCATCGGCAACTAGGAGACTGCAAAGACGAAGCGCGGGCGGGTTCCTAATCGCAGAAAATGAAGATGAGGGAGAATCCTGATCATCGATCAGATTTCCGAGCTACGGCGCACGAAATGATCAAACGCGAACAGAATTCAAGTGCACACGAGAATCCCGCGAGTGTCGTGTTCCTGGACACTGGAAGCCTGCGCCACAGTTGGCGTTGGTGTACGGAGCTTGGAGCGACCCTGATCATGCTTGGGGTTCTGGCATTCGGGATACTCGGTTTTGCGGCCAGCAGTGTGGTTATGCTGCTCGGCTGGCTCATCCTGGTGAGCGGCCTCGCAGAAACCGTTCATGCCTTGTACCTGCACAGATCGGGCGCATTCTTTTTCCATCTCGTTCCCGGCGTCGCCGGCATTCCGATTGGTTTGCTCATCCTCACACACCCTGCTGCGGGTGATGTCGGTTGGACGCTACTGTTTGCCTGTCTCTTCACCGTGGTCGGCCTTTTTCGTTTGCTCGCCGCACTCCGCCTCAAGTTTCGCAGTTGGCCATGGGCGGTGGTTGACGGAGCTGTCATGCTCCTGCTGGGCGCGGTGTTTTGGACGACACGGCCGTGGTTAGACTCGTGGTTTGTCTGCCTGGCTGTGGGGGTCTCGTTAATTCTTCGCGGCTGGTCTTTGATCATGTTTGGGCGAGCTCTCCGAGATTGGCGCAGACCGAGTCGAAGCCGGCCACAGGGGCACGCAAGCGTGCCCAATCACGCAACAATGAATCCATACGGGGTCACTGCATCTGATTGGCCCGAAATTTTCAGTCCTAGAATTTCAAAATCCATCCTACGGAGGCAGACAATGTCAGCGCAAAAATCAAATCAATTGGCAACTTCACAAATCACGTCAAGAGGAGAATCAAAGGGGCAGCAGACTGGGTTGGCCCGCCGAGCTGCTCTGCCTACTCTGCCATCCCTGTTGCTCGATCCGCTTGGATTCTTTGAGGACGATCCCTTTTCCTTGGTCAGAAGAATGCAAAAGGAAATGAACCGCGTGTTTTCGCAGGCGGGACTCGATTTCTCCAGCCGTGGCGATGAATTCTTGAGTACAGCATGGGTGCCGGCCGCGGAAATAGCCTATCGGGACGGCAATCTCATCGTGTCTGCCGAATTGCCCGGCCTCACCGAAAGGGATGTCAAGGTCGAAGTCAATGATGACTTCTTGACCATTCAAGGCGAACGGAAGGTTGAGCAGGAAGAAACTGAAGGCGGAATCCGGCGAACCGAGAGGAGATATGGACAGTTTTATCGTGCCATCGCTTTACCGGAGGGAGCGGATACAGAACACGCGCGCGCCGAGTTTCAGAACGGAGTGTTGCACGTAACCATTCCAGTTCCGCAAGCTCAGAGCAACCTGCGCCAAATTCCAATTCAAACCACAACGGCGGCGCAGGGTACGGAACAGAAACCTGCCACGAGTGAGGCTCCGGCCGGGCAGAAGGTTGCTTGAGGCATGGACGCAGGTCAACCCTTCGGGCATACCCCGAGCGGATGAAGGGGATAGAAGGATGAAAGAGGCGCGAAACTTGCCAGCTTTCCTCTTCGATCTTGACGGCACGCTCGTGGACAGCGTCTACCACCATGTTCTGGCCTGGCGCGAAGCTTTGGAGTGCTGCGGCATTGAACTTGCCGTGTGGCGCATTCATCGCCGTGTCGGCATGAGCGGTGGGCTACTGGCCAGCGCACTACTGCGAGAGACGGGAAAGCCAGTAAATACTGAACAGGCAGAGCAACTCCAGCGATGCCATGCCGAGGCATATGCCCGACAGGCCGCCCAGGTTCGACCGCTTCCGGGCGCACGGGATTTGCTGGCTTTCCTAACCAAGGCCGCTGTCCCCTGGGCGATCGCCACCAGCGGGAGAATTGATTCTGCCCGACAGACTCTGCAAGTGCTCAATCTTGGGCCCGAAGTCCCGGTCGTTACCCGCGATCAGGTACAGCGCGCAAAACCCGATCCCGACCTGTTTCTGGCTGCAGCGGATCGTCTGAAAACAGATATCCACACCTCCTTCGTGGTCGGAGACAGCGTCTGGGACCTGCTGGCTGCGCAGCGCGCAAGAGCTCTTGGGATTGGCCTTCTTTCAGGCGGCTACGGACAGGATGAACTTGAACGCGCCGGCGCATATCGCGTGTACCAGGACCCGTACGATCTGCTGCAACACCTGGATGAAGTCGGTGTTCGCGTCGGGATGTGAGCGATGCTGGGCACGGCCGGTCTTGGCTGTACTAGGGTCGTATGAGAGTCTCCGCCCTGGGTTCGATTCCTTCCTAGGAGCCTTTTTCCGTTATCGGGTTATCCCTCTGATGAATTGTTACCGGTAGCCTGCGAGCCATAGCATCTCGATATGGAGGATGTGAAGCTACCATGAACATCGCTTTTCTGATTGGAAGGATCATCTTGGGAGCGTATTGGTTGATGGCGGGGTTCAACCATTTCAAGGACCTCAATGCCATGAGCGAATACGCGAAGGCCAAAGCAACGCCATCTCCGAGGCTCGCCGTAGCGGGAACTGGCGTCATTCTCCTGGCGGGTGGACTCAGCATGCTGCTCGGTGTGTACACCAAAGTCGGGATCGCTCTTCTGGTCATCTTTCTAGTGGCAGTCTCTTTCCAGATCCACAGTTACTGGAAGATGGACGACCCGCAAATGAGGCAGACCGATATGATCAACTTCATGAAGAACATGGCGCTGGTGGGGGCTCTCTTGATGCTCCTGCTTCTTCCGCAACCATGGCCCATGAGTTTGAGAATGAGGTAGGGGCGGGTGACCACACGTGATCGAGCACATTCGCTTTCCGTCGGCACCGTACTGATCAAGAGTGACATACCATTGCCGAAGTGGTTTCGCTTTAACTACGAAGACTACGGTAGATGGAAGAAACTGTTTGATGCGGATAGCCGTGCCGTCGAGCGCACAGCTCTCGCGGCAGGGTGGCACTTTTCCTACATGGCGAAAGCCGTCAAGTGCACCGCTTTTGGCCTGACTCGGCAGTCTGCGACACAAAGGGCAGTGAGGAGGTTAACGGAAATGGCTGGAATGTCCGGTTTCAACTCTGTTGAGATTACAGAGATCGCCGTTCGCGGGGTCGGCCTGTATCACGCGACTGTTGTCGCCCACCCTCGGCATTTGCAGCCGACACCGTTCCTCGAACATCCCGCCCCTCACTACTACCCTCACGACAGACAAGACATCGCAGAGATCTTCTGGAGGGCAGCGGAAGTCGAGCCCCAGGTGAAGGGAATCTGACGCAAAGCGATGGGCGACGCACAAGGGGACAATGAAGTTCCCTGCTTGTTAGGTGTCATCCCAGCATTCTGTGCGGGTGGTCTATTGTGCCCACTAGGGCGCGTAGGTCCAATCGGTCAAGTTGCAGAAACTGTTGCACGATGCGTTCACGGGAACGGTTCATTTCTGCGGGTGTTCCACAAAAGATGACTTTGCCCCGGTCCAGAAAAACCACGTGGTCGGCGAGCTTCTCGGCTAGCCGCATGTCGTGGGTCACCACCACGCTCGTCAGCTTCAATTGAAGTTTGAGCTTCTCAATCAAGGCACCCAGCCGCCGCGCCATCAACGGATCCACCATGGTGGTAGGCTCGTCGAAGAGCACCGCTTTAGGCTTTGCCGCCAGTGCCCTGGCGATGGCCACCGAACGCTTCATCCCGGTAGAGATTTGGGAAGGCAAAAGGCCCCCTATATGCTTAGCACCCACCATCTCCAACAATTCGTCCACCACCGGGGATATCCGTTCCTCATCGAGCGCGCCACGCTCGCGTAGCGGAAAGGCCACATTATCCCAAACCGTGAGGGAGTCAAACAGTGCTCCGTTTTGAAAGACCATGGTGACTTTCTGGCGGATGCGCCGCAGTTCTTCCTCGGAATAGTCGGTAGTGTCCTCGCCCGCTGCGATTACGCGCCCTGCGTCCGGCTTTAGGAAACCCATAAGGATCCGCAGGCAGACCGATTTGCCGACTCCGCTCCGACCCAGAATGCAGACCGTCTGGCCGGACATCACCTTAAAGTTCACGTCCTCAAGAACATGGTTCGAGCCAAAGGATCTCGATACGTGCCTGAGTTCCAGGTACGGCACCGACCTGCCCTCAGCGACGGAGACCGGCCGATCGGACTGGTAAGTGACGGTTTCGGTGCCCGATGAGTTCAAACACTCCGCGTTATCCGGCACACCCAAGACCACCGTTCACTCCGGCTCCACCACGATGTAGGCCGTGCTTCCCTCGCGGCTTACCGACAGCACCAATGCCTGCTTACCGGCTTGGCGAACGGCCCGCTGATACTCAGACACAGAGCTCACTGTTTGACGATTGACCTCTTCAATGACGTCACCGCGGCGCAGCCCGGCATCGGCCGCCGGCGCTGCAGGATCAACGTCAGTGACCACGACCCCTTTGGTGTCCGGTCGTAGCCCTAGCTCGCGTGCGATCTCGGCTGTGAGTTCATCGACTTCCACGCCGCGCATTGGACTGTTCTCGCCGCTCTCGCCCAGCACACTCTTGGCAGCTTTCTCTGGCAGCTCACCTAGCGGCACCGAGACCTCGCGTTGCTGGCCATCGCGATAGATCTTCAAGTCTGCAGTCGAGCCAGGGGCTAACGACCCGATTCTCAGTTTCAATTCGTTCGGTCCCTTCACCGGCTCTCCATTGAGTTCCTCAATGACATCCCCTCGTTTCAGTCCAGCCTTGGCCGCGGGGCCACCCGGTGTTACATCCCCGATCAGTGCGCCTTTCCCAGCCGGTGCATTGAATGCCTTGGCGATATCGGGAGTGACCTCCTGGATAGCGACACCCAGGTACCCACGCACGACCTTGCCATGCTTAAGAATCGAGTCCATAACAGAGCGCGCCATATTAATGGGAACGGCAAACCCGATCCCCTGATTGCCGCCTCCGCCGCCCGCGAGTATGGCGGTGTTAATACCGATCAACTCGCTGCGTGCGTTGATCAGAGCTCCGCCGGAGTTTCCGGGATTGATCGCAGCGTCGGTTTGGATGAAGTCCTCGTAGTCCTCGATATCAAGATTGCCGCGGCCTGTCGCGCTGACGATCCCTAGAGTGGCAGTCTCGCCGATTCCGAACGGATCTCCGATTGCCAGGGCATAGTCGCCCACCTGGATTTTCGAGGAATCACCCAGTGTCAAAGTGGGCAGGCCAGTGGCGGAAATCTTCACCACGGCTATATCAGTCTTTGGATCTGTACCGACAACCTTTCCCTTGAACTCTCGCTTGTCGGGAAGGACCACCTTTATCTCGGTGGCTCGATCTACCACGTGATTGTTGGTGAGGATGTACCCGTCCGGACTAACAATGACGCCCGAACCCAAGCCGCGCTCACGCTGCTCCGCGGGCGGCCGATGGCGCGAGCCGAAGAATTGCCGAAAAAAAGGATCGTTGAAGAATGGCTCGAGGGGAATCTTCACAACCCTCGACGAAGCAATGTTGACCACGGCCGGCAAGGCGGGCTTCAGGATAGGTGCAAAGCCCATCGGGTTCATGGACCGTGCGTCGGCTCCACCTGCAATGCGGGCAGTGAAGATCGGCACGTTGCGTTCGCCGAATACGGTCTGGCCCGCCCACGACGACAGCACTAAGCCCAACATTCCCCCGGTTACCAAAACAAAGAAGAGCACGAGGAACGCTGCTGACTGGCGAATGTGTACGGTTTGCTGCATTTACAATCCTCTCTGGTTCCTAGAGGCCGCCCGGCAATGATCCCGAGGGCACGGACAATTCCCGCAGGTCAGCAACGCCCTCTACGCTACCATCGGATGCCGAACGTCACGGGAACCATGCGCGTCGGAATCCGGCCGGTGTCGGCATAGTGATATCGAGCTTCGGTGTAGAACTTCAGGCCGGTTTTGGAGAGTTTGGTTTCAAACCCCGCACCCAAGCTTCCCCCTACTCCGTCCCGCGTGATGTCACCGAGTTTCTGGTCTGCTTGCACGAAGGTGTTAAAGAACCCCCCCAAAAAAGGGTCGAAGATGAAGACCGGCACGAGCACTGGGCGCGTAAACTCAACGGTACGGCGGTAGTACCCAACGCCTCCCACGACATAGGGGTTAAAGTTCCCCCTTCGGTTCAGTCGAAGCTTAGGATTCACCGTGAGCGACCACAGGTGCGAGTTACCGTCGGGCACTTGTGCTTCCTTCAGCACCTTCCTGCCGACACCGTACCCGTTGTAGCTGTACTCGAGAGTTGTTTCCAAATGCCGTGTCACGTTCAATCCACCGCCTACGGTGATGTGCCATCCGTTGTCCAGACGTGGGGAATCATTTCTTGAAGTGGACCCAGGCCCTTTCGATCCGTAGTCAGCAAGGACCAGCTCTGCCCCGCAAGGACAGAGAGGCCGTTTTTGAATTCCACTTGCCCCCATAGTTGCCGCTGGCACGGGTTGAAGCTGTTGCTCTCAACTTCATTCGCGGTGGTTGCTGCACCCAGGAAATCGGCTTCGTAGCTAGCACCCAGCAATGGTCGGAGTGCCGAGCCACAATCATGCCATCCCGTCTGGCTGGTAACAATTGCCCGCAAGAATCAATCGCGGTTCGGAAAGGGTGCCTATGAGCGCGTCCGCTTCGAGTCCAAGATATTTGTACGACTTCTGCATTAGTGCCACTCACTACGCCTTTTGCTACGGTAAGAGGCGTAAATAGGAGCCCCTGTGAGCGATCTCGAGCGTAAGATTCAGCTCTACGGAACACGCGGGTCCGCGGATGCATACGCTATCCGTGACTTTCTGCACCGCTGTGATCAACCCTTCGACTGGATTGAGCTCACCAACGACCAACAAGCCCACACGGAGGCACAAGTAACCGGGTTGGGCGACAAGCGACTGCCAATTTGTGTTTTCCCGGATGGCGTCAGGCTGGAGCATCCGACGGTCCGACAGATCAGCGAAAAGCTGGGGCTGTTCCGCAGCCCCTCTCAGACGGAATACGATCTGGCGATCTACGGCGCAGGACCTGCTGGACTAAGCGCCGCTCTTTATGGCGCCTCAGAGGGCCTGAAGACAGTTGTGGTTGAGCGGTTCGCCATCGGCGGACAGGCGGCGACCAGTCCCAAGATTGAGAACTACCTGGGGTTCCCCGGGGGTATCAGCGGAGCTGAACTGGCCGAGCGAGCGCGTGAACAAGCGTGTCACTTTGGGGCAGAAATCTTGTTGCTCCGGGAAAGTGTTCGCGGCGAGTTCCTTCCCGGCAAAGGCATCGGCCACTTATCCGATGGGACGAAGATCATCGCTCGTGCTTCGATTTGTGCCACCGGAATAGAGTACCGCCGACTGAACCTGCCGAATGAGGATCGGCTGCAAGGGGCAGGTGTGTACTATGGCGCGGGAGCAAGCGAGGCGTCGCTTTGCGTTGGAACCGAACACGTCGTCGTAGTTGGCGGCGGAAACTCGGCTGCCCAAGCCGCAATGCACTTTGCCCGTTATGCAGCAAAAGTAACTATGGTCGTGCGAGACAACTCATTAAAGAAGACGGTTTCTCAGTATCTCATCGATCGCATTCGTTCTTCACCGAAAGTGGAAGTGCTGCTGCTGACCGAGGTTGTGGCCCTTCAAGGCGACAACGTGCTGCGATCGATCACGCTCATCGACAGGCAGACGGCCAAGGAGTGGACGGTGGAGACAAACTGGCTCTTTCTATGCCTCGGCGGCACGCCTCACACGCAGTGGGCACAAGAGGTTGGGATCATATGCGATGAAGCGGGCTACATCGTTACCGGCCTCGATTTGATGCAGGGGGGCCAGCGCCCGGCAAACTGGACCCTAGACCGCGCTCCGTTCTACATGGAAACGAATCTGCCGGGTGTGTTTGCGGCCGGCGATGTGCGACACGGTTCGGTCAAGCGCTGCGCCTCTGCTGTAGGGGAAGGTGCGATGGCTGTAACCTTTGTTCATCGCTATGTGACGAGCAGCTAGTACGTCCTGCCGTTTTGGGATCGCTCTAGAGCGCACGATACTCGACTAGATAGTCGCCTCGAAAGTCTCTTGGCCCGCGCTACCGACCTTGGTCGAGAAGATTAGCTATGCTGGCGATCGCTTACCCATGACAAGAAAACGAGGGGAGATCAAATTGATGCGAGGACCTCAGTCGCTGGAGCCTTCTTGGACGTTTTGACTTCTGGGGCGTTCATCAGCCCGAAGGGGCTTTACCGCCTCTCCTGCCCCTGCCTTGATCTCGCGGAGCACTTGCTCCCTTACCCTCTCGGCAGTGCTCGGTACCTCGTTCGGCGAAATCTTACAGATCCTGGCCACCGCCTCTTTCGGAAATCCTTCGATCGCGAAGAGCTCAAACACAGTTCGCTCTTGCTCAGGAACGCGGGATAGGGCCTGCCAGAGCCGTCGAACTTCTTCCTTCCTTTCCAGCTGTTTCTCAGGATCGCTCTGGCAAACTGGCGGGCCAAACAGCGGTGCCTGATACTCACTGTCATCCAGATCTTCCGGAAACCACACTTCTCCGTCTGCATCGGCGGTAAACGGTATCTCTTCTAGCGTGCTGAGTTCGTCCTGTTCCAGCGCCTCCAGACCTTCCAGTCGCGCCTCCGTCGCCATCCTCTTGCGGAGATATTTCTCCAATCTCTCATTCACGATCTGGTAGAGCCACTCCTCCAGCGTCAAGGTCTCCGGCTTCTTGCCGTAGTTTTCATAAGCTCGCAAAAGTACCTCGTCGAGAATGTCACCGCTGGTGTAGACGGGAGTACGGACCTGTAGAGTGAGGTACGCGATGCGCAGGCGGCGCTGGATATAGGACTTGAGAGGCCCAAGGAAAGGCGTGATTTGCTGGAAGAACTCTTCTTTGTTCTGCTGGGCGACTAACCGCCCGAGTCCGCCTTCTCTTTCCCGTAGCTCCTTTCCCTGACGCGCTCTCTCTCTAACCTGAGGGCGCATTCCGGATTGCTCCTTTTCCTTCAACTCGGTTCTCCCGGTTTCTCGTCAGATTCTGGATGATGTGAAGCCTCACAAAACAATTCTGTGTACTCCGCGAACGTCGATTCCAGCCTTGCGCAACAGCGCTCCGACATCATCCCGAGTCAGGCGGGACGCATCGTACTCAACCTGGATGGCGCGCGCTTTCGCATCAACCGACAGTTGGCGGATTCCGTACACATCCCGAACATTGTCGAGCGCGCGGAACGCGCGTTCTCCTGGAGGCGAGCCGTAGAAGAACGTACCGTCGACCGGCGTCACATTCGCATCTCCGCTAGGCACTCTTTCTGTCGTCGACGTCGACATACTCGGCGTCCACCACGCCTTCATCCTTTTTAGCCTGACCGTCGCCCCCTGGCGCCGGGCCCGCACTAGCACCCGGAACTCCACCCTGCGCGCCTTGGGGTTGTGCTGCCCTATACATTTGCTCGGCCAGCTTATGAGACGCCTGGGTAAGCCGCTCACGCGCTTGGTCCATCTGTTGTTTGTCGTCGGACTCCAGCGCCTTTTTGGCATCGGCAACCGCGTTCTCAACATCGCCACGTTCCGAGCCTGAGATCTTGTCGCCGTGTTCGCGAAGCATTTTCTCGACGTTATAGACCATCGAATCGAGCTGATTCTTGGCTTCAATTTGTTCGCGTCGGGCCTTATCTTCCGCGGCATGCGCCTCGGCCTCCTTTGCCAGACGCTCGACTTCTTGCTTACTCAGACCCGACGACGATGTGATCGTGATCTTCTGATCCTTGCCTGTGGCCATGTCCTTCGCGGCCACGTTAAGAATGCCGTTGGCGTCGATGTCGAAAGTCACCTCTATCTGGGGAACGCCACGCGGAGCCGGAGGAATACCGGTCAAATGGAATTTGCCCAAAGTACGGTTCTGACTGGCTAATGGGCGCTCGCCCTGCAAGACGTGTACTTCAACCGAAGTCTGATTGTCCGCCGCGGTGGAGAACATTTCCGTTTTGCGAGTCGGAATCGTCGTATTGCGCGGAATCATCGGGGTGGCCACGCCACCTTGGGTCTCGATCGAAAGCGTCAGCGGAGTCACGTCGAGTAATAGCAGGTCTTTCACTTCGCCCTGGAGTACGCCGCCTTGAATCGCGGCGCCGACCGCGACCACCTCATCCGGATTCACACTCTTGTTGCCTTCTTTTCCAAACAACTCTTTCACTTGCTGCTGAATGCGCGGCATGCGCGTCTGGCCACCCACCAGCACGACTTCATCAATCTTGCTGGCATCGACTTCCGCGTCCTTCATGCATTGTTTGCACGGCCCTACCGAGCGCTGAATGATGTCCTCAACCATGGCCTCGAGCTTCGCGCGCGTCAGTTTCTTGACCAGGTGCTTCGGCCCGTTAACGTCTGCCGTGATGAAGGGCAAGTTGATCTCGGTCTCCATCGTGGTAGAGAGCTCAATTTTGGCCCGCTCTGCAGCATCACGCAAACGCTGCAGTGCCATCTCGTTCCCTTTGCTACGAAGATCCAGGCCTTCATCTTTCTTGAACTCGTCTATAAGCCAGTCAACGATGCGCTGATCAATGTTATCTCCACCCAGGTGCGTATCGCCGTTTGTGGCTTGCACTTCGATGACGCCTTCGCCGACCTGCAGAATCGAAATGTCGAAGGTGCCGCCGCCGAAATCATAAACCGCGATGGTCTCGTTCTTTTTCTTGTCGAGGCCGTATGCCATAGCGGCCGCCGTGGGCTCGTTGATGATTCGTTTCACATCCAGGCCAGCAATTTTTCCCGCATCTTTGGTGGCTTGGCGTTGCGCATCATTGAAATACGCGGGAACGGTAATGACTGCGTCGCTGACCTTTTCTCCGAGGTAGTCCTCGGCGGCCTTCTTTAGTTTTTGGAGTATCAAAGCGGAAATCTCGGGCGGCGTGTATTTCTTGCCCTGGGCCACGATCACGACATGGTCGCCATCACGCTCCACTTTGTAGGGAACCATCTTCATCTCTGCGCTAACTTCCTCAAAGCGGCGGCACATGACACGCTAGATGGAGTAGAT
>Ga0209806_1001996_pt1 | contig 12936 bp, 4 predicted proteins | sample GraSoiAngelo_152_FD_186166 | JGI IMG/M metagenome (GOLD analysis project Ga0209806, IMG submission 186166) | Grasslands soil microbial communities from the Angelo Coastal Reserve, California, USA - 14_1009_12_30cm (SPAdes) (version 2) | ecosystem: Environmental > Terrestrial > Soil > Grasslands ... | reverse complement strand
GGGGTCAGGGGTCGGGGGCCAGGGGTCAGGGGTCAGAGGGCCCGAGTCGGCGTCGTCGTTCCCTAACCCCCGACCCCCAACCCCTGACCCCTGACCCCTCACGTGCTCCAAGACCTCCGCTACGCCCTCCGGACGTTCGCCCGCAGCCCCGCCCTCGTCGCCGCCGCGGTGGTCTGCCTCGCGCTCGGCATCGGCGCCAACGCCACGATCTTTGGCGTGGTGGACACGCTGCTGTTCCGGCCGCCGCCGCACGTGCTGGACCCAGAGCGCGTGGTCCGGCTCTACTTTCGTAGGCGCTTGCCTCCCTTCGGCACGACGACCTCCAGCATCACCGGCTACCCCCTCTACACACTGATCCGGGAGTCAGCGCGGTCCTTCGACGCGCTCGCGGCGTACACCTACTCCCAGAAGGCGAGCCTGGGGCGCGGCGTGGACGCTCGCCGCGTACGCGTGGTGCTGGCCTCGGCGAGCTATTTCCCGCTGCTCGGGGTGCGGCCGGCGCTGGGGCGGTTCTACTTGGCGGACGAAGACCGTCCCGACGGCCCCGCGGTCGTCGTGCTGGGTTACGGATTCTGGCGCGCGTCCTTCCAGAACGATTCCGGGATCCTCGGGCGACAGCTCCAGCTCGGGCGTAGCTCGTACACCGTGGTCGGCGTAGCGCCGGAACGGTTCACGGGCGTGAACCTGGAAAACGTGGACGCGTGGGTGCCGCTCACGACCGCCACCCCCGAGCTGATGGGCCCCGGCTCGCTCAACCGCGGGTCGTACTTCCTCCAGATCATCGGGCGGCTCGGACCCGGCGGTAGGGAAGCCGCGGAGCGCGAGGCTACGCTCGCGTTCCGCGCCGAGGACGTCTACTCGGGCGGAGATTCCAACGCGGTGGCCCTGCTTGGGCCGGTGCAGCATGCGCGCGGCCCTGAGCTGTCGCAGAACGCCAGGGTCTCGATGTGGCTCACGGCGGTTTCAGTGATCGTGCTGCTGGTCGCCTGTGCCAACGTCGCCAATCTGCTGCTCGCCCGCGCGCTGCAGCGTCAACGCGAGATCGCCGTCCGTTTGGCGTTGGGGGCCGCCCGGCTTCGCCTCGCTCGCCAGCTCGTGACCGAGAGTGTGCTGCTCGCGCTCGCCGGGGGAGTCGCCGCGCTGCTGGTGACGCTATGGGTGGGTCCCGTGATTCGCGCTTTTCTGCTCCCCGACATCCCGGCCCTGGCGTCCGCGGTGGATGGCCGCGTCCTGTTGTTCACCGGCGGAGTGGCGTTGCTCACCGGGTTCCTCGCCGGCCTCGTGCCGGCGCTCCAGGTGGGCCGGGCGGACTTGACACCGGCGCTCAAGGCGGGCGCCGGCGAGGGTCGCTATCGCCGATCGCGGCTGCGCTCGGCACTGCTCGTGGGTCAAGTAGCGTTGACGGTCACGCTGATCGTGGGCGCGGGGCTGTTCGCGCGCAGCTTGCGCAACGTGGCGGGCCAGGACTTCGGGTTCGACCCGGCGCACACGCTGCTCGCGACCATGGACCTGCGCGCCGCCGGCTACCGCCCCGCTCAGATCAACCAGCTGAACTTGCAGATGCTGGCTCGGCTCGAAGGCCTTCCAGGTGTCGAGGCAGCGGCCGCAACCATCGGGCACTTTGGCTGGGCCACAGCCTCCAGCGTCTCCGTGCCCGGCCGCGACTCCATCCCGCAGCTCAAGGCCGGCGGACCATACTACCAGCGCGTGACCGCCGGTTATTTCGCCGCCATGGGCACGCCGGTGCACGGGCGCGCCTTCACTCCGGCCGACCGGGGCAGTCCGGTCGCCATCGTCAACGAAACGATGGCTCGACTGCTCTGGCCTGGCGAATCCGCTATTGGCAAGTGCTTCTTGGTGGGCAGCGATAAGCGCTGCGCCGGGATCATCGGCGTCGTGCCTGATGCCCGCCGCTTTAATGCCGTAGAAGACGCTTCAATGCACTTCTATGTCCCGTTTACCGACGACTCGAGTGAATTCATTACCGCGCTCGTGGTGCGCGCCCGCGGCCGGCCCCAAGACCTGGTCGCGCCGGTGCGCGCCGCGTTGCAGCAGACCGCCGCGAATCTGCCGTACGCCGCGGTGACCCCGCTTGCCGATCTCGTCGCCCCCTCGATCCGACCGTGGCGACTCGGGACCACGATGTTCGGAGTGTTCGCGGGACTCGCTCTAGTCCTCGCCGCGGTGGGTCTGTATGGCGTGTTGTCGTACACTGTGGCGCAGCGGAGCCACGAGATCGGGATCCGGATGGCGATGGGTGCGAGACGCGGCAACGTACTCGGTCTCATGGTGGGGCAGGGCGTCAAGATCGCGGCGCTGGGGGCCGGCATCGGCGCGGTCGCCGCACTTGCCGGCGGGCGGGTGCTGAGCTCGCTGTTGTACGGCGTGTCGCCGCGGGACCCGCTGGTGCTGCTCGGGGCGGCGGTGATTCCGCTCGTCGTCGCCGCCATCGCCAGCTACGTGCCGGCGCGGCGAGCGGCGAAGGTGGATCCGGTGGTGGCGTTGCGATATGAGTAGGGGTCAGAGGTCGGGGATCAGGGGTCGGGGACGCGCTGCGACCATCCGCACGCTGGCACCGGCCGTCGATCTCAGACGGACTGACCCCCGACCCCTGGCCCCCGACCCCTGAGCCATGGACACCCTGCTCGCCGACCTCCGCTACGCGCTCCGCCAGCTCGCCCGGAGCCCCGGCTTCACCGCCGTGGCGGTCCTCACACTGGCGCTCGGTGCCGGAACAAACAGCCTGCTCTTCAGCGTGATCCACGCGGTCCTGCTCCGGCCCCTCCCCTATCCTGACCCCGACCGGATCGTGTCAATCGGCCTTGTGCCGCGAGACAACACCATCGGCCGCATGGACGCACAGGCGACACATTGGGCCTACTTCGAATGGGGGGACGACAGCCGGTCATTTACCGAGCTGGCGGCCTATATCTCGGAGGCCCGGGCGATCGTCGGGGGGGGCTCGGCTCCTGAGGACATGCGGGGAGCGGAAGTGACGGCGCGGTTCTTCCCGCTCTTCGGCGTCCAGCCCGCGCTCGGCCGGACCTTCATGGCCGAGGAGCAAGCACCGACCGGCCCGCCGGTCGTGTTGTTGAGCCACGGGCTATGGCAGGAGCGCTTCGGCGGCGACCGATCGGCCGTCGGTCGCACCGTGATCATGGATGGCGCACCGGTGACGATCGTCGGCGTCCTGCCCGCCAGCTTCGACTTTCCGAGCGGCGCGCGTTTTTGGAGACCGCTGCGCCTCCCGAGGAGCGGCCAGACGACGAGCGGCAATAAGACGACCGTATTCACCTTATTCGTTCACGTCGTCGGCCGGTTGGCGTCGGGCGTCTCGATCACGCAGGCCCGGACCGAACTGACCGGGTTGTTGTCCCGGAGCAGCGCACAGCCTCCATTTCTACGCGACGCCAGCGTAGATGTGGTGTCGCTGCACGAGCGGCTGTACGGGAGCACCCGACCGTTGCTGCTTATCCTGCTCGGCGCGGTGGGGTTCGTGCTGCTCATCGCCTGCGCCAACGTGGCGAGCTTGCTTGTGGCGCGTGCCGCCCGGCGCGAGCGGGAGTTCGCGATCCGCGCGGCGTTAGGTGGCGGCCGGCTCCGGTTGGCGCGCCAGCTCCTGGCCGAGAGCATGGTGCTGGCGATCCTCGGAGCGGCCGCCGGGCTCGTCGTACCGACGCTCGGTTTGCCACTGTTCATGCACGCCGCACCGTTGCGGGCGGTCGAGGCAGTGGACGTCCATCTCAATACGGCCGTGCTCGCGTTCACTACCGGGCTCGCCCTGATCACAGGAGTTGCGTTCGGCCTGGCGCCGGCCCTCACTGCCTCCCGCCCAAACCTGGTCGTCGGGCTGAAGAGCGGAGCCGGGCAGGCGGGGACTGCCGCACACCGCGCGCGGCTCCGCAGCGGTCTGGTGGTCGCGGAGCTCGCGGCGGCACTGGTCCTCCTGATGGGCGCGGGCCTCCTGGCGCGCAGCCTGCTGCAGCTGCTGGCGGTAGATCTCGGTTTCCGCGCTGACCACGTCGTCGGCGTGCGTATGGGACGACTCTCCAAGAGTTGGTTCCTTCAGGGCCACGCTCGAAGCGAGTTCTACGGCGCGGTGCGGGAGCGACTGGCGGCCCTGCCAGGTGTCGCCTCGGTGGCACTTACCGATGTCCTACCGCTCGGGGGCATCGCGAGGAGCAGCACGGTTCGCGTCGACGATGCCCCGCCGGGAAGCGTGGACGTGAGCTTGCGCGCGGTCTCGGCGGATTACTTCAAGGCTGTCGAGGCCACCGTGATCGCGGGGCGCGACTTCACGCTGGCGGATCGCTCCGACGCGGCGCCCGTGGCGGTCGTAAACGCGGCCTTTGCCCGCGAGTTGCTGCATGGCAGTGACCCAGTCGGACACCAGGTTTGGGCGGGCGGACCGTCTCGGACCATCGTCGGGGAGGTGAAAGACGTCCCACAGCTCGCTCGGGACGTCCCTGCGGCCCCGGAGGTGTTTTTCCCTGCGGCACAGGGTGGGGAACCGCCCCGAACGATCGTGGTCCGGACCAAGGTGGATCCCGCGGGGCTGGTCGCAACCATCCGCAGGACAGTACAGGAAGTCGACCCCGACCAGCCTGCGCAGATCTTTACGCTCGCAGGTGAACTGGCCAAATCCGCCGCGCCGCGCCGCGATAGCGCCGTGCTGCTCGGGGCGTTTGCGCTCGTGGCGATGGTATTGGCTGCCGTGGGTCTCGCCGGCGTGATCGCGTATCTCGTGGCGCACCGCACGCACGAGATCGGCGTGCGCGTGGCGCTCGGCGCGGGGCGCGGTGACGTGCTCCGGCTGGTGGTGGGCGACGGCGCGCGGCTCGTCGCTGTGGGCGTTGTCATCGGGCTGGTCGGCGCGGTCGCAGTTACGCGGGTGCTGTCTAGTTTGTTGTACGGCGTGACTGCCACTGATCCGGTGACATTCCTGGTCGTTCCGTTAGTGCTCGTCGTGGTCGCCCTGGGGGCGGCGGCGGTGCCGGCCCGTCGAGCGACGCGGGTCGATCCCGTGGTGGCGTTGCGATATGAATAGGGGCAGGGGGTCGGGGATCAGGGGTCAGGGCGCTCCTACGATCGAACGCGGCTGGGCGCAATCCGTCCCGTCCCTGACCCCCGACCCCTGACCACCGCCATGCTCACCGACCTGCGATACGCGCTCCGGGCGCTCGCCAAGAGCCCGGGATTCACCGCTGTTGCGGTACTCACGCTCGCCCTCGGGATCGGCGCCAACACGGCGATGTTCAGCGTGGTCGAGGGCGTATTGGTCCGGTCCCTGCCATTCCCGAGCGCGGATCGACTGCTGGATCTGAAGCAGATGCTCCCGCAGTACGGCGCTGGCGCGACCTCGACTATCACCGCCTATGAGACGTGGCGCGCCGCTCGAGACGTGCTGGAGGAAACGGCCGCCTACACCGGATCGAATCCCAGCTTGCTCGGAGTCGGCGAGGTAAAACGCGTACAAGTGTGGGCGGTCTCCGCGAGCTTCTTCCCACTCCTGGGAGCCGACCCACTGCTTGGTCGCGCCTTCCTGCAGGCCGAGGATCACCCGGGGGCGGCTCCCGTTGCTGTGCTCAGTTACGCGTTCTGGCAATCGCGCTTCGGTGGGACCCGCGCCGCCATCGGTCAATCGGTCACTCTCGATGCGACGACGTACACCATCGTAGGCGTCATGCCGCCCCGGTTCCGCTACCCCGCCGGCACGGCACTCTGGACCGCTCTGGGGCACGCGCTCTCGGGTCCGAGCGGCGCGAGTCTGGCCAAGGAGCACGGGTTCTGGGTAGTCGCCCGCATGCGGCCGGGCGTCACGGCGGCTGGCGCGCAACATCGCCTGGACGAGATCACGCGCCGGTCGTGGGCGACCGATCCCATCAATACCGGCTGGTTGCCGGTCGTCACCCCGTTGCGGGACTACCTCGTGGGAGGCGTTGGCACCTCGCTGCTGCTCATGCTCGGCGCGGTGGGGCTGGTGCTGCTCGTCGCCTGCGCGAACGTCACCGGAATGCTGCTCGCCCGGGCGACGTCACGGGGGCCCGACCTCGCCGTGCGGGTCGCGCTCGGCGCGACGCGCGGACGCCTGGTGCGTCAGGCGCTGACCGAAGCCCTCGTCCTCGCGGGCGGCGCGTGCGTGCTCGGGGTGGCGCTCGCCACGTGGGGGGTCCCGGTGCTCGTTTCGCTCGGTGCGGGAGAGCTCCCAGCGGTCGCTGACGTCACCGTGGACGGTTGGGCGCTCGGCGTGGCGGCGGGAATCGGCGCGTGCTCCGGATTGGCGGCCGGACTGGCCCCCGGCTTGTTCGCGACCCGCGTTCCTCCGGCCGACGCCATACAGCGTGGCAGCCAGGGGAGCGGCTGGCGCAGCCGTGCGAGCGACGGATTCCTCATCGGGCAGGTCGCTCTCACGGTCGTCCTCTTGTGCGCCGCCGGCCTGTTGGGGCGCAGCTTCTTGCGACTGACGCGGGTAGATGTCGGCTTCGATCCCGCGCACGTCGCGGTCGTCCGACTGCAGTTGCCTCGTATTCGCTACGACACCGCACCTCGGCGACTTGCATGGATCCACCAGACGCTCCAGGAGGCGCAAGCGATTCCGGGCGTCACCACGGCGGCGATCGCCAGCGGCATTCCGCTCGACGGTGGGGCGATCGGGTCAGTTAGGGTCGCCGGGCGGGGGCCGGACCGTGACCGGCCGTGGGCATGGATCGCTGCCGTCAGCGCCGACTACTTCCGCGTCATCGGCGTGCCGTTGCTGCGGGGGCGGGCCCTCGACGCTGCCGAGCCGCGCACGGTCGTCATCGACCAGGTCGCGGCGCGCGCCTACTTCCCCAGGGAAGATCCGCTCGGCAAGCAACTCAGCTTTTTCGACACGATCCCACGAACGGTGGTGGGTGTGGTGGGGGATACGCGGCAGGAGTCACCCGCCAAGGCCCCGCCACCCCACATCTACGAGCCGCTCGACCATGATCCGGTCCCCTACCTCAAGGTGCTTGTGCGGACGACGGCCGAGCCGCGGCACGCGCTGAACGCGCTGCGCTTGGCGGTGCGCGGCGTGGATCCGACCGTTCCGCTCGATGCGGTGTCGCCGCTCAGCGCCCTGCTCGCCGAGTCGATCGCCGCGCAGCGGTTCTACGCGGTGCTGCTTGGCGTGTTCGCGGTCATCGCACTGCTGCTCGCGGGAGCGGGGATATACGGTCTCGCCGCTTATGCGGTCTCGCGACGCACGCGGGAAATCGCCGTGCGCATCGCCATCGGTGCCGGACCCGGCCGGGTGTTGGGGCTGATTGTGGGACGCGGTCTGGCGCTGACATTCGGCGGAATCACTGTGGGGGCCGCGGGGGCCCTCGCCGCCACTCGGCTGCTGCGCGGGCTGTTGTTCGAGATCGCTCCGACGGATCCCGGCGTTCTCGGGGGCGTCGCCGTGCTGCTGGCCGGGACGACGCTGTTGGCGTGCTGGCTCCCCGCCCGCCGCGCGACAAAGGTCGATCCGATGGTGGCTCTGAGGTCCGAATGATGGACATCCTGCTCCGGGACCTCCGCATCGCACTTCGCCGGCTCCGCCGCGCGCCAGCCTTCGCCGCGACGGCCGTGCTCATCCTGGCAATCGGGATCGGGATGGCGACGGCGATCTTCACGACCTACCACGCCGTGGTGCTGCGGAAGCTGCCGCTGCGCGATCCGGATCGGATCGTCGTCCTCTGGACTTTCCGTGATCCGACCGTGGAGCTCCCGGTCAGCGTGACAGAGGTCGATGACCTGCGCCGCCAGAGCCGGACCCTGAGCAACGTCGCCGGCTTCGTGCACTGGGGAGCCCAAGCGGACCCGTTGACGGAGGGCGACCGGCCGATCGTGTTGAAGCAGGCGATGGTCACCGCGGGCTTCTTCGACGTCCTCGGTGCTCGTCCGGTGCTCGGTCGCCTGCTTCGGCCGGAAGACGGCTTGGAGGGTGCGGCGCCCGTGGCGGTGATCAGCTACCAGGCATGGCAGCGGGATTTCGGTGGGGATCCGCGAGCCCTCGGCCGGCGCCTGACGACCACGCAGGACCAGCGCAGCTACGCAATCGTCGGCGTGACGCAGCCTGGGTTGGATTTCCCCGTGGGGACGGACTACTGGATTCGGCCCCGCCCCTTCGACCTGATCGACGTCGTCGCCCGCCTGGCACCCAACGCCACCCCGTCGTCGGCGCAGTCGGAGTTCCTCTCCATCGCGCAGCAGCTTGACCGCCAGCGACGGGCCCCAGCGTATCCCACCGGTGCGACCGTCCGGACTCTCACCGAGGCCGTGCTCGGCGACGCGAAGCCGGTCCTCGTCGCGCTGACCGCGGCGGTCACGTTGCTGCTCCTCATCGTCTGCGTGAACGTGGGCAACCTGCTGCTGCTGCGCGCTTCGCTCCGTACACCCGAGATCGTGATCCGCCGCGCGCTGGGCGCGAGCTCCAGCCAGGTCGCCCGCCTACTTCTGGCGGAGAGCGCGCTGCTCGCCACGGCGGGCGGCGCGCTCGGTCTTGTCTGTGCGGGATGGCTGCTGCACGGCCTTCTCGCCTTCGCGCCGGTGCAGCTCCCCCGCATGGACGTGATCCGCCTCGCGGGCACGCCCGTGGGCGTGTCAGCCGGCGTGACGCTGCTGGCGGTGCTGCTCTTCGGCGTCCTCCCCTCCCTCCTCGCAGCGCGTGGCGATCTTGGCTCTCTCCTCCGGCTTGACTCGCGTTCGGGAACCGAGACGCGGGGAGGGCACGGCTTTCGGCAACGTCTGGTCGCGTCGCAGATGGCACTCGCGGTCGTCATGCTCGCCGGTGCCGGCCTTCTCGTGCGCAGCCTCCAGCGTCTCGAACGAGTCGATCTAGGCTACGACGCCGACCGCCTATCCATCGTTGAGCTCGCGGTCCCCTTCGCGAAGTACGACTCGGACCAGAAGATCTTCGCGATGTTCGACGACCTCTACGGGCGCTTGCGCGCGGTCCCGGGTGTGACGGCTTTGACACCCGTCCTCTATGCGCCGTTCCTGGGAGCGAACTTCATGCAGGTCACGCCTGTGCTGGAGGGACAGGCGGAGACCGCCGTGGACGCGAACCCACCTGTACCCCTCGAAGGTGGAGGGACCGAATACTTCCGCACCTTCGGGATTCCGGTTCTGCATGGTCGCGGCTTCCTGCCCGGCGATCGGGAGGGCGCCCCCAAGATCGTGGTCGTGAGTGAGGCGGTGGCGCGCCGCCTGTGGCCGGGCCAGGACCCGGTTGGCAAGCGCCTGCGATTCCTCGGTGGCGACCGCAGGGACTGGCGGACGGTGGTCGGCGTCGCCGGCGACATCCGCTTCCGCCGCCTGAAGGAAGCCACACCCACGATCTATCTGCCATGGCACCAGCTGATCACGTTCGGAACCTTCGCGGTGCGCACCCGTGATGCCCTCGCGTCGGTGCTCCCCGCAGTGCGCCGCACGGTTCGCGAATTTGACCCCCAGATGGCCGTATGGGATGCCAGCACGATGGACGACCATCTCGCCAAACCGCTGGCGCAGCCGCGCCTGAGTACGCTCCTGCTCTCGACGTTTGGGCTCGTGGGGCTGCTGGTCGCCGCAATCGGGCTGTACGGCATCGTGGCGTCGATCGTGCAGGAGCGGACGCGCGAGCTGGGCGTCCGCCTGGCGCTCGGCGCGACGCCGGGACGCTTGCGTCGCGAAGTGCTCGCAGCGGCCCTCGGCGTGACGTCGGTCGGGGCCGTGGTGGGGCTCGCGGCGGCGCTCGTGAGTTCGCGAGTCCTCACGGGGCTCCTCTTCCAAGTCAGCCCCACCGACCCGATGACGCTCGCGGGTGTCTGCGTGCTGCTCCTGGGCGTTGGGGTCGGCGCTGCGTACTTGCCGGCCCGCCGGGCGATGCTGATCGATCCCGCACAGGCGTTGCGAGCGGAATGATCGACGCCCTGCGTTCCGACCTGCGCTACGCCGTGCGGAGCCTCCGCAAGAGTCCCGGATTCGCGACCGCCGCGATCTTGACCCTGGCGCTCGCCGTCGGCTCTAACACTGCGGTGTTCAGCGTCGTGAATGGCGTGCTGCTGCGCCCATTGCCCTTCGCCGAGCAGGATCGACTCTTCATGCTCGGCGAGCAGAGCCGCCAGGGTGGGTTCCGACCTCCGTCCTACCCCACTTTCCTCGACTGGCAGGCTCAGAGTGCCGCGTTCGCGAGGCTCGCCTATGTTCGCGGCGGGGGCCAGCGGCTCGCCGGCCCGGACGGCATCCAGAGCATCGTCGTTTCCGTCGTATCGCCGGGCTTCTTTGCGACCCTCGGCGAGCATCCGCTCCTCGGACGGCTGTTCACGCCCGATGAGGAGCGCGGGGGAGCGCGTGTAGCCGTCCTCTCGTACGCCCTGTGGCAGAGGCTGTTCGGCGGAGACCCGCACATCCTCGGGAAGGCGCTGTCGCTTACCGCCGGTGTGTACAGCGTCGTCGGCGTGCTTCCCCACGACGTGGTCTACCCGCCGTGGGTGGACGAGCAGTTGTACGCGCCGATCGCGACGGTCGCGGCGACCGACCGTGCGCTCACCCAACGGGGCTTCCATGCTGACTGTCGCATCATCGGCCGTCTCAAGCGGGGGATCACGCTCGAGCAGGCCAAGGCCGACCTGGACGGCGTGGCCCGGCGTGAGGCGAATGCATACCCTGAGTTCAACTCGGATTGGACTGCCGTGCGGTTCGTCCCGTTGCGCGACGAGATCCTCGGGGACACGACGCCGCAGCTGCTCGTGCTCGTTGCCGCGGTGGGCCTCGTTCTCATGATCGCCTGCGTCAACGTGGCGAACCTGACCCTGGCGCGCGCCGGCGCGCGCGGACGGGAGCTCGCCATTCGAGCGGCCTTGGGAGCTGGACGAGGGCGGGTGGTGAGACAGCTCCTAACCGAAAGCGTCGTGCTTGCGGCTTTGGGAGGGACACTGGGCGCGGTCGCCGCGTATTCGGCTATTGCATTGCTCAAGCGCGCTGCGCCAGCGGTATTGCCCCGGCTGGACACGGTGTGGGTTGACGGCTGGGTCCTCGCCTTCGCCCTCGGTGTCACGATCATCACGGCGGTGGCCACCGGGCTCTTACCCGCCTTGCGAGCGGCGCGCCCCGATTTGACCGACTCGCTGAAGGAAGGCACCGCCGGAGCGGGCACCGGACACGGGCGACAGCGCCTGCGCGCGGCGCTCGTTATCAGCGAGATCGCGCTGGCGGTGATCCTCGTCGTGGGCGCGGGGCTGTTGGTCAGGAGCTTGTGGCAGCTGCGGGCGGTGCATCCGGGATTCGACCCCCAAGGGCTCGTGACGTTCTACATCTCGCCGCCGCCGCTGCGTGCACAGGACCCGGCGCGGCTGGCGGCCCTGTACACGCAGGTCCAGGATGCGGCGAGGGCGCTCCCGGGCGTGACGAGCGTCGCCCTCACGAATTTCACGCCCCTTGCGGGCGGCGGCCTTCCCTCTCCCGTCGAGATCCCGGGGCGCGCTCCAGACCCGCTGCACGATCCGCGAGTGTGGTTCATGACCGTTTCCCCGGGCTACTTCCGCACGATGCGCATCCCGGTCCGCGCGGGGCGCGAGTTCACCGAGGCGGACCTCGCCTCCGGCACGGCCGTGCTAGTGAACGAAGCGTTCGCACGCGCCTTCTGGCCTGGCCTCGATCCGATCGGTCGTCAGGTGACGCTTCACAAAGCGGTCCAGGGCCGCCCCGACTTCGGCGAGCCGATCCCCGGCACTGTGGTCGGCGTCGTGGGAGATGTGCGCCACTTCGGTCTCGACGCGCCGCCCGAGCCGGAAGTCTACGTCCCCTTCACTCGCAACGTCTGGGGGCACATGAGTCTCGTCGTCCGGGCGGCCATAGCCCCGGCGGGGCTCCTCGCGACGCTGAGCCGCACCGTCCGCCAGGTGGATCCCGAGATTCCGATGACATTGAGCGGGGGCAGATCGGCGGCGGGAACGGTCGATATCACAGCGGGTCTCGCGTCCCGCCAGCTCGACACCTGGCTGCTCGGCAGCTTCGCCGTGTCCGCTTTGGTGCTGGCGGGCATCGGCATCTACGGGCTCTTGGCGTACTCCATAGGGCAGCGGCGGCGTGAGATCGGGATCCGGCTCGCGCTCGGGGCGAGCCGCGGAGACGTCGTGTCGCAGATCGTGGGCGACGGAGTCCGCCTGGCGGGAGTGGGGATCGGGCTCGGCGTCGTGATCGCCCTGGTCGTCACTCGCCTGCTTGCGGCGCTGCTGTTCGGAGTCCGCGCGGGCGATCCCCCGACGTTCCTAGGCGTCGTGGCCCTGCTCACGCTCGTCTCGCTGCTGGCGAGCTATCTCCCCGCGCGCCGGGCGGCGCAGCTCGATCCGCTGACGGCCCTGAGGTCCGAATGATCCAGCTCAAGAGCCTCGACAAGTCCGTGTCCCAGGGCAACGGCCGCCTCTTCATTCTGCGGCAAGTCTCCGTCGAGATCGCCGCGGGCGAGTTCGTCTCCATCATGGGCCCATCCGGGGCGGGGAAGTCCACGCTGCTCGCGGTGCTCGGCATGCTCGACGCCGACTGGACCGGCGAGTATCGCTTCCTCGATCACACCGTGCACCAGATGAAGCCCAGGGACCGGATCGCGCTCAACAAGCAGCACATGGGGTTTGTGTTTCAGCAGTACCACTTGCTCGACGACCTCACCGTCGCGGAGAACCTGGACGTCCCGCTGTCCTATCGCGACATCAAGAAGAGCGAGCGCCAGGCGCTCGTGGCCGACACGCTCGACCGGTTCGGGATCGTCGCGAAGAAAGACCTGTTCCCGCGGCAGCTCTCGGGCGGCCAGCAGCAGCTCGTCGCGGTGGCGCGCGCGGTGATTCACAAGCCGTCGCTCATCCTCGCCGACGAGCCGACCGGCAATCTCCACTCGAGCCAGGGGAAGGAGATCATGGAGCTGTTCACGGAGCTGAACCGCGGCGGGACGAC
>Ga0209806_1001994_pt1 | contig 12940 bp, 13 predicted proteins | sample GraSoiAngelo_152_FD_186166 | JGI IMG/M metagenome (GOLD analysis project Ga0209806, IMG submission 186166) | Grasslands soil microbial communities from the Angelo Coastal Reserve, California, USA - 14_1009_12_30cm (SPAdes) (version 2) | ecosystem: Environmental > Terrestrial > Soil > Grasslands ... | reverse complement strand
TGGCGGGCGGGCACCAACGCCATTCGATCATGCACAGGAGAGCCTCAACGCTGGTCCCGGTTTGCAGAATCTGAATCATCTGCTCGACGCTAAAGCCAGCCTCTTCCCCAGCCAGCACGAGTTTCTCAACCGCGGTCATGACAGGCTTTTCCATGGCTCACGCCTCAGAGCCGGAGTGCGCGACGAGACCAGCGGTGGGAGTGGAGTCGCCGCGCGGCTCCATCAAACAATTGCGGCAAATGTATAGAAATTGGACTCGCCGGTCTGTGATCACAACGTGAAAAACCACAATCGTAACTGGCGATGACGGCTGCAGGAGTGCGCCCTCTTCATCTCACGATGGTTTGTGACCTGCATCACGGGCGAGCGTGAGATTTCCCTCTACCCTTCTTGGAAGCCACTGAGGCTCCCGGAGGTTGAGGATGGCACGTTATTCTGCTCCCGCAGACTTAAAGGCATTGATCTTGCAGTGCTGCGAAAAAGTTCAGAAAATCCGTCACACAGTTCTCTTCAAACGCGGGGAAGTGTCTTTTGGCATGTTCCTCGTTCTGAGAGGCAGGGTCAGCTTGGATTTCGGAGTTGACGGTTCCAGCCCGCTGAACAAAACCTACGGACCCGGCGCCCTGATCGGCTTGCCTGCAACTCTTACGGGCCGGACCTACAGCATGACCGCCACTGTAGCTGATGATGCTGAACTGGGATTTGTCTCTTCCGAAGCATTGAAGACGCTGCTTCGCGAGCAACCTCAAGCATGCCAAGAGTTACTGACGATGCTGACCGCCAAGATTGTGCAGACCGATGAGGTCACCAGAGCAATGCTAGAAGGACACAAGAGCACTTCTGGGCCTGCGCTGGAACTTGCCTGAGGACGCTGAACGGCGTGAGCTGTGTAGAACAACTTTGTCCGACCTGCCTAACATTTCACGAGAGTGAGTATCCGAAGCTAGCTGCGCCGAGAACAGCGTAGCTGAGGTGATCTCAGCACTTGGCTTTACGGTCCACGGCTAACTGCCAAGAGCTAAATGCCAAGTGCTGAGATCCTGCCGATTGCATTCTGCACTCACATTCTCAGCTATTGAGGAGGTTGCGACTGCTTGCGTTGCTCCTCCTGGCGCCTTCTTTCCTCCGGAGTTTGTTGCGGTTGTTCCGGACGTTCGGGCCGGGCCTCCGGCTGATTGGGCGTAGGGCGATTTGCCGCCGGACGATTGTTTGGCGCGGGCGGGTTCCCACGATTGTCAGGCGGCGCGGCAGCGGGACGATCATTCCGCGCTGGCGGTTGTGGTGGGCGATTCGGCTCGGCAGGTCGCGCTTCCGGACGATTGCTCGGAGGCGGTTGAGTCGCTCGATTCTCAGGCTGCGCTGTTGGTGGACGATCATTCCGCGCTGGCGGTTGTGGTGGGCGATTCGGCTCGGCGGGTCGCGCTTCCGGACGGTTGCTCGGAGGCGGTTGAGTCGCCCGATTCTCAGGCTGCGCTGTTGGTGGACGATCATTCCGCGCTGGCGGTTGTGGCGGACGATTAGGCTCAGGAGGCGCTACCTCGGGCCGGTTGTTCGGTGCCGCTGGAGTCGCGCGATTTTCTGGCTGCGCGGCTGGGGGTCGATCATTTCGTGCCGGCGGCTGCGGCGGTCGGTTGGGCGTAGGGGGAGCCGCTTCCGGTCGATTGCCCGGGTTCGCTGCATTTCCAGGTTCTGGGCTAGCCGGCGCATTCGGAGCGGGCCCGCGGTTCGGCGGCTGATTGACCGCCTGGCTTGGAGTCGCAGGCTTAGCTGGAGGTGCCTGCTTCACCGGCGGAGCCGCCGCGGGACGCAATTTCTGCATCTCGGCACGATCTACAGGCTGGCCGGGATGCGACTGCAAAACCTGCTGCCTTGCCGCGAACGGAGGCGGTGGCGGTGGCGGTGTCGCTTTTGCAATCACAGTTCGGTTAGCCAGCGCGGGCGGAGGCGCAGCCACACGATTCGCCGTGTTGGCGCGTGCTCCGAACACCGCTTCGCGTGCCGGAGGAACCGCAACTCGCGCGCTCACAGGAGCAGCTTGCGCTTCGCGGAGGTTCACCACCATCGCATTGCGGGCGACGGGTTGAGCGCTGGCGAATGCGCGCTGCGGAACCGCCGTCACCCCGCCTTGGACGTTCCGATTTACATAGTTCGCGTTCGCAATCGTCGTGTTCCTGTTAACGATGGTCGTGTTGTACACGTTCGTCACAGTGGTGGTGTTCACGGTCGTGTTCGTGATATTCACGCGATTAACGTAAGTCGGACTCACGCGATAGGAGGGCACGTACACTTCTCGCGGTCCGAGCGGGAACCAAGCGACGCTCCCCGCCGCAAGCGCACCTCCGCCAACAAACGCCACCAGAGCGGGTGCGTATACCGGACTCTCTTGACGCGGCCCGGGGATCCAGCCCCAACGACCATCGAGCGAGGCCCAGCGTCCATAGTGAAATGGCGCATACCCCCAGGGATCGTCATCGACCCAGGTCCATCCCCAAGGATCAATCCAGGCCCAATGTCCCTCACGATACGGGGCCCAGCCAGCAGACACGCGTGGAAACCACACGTCGCCGTATTCCGGAGACGACCGCCAATCGCCGTAGTCGTCGAGATCTTCAACCCCAACCAAATCGCGCGAACAGTAACGAGCCGAACGCGAGTCATCATAGCGGCGCTCTCGCGAGTACGACCAGTTGTCGAACTCGTCGGGGTTGTTGATTTGCTGCACCTCGGCGGCCAATTGCGTCGTGCCGCTGAGCGTTATGCGTTGTCCCGCATGGATGGTGTATTCCTGGCCATTCCCGGTCGAAACACCTTCGCCTTCGCGAACCGTCACTACCGTGTAATTGCCGTCTTGCGAAGCTTCAATCCGATACCATCCGGGCTGAAAGGCAGTAAGCGCCTGGTTAGGAGTGTCGATTTCAAAAACATCGTCGCGGCTCAATCGGCGCACTCGTACTTCCAGCGTTCCGGAACTCAGTTCGATTTGCACCGTGCGATCGTCAAGATTTAGGAAAGAAAAACCGGTATTCGCTGACAGGTGAATCGCGGCAGAACCCAGTTCCACTTCCGCACGCGAGTCACGGTCCGCCCACAGGCGATCGCCCGTGGTCATGGGACGGTTCGGAACCGCCTCCACCCAGTCCGACTCGCCCGCAGGTTCGAACGAAATGGCACCCTGCATATAACCGAGGCGTGCCACCCGCCCCGGCGGATCATATTGATCTTGCGCATCTGCGTTGCTGGTGAACGTCGCAAGTAAAAACAAAATTGACAGCAGCAGTGTCGCGCACACACCCTTCCAATGCAGAACTTCTTTGAGGAAATGCCTTTTCATTTTGTTCCCCTTCCGGACGCCTGAGGGGATGCACGCCCCAAAAAAGCGATTTTCGGTGCAGATCTCGACGCCCTGCCTTCGTCTCTTCAAAAGCTTCTTTCCGACATTTGTTGGATGCCGCACAAACGCTCGAACGTCGTAAGGTAGTTTGCCTAAGCCCTGAGAGGCAGCCACCCAATATCCGTCAATTCATCACTAGGGAAAATGCTTTAGGGATAACCTCCGCAAGAATTATCCCAAGCCTCTTCTTTACGCCTTTACTCCGTGCTGTTTGGGTGCCGGTAGCCAATGTCTTCGATCTCGGAGCCGATATCGGCGCGATGGGATCGGCCACGGAGTTAGTGGTTGCGGGGGAATGCCGGCCTGTTCATTGCGATCTTCGGCATCGGATCACTAGCCGCTGTGTTGTTGGTTCCCTATTCGACCTATGCGAAATACCTAAAATGGCTCACGATTTCTCTTTTTGCATTTGTGGGCGTCGATTTTTTTGCTCACATCTCATGGCCGGCCGTGCTTCGTGCCACGGTTGCTGCCGCATGGTGAACTATCCAGAGAGTACCTGACGACCGTTGTTGCCGTGCTCGGCACCACCATCAGCCTTATTTGTTTTTCTGGCAAGCCTCGCAGGAAGTCGAAGGGTGAGGGCCTAATCATGGGGAAAAACCGCTGATCGCTTCTGGCACCTGCCGCCAAGTGTCCATCTCTGCTCCAAGTGGACACGTATCCCCAAGTGTCCTCTTCGCGAGAATGGCTCTCTTTTAGGGGTTGTCGAGACGGTCACAACCGAACGCTTACCAACGATGGCAGGTATCAGAAAAGCAGACGCGCCCATCCCACAGGAACCGTTTCCTATGTCGGAGCAACAATTTCTCACGCACGGGACCGCGGCCAACGCAGCACTCGAAGAGTGCATGAAGAAGATTGACGCCGGCCTAGCGCGGCTATTGGCCGGGCGCTACATGGGACCCATAACGAACAGCCCCGCGGCGTTGTCGCAATGCTTCGTAGGTCTCTTCCGACATTGAAATCAGCAGAGATGCGTGTTCGCGCAAGAACGCCTTTAGTCGGCTTCGCACGCCCTTCAGTCTTGTTCGGTTGCGTTCTGCATGGGCTTCCGCGCATAGCTTTCGAACCGTATTTTCGTCGTCATTAATGGGTTCCATAATGACCTCAATTTAGTGGAACAAAGGTATGTACGATATCGGGCGGAAGCCTAACCATCGGCCAAAATAATCCCTAGCGGAAAGCAATACGGTGTTCGATGTATTAATGGGCAGGATTCGAACTTCACGAGAAAAAACGAGCCGTCACCGGACCCGTTGGGAATGACGGCTCAAATTTCTCTATTTTTTAGGAGCAGATCAATGATTCAGGAGGAGATCAATGGTTAGCCTTCTCGTTCCTACAAAGCAGCGGACGAGTTTATCGTTGCGCTGATGTCTGAGCGCGGCTGGGGATATATGGAATTATTGTGACCAATCCCAGGTAATTGGCGCCGGGCAGTGGGATGGCTCAAGTCTATTTCGTGCCACCGTTCCCCTCTAAGGGCTGCTCTCCTCCGTGCCCCCGGTCTGCCCATAATTCTCAATACCACAGGCGTGTTCTGCTCGCACTCTTGAGAGCAATCAGCGGAGCACGATATAGAGGAGGCCAAGCAGCAATGGAACAAGAACAAACCAAAGCAAGAGCTTGTCAACTATGAGCCGAGCGTGGGCAGTGGGCTTGGGTCCTTCTACTGGGAACTCGTGAACCACGAAAGCCCACATGCCAAAGAATCCGTAGACGCAAACAAGTGCGAGTAAGAAAAGATTGACTTGGTTCATACAACACCCCCAGGAGGGCAAAGCAAGACATTCTTTCCCACGACTAATTGTGCGCTAAGGAATCAGGAGTGCGGTGTGACAAGGGTCACAAAAATAACGTGTCCGCCTGAACGCGATGAGGATGTGATGCGTTCGTTTGCTAACGACGGGGCCGGTCTCGAATCACAGGGAGCAACGGAACCGCGAACCTTGTCATGGGGTTATCCTTTAGCTTAAATGTTCAATGAACTCATAGGAGAGGAAAGGCGTGCGTCATGAAGCGAAGTGTTTCGTTCTGGCGGTGGGGGGGCATGCTTATGGTCGCTAGCGCCGCCGGACAGCAATTTCAACTCATGGAAGCTTCAATCAACGGAATTCATCGCGGCTTGCAGAGCGGCAAGCTAACTTGCCACAGCCTGGTGCAGCAGTACCTGGACCGAATCAAGGCGTACGACCAGCAGGGGCCCACCCTCAATGCCATGCTGTACGTGAACCCCAAGGTGCTGGAGCAGGCCGATGCAATGGACAAGCAGCTCAAAAGCGGCACTAAGGTCAAGCCGCTACAGTGCATTCCGGTGGTGCTGAAGGACAACTTCGACACCGCCGATATGCCCACCACCGGCGCATCGCTGGCACTCAAGGGCATGCAGCCGGCGAAGGATGCTTTCACGGTGGCACGGCTCCGTCAAGACGGAGCCCTAATTCTCGGGAAAACGAACATGCATGAGCTAGCGCTGGCTGGGCTAACGTCGAGTTCGCTGGGAGGCCAGACCAAAAATCCCTATGAGCTGTCGCGGACCCCGGGCGGTTCTTCCGGCGGCACCGGGGCGGCCTTGGCGGCCAACTTCGCGACCGTGGGCACTGGCTCGGACACGGTGAACTCGATTCGCTCGCCGGCCTCCGCCAATAGCTTGGTCGGCATTCGTCCCACGCGAGGGCTGATCAGCCGCGCCGGTGTCATCCCCGTCTCGTTTACGCAGGACGCCGCCGGGCCTCTGGCGCGAACCGTAGCCGACGCCGCAGTCATGCTCGATGTGATGGCCGGCTACGATCCCGATGATCCTGTGACGGCGCTGGGCATCGGCAGGATGCCCGCGACCTATACCGCCTCGCTCGACCGCAATGGCCTGAAGGGTGCGCGCATTGGGGTGCTGCGTACCCTATTCGGAAGCGGCCCCGACCACCAGGAGGTCAACCGCGTGATGGCCAATGTCCTCGAAGTGCTCAAGAAGCAGGGCGCAATTCTGGTAGACATCGATGACGCGACATTTGATACCGGCAAGCTGAACTCGGACCTCGATGTGCAAAAGTACGAATACAAGTTCCAGTTCAACAACTACCTAAAAGCCCAGCCGAACCCTCCCGTGCACTTGCTTGCCGAACTCATCGCGTCGGGCAAATACCACAAGGCTTCGCTTGAGAAGTTCCTCGCTTCGGCGGAAAGCTACGAGGATGGCCTGAACGAGCCGGACTACAAGGACCGGCGCATCAAGATCGATGACCTGAGGGTTCAGTTGGCGAACCTGATGGCGAAAAACAACGTGGTTGCGTTGCTCTATCCACACCAGAAGCGCCTGCCGGTGATGATCGGCGAGATGAATCAGGCGGAGCGCAATGGCATCATGGCCTCACTCGCGGGATTTCCGGCCATTACCGTTCCGGCAGGGTTTTCCACGCCGACGGAGAGCGCGCCGATTGGGGTGCCGGTCGGGATCGAATTCCTCGGTCCGCCGTTCAGCGAGCGGCAGTTGTTGCGGATCGCCTACGGCTTCGAGCGGGCGACGCACGCACGCAAACCACCGCAATCTACGCCGCCGCTAAACGGCCGTTGAACTGAGGGAATTGAAACAGGCCCGTGGGAATCGCGAAGTAGACGAATGCGCGAGAATGCTCTGAGCTGTCGCCCTTAATTTCTGAAGCCTGCCATTTCATTTCGTGTTGAAAAATCAACAACTTGTGTTGCTTCGTTTCGTAAAATGTCGACCCTTCATTCGCCAGTGTCCTCGTCCTGCGCCACCCTGGGTGTATCGCCTAAGATCTGCACGTTAAGCGGTGCGGCGACAATGTCGCCTTTGCAGAGTCGCCCGATCGAGAACTTCAATCAGCTGGCAGCACCGGCTGAAACGAGAACGCCGAACTTGCACCGAGCGAAAACCGCTCATCGAGAGTGCGGATGGAAGGGTGGCGACAGTGGCGACTCGGCCGGAGAGAAAAGCTTGTCCAACGAAAAAATAAAGGAACCTACTTGACTCCGACCGGCCTTCTCATGGAAGGCGTTTATAATCATTGACTCCGGTGAGCCAGGGCGGCCCGAACCGTGCGCGTCGTCGATTAGGTTACATTTGTGCGGATTACCGAGGTGCCATGCTTACTAAGCCCTAGTGCAATTGCCCCTGCGCAATTTTGGCTGCAGTGTTGTGGGGAGCGAGATACTTCGCCGGTTTCAGGGAACTAGTCCAACGGCCTTCCCCAGGGGGAGAAAGGCTCTTGGCTATTTTTTTGTCCCTGGGCGGTGATTTATCTCGCTTCAACTTTTCTCCCTTACATCCGAAATCCGATTTGGAGGCGGGCGGGCTTGCTTCTTTTCCCCGTCAGCCCTGACTGTCCGAAGGGGAAGCCCGGGGTCGGGTCAATGCGGCCCAGCAACTCTCATGCGACTTGATGGTTGGGCGCGAGCCCTACCGCCCTGCGGAGAGCGCGGGTGGCTTCCGCCTCACGACCTTCCTCGCTGTAGGCGCCGCCGAGCGCGACTAAGCCCTCCAACGACTGGGGGTTGATGCGCGCAAAGCATTGAGTGCGGCGACCTCACAGTGTTTGAGGTTTCTCCCGAATTCTCCACGAAATTGGCGGAATGCCAGGCGTAAAAATCCGCCAGGAGAGCATACGCGTCGGCAAAATTAGAGTCGAGAGCTATCGCGCGCACCAAAAGCTTTTCGCCTTTATCGAGACTTCCCGAGTTGGAATGTACGAAATACTCGTTCCAGTAAAAACGTGCTTGCAGATAATGGTCGTACGCCTCCGTACTTGTGGTTGAGGGTTGCTGAAACGCTTTCTGTTCGGTGGCTGAGATTCGCACTTGGAGGCCATCCACGACTTTGGTGGCGATCTGATCTTCAAAGCTCAGAATGTTGCTGCTGCGCAGATCGTATCGTTGCGCCCACTTCGTGGCTCCACTGCGGCCATCGACCAATTGAACGTTTACGCGGATAACTCCGTTCACGTTGGTAGATCCCTTCCAGCACGCTACCCACGGCCACCGCATCCACCGGTTCAGCCGCATGGCCTCATTGCAGAAGGACATTTTGAGGGTCTAGCCGCTTGGCGTTATCTCACGTTGAGCTTGTGGTCCATGCCACATATTATTGAGTTCCGGAGTTGGAGAGGTTGACGGCTCAGGACGCCCGAGGAGCCAGGTCCAGCAAGCGGCGAAGCGCGCCAATGTCTGGACGTATCTGATTCGGAGAGACATCGCTTTCGCCGCGCCGCTCCCAATCGAGGAGCAGCGCTTCGACCATTTCTTTGCCGTCTGGATCACGAACGGCTTCCAACGGTGTACGACCTCCCAACGCGGGGATCTTCTCGTGAACCCAACCTTCGACTTGCTTCTGCATGGTGGCCTGCAGTTGCTTTCTAACTTCCGGGTCGCGCAACATCGCTTCCATTTCGGCGTCGCGCAGTTCCTCATCTTCGGCTTTTTGTTGTGGCGTATTCTTCCCCATCTCTTCGAACGTTCGGGCGAGGGTGCTTTGGTGGACCGCCAGCGAACCGAGCCGCTTCTCTATCTCTTTACGCAGCCGTTTGGCGCGATCCTCTGAGTTCACCTCTGCGATCAGAAGCCTCTCGGAAATCTTAATGTGGCCCAGGATGGTGTTGTCCCAAGTCTTGATCTTGCGATTGCCTTCTTTGATCCAATCGAAGTCCACCCTCCGTAGCTTCCCGTCTTCGCCCAGTTCCGCATCGTCGAGCAACTCCGCTCGGGAACATCCCATTGCGAGCGGGGCCAAGGCATCAAACGCCGCTTCCCCCGACTCGATCCGAAACGTCAACGTGTGAAACAGCAGCGGGTCGCCGTCCGTGTTGCACAGCACAGGTGGAAGAAATAGCCGATCCCGAATGTCCAAATAGGTGGCACGAATCAACTCCGCATATCGCAGCAGATCGTGCGGCGTCAGATAGCGATTCTGCTTGGCGATTCTCCTCTTTAGCTTCTTCCGAAGCTCGATGACCTCAATCTTCTTGTCCGGCGGAATGCAGATGGGAGCCATACTGCCGAACACGGCAAGTTCCGGCTGGTGCCAGATCTGGGCAAAAAGCAGGTCTCCCGGCCGCAAGTGTCGCGACCCCGATCGCTCGATGACTTCGGTTTCTCCGCCAACCAGAACATCCCACACTCTCATGCGATTACCGGGTTCATTCCAAACGACCTCGTAGAAGCTCAGTGGCTTTGTTGTAGCCTGCTCCAAAAACATCCGTTGCATCGCGGTTAGCTGCTTCGACTTCTCCAGCATGTACCAGCGAGCCACTACGCCGCCCTGCCCGCGCGCGGTGGTCCGCCGAGCGTCCGGATTCCACTGGAACAAGAAATAGGGCATGAAGATCTGACGTTCGTCTCCGGCCTCTTCCAGCGGTTTCCGGACGTCGAACATGTTGAAGTCGCGCCACGCCTCATAGATCAGATCCCCGAACTTACGCAAGGCAAATCTGGTGATCTCCCGCGTCAGGCGGTCCGACTCTTCGTGCTGCCGCGCCCACAGGTGGTCGATAGATGGAGCATAGCCGGGCAGGCAGCAGTGCTTGTGCTTCTTGCCGCTACCGCAGGGGCAAGGATCGTTTCTCCCGATCTTTTCGCGCGCATGGAGAGGCATAACCTTGCCACATTATCGCGCGAGCGTCTGTGGAAGCAAGAACAGAACTGCGGTTGCTGGTCCCGCGGAAAGAACAGCGACACTGGATGGCTTTTTCTTCCGAAAGGAGCACTGCCATGCCCAGATCAGCATGTATCGAGCAAGGCGAGCAGTTTACTTGCAACCATTACCTGCAGTCGTTTCTGACCTATCTCAAACAAGAGCGGGGTTTCGTCGACCCCACGAGTGGAGGAGGACATGGAAGACTTCGGCCAGTTGATGCGTAGGCTGCTTGAAATCCAAAGCGGCGGACGACAAAGTAACCCAGAACTGATCGCGGAAGACGAGCGACTGATGGAAGGCCTGCAAAAGAGAAATGTGGTGGCCAGGCCCGCACACACGGTAAAGCTTAGCCAAGCTTCGGAGCGGGAGCAATTCGAGGCTTAGCTGTTTTTCCGCGCGCGGGTCGGTGTGGTCCTTCGATTTGGAGATACTCGATGTCAAACAAACGTGGAAACCCCAACTGGTGTAGGCCGGTGCCATTTAGTGCGCTACTTGCGAGCCCATCGTCATTTGAATCCCTCACACAGTCGCTGAGGTTGACGCCGGAGGATTTCCGGACTTCCATCCTTCTCAAAGAATGGGTAAGCAGGAACAAGAACGATAAGTACGTGCCCCTGGATTTGTTGGAAGCGTGGGGCTTCTCAGTAGATGTGAGCTTATGAGCGGGCAAAACGAGCAAGGCCACCAGCAGCCTCCTGCCAACAGAGTGACTCCGAGCAATGATGCAGGTGGTGGAGGCGAAGACAATGACAGTTACCAACGTACTTGAGGTCGTGGTGGTGCTGGCAATCCTGTATGTAGCTTACCGTTTCTTCCAGAAACGGGGTTGATAGAGATGAACTCGGGTGGGGCGCCCGGCAAGAGTCCGCAAGTCTGGTAGTCCACATGGCAGAAAAGAGAACCAAGTCCGATAAAGCGCAGCGGCAGGCCAACCAACTCGAAAAGGAGGCGCGCCATCCAGCACCGAAGAAGAAGAAAGCGTCCGCGAGGACTTTAGCCAAGCCACTACCCAGATCGTGAGAGGGGCCACCAAGGATTTAAGCAGCAGGCCCGTCAGCAGAAGCGGAAAGAGTGTGCCAGCGTCGTTTGGGATGAACTCCCTGATCCTCGCAGGAACTTGGCAAAAAGCTCAAGGTTTTCCCGCGCTGAACAAAGCCGACGCAACTGCTCCAACCTGCATTTTTCACGGTGACGGTATGTTCCTCGCCGAAGTTGATTGTTGTCACATCGTTCAACGCCACTTACCAGGCCTAGCCTCAGCTCAGCCCTTTAATCAAGAGCCCGCGTTAACGGGTGATGCGGCGCTGGCCCGTTCGCACACAGAAGGGAGCCCGGTGCGCGACTAATTCGACCTTTCATCATCCAATATGGCAGCCCGACTTATCTGGCGAGGTCAGACTGTGAGTAAGAAGATTGCCGATTTATGTGGCGAGGTGACCGACGCGATAGAAGAAGACAAGCTAGACCCTGCAACGACGACGGCCCTGCGGCTGCATTCGCAATGCTGACGGTAAGTTTGAGCGTGAGCGGAAGTGTGACGAATACAAGCCTCCGGGTGGTCGATTCCGGCTGCGGTGTCGTCAGTCTCAATTTTTGGAGAAATTCAGCCCGATGTGACTTTTGTACTATCCAGCCGTTTACTCGCACCGGTTAATCCCCTCGCAGTGCCAAGGACGGGGCCCCGACTAGGCGCATCGGCACCTGGGTGGTCGGTTCGGGTCGCTACCTCCAAAAAACTCCCTCGTCTTGCAATGCTCTCCGCACAGCAACGACCTCTGGATCGTTAATCACCAGCACCGCGATCGTTACCCGTCCAATCTGTGTTCGGGCCTTCAACTCAGGCCCGTCCCAGACGAAGTGGTCCGCCCAGCTGTCGCGTCGAGGATGGAAAAGGCGAACAATTTCTCTGGTGTCAGGATCAGGCCCAGCCACGTTCGGCCCCTTGAAGCGATTGCAATGGACACAGGCAAGGGCGAGATTTTCAAGTTCAGTCTTGCCACCATGTTGTCTTGCAATGATGTGATCGATCTGGCAGGGCGCCGGATGAAAAGCTGAGGGCAACTGACAGTATTCACAGCGGTCCCCGGCCCGCTCCCAAACCCGGCGGATGAGATCAGCGTTCAAGTTGTCTGATTACTGAGTGGAGTGCCGCAAGGCGCGGCGTCCCTTAGATTGCATGACAGCCAGCAGATTGCTCACGTGGAGGTAGCTATCGAGCTCACCTTGTTCTTCAGTGGTCAGTTTGCCTTGCCGAGCCAACTCAGACAACTCGTTCATGCGTGCGACATCGCGTTCGCCAAAGCGAACGGACAACAAATACTCGGCTGCACCGCGCGATAAGGCCCCTTCCTCGACCTGAATGACGCGGGAGAGAATCGCCGCTTCGGTATTGGGGCTTGTGATTTGCGAACTCATCTCGGTTTCCCCTAGTCAATTGTGCCATCGCCTTCCATTCATGTCACGTCATTGTGTGCTGGTAGCGAATAGATAGCGAACACGCTGTGCTGACCGCAGATAGATGAAGGGCTAGCTGTTCTTTCTCCGAGAACGATCACAGCGGCCGTGGGCCCATGCTGCATCCGGCCGCCGGTCATCTGGTGATTGAATCAGCCCACACCCGACACACAAAGGGTCACCGAAATCCGGGGGAATGACCCGTTACGGGTGTCCGACAGTCACCCATTCGTTCTATTCCTGTCGCCCATATTGCCTGACGAATTCCCGCACACAATTGGCACACCGGGCTTGTCCCGCAACCCCTTTTCTCGTGTAATTCCCACAAGCCCGTAACTCGGATGGGCACCTACTCGACTGATGGGCCGTTAGGGGACTCGACATCGTTTCGCTGATTAGGAAGTGAGAGTTAGCTTGTGGCCACTCAGTTGCGACGCACCAAGGGA
>Ga0209806_1001993_pt1 | contig 12943 bp, 8 predicted proteins | sample GraSoiAngelo_152_FD_186166 | JGI IMG/M metagenome (GOLD analysis project Ga0209806, IMG submission 186166) | Grasslands soil microbial communities from the Angelo Coastal Reserve, California, USA - 14_1009_12_30cm (SPAdes) (version 2) | ecosystem: Environmental > Terrestrial > Soil > Grasslands ... | reverse complement strand
TCCCCTTTTTGGCCGGACATGACTCTTTGTCGGATTTGTCCGACGCAGCATAGCAGAAAATCGCGACAAAACGGCCGAAATCGGGAGCGAAATCAATGACTCAGTCGTCGGACCTGGAGGTCATCCGGCGGGGCGCCGACGAGTTGATCTCGCACGAGGACCTGGTGCGAAAGCTCGCGAAGGGGAAGCCCCTGCGCGTGAAGGCCGGGTTCGATCCGACGGCGCCGGATCTGCATCTTGGCCACACGGTCCTGCTCAACAAGATGCGGCAGTTCCAGGATCTGGGGCACCACGTGATGTTCCTGATCGGCGATTTCACCGGCATGATCGGCGACCCGACGGGCCGCTCCGCTACGCGGCCGCCGCTCACCCGCGAGCAGATCGAGGAGAACGCCGAGACTTACAAAGCGCAAGTCTTCAAAATTCTCGACCCCGTGAAGACAGTCATCGACTTCAACAGCCGCTGGTTCTCGAAATTCAGCGCCGAAGATTTCATCCGGCTGACCGCCAAGTCCACCGTCTCGCAGATGCTCGAGCGCGAGGACTTCCACAAGCGTTTCCAGGAAGAAAAGCCCATTGCCATGCACGAGCTGATTTATCCGCTGGCGCAGGGCTACGACTCGGTCGCGCTTGAAGCGGATGTCGAGCTCGGCGGCACCGATCAGAAATTCAACCTGCTGGTCGGCCGCGAACTGCAGCGCGCGTACGGCCAGGAATCGCAGATCGTGCTGACCACGCCCATCCTCGAAGGCCTGGATGGTGTCAATAAGATGTCGAAATCGCTCGGCAACGCGATCGGCATCCACGAGCCGCCGCTCGAGATGTACGGCAAGATCATGTCGATTTCCGACGAGATGATGTGGCGATATTATCAGTTGCTGACGGATGTATCGTCCGCCGATATTTCAAAGATGCAGCGAGACGCGGCTTCCGGCGCGGCACATCCGATGGCGCTCAAGAAAGAACTGGCGCGGCGCATCGTCGCTGACTTCCACACCCCCGAAGCGGCCGCGAACGCCGGGGAAGACTGGGCCAGGCAATTTCAAAAAGATGAAGTGCCGGAGAATATTGAGGAGGTTAAAGTCAGCGCAGCTAAGGTCACCATCCCTGATGCCCTGCCGAATGCGGGAGAAGGAGGCGCGGCTCAGAACATCAACTGCGATCCGGGGGATTCTGATCGCATTGTTGTTCGCGCGGACAAGCTGATTCGGGAAGCGGGCATGGTGTCGTCAACGTCCGAGGCTGGCCGCAAGATCAAAGAAAAGGCAGTTCACATCGACGGCAGGGTGCTTGAGAGTCTGGCGATCGTCGTTTCAGTGAGAAAAGCGCTCACCGTAAGAGTCGGGAGGAAGATAAAGACGGTGAGGCTAACGTGAGCGGAAGATAACAGATTTCAGATCGCAGATTTTAGATTTCAGATTTTGTCGAGTGCTTAGCCGTGCGGAGCGAGGCGACGAAGATCGCAACTAATTCGTTTGCTTCAGTTCTGATTGCACGAATCTTGTCGTTCGAAATAAGCCCGGTATCAACCAATAATTCAATCCAGAACAGCGATTCGTCCGCTTCCTCCAGAACGACTCCTAACTTGGAGACAAAATCTGCTGTCGATCTGGCGCGACAGACCGCTCTGTAATTCGCGCCCACCGAAGTTGCTGACCGCATCAATTGGCGAGTGATGGTGCTGGACTCAGAGCTCTTTGGTAGCGTTCTGCATAGTCGAATCGCATGAAGGGCGAACTGTTTCGTCCGCTCCTTCATTGACTCAGCGGTGATGCTGGCAGACACGTGAAAGCCCCAAGTCTGGAAATCTGAAATCTGAGATCTGAAATCTACAATCTGAAATGTACGTTCTGGCGACCTACTTGGCTGTGACGGCTCGCACAAGCTTCCTCCCCACAACCTGATATCTTCCCTCCAGCACGATCCGGATTGCCTCCGAATACGCGATGTGTTCCTGCTCCAGAATCCGCGCGGCCAGCGTGTGTTCATCGTCGGAATCAAGCACCGTCACCGCCTTCTGCACAATGATGGGTCCGTGATCAAGTTCCTCATCCACAAAATGCACTGTGCATCCCGAGACCTTCACTCCATAAGCAAATGCCTGTTCTTGTGCCTCGAGCCCGGGAAAGGCGGGTAACAGCGACGGATGGATATTCAAAATGCGTCGTGGAAACTGCTGCACGAACCAGGGGGAAAGCAGCCGCATGTATCCTGCGAGGCAGACGAGGTCAACTTTGTGCTCTTTAAGCGCAGCCACGACAGCGCGATCGTGCTCCTCGCGCGCCAGGCCTTTCGAAGGTATCGCCAACACAGTCAGGCCCAGCTTCTTTGCGGTAGTTACGCCGCCCGCATCCGGTTTGTTCGAGATCACGACTGCGATGCGCGCCCCTGGAATCTTTCCAGCAGCAACATGGTTGGCGATCGCCTCAAAATTCGAGCCGCGCCCCGAAAGCAGGATGCCAAGGTTCTTCATGAGATCGACCGCCACGCCTCGGAAAAGTCGCTGGCCGCATCAGCGACAAGGTCCCTCGCCGATTACGGCAAGCACCACATTATTCCTTACTCGACTCAATTTCACCACGCGCATCCGCGCTTCACACAACTCCGCCCACTATGCCTCAAACCCAACCATCTGCTCGTGCTTCACATCACCGACAATTCCTGCTCCGCCGACTAGACTCGCTCGCGGGAAGACGAAGGAGGCTCGCTATGCGCCTGAGCGTTCTCCTTGGCATTGCGGCCGCAGTTCTCGCAATTCTGCTGGCAGTTTACGTCGCTGTGCTACGCCCCTGGCACTTGCGTTGGGGCACGACACCAACCGAGGCAGCGGAAATCTTGCCCGGCGACGGTCTCCTGGAAGGCAACCTCGCCCAGGTGACGCGCGCCATCACCATCAACGCTCCTCCGGAAAGAATCTGGCCCTGGCTGATGCAGATGGGGCAAGACCGCGGCGGTTTCTACAGCTACACGGCCTTGGAAAACATGATCGGCGCCGACATGCCTGAAGTGCACCGGCTGCGCTCCAACTGGAACGCCCGCGACCTCGGCGAAACCGTGTGGTTTGCGACGCCGAAGCGTTTCAAGGGCCAGGGAAGGATGATCGCGGCGATCGTCGATCCTCCCCAGGCGTTCGTCATGGTGATGCCCGACGACTGGGAAAGAATTTTGCAGAGCGGAAAAGGCAGCCAGGGAAGTTGGGGATTTGTTCTGCAGCCGATCGACGCGGATCACACGCGCCTGATTTCCCGGCTTCGTTCCGGACCACCACCGAGCCTAGGCGCGCGCATTGCCGGGGCCGCGTTTTGGGAGCCTGCACACTTTGTGATGGAGAGGAAGATGCTGCTTACGATCAAGCGGCTGTCGGAAAGGACACGTTGATTGCGTAGTGCAGCGGCTGGACTGTCCCGCCATCGGAGCTGCTGGTATTCTCACAACCGGTCAGGCTGCTAAAAAACCCTCTTCGATGTCTGCAATTTGTTGGCAAAATCCCCAACCTCACCTCGCAAAGAACGCGAGGTGAGGATGGGACACCTCCGGGCGCTTTCAAAACGCGATCGAGTCCTAGTTTTTCAGGATTTGATGGAGGGTTGACCTACGAGTACATCACTTTGCGCTCGCCCTTCACGATGCGACCGACGTTGTAGTACTTCTCGCCAGCGCGCTCCAGCAGCGTTTGTGCCTTCTTGAATTTTTTGGGATTGATCACCAGCAGCATGCCCACGCCCATGTTGAAAGTGCGCAGCATCTCGTCCTGGGGAACATTCCCGAGCGTCTGCAGGTGCTCGAAGATCGGCATCGCGGGCCAACTGCCCAACTCGATCACTGCCGACATACCTCTGGGCAGCACGCGCGGCAGGTTCTCAGTGATACCTCCGCCCGTAATGTGGGCCATGGCAGAGATGACTTCCCCGTCCACCAGCTTCTTCAGAGACGGCCAATAACTCTTGTGGGCGCGCATCAGTTCGTTGCCGACTTTGTTTTTGATTTCGTTGACGTAGGTTTCCGGAGAGTACTTCGCAACCTCGAAAAGCAACTTGCGGGCTAGTGAATAACCGTTGGTGTGCAAGCCATTGGAAGGCAGACCGATAATGATGTCGCCGATTTCGACCAGCTTGCCGGTGATGATCTTCCCTTTCTCCACCACGCCCAGGATGAAGCCGGCCAGGTCGTACTCGCCCTCCGGATAAAAACCCGGCATCTCGGCGGTTTCGCCGCCGATCAGAGCGCAGCCATTGTGCTTGCAGGCCTCGGCAATGCCTTCGACTACCTTTTCCGCGACTTCTGGCTGGAGAGTGCCCGTGGCCAGGTAATCCATGAAAAATAACGGCGCCGCTCCCTGCACCAGGATGTCATTCACGCAATGATTCACCAGGTCGGCGCCCACCGTGTGGTGGACCTTCATCTCGAAGGCGACCTTCAATTTCGTTCCTACCCCGTCGACGCTCGAAACCAGGACCGGGTCGAGGTAGGTCTTGGCAACGGAGAACAAGCCCCCAAATCCCCCGATTTCGCTCAGCACACCCTTGGTGAAGGTTTTATGGGCGAGGTACTTGATGCGCTGCTTGGTCCGATTGGCGCGGTCGATGTTCACGCCAGCGTCGGCGTAGGTCACACTGGCGGTCTTTGGGGGATCCTGGGCCAAGCGAATTTGTCCGTCGTATGAATGAAATGCGGGGAGCTGCCGACCTGATTCCGACTCGGAAGCAAGGCTAAAACGCGGGTCATTGTAGCATGGGGAACGGTGTGGAGAACTCGCAACCGCACTCTGCGATTATCCGCGGAGAAACACTACGGCCCCTGGCTGGGGACGCAATCATCCACAGCCGATGCGGCTCTTAGTGCGAAACGAAGTCGCTGAAGTAGTAGGCTAGAATGCCAAACAACGCCAGTCCCGAGACTCCGTAGGCGGTCAGCACCCAGAAGTTGCGGCCTTCATGCGGATGACATTTAGTGCCCGTGGCTTGTGAGACAGCGGAAGACATACTTTCGGGGGCCCGAGAATCCATGCGTCCCTCCTAGCTGAAGCGCCGCGGCAATACCCCAAGTCGCGTTCGCTTTACCCCACCTGCCCAGGGAAGGCAGGTCACTCTTGAGCGGATTTTACTACGGTTCCGAAGCTCAGACTTGTCAAATTTTTGTGAGATTCACTGTAGAAACAAGCAAAAAACTTGCACTTTCGGGGGTACTTACCTTTCCGAGCCGCAATCGCCGGTCCCGCGACGCGCTCTCGCCACCAACAACAAAGCCCCGGCGCTGGGCCGGGGCTGAGTGAGCGGAGGGCAGAAAGTTACTTCTTGTCGTCCTTCATCTTGTCATCTTTCATCTTGTCATCTTTCATCTTGTCGTCTTTCTTGTCTTTCTTATCCTTCTTCGCTTTCTTATCCTTTGTGTCAGCCTTCTTGGCATCCTTCTTATCGGCAGTGCCTGCATCCTGCGCGAACGTGGCGGTGGTCAGCGAGAGGGCAATCGCAACCGAGAACAGCAGCGTGAGCAGCTTCTTCATTCCTTAAATTTCTCCTTGTGGAACTTAGTTCAGGTTGTACCTGCAGGGCACACGATGACGCCATGCCGACAAATTGAGTTGTGTGCCGAGGTCCGGGGAATTTTAGCCGAGTCACCGTCAGAAGCAAGCATAAAATGCATTCGCAGTAACCAGGTCTCGCCTTACAACGCCGGGGTAACCTGCCTCCATCCCGTTCATGTTTTTGTATCACTGACGTAGCTTCGTGCCGGCGGTACACTTGCCAGACATGAGTACGCTTCGCACTTCCGGCAAAGTCAGCAAGGCAAGCAAGAAGACACTGCCCGCCCAGGACCGCGCCCATGATGTTCTGCGCTCCGAGGGGCATCCGCTTGACGCCATCTTCGCGCCGCACAGTGTTGCCGTGATTGGCGCGAGCGATCGGGCGGGCAGCGTGGGCCGCGCAGTTCTCTGGAGCCTGGTCAGCAGCCCGTTCGGCGGCACCGTTTATCCCATCAGCGATAAACGCTCCAGCGTGCTCGGGGTCAAAGCGTACAAAACCGTCGCCGATCTCCCGGAGAGCGTCGATCTTGCGGTTGTAGTCACGCCCGCGGCCACGGTTCCGGGGATCATCAGCGAGTGCGTGGAAGCCGGTGTAGGTGGCGCGATCGTCATCTCCGCCGGATTCAAGGAACATGGCGAGCAAGGCAAGGAACTCGAGCGCCAGATCCTCGAGCGCATTAAGGACACGGGCCTGCGCGTGATCGGCCCCAACTGTCTCGGTGTGATGAACCCGATCACCGGACTGAATGCTACCTTCGCCTCGACCATCGCGCGTCCCGGCAACGTTGCCTTCATCAGCCAGAGCGGCGCGCTCTGCACCGCGATTCTCGACTGGGCGCAGAAAGAGATGGTTGGTTTCAGCATGTTCGTGTCGGTGGGCTCCATGCTCGATGTGGACTGGGGCGACCTCATCGATTACCTCGGCAATGATTCGCGCACGCAAAGCATCGTCATGTACATGGAGTCGGTGGGCGATGCCCGGTCCTTTCTGTCGGCGGCGCGCGAAGTCTCACTCAACAAGCCCATCATCGTAATCAAAGCAGGACGCACCGAGGCCGCGGCCCAGGCCGCCGCTTCGCACACCGGGGCTCTCACCGGCAGCGATGAGGTGCTCGATGCCGCGTTCCGGCGGTGCGGTGTCCTGCGTGTCCAGACCATTGCGGACCTCTTTTATATGGCGGAGGTTCTCGCGAAACAGCCACGCCCGAAGGGGCCACGGCTCGCGATCGTGACCAATGCGGGCGGGCCCGGCGTGCTGGCTGCCGATGGCCTGCTTTCCAATGGCGGCCAACTCGCTCAGCTTTCCGCCGACTCCATGAAAGCGCTCAATGAGCTACTCCCGCCGCACTGGAGCCACAACAACCCTATCGACATGCTCGGGGACGCGCTGCCGGAGCGCTATGCCAAGGTTATCGACATCGCCGCCCACGATCCCAACATCGATGGCCTGCTTGCCATCACGTGTCCGCAAGGCATGGCCGGGCCGACGGCTACCGCGGAGCACCTCAAACCCTACGCCCGCTCCACCGGCAAACCTGTGCTCGCCAGCTGGATGGGTGGGACGGAAGTCGCGGCCGGCACTGACATCCTGAATCACGCCGGCATCCCGACCTTCCCATTTCCCGACACCGCCGCGCGCGTCTTCTGCTACATGTGGCGCTACACCTACGTCCTGCGCGGCTTGTATGAAACACCCGTGCTCCGCGGCGATGATGAAGGTCCAGATCGCGCGGGCGCGCAGCGGATTATCGAAAACGCGCGCGGTGCCGGACGCACGCTTCTCACCGAAGTCGAGTCGAAGCAATTACTGGCCGCCTATGGGCTGCCCACCGTTCAGACCGAAATCGCGTTTACCGAAGACGAAGCCGCTGCGCAGGCGAACTCCATCGGCTACCCCGTGGTGCTCAAGCTGTTCTCTGAAACCATCACACACAAGACCGACGTGGGCGGAGTGCAATTGAACCTGCGCGACGAGACCGCCGTCCGCAACGCTTATCGAACGATTCAATCCTCCGTCCATGAGAAGGCCGGAGAGGGAAACTTCCTCGGCGTGACCGTGCAGCCCATGCTGAAGCTCGAAGGCTACGAACTGATTGTGGGCAGCAGCATCGACGCACAGTTCGGGCCTGTCCTGCTCTTCGGCGCCGGCGGCCAGCTGGTGGAAGTTTTCAAAGACCGTGCCCTCTCGCTGCCGCCACTGAACACGACGCTCGCCCGCCCCATGATGGAGCAGACCCAGGTGCTCTCCGCGCTGGAAGGTGTTCGCGGGCGCAAGGCCGTCGATCTCGCCGCGCTCGAAGAATTCCTGGTGCGCTTCAGCCAACTCGTCGTCGAGCAGCGCCGCATCCGCGAAATCGACATCAACCCCGTGCTTGCTTCTCCGGAACGCATTGTCGCGCTGGATGCAAGAGTGGTCCTGCATAATCCAGACATTCCCGACGACCAGCTCCCGCGTTTGGCTATTCGCCCCTATCCCGTGAAATACATTCAACCCTCGGTGATGAAGAGCGGCGAGCCCGTGACCATCCGCCCCATTCGCCCCGAGGACGAGCCCCTGCTGATCCGCCTGCACCAAGCCCTTTCCGAGCGCACCGTCTACCTGCGCTACTTCCAGCCGCTGAAGTTGAGCCAGCGCACCGCGCACGAGCGGCTTACACGCATCAGCTTCATCGATTATGATCGCGAAATGGTGCTGGTGGTCGAGCACAAGAATGCCGAGGGCCTTCCGGAAATCATCGCCATCGGCCGCCTCAGCAAACTGCGCGGCGCCGGCAACGAAGCGGAACTGGCGGTGCTGGTCGACGACCGTTTCCAGTTCCAGGGCCTCGGCACCGAACTGTACCGCCGCCTGATCGCCGTCGCCCGCGACGAAAAACTCAAGCGCGTGGTCTGCACCATCCTGTCCGAGAACCGCGAAATGCGCGCCATCTGCCTGAAGCTCGGATTTCATCTGGAAAGTGATTTGGAAGATGGGACGCTGAAGGCGGAGCTGGAAGTGTGAAGAGTGAGGTGGTCTCACCAGGTCGCACGGTTCGCAATGCGGCATGACCGCTGATGCTTATAAGTAACAAGTTACATTTCTCGTTTATCCTTCTTCCTTCAAAACTGACTTCTGTTCATATGGCAAGTATCGAATCACTAATAGTTGGCAAGCTGCCTTTCCCCGATAGAAACCTACTCCCCTGACCTTCACACCCGGTAACCTCCACACCCGGTAACCTCCGTTTCAGCCCAAACGCCGTTGCCCTTGCGCCCGCCCGCCGCTTACGGTACAAACGCCCGAGGACTAATATCTATCTATGCGTCGTCTGGCAGTGTTCGCCTTTCTTATATCCAGCCTCCTCTCTACCCTGGCCGCCCAGCAACCGGAGACTATGCCCGCGGCGGCTGCCGCCGCCAAAGCCGCCGAGGAGAAGAAAGACTACTCCCAGGAATCCTTTGTCATTGAAAAGGTCCTTACCCGCTTTCGGTTTGAAACGGATGGCACCGGCCGCAAGGAGACGATCGCGCGCGTGCGGGTGCAGAGCGAAGCCGGCGTCGAGCAGTGGGGGCAGGTCGTGTTCGGCTACAACTCGGCCAACGAGCGCGTCGAGATTCCTTACGTGCGCGTACTCAAGAAAGACGGCAGCGTGGTCACGGCCCCGGCCGATTCCGTGCAGGACCTCAGCGCCCCCATTGAGCGCGAGGCTCCCGTCTACACCGACTATCGCCAGAAGCACATCACCGTGCCCGGGCTGCGTCCCGGCGAAGTTCTCGAATATGACGTTGCCACCGTCATCCACACGGCGCTGGCTCCCGGCCAGTTCTGGACCGAATTCGATTTCGACAAGAACAACATTGTGCTCGATGAAGAACTCGAAGTCGACATTCCCAAAGGCCGCAGCATCAAGCTGAAGGTCAAGCCCGGCGTGGAGCCGAAGACCACCGAAGAAAACGGCCGCCGCATCTATCGCTGGACCAGCTCTCACCTGGAGCGCGAAGACGACGCCAAGAATAAAGACAAGGATAAAAAGAAGAGGAAGAAGCACAAGCCCGAGGACGACGTTCCCGCCGTTCAGCTCACCACGTTCGCGAGCTGGGAAGACGTCGGCCGCTGGTACGCCAGCCTGGATCACGATCGCCGCAAGCCCACGCCGGAAATTCGCGCGAAGGCCGATGAGCTCACCAAGGGCCTCACCACTGACATGGACAAAGTCGAGGCCCTCTACGACTACGTGGCGAAGAATTTCCGTTACGTGAGCCTGTCGCTCGGCCTGGGACGCTACCAGCCGCACGCAGCCGCCGACGTTCTCCACAATCAGTACGGCGACTGCAAGGACAAGCACACGCTGCTCTCGTCGCTGCTCGAGGCCAAGGGCCTGCACCCTTCGTCCGTGCTCATCAACTCCAGCCGCAAGCTTGATCCAGAGATTCCTTCACCTTCGCAGTTCGATCACGTGATTACCTTGCTGCCCTTGGGTAAGGAAGAAGTCTGGATGGACACCACCACCGAGGTCGCTCCCTTCCGCCTGCTTTCCTTCAATATCCGCAAGAAGCAGGGCCTCGTGATTCCGGTGGACGGCACGCCCCATCTGGAAGAGACGCCCGCTGATCCGCCCATGCCCAACCAGCAAGTCCAGACCATCGACGGCACCATCAACCAACTCGGCAAATTGAACGCGAGAGTGAGCTACGTGGTGCGCGGCGATACCGAATTGCTGATGCGCATCATTTTCCGGCGTGTGCCCAGTTCGCAGTGGGAGCACCTGGTCGAGAACATCAACGCGATGGGTGGCCTCGATGGCGAGATTACGAACTTAAAAGTCGGTGATCCGGCCGCCACCCGCGAAGCCTTTCAATTCTCCTACGACATCGCCAAAGCGAATTTTCTCGACTGGTCAAAGAAGAAATCCGACGTCGATCTTCCGCTCTCCCAATTCAATCTCGCCGATCCCGACGAGGATGACACCGGCCCCGACGCCGAACCGATCAAGTTCGGACCTCCCGGAGAGTTTACTTACCGCGTGAAGCTGGCGCTGCCGGCGAAATACACCGCGCACACGCCGCTGCCATTCGCCATGAAACGCGATTACGGCGAGTATCACGCCAGCTACGCGCTTGAGGGTTCGGTGTTCACCGCCGAGCGCTCCATGGTGATGCGCGAACGCGAGTTGCCGGCTGACCGCGCCGGGGATTATCTCTCGTTCCGCCGAGCCGTGCTATCCGACCTTGGCCAACACCTTGCCGTCGAAAACCTGGCCGCTGGCGCGGCAACTCCGCCGCCTGACATGAAGGCGGACGACCTCAACGAGAGCGCGCGCGCTGCCATGGGCAACGGCGATTTCACGCTCGCGATTCAACTGCTCAAGCGCGCCGTCGATGTCGAACCTAAGAACAAGTACGCGTGGAACAATCTCGGCCTCGCCTACCTCGCGCTGCGGCAGGGTGACAATGCGGTCGCGGCTTTCAAGAAAGCGCTGGATGTAAATCCGTACGACGAGTTCGCCTATAACAATCTCGGGCGAGCCTACTGGCAGGATCGCAAGTACGACGACGCGGTGACCGCCTTCCATCAGCAGCTCGAGAACAACCCGCTCGACAAGTTCGCGCACGCCAACCTCGGCGCCATGTATGCCGAGTGGCACAAGTACGACCTCGCCGCCCCCGAACTGGAAAAGGCTGCCTCGCTCACTCCCAACGACGCTGGTCTGCAGGTGAGCCTCGGCGATGCTTACCTGAATCTTGGTCAGGACGACAAGGCGCTCGCGGCGTTTGATCGCGCGATCGAAATCTCGGCCACGCCGCTGGTGTGGAACAACATCGCTTACCAGCTTTCATTGAAGAATACGCATCTTGACAAAGCGCAGCAATACGCCGAGTCCGCCGTTGCTGCAACCGCGGCGGGTCTGCGCAATCTGTCTCTCGAACAACTCAACCAGCGCGACCTGGCATTGGTTCCATCCTTAGTCGCTTACTGGGACACGCTGGGCTGGGTGTTCTACGCGGAAGGCAAGCTGGATAAAGCCGAGAAGTACGTGGCGGCGGCTTGGGGGCTGGGAAACCACGGCGAGGTCGGCGACCATCTGGGCCAGATTTACGAGAAGCGCGGCGAAAAAGAAAAAGCGATCAACACGTACGCGCTCGCTATGAACGGACTCCGCCCGATTCCGGAAACGCGCGGTCGCCTGAGTGGGCTCGTGGGCGGTGCTGACAAGGTCGATGCGGTGGTGCAGAAGCATCGCGACGACCTGCAACAAATGCGCACCACGCAACTCAAAGATCCCCCGCCGCTCACGGGAAATGCGGATTTCTGGGTCTTGCTCGGCACCAGCAAGAATGGAGCTACGGTGGAGAGCGTAAAGTTCGTGAGCGGCGAAGAGAAGCTGCGCAGCCTGGAGGGAGCGTTGCAACACCTGAAGTTCAATGTGAATTTTCCCGACGACACGCCTGCAAAAATTCTCCGCCGCGGAAATCTGTCATGTTCTCAACCCCCCGGGAACTGCAGCTTTGTGCTCATGCTGCCTGACGATGTGCGCTCGATAAACTGACGATAGCGAGCTTTCAGGATGTGATACGGCGAAACGCCAGGGAGCCAGAGGCGAACGGCGCGGCTGGAGAGTTCTTTCGACGTCCGCAATTTCCCCCGGCGGCTGAAGCCGCTCTTTCTGGAAAAATCCCCACCCGCCTGCAGGCTGATTGCTAGGCCATTGCTGACTCGCAAGCGTAGGCAAACTCCAGAACCATGTCCTCGCGTCCCGGCGGTCCCGCAAGTTGCAGTCCAATGGGCAGGCCCGCCTTCGTCAATCCGCACGGAATTGAAATCGTCGGGACTCCCCAGACGTTGAAGGGACGGGTATTTCGCAGTAGTACGAGTTCGCGTGGCCGGAGCAGTTCGGGATTTTCTTTCAGTTCCGCAATCGTCGGCGCCGGAATCGGCGTGGTTGGCGTGACGATCAGATCCACCGTCTCAAACAAACTGCCAACCTTCTCCCGCGTAGCCTTCAGTTCCGCGCGCTTACTTTCATATTCGTCAGCTGTAATCTTTTCTCCTGTTTTGACTCGCCGCAGAGTCTCGGGCTGGTAAAGCTCAGGAGTTCTTGCAATCGAAGCCGCATGAAACGCATACGACTCGGCGGCCTGCACCGTGCGATCGTTGTCCGGGGCAAGCGAAATCTCGCGGAGATCGGACCCCAGCGTTCCGATCATCCCCAGAGCTTTCTCCACGGCAGCAGCGACTTCCGGATCGAGTTCCTCGTAGAAGAAGGACCTCGGTACTCCGATGCGCCGCTTCCGTTTAAGGTTCCACGCCTCCAGGAAGTTTCGAGGAGGCACTCCATCGCCGCTCGCGATCGCTCGGAACAACACCGTTACGTCGATGACGCTTGCCGCAATCGGACCCACGTGATCCAGTGACTCGGAGAGCGGAATCACTCCGCGGGC
>Ga0209806_1001989_pt1 | contig 12956 bp, 9 predicted proteins | sample GraSoiAngelo_152_FD_186166 | JGI IMG/M metagenome (GOLD analysis project Ga0209806, IMG submission 186166) | Grasslands soil microbial communities from the Angelo Coastal Reserve, California, USA - 14_1009_12_30cm (SPAdes) (version 2) | ecosystem: Environmental > Terrestrial > Soil > Grasslands ... | reverse complement strand
CTTTGACAACATGAGACTTCAGTTCCCTACGTATGATGCGCTCTACAAGTACTGTCAGCTCCAGGTCGAAGGAACGCAGAAACTCGAGTACAACGTTTCGCAACCGAGTCGGTAGGGTCTCGTATCACCCTTCGACGTCTAGGATACATCGAACTCCCTCCAAATCAAGGAAAGGGGGGATTCGATCACGCGGCGGTCCATCTAAAATCCTCCACCCTCTACGTGGCTCACACATCCAACGATAGTGTAGACGTTATTGACTGCCGCCAAGACAAGTACCTGAGATCGATTCGAAACTTGACAGGTGTAGCAGGGGTTCTAGTTTCCGACGAGAAGGATATGGTGTTCACGTCTAATCGTGGAGAGAACACGGTCGGCGTCTTTGGCCACGGAGAAGACCAGGGTTTGCAGAAGATCAAGGTTGGCGGTAGGCCTAACGGACTTGCCTTCAACCATTCGACCAACATGCTCCTAGCTGCCAACGTTCCCAAGCCGAACAACAGAGATGCCGTCACAGTGTCCATAGTCGACGTGGCAAAGAAGACAATGACAGCGGATGTTGCGGTTCCTGGGCGGACAAGATGGGCTGTCTTCGATCCCGATACAAAACGGTTCTACGTGAACATAGCCGACCCCAGCGAAATTGCCATGCTCGACTCGGAAGATCCTGACGGACTAGTGGAGTCTTATCGTATTCCATCTGCAGGTCCACACGGGCTGGACCTCGACCGGCTAGGGAGGCGCCTGTTCTGCGCCTGCGATGAAGGCCACCTCTACGAGATCGACCTTGAATCGAAAATGATCTCAGAACCCTCCAAGCTTTGGGGACCCCCTGATGTCATATTCTATAACCCGGAACTCGACCACTTGTACGTGACAATCGCCGACCCGGCTGTCGTACAAGTCTTCGACACGAAAACCATGAGAGAGATTCAAACGGTCATGACTGAACCCGGAACCCACACAATCGCGTTCAACCAGCACACCGGCAAATTGTACGCGTTCATGCCGGAGACCCATCGCGCCTCGGTATACGAGGAAGCATAGCGTAGGAACGGACTCCTAGGCTTAACTCAGCTCATTTCCAAGTTAAGCGTCCCAAGTCACCAGCGACCTCGTTGCGGTGAGATCCCGGTCGACTGTCTAGGCTAGCGCTTTGTCTCCAAGTTCTCGGAGCGAAGCGGCCGCGGACCCTGCAGACGGTCGATGCCGGGGGTCCTTATCCAACATTTTCTTGAATACAGGGACCGCCGGTGCGAGCTTGGAAACCCTCTCGAAATCAGGGTTGAACGAATTCCAAGCCGATTTCAGATCGCTCGCTATTCTGCCGGACCCGGGATTGGCAGTGGTCGCGTTCATCAATTCAATAAGCTTCTTGGAATTCGCAGGAGTTTTTGTCAGCATATTGTAGATGGTTGCTCCTAGCGCGTAAATGTCCATGGAGGCTGCAGCGCCTTCTCCCAAGACTTGTTCGCCTGGAGCGTATTCCGAGGTGAACTGGCCGACTTTACCCCCGATCCTGACGACGGACCCGAGATCAGCTAGCTTTGGCACAAGGTTTCCAGACTTCATCTGGTCCCTCATCTCCTGCCCCGTAGCGGGTGGTCGCAGGTTGAATAGAATGTTCTGCGGTTTCACATCGAGATGGACAAAGCCCGCATTGTGAATCGTCTCTAGTCCAGTCGCAATCAGGGAGCCGATCAGCATGACAATACCTCCCCATTTCTCCGAATAATACAACGAATCATACGCAGGATCTTCCAGAAGTCCCTTAGCAGCACCGCCTTTCATCAATTCCATTACAATTGCGGGAGGACTGCGAAGATACAGCTGTGTATCTCCTTTCACGATTTCCTGAATGTTGAGCCGGTCCACTAGGATTCCTCTAAGCTGGACTACGTATTTTGACTGCGCCGACAACTCCAGTAGCCGTGTGGCTTCGGACATGGTCTCCTCGAGAGCCGAGGCCCCTGTTCCGGTTTTGAGGATTGGAATCTTGATTGCCATTTCGGTCCCCGCCTGCCCAAAGCTAGCCCGGAAGACATACCCTGTGAGCCCTGTGGCCAAGTGCTCGGTTATCTTGTAGCTGTGAACCTCTTGACCAACCCAAACCCTCGGGTCCCAGTTGTCCAGCTTTGGAATACTGCCTTTGACAAACGGTGCCGCAGGACGCGGAGGCGGACTAGGGGAAGGCTGGATAGACGGTTGTGGCGGCGGACGACTTGGAGATTGTGGATTCGATATTGTCGGCGGAGGAGGACTCGATTGAGGAGACTGGACGTTGAAGGAAAACGACTCGTTAACCGTCTGATGTTCGTTGCTCGTTGCAGCAATATGAACAGCGTAGCTGCCGGATCCCCCTGGCCGATACTGCGCGCTGTACTCTCCCGTCGAAACTTGTGACACTTTCAGAGAATCAGTCTTGCCTCCAGGCCGTGTTATCGTTGCCACAATCTTGGCCATTTTCTTTACCTGCCCGCCAAATTTGGTGGCGATCTTGATTGTCTGTTCTTTGCCTTGGCGAACGATCGGCGCTCCCGTGATGGTAATTGTTGGTCCAAGGCTAGGACCCAATAAGATTCTATGCGCTAGGTTACTGGAGCCGGCCCCGACCAACGCCAACGCGGGCAAGAATCCAAGGGAGGAGACGAATGGGTAGAGCTGTCTCAGGTCTCCAGAGGCGACAAATCCTAAGACGGCGAGCAGATTGAAGCTGAAGAACAAGGTGGGCATCATTGACATCGAGAGATTCTTGGTCCGCCACACCTTGTCCAGGAAGTGGAAGAGAACCATCTGAGCAATGTTCGCAGGTATGCCAAGCGCGATGAAGAAAACGATGGTTAGCGAGTCAACTGACAAGGCTGAACCGGCTTTAAGAGCGGATCCCAAGCCCAGCCCGACCGCTAACGCGATGGATGCTACGACATTTGCCTTGATCATCTTGTAGGGTGTGGCCCGAGAGAAGATAAGACCGGCAAGGAGGACTCCAATCGAAGGGGGCAGAGCGATGAGGAGTAGGGACAAATCCCCAAACGACAAAGGCGAAAAGCCCTGCCCTGAAACAGAGTGTCCGATAACATAGAGAGAGGCAAGAAACGAAACTGCAAATCCGACGCTGACCTTTGAGATCCCGCTCCGTAGATCGAGAGAGGTTAGAACGCCGAGGCTGACTAGTCCGATAATGTAAGCTGAGGAATCACCTTGTATTCCCAGACCGAAGAGGAAGGCTATCGGCACAGAGAGGACTACCGTGAGGATCGGTCCGAGAGAATCCCGCGTGAAGGGAAGGCCGCGGGCTTTCTTCAACTGCGGCAACTACGAGCAAGCGCCTTCCTATTGAGCAGACTTGCAATACTCGAATTCCTAGTAATCAAGGGTGTGACCGACACTGGGGGGTTTTCGTTCCAACGCAATTACATGCTCGGAAACCGGTAGGACAGAAGAGTGCATTCATGAAGCGTCTATCTATCAAGCATAAGGCAAAGCAGAAAGATCCTGACCTTGACGCGGACTCTGCAGAGACTCTAATCTGGACGTGTTCAGCGTGCGGAGCTGACAATCCTGATTCAAAACAGACCTGCGTGTCTTGCGGGGGAGACAGAGCTGGAGACTCAGCGACGCCGAAACCAATAGAACCAGCAGTGGAACCAACAATAGAGCCAACAGAGGAACCGGAACCTCTCGAGGCGCCAGAGCCTGAGAAAACAGATGCAGAGGAAACACCGCCTGAACCGACAATTTTCTCCTTCGACACTGATAGCGCAAAATTGGAGCCGCCATCACCTGAACCTGAAACTACCCCCTTCCTGCCAACCCCTACCCCATACAGCCAGGCACCCCCTAGTCCGACGGTTGGACACGGACGATTCTACATGGTCTTCGTGAACACTCCTGCACAGTCTCTCATCAAATCAAAGGTGCCGATCGAGTTCGACGACTTCCCCGTTGTTAGCATCGGACGAAGCCCAGAGAACGTGGTCGTCATCCCGGACCAAGAAGTCTCAAGAAAACATGCAGAACTCACAATGAGCGGAACCAGGCTGATGTTGAAGGATCTGAACAGCAAGAACGGTACATTTCTCTACAATGGAAAGGAATTCCAGCAGGTTCACGATAGTGTCGAGGTTAAACCGAACAGTATAGTAAAGTTCGGCACTGGCACTATCGTGAGGCTCACTGGTGAATGATTGAAGCCCTAGAAACCCCCAGGCTCATACTTGAGGCAAAAGAAAAGATGGAAGGACCACTCCTCGACTCGAGGCGGGAAAAGAGAGTAGTCTTCGTCGGAGACACTCATACGGCAGTCGACCTTACACAAACTATCTTCGACAAGTACTACGCGGATAGCGACCTGATCGTCTTCCTTGGTGACTATGTGGACAGAGGAGAGACGGGTGTGGAGAATCTAGGCCTAATAGCTTCAAAGCTTCTCGAAGATCCTACCAAGATCATAATGTTGAGGGGAAACCACGAGAGCCCCTTGACAAACGCCTACTACGGCTTTTGTGCGGAGGTTACAGAGAAGCTAGGAGAGACTGCTTATGATCAGTTCAAAGAGTTCTTTCAAGCCATGCCGTACGCCGTCGTTGTCAACAGCTACCTCTGCCTCCACGGCGGTTTAGCGACTACTCTGGACAGTGTGTCCCAGATTGCCGACCTGCCTTTTCCTGACATGAACCCTGACGATCCGACGGCATTTCAGCTTCTATGGAACGACCCTAGAGACATGATCGAGGGTTTCATCCCAAGCGTAAGGGGAGACGGAGCCTTCTACTATGGCAGCGATGTAACAGAGAAATTCTTGACGAACAACTCCCTCAAGGGCATTATTCGTGGCCACGAGGTCGTTGATGGGTTTAGAGAAGACCTCGGAGGAAAAGTAATGACAATTTTCACAAGCAAGTACCATGGCGGCGCCGCCGGCGTACTGGTTCTGGAAGATGAGAAAATGGAGAAGGTCACACTATGACACTGTCAGCTAGAACCGAGCTGAGCCACACTTACTCGTACGATTCGAAGATAGACGCGATTTTCAAGCTCACTCTGGTCGCAGAGAGGCGTACGCAAGCGAAAGGCTTCCACCACATAATCGTCCTCGACACTAGCAAATCGATGGACGGCCAGAAAATCGAGCTTGCAAAGAACGGCGCGCAGGAATATGTGAAGAGTATTCCTTCTGGAAACATGGTCTCTGTAGTCCTGTTTTCAAGCACCGTCCAAGCGTATCCTGAAACCAAGCTTTCAGAGGTTCTTCCCAAGATCAGAGCGTCAGGTTTGACAGCTCTCTACGCAGCACTCCAGTCAGCATTTGAAATAGCGCAGAAGAGCCGCCTACCCGGATGGATCGTTCTTCTCACCGACGGTGAACCCACAGATGTCACCAAGCCCGAACAGTATTCGAAGCTGAAAATGCCTACAGGGTTTCAGATGATCGAGTTTGGCATCGGCGCGGATTATAACCAGTCGATCTTGAAGGCTCTCGCCGACGCATCTGGCGGTATGCTCCACAACATCACGGACGCCCAGAAACTCAAGCTCCCCAGCCTAATGCAGGAGAGCGCGGTAAACGAGGTTGGCGCCAGAAACATAAGTGTGGACTTTGGAAGCCCTGAGGTCAAGATTCTCAACTACAAGGGACCCCCAGTCTCGATCAACGCTGTGGAAACGGTTGCAAAGATCTGGGGCCGTGTTCCAATACCGGCAGGATTCAACGGTAGACTGCTCAACATTCAAGTCACGTACTCTGACACGATCGATGACAAGAAAAAGACTATCAGTGCCCCTGTAGAGGTTAGAGTCGCTAGGAACGAGGAACAGTTCTCGGAAGGAATCAACAACAACCTAGTCTCGGAATTCGCATACTACCAAGGGCTGGAAGAATACTACCAGCACCTTGCCGCGGGGCAACTAAAAGAAGCCACCAAAACTATGAACCAGCTGTCTGCGAATGCAGAACAGACTCGGCGTACTGACCTCATCGAGGCCACAAAACGACTTTCCGATCAGCATGAACAAACAGTCAGACTCGGAGGAAGCACTGAGAGCACGAACAGATTATTGAAGGAAGCGGCTAGCGAAACGACGAAGAGAACGAGAGGAAAGTAGATCCGAGATCCGAAACTACTCTGAGTATCTAAGAGCTTCAGCCGGTGGTATTCTCGAGGCTCTCCGCGCTGAACTGATGGTTGCTAACATGGATAGACCGTAGGCGAGAGCGACGATTTCTAGAATTTGTTGCCAGGGGACCACGAAGTTAAGCCCCGAGTTCGGACTAACGGCGAACGCATAACCCACGTCGATCCCAAGGAGGATTCCGATCAATATGCCAAGTAATGCAATGTAACTGTTCTCCAGCACGAAGACGGCAAGTATCATTCTCTTTCTGAAGCCTAGAGCGCGCAGTATGCCGATCTCTTGTCTTCTCTCGGCAACCGATCTGATTGAGATTATTCCCAGGCCGGCGATGCCGACAACGAGGCCTAGTCCAAGAAATCCTTCTAGCAAGCCTTCGAATGATTGGCCTATTTGGAGAAAGGCGCCTAGGACTACGGGAATGACAACAGTCTGCAATTTCAGATTCAAGAACTGCTTCCGCAGCAGGTTGGCCACGTTAGTGGGATCGGCCCCCTTTGTGAGCTTGATGAAGGAGAGGCTTCCCGTGCCAACTCCAAAGGGATTCATCAATAGTGCTCTCGTTCCCACGATGCCGTTCAGGAACACGCCATTGACGAGTCCAATGACGGTGACACTGGTCTGCACCGGAGTATGTTGCGGTCCGAAACCCGTGAGAGTTAGTACATCATCGACATTCGGTGTTGGTATCGATGTTGGGGGTCCACGATTGCTTACCGCACCGAATGACCAGACAACTTTGGAAGGGTCCGTCATAACCGCCTTCCAGGTTTCATTGACAGTCTTGTACTGGGTACTCATGTTCACCATCTGGAACGTATTTGTGAGATAGAAGTTTGTCACGGCCAAGGCATTGGGGTCGGCCCCAACGAGCAGAGGATAGGAGAAGCTCTGATGCGAGGTGGTATCATTGGCTGAGAGAAGAATTGTATTGTTGAAATCTATCACTGATGCGACGTTATTCTGAAACGCTGAGTCACCGCGGACCATGGATGCAAAATTGGGGACGGGAACTCCGGCTTGAGTGATAATATCGTATCCGCCAGAGTCTGTTTTTACGAGACTGTCTAGTGCGGCATTCTGCTCAGCTGTGAGCGAGGCTATTGCCGCAACCGTGAACAATACCAAGGAAAACATGGCCACCGTAGCCGCTGTTCTGAACCTCTTATTCTCCGGATACGCTAGGGCGGTCCTGAAGATTGGCGTCAGGGTCTTTTTCCCACGATAGAAGATGTGAAGGATCTTCAACGTGACATCAGTGTTGTACATCACAAGCAGAACTCCCCCAAGGACCATGAGGATACCTCCGGCGAAGTAGATCTCAACACCAAAATTGTAGTTTTGAATCAGAGGATTGTTCCAAGAAAGACTTGGCACGCCCCACTGGATGAGCAACGCTATACCCGTTATAGTGAAGGCGTACCGGTTGCGGAGGAAACGGGAGAGGATAAGCCCTACTCCAAAGATCACAATGCTCGGCCCGACTAGAGCCTCCACCGCTGATTTTGCGCCGTAAGAGATCTCGAACACGAGTGCCCCGAGGATGATCAAAATGATGCCCGTGATCGAGAGAACTGTGTATGTCCTCACTCCTCGCGGTGGTTCGGGAATGTTGCGGATCGCTCGTATGATGTTCAGCTTACTCACCCGCCAAGAGGTGAAAAGGATAGTCACGTAGGTGATGAGCAGGCCCTCGGTGAAGGCGGCGAAGAGGCTCCCCGGAGTAAAGGTGAAGCTTGCGAGTACTTGCGACAGGTTGACAGGGAAGAATCTGGCGATAATCGTAGCGAAGATGTAGACGATGACGTAAGCTATGGCAATCCCGACAAAAACCCCGACAAACGCCGCGCCTGCCGAGTAGAGGCTGCCTTCGAACAGAAACATCTTGGTCAACTGTCCCCTCCTCATGCCTACGGCTCGGGACATGCCCATCTCCGACTTGCGCTCCTCGGCTAACATGACGAAAATGTTCACTATCAGAACTATACCTGCAACTATGACGAACGTGCTCAAGACAATTAGAAAGCTGCTGAGGCTCTGGGCGCTGGTTGTCGCACTGTTGACCGCAACCTGCTTCTCAGAATAAGCACAAATTGTGGCTGCGGCTCTAGACGCCTGGGATAGATCTGTCTTGCACCCGTATGCAGGAGGAGGATTGAGGATCGAGTTCAGAGTCTGGTTTGCGGCGAGACCAACTACCTGGCTGTGCCGTATGGAATCTCTTAATCCTCCCGTGTTCGTTATCGCGATGTAGTTAACGGATCCAGGGTGGTTAGTGAGTTGCTGGGCCTCATTCATCCCGACGAAGATGTTGTCGTTGCCCGAGAAAGAGCCTCTAGCATCCGACGCAGCTATTCCAACTACCTTGAGAGTTGCGCGAAGAGCAGAATACACAACGATAGAGTCGCCGAGGGTCGCGTTTAGGTCCCGGGCAGTCTTGTCGTTGATAATCGCTTCAGCATCGCCGAAATTGGGAGAGATAACAGATCCGCCAAGCGAATGGAAGTCGCCGAGAGTCTGTGACGCATTGGAGAAGGTCCCGATCAAAGTGGCCGGGGATTGAACGTTCCCGGAGTTTGTATCGCTCAAGCTGACGGTGTCGAGAATCTCTGGTGTAAATCCTAGAATGAAGGGACTCGCCTGGGGATTGCTCGTCAGTTGAGAAGAGAGGTTCTGAGATGTGCTCGCTGTAAAATAGAGGTACCCAGCGCCAGTGACATTTCTAGCGTAGACGACCTCGTCTGCAAAACCATAGCCATAGTATGCTCCCCTCGTAAACAGCTCCGTGAAAGTATCTTGGGTTACAAGGGAACCGGAGATCATCGCTGTCCCAATCATCAATCCTAGAATGACTATTGCCATGCTAGTCTTTCGACGGGCAAAATTGCGTAACGCCATTCTGAAAGTAAGCCGATCGCGGAGCATCATACCCAGCGAGATCAACAACAGTACAGTTACGAGGTAGATCTCGAAATCAACGGTCGAGCCGCCGACAATACTACTAATGCCCGCGAACCAGAGAACCAATGAAGCTAGACCCGCAATAAGCGGAGAGAAGGAGAGTATCTTCCTAGAATATCGTCCTGCTCGGCTCGTAGGCTTAGCCCTGGAGAGCAGGAAGGATAGGTAAGCGGCTCCAAGCCCTAAGACCAGGAGTCCTAAGGATTGCACTAAGAGCCCAGTTTGGTTTTCGGAGACGTACTGGCGCAAGAAGAGGTCGTTCTGGTAGTTGACATAGAGTGCGTAGGATTCCCCTAGGGCAATTACCGAGAGGAAGATAACTAGACCCAGAAGGAGAGGTCTTCCACGAGACCTTGTTTCTGCCGTTAGCCGATTGCCCCTCTCTTCAGGACTTGGTTCCAGTTGTCGTCTCTTTCTCCACCTGCCCATTCCTCATGGAGACTATTCTGTCAGTCTCCTGGGCGATATGAGAATCATGAGTGACTATCACGAACGTTAGTCCATAGTCGTGGTTCAGACTTCTCAACAACTTGACAACCTCTGCAGAGTTTTCTGAGTCCAAATTCCCAGTCGGCTCATCGCCCCATACTATCGCGGGCTTGTTGACCAGAGCACGAGCAATAGTGACCCGCTGTTGTTGTCCACCGCTAAGCTCCATAGGCTTGTGAAAACGCCATTCCTCCAGCCCAACCATCTTAAGAGCACTCAAGGCTTCTTTGCCAGCCTCCGCCTCGGATACGCCCGCTAGGAGTAGAGGAAGCTCAACGTTCTCTTGTGCACTGAGAACCGGAAGAAGGTTGTAGGCTTGAAAGATGAAACCCATCCTTCTCGCCCTAAACCCGGATTTTTGATCATCAGACATGGTCGCCAGGTCAACGCCCTCGATGGCCACCTTGCCCTTGGTAATGTCATCAAGCCCGGAAAGACAGTTGAGAAGCGTTGTCTTGCCACAGCCCGAAGGGCCCATTACGGCCACCATCTCGCCCTTTCGGACCTTGAGGTCAAGACCTCTAAGAGCCTCAACCTTCAACGAACCTGTCCGGTAGATCTTCCAGACAGATTGGGCTTCAACCATCGATGGACCGTCGGGAAGAACCAATCACTTCAACTCGTACTAAGATTCCGCCGCGAGATTTGAGATTGGGCTTTAAGGACATTGCGACATCCAGGAAGATGGCTTTTATCTCATGAGCCAGCGAGACTCTGCAAAACAACGAATCCTTGGCAAGGCTACTTGTGAGAGCCTCCTCTGAAATGGGTGTCTATGTGGCTTGGTCGGATAAAGAACGGGATTAGGAGCAGGTAGAGTACGAGACTTATCCGAGTGTCCAGAAAGGAGAAGCCGATCCCGAGTAGAGAGACTATTGGCCCGACAATAATTCGCCTGTTGGCTAGACTTACGATGTGAGGGTCAAGATCCTTTTCGACAAGACGATGCTGGCTCGTTGCGTACCACCAGACAGCGTAGAGCGCCAGCCCTGTCGCAGCCAGGTTCGCACCGTAGACCCGAACCGCAGTAGGCGAGAAGGGATACAGCCCGAGCAAAGATGTGGAGAAGGGCACAAAACCGATAGTTAAGAGGAAAAGAATGTTGACCCACAAGAATACCCTGTCGCTCTGTTTGACGTAGTGAAACTGGTTGTGATGGCCAATCCAGTACACGCCCAACACGATAAAGCTGAACGCGTAAGCGAGATAATTCGGCCAATGCCCCCTAATTTGACTTGCAAGCTCCAACTCGGAAAGGTTTTGGCCTGGGACTGTTAGACCCAAAACCAGAACCGTCATCACCGTGGCAAATATCCCATCCGTTAGGGCCTCAATACGAGTTTTAGTCAATCCCGCCTGCAGAATTCCCGAAAGCGCCAATTTCTCTAAGACCAATTGGTACGCATACGCGCTTAGCTCTTTCCAAGAGCCAATTATCAACGCAAGCCTCTTCTTCTACAGTCACCGTTCCCTCTTGGGAAGTAGAGAAACTGCTCGCTGTAGGCGACTCGGCTCCCAATTTCCGCTTGCCAACCAGCAGTGGCAGTTATGTTGCACTACAGGACTTTCTTGGAAAGAAGAACGTAGTCGTATACTTCTATCCGAAAGACTTCACCCGCGGCTGCACAGCCGAGGCTTGCAGCTTCCGGGACTCATACGAAGTGTTCAATGATCTAGGGGCAGAAGTTATTGGAATAAGCTCCGACAGCCAAGACTCTCATCGAGATTTCGCTCAACAGCACCACTTGCCATTCATATTGCTCAGCGACGCTGACGGTTCAGTAAGGAAAGCCTACGAAGTTAAGAAGTCACTCGGTCTTTTTGCCGGCCGAGTGAGTTTTGTAATAGACAAGAAAGGAATTATCAGACTTATCTTCTCATCCCAAACCCGAGCCACCGCGCACGTTGGGGAGGCCTTAAACGTGCTGAAGTCCTTGAGTTAGCTTATCTCTCATTCCGAGGCCCTCGAATGCATATTCCGCGTCCTGGTGAAAATTCCAAAGAATTTTTCAGGTCAATCTTGCCGGACGACCCTCGAATCACGATCCGGCCAATGTTTGGAAACGTATCGGCGTTTGTTAACGGAAACATGTTCACAGGGCTATTTGGAGACGACCTATTCGTGCGCGTGTCCGAGGAGAGTCGAAAGGAACTCCTCGAAAAGAAGGGAGCTTCATTGCTGGAACCGATGAAAGGAAAGCCCATGAAAGAATACGTCGTAATACCGAAAGCTTGGCGGAACCAACCCGAGACGGTGCACTTGTGGGTCAGCCGGTCCCTGGACTGGACGAGCCGGTTGCCTCCCAAGAAACCAAAAAATAGCCCATCCCCACGTAGTTGAATGAATACTGAAATTCTAGGGAGAAGAAGGTTGGCTAAATCGAAAAAGGGTGCCAGTCACATCCGTTGCGCAGACTGCGACTGTTCAATCAGATGAATGCCAAGACATTGAAATGCAGCCGCCTGCCCCAACGGCCCGCTTGAAGTCTGCTGTTGTTGGCTACCTCATCATCAACCCGAGAGATAATGTCATATTTCCGTTAGAGAAACATCAAGGCACTATCTGAGCCGTAGCATGCGGTGTTAAGTGTCCGTTCATGGCAAGGATCTCATTGCTATTGAAAGACAGTGTCAATCTCAGATTCACGGTAGTGCCTGGAGAACTCTGGAACCCTCCCCCTATGATCGAGACCTTGAGAGAATCACTGGGTATTGAATAGGTAACGTTTCCAAGGTTGGAAAAAGTAACCACCGCAGCGGATACTGGAAAACGGAGCTGGTCGTAAGTTCCCGTGGAGAGTCTCGTACTTCCCAAAGTCTTCGCGGTGGTCAAGACCGAAGTCAGATCCACCGTTTTCTGGGACCCAATCATAGTGTACCAGCCGTTATTGCTGGAGTTTCCAAAGCCTCCCTGATGGATTTCTATCGTAGCGAACGTGAGGTAGATGTGGAGAATGCTAGGGTCATATTGTCGACCATTAGCCGGTTGCACTTGAGGCGGATCCGTGATACTCAGAACAACTGTTCCCTGAACATACCTCGTGTAGAAGAAGTACCCTGATACTGCACCGATGATGAGTATCACGAGAATGACGGCGGCAGTACCCTTGGCCATCGCTTTTTCCAGATCGAGCCGGCACTCGTTCCCACTAGGACAGTGCACTTGTCAGCCCTTATCCCTAGCATAACCAGAAATTACTCAATGGGGTTACAGTTGAAGGCTGAGAGTCGAATCCAGCCAGAAAGCCCTTGGACGTTACCTGTAGCTAGCTTCTGGTGGGACCCCAACGTCGCCGTCAATGGTTACCATGGGCAACCGTCTTCCGCCCTGATGGAAGGCGCTAACATCACTACTCGGGCAATCGCGTCTCACG
>Ga0209806_1001984_pt1 | contig 12994 bp, 5 predicted proteins | sample GraSoiAngelo_152_FD_186166 | JGI IMG/M metagenome (GOLD analysis project Ga0209806, IMG submission 186166) | Grasslands soil microbial communities from the Angelo Coastal Reserve, California, USA - 14_1009_12_30cm (SPAdes) (version 2) | ecosystem: Environmental > Terrestrial > Soil > Grasslands ... | reverse complement strand
CGTTTGGAGCCCGTTAGAATGGCCGCGGTTGTCGCGCCCGTCAAGAGGGGTGGACCCCTTGCGGGGTTGCGCTCCGACGCGTATTTCAATCGCGCGCAATGCTTCGGTAGGTCCGTGCGGGTGTACGGTCACGTGTAGGAGGGCAGGCGCATGGCACTGAGCCGTCACCTCGTTGCCGCGCACATCCGTAGTGCGGGTTGTGCCGTCCCGCTCGTTGGCGCGCACTCGCCGTTCTCCGCCACTTCACAAGAGATTCACCGCAGCCCTCGAGCCTCACCACGTCCACCTCATGACGTATCGCGAACTGATCGCCAAGCAGGGCCTCCAGGCCATGCGAAGACCCGCAGGATGAGGATCGCGCCATGAACCACATGTTCCAGGGTACGCGTTTGCTTCGCGCAGTGGGGATGACTCTCGTGCTCGCACTGCTGGTGTGCGTGCCGGCGTTCGCCCAGCAACCGGGCGAGGTGTCCGGCACGGTGACTTCCGCCGCCGCCGGGACACCGATTCAAGGCGTCACCGTGCGCGTTCGCGGGAGCGGCAGCAACACGGTGACGGACGCGCAGGGGAAGTATTCGCTCGCGGCCCCTCCGGACGCCGTCCTGGTGTTTAGCCTCATCGGGTACCGCGGCACCGCGCAGAGCGTCGGCGGGCGCTCGACAATCAATTTGACCCTCGAGCAGGCCATCTCGGTATTGCCTGACGTCGTCGTGACCGGGTACCAGGAGCAGCTGCGGCGGGACCTCCCGACCGCGGCGTCGGCCGTCGACGTTGGGAGCATCGACCGCCAGTCGGGAGCGAGCGCGCTGCAGCGGCTGGATGGCCGCGTGGCCGGTGTGACCGTCGACAACGGCGGGTCTCCCGGTTCGCGCACCACGGTGCGGATCCGCGGCGTCAGCTCGTTCCAGAACAACGATCCGCTGTACGTGGTGGACGGCACGCCGGTGCAGGACACCTACCTGAACTGGCTGAACCCGAACGACATCGCCTCGATGGAGGTGCTGAAGGACGCGACGGCGGCGTCGATTTACGGTTCGCGCGCCAACAACGGGGTCATCCTCATCGAAACCAAGCGGGGACGGCCGGGACACCGCAAGGTCACCTTGGACGTCACGAGCGGTGTGGCCACGCCGGTCAACGGCTATGACAATATGCTGATCACGAATTCGCTCGATTACTTCCAGGTTGTGAAGACCGCCTTCCAGAATGGGGGACAAGCGGTCCCGAAGAACATCTACGGCGACGTCAATAACCCAACGGTGCCCGACTACATCTGGCCGAACAACAACAAGGGCCAGAGTTGCAGAGCCGCCGACTCCACGAGCACCTGCTCGTTGGTCGTCGATCCGGCCTCGTATGCCCTCACTTCCGACGGCACGAAGCTGATCATGCCGGGCAGCCCCGGCACCAACTGGTGGAAGGCCGTGTTCGGCTCGGGGCAGGTGCGCAACGCCAATCTCGCGGTTTCGGGCGGCGGCGAGGACAACGCGTACAACGTGTCGTTCAATTACCTGAATCAGCAAGGCACCGCGGCGTACAATCGGTTCCAGCGCGGTGGCGTTCGCGTCAACACCACGTTCAACCTCAACCGCGTCAACATCGGGGAGAACCTCTCGATCTCGCGTGAGCAGGGCTACGGCGGGCTCGATGACAACGGGCTGGGCGAAGGCAACATCGTCGGCAAGAACATCTTCCAGCAGCCGGTCGTTCCGGTCTACGACATCGCGGGGTACTTCGCCTCCGGCAAGGCGGTGGGGCTCTCCAACCTCACCAATCCGCTCAAGATCGCCTTCTCCGGGCAGAACAACATCAACACCAACGATCGGATGTTCGGAAACGCGTTCGCCGGTTTCGACGCGGGCCACGGGATCTCCCTGAAGACCCGGTTCGGGTTCAATCTCCAGCAGGGCTCGTTCCACGGGTTCAGCCCCACGACCCCGGAGAATTCCGAGGTGACGTCGGTCAACGGCATCAACGAGAACTACTTCCTGAGCACGGACTGGACCTGGAGCAACACGCTGAACTACGTGCGGACGTTCGACCGCCACAGTCTCACGGTGCTGGTGGGTCAGGAGGCGAACAAGATCAATACCCGGTTCGAAACCGGGGGTTGTTCGAACCTTCTCAATACCGACGTGAGCGAGCGATTCATTCAGGATGCCCTGTGTGACCCGACCACCAAGAACATCAACAGCTTCGGTACGGTCTCGGCCCTGCTGTCCTTCTTCGGCAAGGCCGATTACAACTACGCCGAACGCTACTTTCTCAGCCTGACCGTGCGGCGCGACGGCTCGTCGAGGCTCGGGCCGACACACCGGTGGGGCACGTTCCCGGCGGTCGCGGTGGGATGGCGCTTGTCCAACGAGCCGTTCTTCCCGAGCACCGGGTTCGTCAACAACGCGATGCTGCGGTTCGGCTACGGGGTCACCGGCAACCAGCAGATCCCGTCGGACCGCATCGTCAGCCAGCTGGGCGGCGACCGCGGCGACACCTTCTACGACATCGGCGGGGGATCGAAAACGACGATCACGCCGGGAATCAAGTTCACCGCGCTCGGCAATACGGAACTCAAGTGGGAAGAAAACCGCTCGGCGAACGCCGGCCTGGACCTCGAGTTCAACCAGAGCAGGGGGTCGTTCAGCGTGGACGTGTATCAGCGCAACTCGAACAACCTGCTGTTCGATCCCCGCACCCCGGCCACGGCCGGGAGCGCCGCTCCGCCGATCGTGAACATCGGGAAGATGCGGAACCGGGGCGTCGAGTTCGCCATCGGGTACAAGGGCACCATCGGCGGGTCCACGCTCTGGACCGCGACGTTCAACGGCGCCCACTACAACAACAAGATCGTCCAGATCGACGGCACGTCGACGTTCTTCTTCCCGGCAAACATCATCCGGGATCAGAACCCCGTGATCGACTCGGTGGGAGCGCCGATCGGCGCCTTCTTTGGCCTGGTCGCGAATGGGTACTACAAAGACTCGGCGGATGCCGCTCCCTACTGGGCGGACGGCGCCCGTCCGGGCCGGATCAAGTACGTGGATCTGAACGGGGACGGCCACATCACGTCCGCCGACCGGGCGATCATCGGCAGCCCCCACCCGGACTTCACCGCCGGCTTGGACCTCGGGATCCGGCACGGCAACTGGGACGTGAGCGCGACGCTGTTCGCGTCGCTCGGCGGCAAGATCTTCAACGAAGAGAAGTACTGGTACGTGTTCCGGTACTTCGATACCAACGTTGTCAGCGACCGGCTGGCTAATTCCGTGGTGCTGGACGGGGTGTGCAACGACGTCGCCGCCATCTGCCCCGGGAAGGTGACGAACCCGGGCGCCAAGTATCCCAGATTGGACTCTCAGGATGCCTTCAGCCGGCAGTTCTCGAGTTACTGGGTCGAGAGCGGGTCGTACCTGCGGCTGCGCAATATCCAGATCGGGTATAACGTGCCGCCCGCCCTGGTTCGCTGGATCCCGGCTGCCCGCGTCTACCTGCAGGCGGAGAATCTGTTTACCATTACGGGGTACTCGGGGCTCGATCCGTCCCTGCCGGCGGCGGACGTCACCGGCGCGGCCGGCGACGTGCGGGACTCGTACCGCGGGATCGACCAGGGGACGTATCCCAGCAACCGCATCATCACGATCGGAATCTCGACCACGTTTTAGCGACTCGTCTTTAAACTCTGAAGGACGGGAAGACGATGAACACGCGAAACTCGAAGAAGCTGCTTATCGGGATGGCGATCGTGGCTGTGGCGATCGGCGTCACGTACGCCTGTACGGATTTCTTGAACACCGCGCCTCAGGGCGTTCTCAAAGAGGAGGTCCTGTTGACCAGGAGCGGGGTCGAAGGCTCGCTGATCGCCGCCTACCGCTCGCTCGACTGCAGCTCCAGCTCCGCCGGATCGTGGGGCTGCGCGGCCTCGAACTGGGTGTGGGGCAGCGTCACGAGCGGTGACGCCCACAAGGGGTCCAACCTGGGCGACCAGGCGCCCGTGTTCGAGATCGAGACCTACCTCTGGTCCGCGGGAGATGTGCAGGATTATTTGAACCAGAAGTGGAGCCAAGCCTACGACGGCGTGTCGCGCGCCAATGTCACGTTGCGCCTGCTTGCGAAGGTCCGCGCCGAGAAGCCACAAGAGATCGACGACGCGACGGCGGCCGGCATCCGGGGCGAGGCACTCTTCCTCCGGGCCCACTATCACTTCGAGGCGTATCGGCTGTGGGGACATATTCCTTACTACTTCGAAAACGATACGACGCCGGTGGCTCAGGGCGGCTTCCGCAAGCCGAACGACTTGCCCCTCGATTCGATCGTGAAGCTCATCGTCGCCGACTTGAACACCGCCGCGTCCCTGCTGACCCGGACGCCGCGCAATGGCGAGGTCGGCCGGGCGACGAAGTTCACGGCGTTGGCGTACAAAGGGCGGGTGTTCGCCTACGCAGCGGCCAGGACCCCCGCGTTCTGGGACTCGGCGTTAGTGACGTTGCGCGCCGTTCGCGATAGCGCCGTGTATGGCCTGGAAACGAGCTTCGATCACGTCTGGACCGGCTTTACCCAGTATATGAATGGTAAGGAAACGATCCTCGCGTTCCAGGCCTCGGTCCGAGACGGCGAGCCGAGCGGCTGGAACTCGAACTGGGGCGAGCGGCTGAACTTCCCCCACTCGGGCAGCCACTTCGGCTGCTGCGGCTTCCATCAGCCGTCGCAGAATCTGGTCAATTTCTACCAGGTGGATGCGAACGGGTTGCCGTTGGCCGTGACGGACCCCAACTGGAACACCACGTCGGCATTGGGCGACACGAATTTCGCCGGAGGGAATCTCAAGGCGGTCGATCCCAGGCTCGACTGGACGGTCGGTCGGGATAACGTGCCCTACAAGGACTGGGGCCTCCACAATCGATCGTGGATTCGGGATGCCTCGTACAGCGGGCCGTTCAGCCCCAAGAAAAACGTCCAGGAAAATGCCGCCAACGCCGAGAACAACGTCGGCTGGCAGGCGACGCAGACAAACGACGTCAACATTCACATCTTCCGCTACGCCGACCTGCTGCTGCTCCTCGCCGAGGCGGAGGTCGAATCCCCCAACGGTACGGTCGCGAATGCCCTCACGATCGTGAATCAGATTAGAGCGCGGGCGGGGCAGGTCGCCCAAGGGTGCGGGAAGGGGTTCGATGCGAAATCGGACAGCATCTTGAAGGCGACGTATGCCGCCTGTAAGACCGATGAGCGTATGGTTGACACGCTGGTCCAGACTGCGACAATCGATTCGTTGCGGACGCCCTGGGCCCTGTACCGCATTGGCCTGTATCCGTCCTTCCCGACCGCGGCCTACGCGCGCACCGCCATACAGTACGAGCGCCGGCTTGAGTTCGCCATGGAGGGCCAGCACTTCTTCGATCTACGGCGCTGGGGCACCGCTGCGACGGAGATCAACAACTACATCACGGTCGAGAAGGCACGGATTCCCTACCTCGCGGGCGTCACGTACACCGCGAGGGATTCACTGTATCCCATCCCGGAAATCCAGATCGAATTGAGCAGGGTCGGCAGTCAGGACATGCTGGTGCAAAACCCGGGTTGGTAGCGGGGCGCTTCACGGCCGTCTGATCGTAAACGCCTGCAGGGAACCTTCCCTGCAGGCGTTTTCGCTGTCATGGCACTTGGAACTGCGGGTAGACCTTGATCCAGTGGGTGCGCACCTGCACCCGAATGTCATGGCCGCGCGACGTCGACAGGATCGTCTTCGACGTCAGCGCCGGCATGTGACAACCGACGCAACGGCCCACCAAGCTCTGTCCGTGTCGAGTAAACAGGCCGCAGCTCTGCGCCGCATGACAGCTGAGGCAGCGCCCTGAGAATTCCACGAGATCGCGCTGTTGCCGGTGGACGTCGTGGCAGGTGGCGCAGGTCATCAGCGAGGAGCGGAAGCATCTGCTCCGTTCCAGCAGCGCCACCTGGTTGCCGTGCACATCGATCGCGCCCGTATCGCTGCGAGCCAACCACTCAACCCGCCGCTCGAGCGGCTGCCCCGGTACATAGGAGAAGGCGGGTGTGCGTGGCGCCGCCACACCAGCGTGACACAGCGCGCATCCATCCAGCTGGCGCGGGCGCGGCAGTCGTGCCGGGTTGACGATGGCGGGCGGTAGCACCGCGTGCAGCAGAGAGCGTTCGCGCCCCACGTGGTCCCGCCCCGCGCCATGACACGTTTCGCACGTGATTCCAAGCATCACGCCGGTGCGTCGATAGCGATTGATGACGGCAGGGTCGGCGGTCACCGCCTGAAAGCCGGACGCATGGCATTCCAGGCAACGTGGGGCGATCGGTCGCTCGAAGTAGGGTGTTCCGTCCGGGTACCCCGGGCTGTTCACCCACCCCACAGCGGTCCAGTACGAGACGGGAAGCTGGTACAGCTGATCACCGGCGTGCCAATACAGGTACGACTGCCCTTTGCGCGAGCCGGTCACGAAGTCGATGCGCTCGGAGCGCATGGCGGTGTCGGGCGCGCGGCCCGTCACCGCGGTCTCGAAGAAGCCCGTCGCGGTCGAGTCCATGCGGAAGTGCAGGGCCGGATTCGACGTGCGCAGAACGTTCGCCCCCTGCGTAAAGCTGCCCGCAATGGCGTCGCGCGTCGCAGGCCTCGAGGTCAGGCGGTGGGCGGTCTGTTCGAAGCTCCCTTTCTCCCCATGACAGGAGAGGCACGTGGTGTCACCCGCGGCGTTGTCGGCGCGCACTGCCGCTGTCCGCCCCCGCAGCGCGAGGCGCCCGGCCGCGATGGCCCCGCCGGCGAGCAGCGCGAGCCCCGCGATCGTGACGAGCCAACGTGCGGAGGGTCGCACCCGCCTATCGCTTCCGGATTGCGAACGCCTGCAGGGAATCGCCGTAGTTGGCGACGAGCACGGCCTTCCCCGCAGGCGTTCGGATCAGCGCCAGCCCCGTGACGTCGCGGGGCGCGAGGAAGCCGCTCTCTACCGCGGGGACCGGAGTGAAGTGGCCCCGACCGTCCCCCTTCAGCCACAGGCCGTTCCCCGCATCCGCCGGGGATGTGTTCGGCTCGGTATCGTACAGGTTCCCCGCCACGATCAGGTCGAGGTTCCCGTCGCCGTCCACGTCGTCGACGATGATGCCCCGGTTGGGCGAGATCTGCGCCAGACTCGGCAGCGGCACCGATGTGAAGGTGCCGTCGCCGTTGTTCTGCAGATAGACGCTGCCGAACGTATCCGTCTGATAGTGGAGGGCGCGCCGCAATTGTGCGGCGCCGAACAGCTGCTCGACCGAAGCCGCCGCAAACGCCCCGTAACTCGGGAATCGCAGCGCAACGGGATAGATGGTCGGTCCCAATTTCGCCCGCCCGAAGAGGGGATACTCGGTTCCGGCGACTTCCAGCGTCAGGACGATGTCGGTGCTCCGATTGCCGGTGAAATCAGCCGCATACACCCCGAACCTGCTGTGCGGCGACGTCGTGTAGGCGAAGTTCAGCCCCAGATTGCCCGCCACCAGATCGGGGTGGCCATCGTGGTTGAAGTCTCCGACCGCTAGGCTGTACCACCATCCCCGCAGCGGCGGCAGGCCCATCGAGGCCGTGACATTGCGCAGCTGCTTGCCGTCATTGTGATAGAACTGGAGCGGCATCCATTCGCCGGCCGTGACGAGATCCATGCGCCCGTCGCCGTCGAAGTCCATCCAGACTGCGGCCGTGATCATCCCTCCCGGCTGAACGAGCTCCGGCGCGACCGCTTCGGTGACGTCGGTGAAATGGCCGCCGTCGTTGCGCAGGAGATAGCTGCGGGTCGGGTACGGGTAATTCCGCGGCGTGAGCCGCCCGCCCACGAACAGATCCAATCGGCCATCGCCGGTAAAGTCTCCGGCCGCCACACTCGCCGTGCACGTGAGCATCGTCGGCAACGCCTGGGTATCTCGCACGAACCGCCCGCCGCCGTGATTGATATAGAGACGGTCCTGTAGCAGACGCGACCCCGGCGCGCGCTGGTATCCGCAGCTCGCCACGTACAAGTCCGGTAGACCGTCGCCGTTGGCGTCGAAGAACAGGGCGCCCCAATCGTCGTACTCCTTGTCGGCCACCCAGGGTTGACCCTGTACGGATTCGACGAAGCTGCCGTCCTTTCGTTGCAGGAACAATCTGCCCGGGACGCCGTTCCCCCCGCCGATGAAGACGTCATCCAGGCCGTCGCCGTTCACATCCGCGACGGCCAAGGGCGGCCCCTGCCGGGAAGGCTCATACGGCAAGAGCGGTTGTACATCGTAATCGACGGTCGTGCGCTCGGGTTGCTTGTATTTCAAAGACCGGCGCGGATCCATGGGCTGGAACGGGGCTCGGGCCTCGGGGCTCGGGGTTCGGGATTTCCGAGCCCCGAGCCCCGAAGCCCGAGCCCCTTCCGTTGCGTCTCTCTGTCGCACCGTCACCATCCGATCGACGTCGAGACCAGTCAGGAGTTGATAGCGCCCATCGGGCCAGATCACCTCCAGACTGTCCGCGCGCGCAGCTCGGCCCAGCCCGAAATGCGCCCGGTCGTCCATCGTGGACATGTACCCCCGATACGGAGAGTGATAGATGTATTGCTTCTGGCCGCCGGCCGTGAGGATCAGGGTCGAGCCGATCCCTCGTGTGTTGGGAGGCTCCCCTTCCAGCTTGAGCTGCAGATAGTGGTGAGCGTCGTCTTGGGGCAGGGTGTTCTCGTAGATGGACGCGGGCGCGTCCAGGTTATTGACCACGAGATCGAGCCTGCCGTCGTTGTTGAGATCGGCGTACGCCGCGCCGTTCGAAAAGCCCGGCTGGTCCATTCCCCATTCTTTGGTCTCGTCGGTGAACGTCAAGTCGCCGTTGTTTCGGAACACATAGTTGGACAGCCGGTAGCTGTGCAGCTCCTTGAGGAGTCGCAACGCTCTCTGGCGGTCTCCGGCTCGCCGCGCACCGAACACCGCCGTCTGGTAATCGAGATCGTTGGCCGCCTTGGGGTAGCCGTTGGTGACGAAGATGTCCTTGTATCCATCGTTGTCGAAATCGCCAAACAGGGCGCTCCAGCTCCAGTCCGTGTGCGCCACGCCTGCGAGACCGGCGATGTCGCTGAAGACGACGTCACCGTTCTGCGTGACGCCGTTGTTCAATTGCAGCGAGTTGACGTCGTAGGCGTCGCGAAACCCCCTGCGGCGGAGATCGAGGCGACCGCCATACGTGAGATAGCCGCTCATGCGCTTCTGTCGCTCCAGGGTGGCCGGCCACATGTCCATCTGCAGAATGTCGGGCCGGCCGTCGTTATTGAAATCGGCGATGTCGACCCCCATCCCTGCGAAACTCGTATGCTTGAGCCACGCGCCGGCCTTATCGGTAAACGTCCCATCCCCGTTGTTGATGTAGAGGACATCATTGGGTGCGACGTCGTTGGAGACATAGATGTCGGGCCATCCGTCCCCGTTCACGTCCGCCACCACTACCCCGAGTCCGTAGCCGATCTGCTCCAGTATCCCTGCTTGCCGGGATACATCCGTAAAGGTTCCATCGCAGTTGTTTCGATACAGCTTGTTGTAGCCTTGCGGGCTGCTACTGCGGACGCCGAGCGGGTGCGTGTCCGCGGCGCCGCGGGCAAAGTCCGTGGGTGAATTGTTGAGCAGGAAGAGGTCGAGGCAGCCATCTCTGTTGTAATCAAGGAACACCGCGTGGGTGGTGAAGCCCGTGTCGGCGATGCCGTACCGTGCCGCGGCCTCCGTGAACGTGTGATTGCCGTTGTTGATGAACAACAGGTTGGCCCGATCTTTCCCCTTGGAGCCCTCGGAGCCCGAGACGGAGACGTAGATGTCCAGATACCCGTCGTTATTGATGTCCACCATGGTTGCGCCAGTGGCCCAGCGGTTTGTCGTCACGCCGGCGGACTGCGTGATGTCTTCGAAGCGGAAGGCGCCCTTGTTCAGATACAGGCGGCTCGAGACCATGTTGCCGGAGAAGAACAGGTCAGGTAATCCGTCGTTGTCGATATCCCCGACTGCCACGCCCGCACCGTTGTAGATGTAAGGGTCGGTTTGCACGTTCACCGAATCGTTGGTCGTGATGGTGTTCGCGAACCCGACGCCCGTGCGGGCCGGAGGAAGCAGCTTGAACAGCGGGTGCTGCGCTCGGTCGGTACTGCAGCCATGGGACAGGGGAAGAGCAACCAGGAGGGCGAAGCGCATGGCACGAACGGTCAGGGCTTCACCCATGCTCGCTCCGCGGGGTTCGGGGGCGGCTAGCATGGCGGGGGAACGATATCCCGTCAAGAGGGCGCCAGGGTAGCGCAACGACCCTGCGGGGCGTACGATTCCCGCCGCGCATGCCTCTCCTCGCGGTGCTCTTCTCGGTCGCGTTGACTCGCGACACGGTGCCCCCCTACCTCGCGTTCCCGGAGCCGGGGCTCGACGACCCAGCCGCGTATGAAGGCTACCAGACCCGCGTGTACCAGGATGCGAGCGGCAACGCCTTCCAGGTCTACCTGAAGAGCACCGGACGGGTGGTCAACCTGTGGGCCGATGCGGCCAATGAGAGTGTCGGCTTCACCGTGCGTGATTCGACGGGCAAGCCCGCCGAGCTCGCCTGGGGTTCCTCCGGAGCTGCCGTGTCGCAGTCGCGCGAGGGCCACGCGCGGTCGCTGTCGTACGGTCTCGAGGCGCCGTCCGCGGTCAGGATCGGTCTCTTCCTGCTCGGCTCGATGCGCGTGGAACGAGACTTTGGCTACGCGCAGCACGATTCGCTGTCCCTGGACGCGCCGGCGTTCATGCAGCCCGAGCTGTCGCAGCTGATCGAGCACATCGGGAAGCTGAAGGCGGCCGAGCGCGCGCGTCACCTGGCATTGCTCGGCGTGCGCTCGGTCGGCGCGCTGCGTGCCCGTCTCTCCGCGCGGATCGCCCTTCGGCACGGCGACACGGCCTGGACGGTCGAGGTCGAGCAGCCGAGCTTCGACGGCAAGAGCCACCTCGGGCTCACCCTCGAGGGCGACGCGCGGGAGACGGTGCCCACCGTGTCGGGCACCGTCGTCACCATCCGCCGTCCGGCGGGGGGCGCGGTGCGCTGGAGCGTCCGGGTGACCACGGACGCCGCCGCGCTGACCCCCCTCACGCGCCAGGAAATCTTCAACGACGAGTTTCACCGGTTCTATGCCCGGGTCCGGGCCGACACGGCGCATCCCGAGCGCTTCCGGCGGCTCGAGCGCGAGGTGCGCGGCTTCGAGTTGCTGTGCTATCGCGAGAAGATGATGGCCGGGTTGCCCAATTTCGCCACCTACTTCGGCCGCGACATGTTGATGGCGGCGCTGCTCATGCGGCCGGTGTGGTCGCCGGAGATGGCGGAGCACGTGATCGCCAGCGCGCTCGGCAAGCTCGCGCCCGACGGGGACGTGAGCCACGAGGAGGCGCTCGGCGGCCAGGCAATCCGCGAGCACGCCGCCGAGTACAACCGGCTGATGGCCGCGGGCCAGCTCGCCCGCGCGCGCGCGGAGCTCGCCAACCTCGCCGCCACCCGTGAGAGCCACTCCATGGTGGACGACGACGTCCAGCTGCCGCTCGTCGCCGCCGACTACTTCGCGGACCCGCGCGTGCCGGCGGCCGAGAAGCGCCGCTTCCTGAGCGAGGAGCATCGGCTGGAGCGGCTGCTCGCCAATCTGGCGCTGGTGGCGCGCCGGGCGGCGCCGTACGCCCGCGATCCAGTGGCGACCAACCTGGTGAGTTTCCCCCGCGCATCCGATGGGATCTGGCGGTCCGCAAGCTGGCGCGACAGCCGCGTGGGGTACGGCGGCGGTCGCTTCGCCATGGACGTGAACGTCATCTGGATGCCGCGCGCCCTGGAGGCGGCGGGGACCATTCTTGACGCGCTCAAAGGGCTCGGCGTCACACCAACGATCCGTGACGCAGCCCTCGCGCGATTCGCCCGCGATCGGGTGGCGCTCGCGCGGGCGGTAGCGGTGTGGCGCGACGCTGAACGGTATTTTCGGGTCGGGCTCCCCGGACAGGACGCGGCGGCGCGCATCAGGGCCAGGCTGGAAGCTCTGCCCGAGGTTGAGCGCGCGTACTGGGAGGGCGTTTCGTGGTTTACGATGTTGTCCCCCCGGGACACCGTGCGGTTTCTCGCCCTGTCGCTCGATGCGGCCGGGCAGCCGATTCCTATCGTGAACACCGATCCCGCCATGCTGCTGCTGGTCGATTCCCTCAGCACGAATCGGGTGAGCGAGCTGATCGCTCCGATCATGGTGAAATATCCCGTCGGCCTGTTCGTGAACGACCTTGGCCCCCTGGTAGCCAACGATGCCTATGCGACGCGTCCGGTGTGGGACGCGTTTCGCGCGGATCGCTATCACTCCCCGACCGTCGTCTGGGGACGTGACGTGAACATCCTCCTGGCGGGGCTGGCGCGTCAGATACGCGGCGCCGCGCCGGGGTCGGACGTCGGCTTTCTCAAGGACGCAGTGCAGCGGATCGTCACTGCCGTGGACAGCTCCGGCCTGCGACACGCAGAGCTGTGGAGCTCCCGGATCGACAATGGGAGGCTGGCGCCGATCCGCTACGGCACCAGCTCGGACGTGCAGCTGTGGAGCCTGACCGACCTCGCTGTCCAATACCTCCTCAACCCCCCAACACCATGAGCAACCTGCACGCTTTCGACATCGTGGTCATCTCCGGGTACTTCCTCATCTTGCTCGGGATCGGGTACTGGGCCGCGCGGCGCGAAAAGAACGTGAGCGCCGACTACTTCCTCGCGAGCCGGGACGTGGGCTGGTTCGCCGTCGGGGCCAGCCTGTTCGCGTCCAACATCGGCAGCGAGCATCTGGTCGGCCTCGCGGGCACCGGCGCCGCGAGCGGGCTCGCGGTCGGGCACTTCGAGTGGCTCGCCTGCCTCATCCTGCTGCTCCTGGGCTGGTTGTTCACGCCGTTCTATCTGCGCAGCGGCGTATACACCATGCCCGAGTTTCTGGAGCGCCGCTTCAACCCGGCCGCACGCACGTACTTCACGTGGGTCTCG
>Ga0209806_1001983_pt1 | contig 12998 bp, 9 predicted proteins | sample GraSoiAngelo_152_FD_186166 | JGI IMG/M metagenome (GOLD analysis project Ga0209806, IMG submission 186166) | Grasslands soil microbial communities from the Angelo Coastal Reserve, California, USA - 14_1009_12_30cm (SPAdes) (version 2) | ecosystem: Environmental > Terrestrial > Soil > Grasslands ... | reverse complement strand
ATCCATCCGGGCTCCTGGATCAACGCGAACTTCGACACCTGGGTCGGCGACGCGGAACACAATGTCGCCTGGGACCTGCTGGCGCAGGCCCGGGATGTTTTGAGCGAGCGCGAGCGAGCCGCGGATGATCACGAGCAACTCGCCGCGGCGCGGCGTGAGGCGCTGATCGCGCAGGGAAGCGACTGGTTCTGGTGGTTTGGCCGATCTCACGATTCCGGGATGGACCAGATCTGGGACAGCCTCTTCCGCCTCCACCTGCGCAACATCTATATGTCGCTGAAACGGACGCCTCCGGCCGAGCTCTACCGGCCGATCGCCAAAGACGCTAGTGGATCAGCCTCGAAGCGGCCGCACCGGAAGATCACGCCCAAGCTCAACGGTGTGGTGGACGAGGAGGAGTGGGAGGCGGGTGGCTATGTCGATGTCAGCGCGCTCTTCGGTGCCATGCATCCCCCGACAGGGGCGGTACGGCGCATCTGGTTCGGGCACGACGACCGCAATCTCTACCTGCGATTCGACTTGCTCCCCAGCGGCCGGCCGCGGCCGGTCGAGCTCGAGATTTTCTTCTCCGGGAGCCCGAAGCAACTCGGTAACGGCAGCTTCGGTTTCGACCCCGCCCTGCGGCTCACGGCCAAAGCCGGCGGGGCCGGGGTGGAGCTGGAGCTGCGTGAACTGACGCCAGAGGCGCAGCTGCGGCAACCGCGCTGGGCCGACCAGGCAACGGGTGGCGAGGCGTTCGCCTTTGCCGTGCCCTTCGAGGCGCTGGGGCACGACCCCGGCGAAACGATCGAGATGGTGGCGGTCGCGCGCGAAGATGGGAAGCCGGTGGAACAACTCCCTCCCACGGGATCGATCCCGGTGCGCGTACCCGGCGATGTTTTTCGCGGTCGGCAGAACCAGCCCCTCAAGATCCTGCTCGTCGCGGCGGAGGTCGCACCCTTCGCCAAGGTGGGCGGCCTCGCCGACGTCGCCGGCGCGCTCCCCAAAGCGCTCAAGGCGATGGGTCACGACGTGCGCGTCGTCATGCCGCGCTACGGCAGCATCGATGTCGAGAAGTACGGGTTGCGACGGATCGTCACCAACCTGGGGGTGCCGCTCGCGCACCAGCCGGTCAACGCGGATGTTCTCGAAGGACGGATCGCGGGCGAGGTGCCGATCTACTTCATCGACAACCAGCAGTTCTTCGGCCGCGACGGCATGTACGGCTTCTGGGACGACGATGCGCGCTTCATCTATTTCAGCCGGGCCGCGCTCGAGATGCTGCGGCCGCTCGACTTCCGGCCCGACGTGATCCATGTCAATGACTGGCATACGGCGGTGATTCCCAACATGCTGGCCCGGCTCTATGCGGCTGATCCGTTCTACGCCGATATCGCCACCGTCCTCACCATCCACAATCTCGCCTTCCAGGGCGTCTTCGGTTACGGCGCGCTGAACCTGGCGGACCTCGAGCAGTGGGGCCTGATCAAGCCCGGCATGCCCGGGCTCGACGACATCGTCAACCTGCTCGGCCGTGGGCTGTTTTTCTCGGATGTCGTCAACACCGTCAGCAATCGGTATGCGGAAGAGATCCTCACTCCCGAATACGGCGAAAAAATGGATCCACTGCTGCGGGTCTTTCGCAGCAAGCTGCACGGCATCATCAACGGCATCGACTACGACGTGTTCAATCCCTTGACCGATGCCTCGCTCGTTGCGCCCTACGACATCGCGAGCATCGAGAAGAAGGTCGAGAACAAGCTGGCGCTGCAGAAGCAGGTCGGTCTCCCACAGGATCCGGCGATCCCGGTGATCGGCCTGATCTCGCGACTCTATGACCAGAAAGGCCTCGACCTGATCGCCAACATCATGTGGGGATTGATGCGGCTCAACCTGCAACTCGTGGTGCTTGGCGCCGGTGACGCGCGCTACGAAGAGATGTTCCGGGCCAACGCGCGCGACAACCCGGGCAAGGTCTCCGCCACGATCGGCTTCAAGCCGGTGCTGGCGCAGCAGATCTACGCCGGTTCCGACATGTTCCTGATGCCCTCGCGCTTCGAGCCCTGCGGTCTCGGGCAGCTGATCAGCCTTCGCTACGGAACCATCCCGATCGTGCGCGCCACCGGCGGCCTGGCCGACACCATCGACGACTGGGACCCGGTTCAACAGACGGGAAACGGCTTCGTCTTCACCGCCTACGACCATTGGGATCTCTTCGCCCAGGTGGTCAGAGCCCTGGAGACGTTCCGCCAGGCGTCGCCCTGGCGCCGGCTGCAGGCCAACGCGATGTCGACCGACGTCAGCTGGGGGAACTCGGCGGAAAAATACGTGGGCCTCTACCGGGCGGCGATGGGCAACCACGCCGAATCGCGCGAGTATTCCGCCGCCGCCACCGACCCCTACAGCTGGTAAAAACCGTCCCCGCAGACACCGGAAAAGGCCGCCGGTCTAATAGAGGTTAATATTTGGGCCGATTTCTTGATGTCTTGACACCACTTGATGCATGATTACGGCGATTCGGCGGCACAGCTTCAATCGACCACGACCTAACTCTGCCTGGAAGGGAGGAATTGACGTATATGGATGTAGCAGTCGGTAAGTCGAAATGGTTGCGAGTCTCAACGCTTGCTGCCTCGATCGCGATGCTGGTATCGGCGTGTGGGACTTCGGCGCCGTCGACGAGCGAGGTGAAGAATGGTGGGACGCTGATCTTTGCGCTCGACTCCGATGCCACCACCTTGAATCCGTTCGTCATGTCGACCGTCCCAGAGTTTCGTGCGCTTTCCTTCATGTATCCGAACCTGTACGCGGCTGACAAGAACCTCAACGTCATCCCGGACCTGGCAGACGGCATGCCGTCGGTCTCGAGCGACGGCACGGTGTGGACCGTAAAGCTCAAGAAGACCGGCAAGTGGAGTGATGGAACGCCGATGACCGCCGACGACGTCCTCGCCACCCAGAAGCTCCAGGCCGACCCGACGCTCGACACCGATTACTCCTACGACTGGAGCCCGCTCAAGACGATCGAGAAGGTGGACACCTATACCGTGCGCTATACGCTGAACGCGCCTTTTGCCCCCTTCCTGGCTGTCAATCTCGCTGGCTACATCGCACCGGCCTCGGTCTTTGGGAAGGTCGACGCGGCAAAGATCCGGAATATGCCGGCGTCAACCAACCCGACGGTAACCGGCGGTCCCTATAAGTTTGATAAGTGGGTCCCCGGACAGGAGATCGACTTTTCGGCCAACCTGAGCTACTACAACGGCCGGCCGCACTACGACAAGGTGGTCGCCAAGATCATCACCGACGCGACCGCCGCCGCCAACGCGCTGATCAACGGCGACGTCTCGTGGCACCCATCCCTGGGTGAGGCGGGCGCCGGCGGGATTAGCAAGGCCAAGGCGGCGAGTAACGTGGTCGTTCACACCTACGAGGACCTGGGCTATATCGACTTCCGAATGAATACGCGCAAGGGCCATATTTTCGACAACGTGTTGACGCGGCAGGCGCTGGCCTCCGTGCTGGACAAGGCGTCGATCGTGCAGGCTGCCACCCAGGGCGCCGGGGCCCCGCTGTGGGGCGACATCGTGCCCGCCTCCTGGGCCTATGACGCCAACTCCGTGGTCAAGTACCCGCTCGACGTCGCCAAGGCCAAGTCGCTGATGCAGCAGGCCGGCTGGACCATCGGGGCCGATGGGGTCGCAACCCGGCCGAATCCGAATGGCGGAGGGACCCAGAAGTTCGTCGGCAAGATCCGGGTGCGCGCCGGCAAGCCGGACCGGCTCAAGGCCGCAGAGATCATCTCGGACCAGGTGAAGCAGATCGGCATGCAGCTGACCCCCGATCCGACCGACTTCAAGGTGTTCTACAAGCCGATCCAGCAGGGTAATTTCGACGTGTTCATCGCCGGCTTCAGCCTGACGCTCGATCCCGATGACTACAGCACCGCGTCGTCCACCCAGCTCCAACCCGAACACCACGAGGGGCAAAACTGGACCGGGTATTCGAACCCGCAGCTGGACTCGCTCATCAGCCAGGAGCGCGCCACGGTTAAGAGCACCGACGCGGCGACCAAGGCTGCCCGCAAGGCGATCTTCAACCAGATCGAGAAGATCATCAGCGGCGACCTGCAGACCTACATGCTCTGGGCCGATGTCTCGTCGATGGGCTGGTCGAGCAACGTCGGCAACGTCGCGGCCGGGAATGGCGACAACACGATCTACTACGACGTCAATAACAACCCGAACTCGCGCGCCGAATGGTACTCGAAGAACGGTAAGTAGCTAGCAATCGACTGAGGCCTCTGAGCGGGGAGGCGGCCGGGCCGCCCCCCCGCAGCGGGCGCCAACGAGCTAGGACGGAAACCCGGACGGTTGGTTATGCTTCTATCCGGGCGGGGCAATACGGCGGGAACAGGATTGACTGGTCAAAACGGTGTCATAGGATAGTGGCGTGACTTTCTATGTCGTTCGCCGGCTGGCCATTGGCGTCTTCCTCCTGTTCCTCATGTCCGCCATGTTTTTTACGCTGACGCGCGTCACGCCGGGTGCCCCGATCAGCGTCGGCGAGAACCCCCGAATTCATCAGTCGGTGATCATCCTGCGGCTCCACCGCCTCGGCCTTACCGACGAAAAGGGAAACCCTTACCCGATCCCGCAGCAGTACGTGCTGTACATGGGTGCGCTGCTACATGGCGATCTGGGCGACTCCTACGTCTACAACCGACCGGTGACGACGCTCCTGATGCAGCGGTTGCCGAACTCGATTCTGTTGCTCGGCGCCGCCCTCCTGGTCGCGCTAGCCATCGGGATCCCGCTCGGGATCTTTGCGGCCACCCACCAGTACTCCAAGACGGACATGACCACCTCGCTGCTCTCTTATGTCGGCGTGTCCATTCCGAGCTTCGTGCTGGGCCTCTATCTCTTGATCATCTTTGGGGCGTTCTTGAAACAGTCGCCCCTCCATTGGGGTTTCCCGCTGTTTGGCATGCACAGCGGTGGCGTGGATGATCCCGTCGACCTCCTTTACCATATGGTGCTCCCGGTGACCTCCCTCGCCATCCTGCAGATCGCGATCTTCAGCCGTTTCATGCGGGCCAGCATGCTGGAGGTGCTCCACCAGGACTACATCCGAACGGCCCGGGCGAAGGGCCTTTCGATTGAAAAAGTCAACTACAAACACGCGCTGCGTAACGCGATTCTGCCGATTATCACCCTGGTGGCGATTGCGATTCCTCAGATCGTCAACGGCGCGATCATCACCGAGGGCATTTTTAGCTGGCCGGGCACCGGGCAGCTGGCCTTTCAGGCGGTGGTCGATCGAGACTATCCAGTCATCCTGGGCGTCGTGATGCTGGTGGCGGCCGGGACCGTGCTCTTCAACCTGATCGCCGACGTGACCTACGGGGTCGCCGACCCGAGGATCCGATACTGATGGCCCAGGTCCCTCCGCTCCCGCTCGGCCCCTCAGCCGGCGTTCCGGGCTCGGTCCCGAACCAGCTGTCGATCGAGACGACCGTCCAGCAGGAACGCGACCTTGCACAGCCGGGGGTCCGCCCGGACGAGTTTGGCGGCGCTGCGGAGCTCGGGTTCTGGCGGCTATCCGTCATTCGCTTTCTACATCACCGGGTGGCAACCGGTGCTCTGATCATCCTGGGCGTCATCGTGCTCGCCGCCATCGTGGTGCCGATCATCACCGGTGATCTCTACCGAATCCAGGACTACCGGCACCCCTACAAGCCTCCCTTCCAGAGCTTGCAGCATATTTTCGGCACCGACGACCTCGGTCGAGACGAGTTTGCCCGGTTACTTCGCGGTGCCCGGGTCTCGATCATGGTCGGTGTGCTGGCCGTCGTCGGCTACCTCCTCATCGGGGGAACGTTGGGCGCGCTGGCCGGCTACTACGGCGGCTGGCTGGACAACGCGTTGATGCGCTTCACCGACATCATCATCTCGGCACCCTTCCTGCTGGTCGTCATCGCGGTCACGGCGGCGACGGGCGGCGTCCGGCTGACCACGGTCATCATCGTCATCGCGGCCACGGGGTGGTATGAGATTGGCCGATTAATGCGCGCCCAGTTTCTGGTGCTTCGAGAACAGGAGTTCGTCCAGGCGGCTCGCGCACTGGGGGCTTCGAATACACGGATCATCCTCCGCCACATTCTGCCCAACGCGCTGGCCCCGATCATCGTTTCCGCGACCCTTGGAGTATCGGGCATCATCCTGCTGGAGGCCGCCCTGGGCTTTCTCGGGTACAGCATTCCGCCCCCCGAGCCGAGCTGGGGCAACATGTTGCAAGAGTTCGAGCAATACCTGCTCGACGACAAGACGTATCTCGTCTTTTTCCCGGCCACCGCGCTGGTCATCACCGCGCTCTGCATCAACCTCGTCGGGGACGGAATCCGGGACGCGCTTGATCCACGGCAGCGGTGACGGACCTCCTCCGGATTGAGGACCTTCACACTCAATTTCACGTTCACGGCGGCACGGTCAAGGCGGTCGACGGCGTCAACCTGACCATCCCCGCCAAAGCGACTGTCGGCCTCGTGGGGGAATCCGGCTCGGGGAAGAGTATCACCGCGCTGTCGATCATGCGCTTGCTCGAGAAGAACGGCCGCATCACTGGCGGCCATGTCTGGTTTCGTGACCAGGACCTCGTGGCACTGACCGACCAGGAGATGCAGGAAGTTCGCGGCAATGACATCTCCATGATCTTCCAGGAGCCGATGACGGCCCTGAACCCGGTGTACACCTGCGGCGACCAGATCGCCGAAGCCGTTCAGCTTCACGGGAAAGTTGACGCGAAGGCGGCCTTCGATCGTGCCATCGAAGTCCTCCGTCTGGTCGGGATCTCCGATCCCAAACGTCGAGCGAAGCAATATCCGCACGAGCTCTCCGGCGGCATGCGTCAGCGGGTGATGATTGCCATGGCGCTGTCGACCAACCCCGAGCTCTTGATCGCCGACGAGCCCACCACTGCTCTGGACGTGACGATCCAGGCCCAGATCCTGACCCTGATGCGCAACCTCAAGGGCGAGTTTGGATCGGCGATCTTGCTGATCACGCACGACCTCGGGGTCGTCGCGGAAATGTGCGACAGCGTCGCCGTCATGTACGCGGGGCAGATCGTCGAGCAGGCGTCGACCGTCGAATTGTTCACCAATCCCAAGCATCCCTATACCCAGGGTCTGCTTGCCTCCATTCCGCGGTTGGGGCACAAGCAGGACAGGCTTCACGTCATCACCGGCAGCGTCCCAAACCCACTGGCACTGCCACCTGGCTGCGCCTTTCGGCCTCGTTGTCCGATCAAGGCGCCGCGCAGCGAAAGTGCCGTTCCGCCATTGAAAGCCGTCGGTGACGGGCATCTCGTCGCGTGCTGGCAGTACGAATGATCGGGGGTCAACAGCGTCCCACGGTGGTTCAGCCCAACGGCGCTCTACTCAGCGTGCACAACCTCGTGAAGTACTTTCCGATCAAGGGTGGGCTGCTGCAGACCACCGTGGCGAACGTCAAAGCCGTTGATGACGTGAGCTTCGAGATCAAGCAGGGCGAAACACTGGGGCTGATCGGCGAGTCCGGCTCGGGGAAATCCACCGTCGCCCGCACCATCCTGCGGCTGATCCCGCCCACTTCTGGCGAGGCGTTTCTCGAGGGTCGGAGCATCTTCAAGGCGAACAAGAAACAGCTGAACGACATCCGGCGGGAAGTGCAGATCATCTTCCAGGACCCGTACGGCTCGTTGAACCCCCGGATGTCGGTGGGGGAGATCGTCGGCGAGGGCCTTCTGGTCCACGGTGTTGGGTCGGCCCACGACCGCGAGCGGATCGTGAGTGAGCTGCTCGAGGTGGTCGGGTTGCGCGGACAGTACCGCGGCCGGTTCCCGCACGAGTTCAGCGGCGGCCAGCGGCAGCGCATTGGCATCGCTCGAGCCCTGGCCCTTCGACCAAAGCTGATCATCGCCGACGAGCCGGTCTCCGCGTTGGACGTGTCGATCCAATCGCAGATCCTCAACCTGCTGGAGGACCTGCAGAACGAGTTCAACCTCACCTATCTCTTCGTCGCGCACAACATGGCGGTGGTCGAGCAGGTGAGCGATCGGATCGCCGTGATGTATCTCGGCAAGATCGTGGAGATCGCACCGGCGGAGCAGCTTCTGGCAAGTCCCCGGCACCCTTATACCAAGGCACTGATCTCGGTCATCCCGATTCCCGACCCGACGATCAGGCGGGAGCAGACCGTGCTCAAAGGGGAAATTCCCAGCCCGACCAATCCGCCGTCGGGATGTCATTTCCGCACTCGCTGCCCGATCGCGACGGACTACTGCGCCGAGGTGGAACCGCCGCTGCGCGAGGTCAGCAAGGGCCAGTTCGCCGCCTGTCACTACGCCTGACCGGATCCACCACGCGAACGGGCCGTGACCCGGGCGAGCCAGTCGCCCATGATCGCGCGCCTTCGCAGGGTGCGGCCGGTGTCGAACCAGCTGCCCAGGAGAACGAGCGCGAGCGCCACTGCGGCGAGGATGACATCGAGCCGGCCGCGATCCGGTGGTGTCGTGTCGTAATGAGCCCAGTAGGCGAACTCGCTGTCGTTGACGGCGGCGACCCCGATGAACGCGACCGCGAGGGTGGCGGCAGCCAGCCAGAGGCGCCCACGGCCCGCGAAGCCGAGCCGAACCAACCCCATCCCGGGTACCATCGCGAGCCGCCAGACGGCTCCCGCCTTCGCGCGCTCGGGCTCGCGTGCCGCGCGCGACGCGAAGGCGTCGACGGCGACCACCCAGCCGATCAGCCCGGCGTACCAACCGGTGGAGATCAGGTCGACGGGCATAAAGGTGAAGTGGAGCGTGCTGAAGCCGGGCGTGCGGAGCAGCCAGCCGGCCCATAGGACCCAAGCCAGCAGGGCCACCCCGCCGGCGGCGAGCGCGAGTCCGTGATACGGTCGCGCGGAGCGCATCACCGACAGCACGAGGCAGATGGCAACCACCCAGGCGAAGGGATTGGCCCAGCCAAAGACGCGGGGGAGGTGCCCGACCGCGACCTCGATCGTCCAGGGGGTGAGGAGGCTGAGCGCGGCCAGCCCGACGATCATGATGTCGCGGCTGGAACGTCCCGAGAGCCGGAACGCGATGGCGCCGACTCGCTGTAACCCGGACGCGAGGGCGAAGGCCAGTGCCAGGCCAGCGCAAAACACGGCGACGATGAGCAGTACCTCCGAACCCGGATTGCCCCGTGTCAGCGCATAGGCGAGGCCAAAAGGCGCCGCGACCAGCAGCATGCCGATTACGAGGTTGCGGACAGAGTTCGCGTTGTCTTGCATTGGCTTCCTCGAGTGTACGTTCCGGATAAAATCGCGCGGTGTTGCGCGGTAAGCTATGGCGCCATCCCGATTTCCTCAAGCTCTGGGCCGGCGAAAGCGTCAGCGTGTTCGGAAGCCAGGTCACGGTGCTCGCGGTCCCCACCGTCGCGATCCTCATCCTCCATGCCGGCCCCTTCCAGGTTGGGATCCTCTCGGCGCTCGAGTTTCTCGCCTTCCCGACACTGGGATTGGTAGCAGGCGTCTATGCCGATCGGCTGCGGAGACGTCCGATCATGATCATCTGCGACATTGGTCGCGCGCTGGCGTTGGGATCGATTCCCGTGGCGTTCCTGCTGAACCTGCTGACGCTCGAGCAACTCTATTTCGTCGCCCTGCTCACGGGCATCTTCACGGTCTTCTTCGATGTCTCCTATCAGTCATACCTGCCGGCGCTGGTGGACCGCCCGAATTTGATCGAAGGCAACACCAAGCTGGAGATCACACGATCGACGGCGCAGGTGGCGGGGCCGGCGGTGGCGGGATTCCTCATCCAGTTGATCGGCGGCGCGAAGGCGGTCGCGGTCGATGCGGTCTCGTTTTTCCTCTCGGCGCTCGCGCTCGCCTCGATCACGAAGCCGGAACCCGAACCCCGGCCGAGCACCGCGTCAGGGGCCTCCGGCTTCATTCCCGAGATGCGGGAAGGGATCGACGTGGTCTTTCGAAATCCGATCCTCTGGCGGATTGCGGCCTGCACGGCAACCACCAACCTCGGGTCGAACATGGTCTTCGGCGCCGTCTTCCTGGTGTTCGCCTATCGCCAGCTCCACCTCTCGGCGGGCGTCGTCGGCGTCGTCTTCGCGTTGAGCAGCGTTGGAGCCCTGGCTGGCGCCTTCCTCGCCGGCTGGGTCGCGCGCAGGCTTGGGATTGGGCCAACCCTCGGCGTCATGGTCATCGTGGGCGGCCTCGCGCTGCTGGCGACCCCCCTCGCGGTCGTCGGCGTCCCCGCGGTCATCCTCGCGACCACCGGCTTCATCGAAGGCCTGACCATTCCGATCTACAACATCAACCAGGTGAGTTTGCGGCAGGCCATCACCCCCGACCGTGTCCAGGGCCGGATGAACGCCACCATGCGAACCATCGTCTGGGGCACCATCCCGCTGGGCGCATTCATCGGCGGGATCCTGGGTACGTCCATCGGGCTGGTGCAGACGATTGTCCTTGGTGGCATCCTATCGACGTTGGCCGCATCATGGATCGTTCTCGGCCCGGTCATCCGGCTCAGGGAGCAGCCCGCGACGGTAATGGCATGACGGCACGCCTCCTGATCCGCGATGCCTGTCTCGCCGACGGTCACTCGGCCGCGTTGCAGGTCGGCATCAGCCTGCTGATCGAGAAAGGCAAGATCGCCCGCGTGTCGGCGGGCGAACTGGATCCCGGTGATGACGAGGTGCTCGATGGCGGCGGCGCGACCATCGTGCCCGCCTTCGTCGACGCCCACAGCCACCTGACCATGCCCGGCGGTAGCCATTGGATCGAGCGCGGTTCGGACCCCCCCGACCGGTTGCGCGAAGTGGCGCGCCGGAATGCCGCCCGCCTGGCGCAGGCCGGGATCCTGTGGGCGCGCGACGTCGGCTCTCCGGCCGGTGCCGATGGCCGGGCGGTCAGCTTGCTGGTGCGCGAGGAAATGGCGGATCGGCTCGGCGCGCCCTACATCCGGGTAGCGGGCACCTGGATCGCGACCGATGGCTATCTGCCGATGACGGTGCCCGTCAAGGATGGCGACGAGTTGCGGGCGGCCGTGCTCGCCCAGCTGGACTCCGGGACCGACTTCGTCAAGATCATGCTCGATCCGCCGGACCGCTCCGACCGCTGTCCCTTTTCGGTCGACGACGTTCGCAAGGCATGCGAGGCCGTGCACGCCCGGGGGCGGAAGATCACCGCCCACGCCACCATCCTCGATGGTGCGCGGGTCGGCGCGCAGGCCGGCGTGGACTCCATCGAGCACGGCATGGAGCTCGACGATGCGACCGCGGCGACGATGCGCGCCAACAACGTCACGCTGGTGTCGACGCTCTCAGTGCTGGCGAGCTGGGCGACGTTCGAACGGACCACGCGAATCGAGCGATTCACGAGCGAGGAGGGGAAACGCCGCCTGGCGGCCAGGCGGGAGGGGGCCTTTGCCGCCATCAAGGCGGCGCGGCGGGCCGGCGTCCGCATCGCCGCCGGGTCCGATTTCGGCGGCGGCTCGGTGCGCGCCGGTCACCTCGCCTGGGAGGTCGAGCAACTGGTCCTAGCCGGGCTCGAACCGCACGAGGCCCTGGCGGCGGTGACCTTTAGAGGCGGCGAGCTGCTGGGTATCGACCATGCCGGGAGGATCCGCCAGGGCGACCCGGCCGATTTCGTCCTGGTGCATGGCGATCCGCTGAGCGATCCGCGAGCGCTCTGGCGGGTGTGGGCGGTCTTTCAGGGCGGGGAGCAGATCGCCTAGCTCGGCCGACGCTAGGAAGGGTCTCACGACGTTCTCAGAGGCGAGCGTCGATAATGAAAACACTCTCGGGTTGTCGGCGTTGTCTCCTCAGGAGCGTGCGGATTGCCTCAATTACGGCAGGACTTGATCACAGGGCGATGGGTGGCGGTGGCGACGGAACGCGCCCGGCGCCCGGATTCGTTCACGCAGGCGGCCAGGGAATCGGTCGCGGCGAAAGACGTCTGCCCGTTCTGCCCAGGCCATGAGTCGATGACGCCGCCCGAGGTGCTGGCTTATCGGGCGCCCGGCCTGCCGGTGAACAGTGAGGGCTGGTCGATCCGGGTCGTGCCGAACCTCTACGCTGCGTTCCGGCCGGAGCCGGACGGGCAGGAGCAACGCGAGGGGCGCTTCTGGCAGCGCGACGCGATCGGGGCCTGCGAGGTCCTGATCAGTAGCCCCGATCACCGGGCGCCCACGCCGAAGCTGCCGCGGCGTCAGGTCGAAGAGATCGTCCAGTCGTATCTCGATCGCTACCAGCATCACGCCCGTAACGGTGCGCTCGAGCATGTCTTGATCCTCTACAACCACGGCCGTCCCGCGGGCGCCTCCCTCGAGCACCCGCATTCGCAGCTCTACGCGATCGGCGTCCAGCCGCCCAGCCTTCGCGACGAACTGGAGGGCGCCCACCGCTTCCGCGAGGAAGAGGGCGTCTGCGTCTTCTGTCGCACGCTCGAGGATGAGCGCCGCGCGGGCACGCGCATCGTCTTCGAGAACGAGGCCTTCGTCGTGTTCGCGCCCTACGCCGCGCGGACGCCGTTCGAAACCTGGATCATGCCGTGCCGCCACTCGGCATCATTCGGCGACCTCGACCTGTCAAGGGAAAAGCCCGCGTTCGCGGAGGCGTTGCAGCTGACCCTCAAGGCGCTCCAGGACGGGCTCAACGATCCGCCCTTCAACTACTTCATCCACAGCGTGCCCTTCAAGGCCGATGCCAGGGACGCCTACCACTGGCACCTGGAGCTGATCCCGAAGCTGAGCACCGCCGCTGGCTTCGAGCTGGGCACCGGCATGTGGATCAACGTCGTCAAGCCCGAGGAGTCCGCCGCCTTCTTGCGCGATCGGATCAACTCAACGCTGGAACAGACGGCCGGCCCGCCGGCCGACGCGAGCGGCGCTTCAGTGCCAGGCGAGCGTTTGAGGCGTTCGTCATGAAGGCAGTGGTGATGGCCGGTGGCGAGGGATCGCGGCTGCGGCCGCTG
>Ga0209806_1001982_pt1 | contig 13008 bp, 10 predicted proteins | sample GraSoiAngelo_152_FD_186166 | JGI IMG/M metagenome (GOLD analysis project Ga0209806, IMG submission 186166) | Grasslands soil microbial communities from the Angelo Coastal Reserve, California, USA - 14_1009_12_30cm (SPAdes) (version 2) | ecosystem: Environmental > Terrestrial > Soil > Grasslands ... | reverse complement strand
AGAGCCCGATCGCGAATCCATTGCATCCTAACCAGTCCAATAATCCTGTCGTGAAGCGATACAAAACGGATTTGGACAAATACGCGAATTCGGGGCAGGAATACAACATCGTCTGCACCACGTACCGGCTCACGGAGCACTATCACTACTGGACCAAAAATAATCCCATGAACGTCGAATTAGTGCCTGAGCCGTTCGTGGAGATTCCGGTCGAGCTTGCCGATCGGATGGGCATTCGGGGAGGCGAACGGGTGAAGGTCAGCAGCATCCGTAGCCACTACATCGCCAAAGCGATGGTAACGCGCCGCATCCGTCCCATGAAGATCGACGGCAAGGAAACGTTCCAGATCGGCATTCCGATCCACTGGGGCTTTCGCGGCATCGCCGAGGACGAAGGCAAAACCGCCAAGACTCTGACCAATTCATTAACGCCGACGGTGATCGATCCCAACGCATTCACGCCGGAGTTTAAGGGCTTCCTGGTAAAGCTCGAGAAGGCATAACGAGGGCGGACAGATGAGCGATCGAAGAACACTGCAGATCAAACAGATGTCGGCCCACCCGGGAACCATCGCAGGAGGCGAACCCGGGCGAGAGACGCAGCGCAACTACGACGTCTGCAAGCTGATCGATACGACCACCTGCATCGGCTGCAAGGCATGCGAGGTCGCCTGCGTCGAATGGAATGACATGCCATTTGCCGCGACGACTTTTGACAATACCTACCAGACCATGCCGGAAACCCGCTGGAATTTCTGGAACCTCATCAAGTTCAACGAGCACCAGAATGCTGACGGCACGATTCAGTGGCTGATGCGCAAGGATCAGTGCATGCACTGCGCCGATCCGGGATGTCTGCGCGCGTGCCCTGCGGATGGCGCTATCGTGCAATACACCAACGGCATCGTGGATTTCCAGCAGGAGAACTGCATTGGCTGCGAATTCTGCGTCTCCGGCTGCCCCTTCAATATTCCGAAATTCAATAGCTTCAGTAAGAAAGTCTACAAGTGCACGCTGTGCTCCGATCGTGTGGGCCAGGGGCTCGAGCCTGCTTGCATCAAGGCGTGTCCGACGGGATGCCTGAAGTTTGGGTCAAAAGACGACATGAAATTTATCGCTGAAGAGCGATCCAAGCAACTGCGCGAAAATTTCGGATTCGAGAAGGCTGGAGTTTACGATCCGCAGTCGATAGGCGGAACGCACGTGATCTACGTGCTGCATGATGCGACCGATCCAGAACGCTACGGCGGCTTGCCGAAGAACCCGACCATCCCGTGGAGCTACACCGTTTGGAAATGGCTCGCCAAGCCGGTCCTGGGTACCTTCGCATTATTTGGATTACTGGGAGTTTGCCTGCACTACGTGATGATAGGTCCGCGGCGGCCGCAACCAAATCCCGATGAGGAGGGCATCCATGGGAACCGCGGTTGAGCGCTTTGACGATAAGGCCCGGGAAACTTTTGAATCCGTCGGTCGAACCGAGGTGTTTCCCGGTGAACTGCTGCGGCATAAGGTCTACACACGCTTCCTGCATTGGATGGTGGCGCTCTTCTTCTTTCTCGCATTGTTCTCGGGATTTGGCATTTACCTGCCATGGTTGTTTCGATGGTTTACCCCAATCTTCGGGGGCGGCGCGCTCAGCCGCGTAATGCACCCATGGTTCGGCCTGGCATTCGTGTTTTTTTTCGCGCTGCAGACGCTGAACTGGCTGACTCCTATGAAGTGGACCCCGGCGGACTCTCGCTGGATGCGCAACATCAAGAACGCTGTGACGGGAGCGGAGAAGCTCGAGCCACCCGATACAGGGTTCTTCAATGCCGGCCAAAAAGCTCAGTTCTGGGAGATCGTGATCGGCTGCATTGCGTTCCTGATCACAGGAATCATCCTCTGGATTGGGGCGGGCACGTTCGGGCGCATTACAGTAGCTGTTAGCTACGTCCTGCACGACATCTTCGCGCTCATCATGCTGGGTGGAATTTTCATTCACATCTATCTGAGCACGATCGGAGAGCCGGGCACCTTCCAGTCCATGACACGCGGTGCGGTCAGTGAAGCGTGGGCGTGGACCTTTCACCCGGCCTGGTACAAGCAAGTGACTGGTCGCGATCCACGGCAGGCTCATGACGAAGCCCTGAATCGCATGCGGTCGGCCAGGAAGAATCCTTAGCAGGCCCCGCAGAAACTCGTGATTTGTATCAGGGCACCGCTTTATAGCTTGCGGAAAAACTCGAAATTTGTAGCGCCGGCATCGTGCCGGCTGTCGAGATGGCGTCCCGCCCTCGGAATTGGCCGGCGAGACGCCGGCGCTACTTGGACCGTTCCAACTCTGCTCGTGGCCAGTTGCCCAGAGTCGCTCCTGCCTCATACGTGCTCTGCAGGAATTCCATCAACAGCTTCTCCGGCTCGGCTGATTGACGAATGTCGTCATACATCAGGAGAAATTCGCCAAGCGGAGAGTAGAAAGCCTTTTCTGGCCGGACTTGGGCCGTTTTGAATCCGGCTGGTTCCGGTGCAGCATAGGTGTAAAATGCGGCGCCCTTCACATCGCCTCCGCCGGGCCAGAATCCCGCACTGATCACTTCATGGGAATAGGCTTCGCGAGTGATCGGGTCCGCATCCTTACGTTCGGGAGCGCGGCGCCCTGAGAAGCGCGTCGACGCCAGATCGAAGCTGCCCCAGAAGAAATGAATGGGGCTGTGTTTGCCAACGAAGCGACCGCGGAACTCTTTGAAGACCGGATCCACGAGCGTGAGAATCCTCCAGAATCGCTGGGCGTATTCCGGGTCATACGATGCATGTTCCGTATCCCGGTCGAATCGGATGGGATTCGGAACTTCGACCGGCATAGGCCAGATATGCACGTTGATGCCGAGCGAATGCAGAGCCGACATGAACTCCGCATAGAAGGCGGCCACCGACTGTGGTCGGAGTTGAAGAACTCGCTGCTGGCCGTCACAAACGGCGATCGTCAGGTTGTGCTCAAGGAAGTTGAATTGGATTTCAAACACCAACTGTTTGTAGGGAATAGCAGACGTCGTCAGGCCCACCGCGTTTACGTACAAAGGTACTTCCCACCAGTGATTGATTCGCGGGCTCAGCGCCAGCCGGACCTTGCCGACAATCTGCGTCCACATATGTAAAGTGGCATAGGTGTCTTTCCAGGCCTCTAGACGCAACTCGGGCCACGCAGTTCCTTGCATCGGTTCCCTCCGCGTCCCACGCGCTCTATCGTAGATGGTTTTGTCCAATTTCGCTGAATCGACGGCCACGGGCGGCGGATTGGCCAGGCCCAAACTGAGACGATTGCTACAAAATATGTCTGCAAAGGTATTCTCTTTGCCGAGTCTTTTTGCGATGATATCCGGCACTCAATTTCGGCGCGGAGATATCCTCATGCGTACCGCTCTTGGCTGTGCGGTTTTGCTGTGCGAATTGATGCTGCTTTCGTTGGCAGTGGCCCAGCAAGCCTCACCAACTCCCACATCTGAGAGCGCGATCTGCGCCTTCGAGGACGGGAAACAACTGACAGCTCACTACACCGCGATCCCAGCCGGCCATAGCGAGGGGCCGCCAATCGGCAAAGTCCTGATACCCGGCGGTTCGGCAATGACATTTTTTACCGAGACGGACCTTGGCTTTGGCGATGTCCACATTCCGACCGGCGGTTATACCATGTACCTCATTCCCGGCAAGAAGGAATGGACTCTCATTGTGAGCAAGAACACAGCCGTCGACGCCAAGTACGATGAGAAGCAAGATCTGGGCCGTGCCTCGATGGCAACCGGCCAACTGAGTTCGCCGGCCGATCGATTGGCAGTTTATTTCGGACATACCGGCCCCAAGAAGTGCGAGATCAACATTGACTTCGGAAAAACACGCGGCTGGGTGGAGTTCCGGGAGAAGTAGCTGCTTTCCAGCGGCATGATTTAGCAAACGACGTTCTCCGAGTTGTTCTCAAGTTCCGTTCCACAGATCACATTCAATCGCGACTATGGAGAGAAGGGCATGCTCGCCCGCCTGGACAGGCGAGACGCCCGTTCCTCCATTCTGCGCCGACGAGTCTTGCGGTTGATTCACTCTGGCGCGCGGAGGTCCTATGATGGGATTTCAATGGATGGCCCAGAAACGGCAAGGAATACCGGGATGAAAATACCTTTGTTCCAGGTCGACGCATTCACGGAGAAGATCTTTTCAGGGAACCAGGCAGCGGTTTGCCCGCTTGCTCATTGGCTGGAAGACAAACAGATGCTGGCCATCGCGGCGGAGAACAATGTTTCGGAAACTGCTTTTTTCGTGCCAGAGAATGGGGCGTACTGTCTGCGCTGGTTTTCACCCAAATCGGAGGTCCAACTCTGCGGGCACGCGACTCTGGCGACTGCATTTGTGATTTTCAATTTTCTCCGTCCCGGCACAACCTCGGTTCGTTTTCACACGTGTAGCGGGCCACTGGATGTCAAGAAAGAAGGGGACTTCCTCGCGATGGATTTTCCGTCGCTGCCTGCGCGTCCATGTGAGTCAGTTCCCAAAGCTTTGCTCGACGGACTGAACCCATCCCCAAGGGTGGTCCTGGAAAGCGGAGCCACCGCTGCCGAGCGAAACTACTTCGTCGTCTACGACAATGAGAAAGATGTACGCGATGCTATTCCTGACCTGCCGATCCTCGAAACGCTTCATCCGGCCGGAGTGTGCATCACGGCGCCGGGCGAGCGGGTAGATTTCGTGTCTCGCTACTTCGCGCCCAGCTACGGAATTCCCGAGGATCCGGTCACAGGTTCCACGCATTGCTCGCTGGGTCCCTATTGGTCGGATGTTCTAAAGAAAAGCGTGCTTCGCGCCCAACAACTCTCGAGTCGGGGCGGAGAATTGCTGGTGGAGCCCCGTGGACCTCGAGTCAGGCTCAAAGGGAAAGCTGCGTTGTATCTGGTCGGAGAGATTTCTATTTAATTCACAGCTTCGTATCCGCTGTCCGTCCGTATATCTACTCCAAACGATGTAGACAATCACAAATCTTCCCTGACAAATTCTGCCAGCTGAGGACCACTCGTCTCGTTGTTTGTGGACATATGATTCCTTAAAAATCAATTAGATACAAGCAACATTCAAACGGCAGAACTGGCCTGGAAAAGGCGCCCTTTCGAGTTGAGAAAAGGCGCAAAACCCTGAGCCTTTTAGCGAACGAGGGCATCTTAACGTGGAAGCGTGATGTGGGGCGCGATCGCGCTGGAGGCTTCCGAATATGCCTGTTGCACAGCGGGAAGTTGCGGTCCGGCACGAACTCCTGGACCGTTTGGCGGACGCTCGTACCAACACTGACCGGCTTTTTGATCTCGTCAAGCCGGAGTTCCTGTACGACCGGCCCATCCCGGAAAGACACCGCATCGTTTTCTATGTCGGCCATTTGGAGGCGTTTGACTGGAATCTGCTACGCGAGAGGGCCATCGGCGTAGAGACATTTCATCCCGAGTTCGATCGCTTGTTTGCCTTCGGCATTGATCCGGTCGGCGGCGGATTGCCCACCGATCTACCGAAAGATTGGCCGGCCGTTTCTGATGTTCGGGAGTACGTGGCAGGCGTCCGGCGCGCTCTGGACGAAGGTCTGGAAGCCGGAATGTTGAGCGAAACACTACGGGAGTTCCCGTTAAGTCTGCTCCTGCAGGTCGCCATTGAACATCGGCTGATGCACGCGGAAACCTTGACCTACATGCTGCACCAGTTGCCTCTTGATCGCAAAACCCCTCCTCAACTCAAGCCGGAACTTGTTCTGGGTCCCGGCATGCCCGCCATCATCGAAATTCCTGCTGGACGCGCCACGTTGGGCCTGCGTCGCGAGGATCCGAGCAGTTTCGGATGGGACAACGAATACGAAGAGAACACGGTCGAAGTGCCGGCTTTTTCCATCGATCAATTCCCGATCACGAACCAGCAGTATCTGGAATTCCTTACAGCCGGCGGCTATGAGAATCCCGACTTCTGGTCGCGCGAGGGCTGGGATTGGAAGTCGAAGAACAACATCAGCCATCCGGGTTTTTGGCGCAATCACACGGGAGTCTGGTACTTCGCGGGAATGTTTGAGGAAGTTCCGCTTGCCATGGATTGTCCGGTGTACGTGAGTCATGCGGAGGCCAGCGCGTACGCACGCTGGGCGGGAAAATCGTTGCCCACCGAAGCGCAATGGCACCGTGCGGCATATGGTACGCCGGAGGGAAATGAGCGCCCCTATCCCTGGGGAACTGAAGCACCTAGCCAGACCCGCGGAAACTTTAATTTTCAACGCTGGGACCCCACCCCGGTAGGTGCCTTCCCGGAAGGGCAGAGCGCCTTCGGAGTGATGGACTTATTGGGCAATGGCTGGGAGTGGACCTCCACCCTCTTCAGCCCATTCCCGGGATTTGAGCCTTTTTCGTTCTATCGCGGATATTCTGCGGACTTCTTCGATAACAAGCACTTCGTCATGAAAGGTGGCTCCGCTCGCACGGCCGCCTGCATGTTGCGCCGATCGTTCCGCAATTGGTTTCAACCGCACTATCCACATGTTTACGCGGGCTTTCGCTGCGTGAGCCACTGAACGAGTTCGAAAGGGCCCGGGAGCGACCATGCTGACACAAGCGATTACTGCCCAACCGTCTCTGGAGTTCGCCGCCGACGTTCGGGCCGGACTCACCAAGCCGCAGAAGGAACTGCTTTCTAAATATCTTTACGACGATGTAGGCTCGGCGCTGTTTGAAGTAATCAGCGTGCTGCCGGAGTATGGGCTGACGCGCGCCGACGAGCGGGTTCTCCGTTGCAATGCCTACGACATCGTGGAACGTCTGCCTCTGCCGCTGATGGTCGCGGAACTCGGCAGCGGAAGCGGTAAGAAGACTCGCTGGCTCTTGAAAGCGCTCGCTCGAAGGCAACACACGGCCTATCACCCCATCGAAATCTCGCCGACTGCGCTCGCCATGTGCAAACGTGAACTGGGCGACATTGATTGCATCAGCATTGTCGGCTTCGAGCGTGAGTATCTGGATGGTCTGGCGGAAGTAGCAGCTCGCCGCAAGAACAACCAGCACCTGCTTGTGCTTTTTCTGGGGAGCACGATCGGTAATTTCGACCGTCCCGCGGGTATTGAATTCCTGAAGAGCATCCGACGCAGTTTGTGCCCGGGCGACTCCCTGCTATTGGGTACAGACCTGCTGAAGCCGATTCCGGACCTGCTGGACGCTTACGACGACGCCCTCGGCGTGACGGCTGCCTTCAATCGAAATCTTCTGGTTCGCATCAATCGCGAACTGGACGGAGACTTTGTGCTCGAACAGTTTCAGCACCTGGCGAAGTTCAATCCCCGCGCTCGCAGCGTGGAGATGCACCTGCTGTCGACCAGGGAGCAAACCGTCACGATTCCGGCGGCAGGGTTTTCCGTCCGCTTCCATGCAGGCGAAACCATCTGGACCGAAAGCAGCCACAAATATTCGCCGGATGAGATTTTTCAGCTGGCGACAGATACCGGCTTCCGTTGCGAAGCGCAGTGGGTCGACACGGAGTGGCCCTTTGCCGAAAGCTTGCTGGTGGCTGAATAAGGCGGGCGTTATTTCAGAAGTAGCTCTTGCGAAATGTTTTCGGCCGCAAGCGGAAGCAGGACGCGGAAGATCGAGCCTGCTCCCAGCGTACTTTCCACCACAATCTTTCCGTGATGTTGCTGGACAATCCATTGCGCAATGGAGAGCCCCAATCCCGCTCCGCCCATTTCGCGGCTGCGAGCCTTGTCGACGCGGTAGAACCGCTCAAAGATCCGGCCTTGCTCCCCCTCCGCGATGCCCATCCCGTTGTCGCGCACGCTGATCACCGCGGTTCCATCCTTTTCTTCTGCCGATAAACTTACCGTGCCACCCGGAGCGGGCGTGTATTTGAAAGCATTGTCCAGGAGGATGTCGAGCACGCGGCGAAGCGCAGCAGCATCTCCTAAGACCCGCAACTCGGCATCCAGGATTCGTTCGCTGAACTGAAGGCCGCGCACGTTCGCAACCTGGCGCCAGCCTGACGCCACTTCTTTCAGCGCCCCACGCAGATCGATCGGCTGGATGTTCAGCGCCTGGCGGCCGGAATCGGCGCGCGCCAAGGCCAGCAGTTCTTCGATCAGCGATGTAGTTCGCTCGGCTTCCAGCAGAATGTGCCGCAGGGCTTCGCGGTATTCTCCTTCTCCCCGCGAACGCCGCAAGGCCACCTCCGCTTCGGTGCGAATCAGGGAGATCGGCGTGCGCAGTTCGTGGGATGCGTCCGCCGTGAATTCGGTCACCCGGTTAAAAGCCACCTCAATACGCGCCAGCATTTCGTTCAGAGTATCCGACAGGCGCTGCAATTCATCGCCGGTGTGTAACTTCTCGAGGCGACTGCTGAGCGTATGGCCCGTAATGGTGCGCGCGGTACGAGTGAGGGTATCGACAGGGGAGAGCGCTCTCCGGCTGAGCCAATATCCGACTGCAGCTGCCGCCAGCAGCAACAGGGGCGCAAACATCAGTAAATACGTTTGGAACCGCTCCAGAGTTTCGACTTCTTCATGAGTCGGCGTGCCGGTTTGGACGGTGAACGCCCGCCCATGGACATCGATGCGCGCGCTCACAAAACGGAACGGTCGTTTGCCAACGCGTTCATCTTGATGCAGGGGCTTGCGCAATAAGCTGGGGGCTACCGCCGGAAGCCCGGTCTGCACCAGAGCGGTCGAGCGATAAATCCAATTGCCATCTGCATCGACAATTTGCAGGTAGTCACCGCCGGTTTCGGCACTGTACTCACCGGTGACCACGTTACGAAGTTCGGCCAGTGTCTGGTCGGATGGCTGAGCTTCCAGAAAACGCCGGACGTCCTCCACCTCTCCCGCCAGGGTACTGTCGGCAATGTCGTGGAGGCTTTCGCGCAGGATGAACCACATCCCAACCCCAAAAATCAGCTGAGCCAGCGCAAAGATGCCCAGATACCATAGCGTCAAGCGAAGGCCGATGGAGACCCTGCTCACGACTGGACCTCCGCCCGGATCATGTACCCCACTCCGCGAACCGTATGAATGAGCTTGGGCTGGTCTTCGGTATCGATCTTGGTGCGCAGCAGGCGAACGAATGCGTCGAGGGTATTCTCTTCGATATCGCGATCGAACCCCCACACCGCCTCGATCAAGGAGCGCCGAGGCACTACTTTGCCGACTCGGTACATGAGACGCTCAAGCAGGTTGTACTCGGTGCGAGTAAGCAGGATGTCCCTGCCCCCACGGGAAACTTCGCGGGTCGCGGGGTCGAGCACCAGATTGCCCACCTGCAATTTGGTCGCTTGTGGGACGGGGGCCCTTCGCTTTACGGCCCGGAGACGAGCCAGGAGTTCCTCGAACGCGAAAGGCTTTGTCAGATAATCGTCGGCTCCGGAATCCAGGCCACGCACCAGGTCCGGCACGGAGTCCTTCGCGGTAAGCATCAATACGGGAGTTCCAACTTTCTCTTTGCGCAGTTGATGTGCCAGGTCGTAGCCGTTGAGGTTCGGCAACATGATATCGAGGATGATGGCGTCGAATTCATAATTGCGGGCAAGATCCAGGCCTTCTTTTCCATCGCCCGCGCACACCACGGTGTGACCTTCTTCTGCCAGGCCTTTGCGCAGCAGTTCTACCATGCGCATCTCGTCTTCGACGACCAGTAACTTCAAGCGCACCCCGAAGCTATGCCATTTTTTACACTCGGCCCCTGAAGAGCAGATGAAAGAGCCCTACACCGCCGGGCGCCCATGTCTCGTGCTATTCAAGACATGGGACTTGTGCATCCGATGTCATCCGCTTCGCCCGCCAACCTCTGCATATTAACCCGAGTTCAGTTTTCGTCGACGATTGTCTTATTGCTAGGGGTTGACGGGCAACGCCCAACTGGAGGAGGTCGTCTAAGCACGGGTGGAGGGCAAAGCACGCCCAGAGTCACCGAGCCCACCCCGCCAGCCCATCTGCAGAGGGATGGAATAGAATATCTCGATCCTGTTTTCAATCAAAAACTAGACTCACGCGCGGTACCCGGCGATTTGGGAGTACCCGGCGCAAAGGAGCCGAAACGGTGTCAATGAGAGCCCGCCTCGCGATCATCATCCTTGCCAGCCTGATGGTGCTGGTCGCATGCAGTGGAAGTACTCATCAATTTGCCTACATAACGACTCCCTTCAACAACGGAATCTCGGCATATCGCCTCGACACGAATACCGGGAGTTTCAGCCAGGTTCTGGGCTCGCCTTACCAAACAGGGATCTCTCCGACAGCGGTCGTGATTCACCCCACCGGAAAGTTTGCCTACGTATCCAACGCGGGAGAAAACACGATTTCCCTCTATAAGATTGGCAGCACTGGCGCTCTGACGGAAGTGATGCCTCGCACAAACACCGACCAGCAGCCGGCCGCACTGATGATGGATCCGGGAGGAGCGTTTCTGTTTGCAGCCAACAGCTTCTCGAACACCATCACGGTCTATTCGATCACGGCCAGTTCCGGGGCCCTTAAACTGATCAGCACGCCCTCTTACCCGACGTCCGGATTCACTCCCGTCCGAGGAACGATTGCTCCTTCAGGCAAATTTCTCTATGTGGCAAATTCCAATAGCGCGTCGATCTCCGGATTTGCGGTGAGCAGCACAGGAGCGCTGACGGCCGTGCCCAACTCGCCGATTCCTGTCGGAAATGGGCCGAACTGGATTGCGATCGACAACTCGAACAAGTTTCTGTATGTAGCCAACCTCGAGGACGGAACGGTTTCCGGATTCACAATCGACTCTGGCACAGGCGCGCTGGCCCCGATGGGCGGATCCCCATTCGGAGTCGCCAACACCAGCACAGCCATTGTTCCCGTCAGCTCAGTAGTGGTGGACGCATCCGGGAAGTACGTGTATGTGACCACGCTGACGACCAGCAGCAGCGTCTATGGCTACACCATCGACGGTACGAGCGGAGTTCCTACCGCTGCGATCACTGGGTCTCCATTTGCAGCCGGCGGCACCGCGCGATTCATCGTCTCGGATACAACGGGCAAGTTGCTGTTCGTCGGCAATCAAACATCGAACACCATCTCCGGCTATAAGACCACGCCATCGACGGGAGTGTTAACGCTGATCTCGACGACCAGCACAGGAACGGCTCCCACCGCAATGGTGGTGATTAAATAGCACGATCATCCAGATGTGCCCCATCCTCACTCGCGTTCTTTGCGAGGTTATGGTGGGGATTTTACAAGAACAACAATCGACAGGGATAAGTCGGTGCCCCATCCTCACTCGCGTTCTTTGCGAGGTTATGGTGGGGATTTAACAAGAACAACAATCGACGGGGATAGCCGGTGCCCCATCCTCACCTCGCGTTCTTTTCGAGGTTAGGGTGGGGATTTCACAAGAACAACAATCGACGGGGATAGCCGGTGCCCCATCCTCACCTCGCGTTCTTTGCGAGGTTAGGGTGGGGATTTTCCCAAGATCACAACTCTGAACATCTGTGGCTTTGAATGGGCTCGGCTTCAGCCGCCGAGTAAGTTGCGGAACGTCGAAAGAGCCTTTCAGCGGCGTGCTAGCTGCGATGCCTTGCGCCTATGGTCAGCGAACCGTTTCCGCCGCACGCAGACCGCTATCCGCAGCCTCCGATAAGAACTCCGAGGTAGAGTCACTATCGATGAGTATGAAGACGTGGTCATTGGGGATTTCCGCGGGATTTCCATTGACATCGAGAATCACCGAGTCCAGGGTGATCGCTGCGACGCTGCATTGGCGCAGGATGCGTACCATCTTTTCCCGCTCCGCAGTCTCGATCAGCTGACGATTGCGGTCTGGCCCGCGCTGGAATCGTTCCCCGCGATAGCTCAACGTGACCCGGTTCCGTCCGGTGTGACTCAGAGCCACGGCTGCATGGATAGCGGCATCCCCGCCGCCCACAATCAGAATATCCTTGTCCTCGTACTTGGCAGCATCGTCCAATTGGTAGCAGACTTTGGGGAGCTCTTCGCCTGGAATGCCAAGCCGGGAGCTTGACAGGTCCTCTGCCGGCGCAGCCGGTTGCACGACGACCGGCTGTATCTTCGGCTTCTGGGCCATGGCTTCCTTGGTAGCAGCCGCCGTTTTCGCTTCCTCGCTGGCGTGCTTCGTCATATCGCGGGCACCAAAGCCGACGCCGATCTTCTTCAGGAAGTCATTGGGCGGCGTTCCGCCGGCAAAAATCCATACATAGTCGTTCGGGAGCTCGCGCGTCTGCCCCTGAACGTCGATAACGACGGATTGCTCTTTGAATTCGACCGGATTCGTGTTGAACAGAACTTCAACCTTGCCGGACTTCATGCACTCGGCGATCCGTTGCGAGTTGCGTTCCTTGATGCGGCTGAACTGCGCGCTGCGATAGACCAGCATGACCTTGTTGCCGATCTGGTGAGCCAGCCCCATGGCTGCTTCGACCGCGCTATCGCCACCGCCCACGACCAGAATCTTCTTGTTGATGTAATGGTCCGCCTCAATCAGCCGGTACATCACCTTGGGTAAGTCCTCGCCGGGCACGCCCAGCTTTCTGGGGGTACCGGTGCGGCCCAAGGCCAGAATGACCGCATGCGCGCGGTATTGAGAGTCCTGGCTGATCACGGTGAAAATGCCGTCCTCGCCCCTTTTGATGTCTTCTACCTTCTGCCCTGTGCGCACCTTGAAGTCGGCGCGGTGCAGGACCTTGTCCCAAAAAGCAAGCAGGTTTTCCTTGGAAAGTTCAGTCTTCTTGAACTTCCCATACATCGGGAATTCGACCGGGCTGGTCATTACCAGCTTCTGGCGCGGGTACTTGGCCACAGTGCCGCCAATTTCATCACGCTCGAGCGTGAGGTACTTCATCTTGTGCTGAATGGCGCGCAGGGAAGCGGCAATGCCGGCCGGACCCGCTCCAATGATCAAGACATCGTAGACGTCGGGAATGGTTCGAGCGGTGCCTTTGGCTGTGAATCGATCCAGAACATTGTCGATGCACTCCCGTCCTTGGTTGATTGCATTCTTG
>Ga0209806_1001979_pt1 | contig 13023 bp, 10 predicted proteins | sample GraSoiAngelo_152_FD_186166 | JGI IMG/M metagenome (GOLD analysis project Ga0209806, IMG submission 186166) | Grasslands soil microbial communities from the Angelo Coastal Reserve, California, USA - 14_1009_12_30cm (SPAdes) (version 2) | ecosystem: Environmental > Terrestrial > Soil > Grasslands ... | reverse complement strand
AGTTCGCCAAGATGGCCCGCGAGATCACCATCGCCGCCCGTGAGGGTGGGGGGAGCCCGGACGGCAACTATCGTCTCCGCCTGGCGATGGAGAAGGCGCGCGACGTCAACATGCCGCAGGACAACGTCACACGCGCCATCAAGCGCGGCACGGGCGAATTGGGCGGCGCGACGCTCGAGGAGCTCCGCTTCGAGGGCTATGGACCCCATGGCGTGGCGATCATGGTCGACACGCTGACCGACAACCGCAACCGGACCAGCGGTGAAATCCGGAATCTTTTCAGCCGGGCCGGGGGCAACCTCGGTGCCACCGGCAGCGTGGCCTGGATGTTCACGCGGCAGGGCCAGATCGTCATCGATGCCAACGGGCGGGACCCGGACGAGGTCGGGCTGGAGGCGATCGACATGGGCGCCGGCGACGCGCGGGTCGACGGCAAGACGGTCGACATCGTCACCGACCCCGCACGGCTGGAGTCGCTCGAGCAGGGCCTGAAGAAGAAGGGCTACAAGATCGACTCGGCGGAGGTGACGATGAACGCCTCGCAGCTAGTTTTACTGAATGAAGCGACGGCGCCCTCCATCCTCAAACTGCTGGATGCGCTCGAAGAGCACGACGACGTGCAGGCCGTCTATTCCAACATGGATGTTCCGGCCGACGTCCTGGAACGCATCAGCGAACGTGTCTAGGTGGTGACCGGCAACGACGGGCTCCTGGTGCTGGGCATCGACCCCGGCCTGGCGGACACCGGCTACGGCGCGGTGCGCCGGCAGAACGGCCGCCTTTTCCTGGTCACCTGCGGCACGGTCAAGACCCCCGCCAACATCTCGGAGCCGAAGCGGCTGGGACTTCTCGCCGAGCAGCTCCGGGCGCTGATGGCGGAGCTTCGCCCGCAGGCCGCCGCCTTCGAGGAACTCTTTTTCAGCAAGAACGTCCGCACCGCGATGGCGGTCGGCCAGGCCCGCGGGGTCGCCCTACTGTCCGCCGTGGAGGCGGGGGCGGCGGTGCACGAGTACACACCCAACCAGGTCAAGCTCTCGGTCACCGGCTACGGCGGCGCCACCAAAGGCCAGATGCTGAAAATGGTCCAATCGCTGCTCGCCACGCGCGAGCTGCCTCGCTCCGATGACGCGATCGACGCGCTCGCGGTCGCCATCTGTCACCACCACAGCGGCCGGCTCCGCATGCTCATTAGCCGGGCGCCCGCGCCGGCCGTCGTGCGCCCTTGATCGCGACCCTCGAGGGCGTGTTAGCGCAACGGGCGTCCGACTGGGTGATCGTCGACGTCCACGGCGTCGGCTACCTGGTGACGGTCGGCAGCCGCACCCTGACGGAGCTGCCGCGCGCGGGTGAGCGGGTCCGTCTCTATACCTATACGTATGTGCGCGAGGACGCCCTCGGCCTCTTCGGCTTTCTCAGCCAGGAGGAGTTGGCGTTCTTCAAGCTGCTGCTCTCGGTCAAGGGAATCGGCCCCAAGGCGGCGCTCGGGATCCTCAGCCGCGCCGAGCTACGCGTCTTGAAACGGGCGGTTCTACAGGACGATGCCGCCTTGCTAGCCACCGTCCCCGGCATCGGCCCCAAGACCGCCGCCCGCGTCGTCCTGGAGCTCAAAGGGAAACTGAAGGACGAGATCTTCGGCGAAGAGGCGCGGCTACCGGCCGCGTCCGGAAGCGATCCCATGGCCCAGGCCTTGCAAGTGCTGACCGGCCTGGGCTACACCCCGGCCGAGGCCAAGGAAGCGGTACGCAAGGCCAGCGGCGGCAACGGTGGTAGCCACTCGGTCGAGCAGCTGGTGACGGTTGCGCTGAAGGGGCTCGATCGCGGATGAGCGAGCGCGTCATCACCGCCGAGGAGCGCAGCGAAGACAAAGAATTCGAATGGAGCCTGCGCCCGCGTCGCCTTGCCGAGTTCATCGGTCAAGAAGGCGTCAAGGCGAACATGGAGATCCTGATCTCGGCGGCGCGCGGCCGCAACGAGCCGATCGAGCACATCCTGATCGCGGGACCGCCCGGTCTGGGGAAGACGACGCTCGCCAACATCATGGCGAACGAGATGGGGGTCAACATCCGCACCACCTCCGGCCCGGCGATCGAGCACCAGGGCGCCCTCGCCTCCATCCTGACCAACCTGGAGGACCGCGACATCTTCTTCATCGATGAGATCCACCGCCTGGCCCGGCCGGTCGAGGAATCCCTCTACCCGGCCATGGAGGACTTCAAGTTCGACTTCGTCAGCGGCAAGGGTGCCGGAGCGCAGACCTTCCGGCTGCAGCTGCCGCGTTTCACCGTTATCGGCGCGACCACCCGGCAGGGGATGCTCTCGGCCCCGCTGCGCGACCGGTTCGGGGCCGTGTACCCGCTCTACTTCTACGGCACCGACGAGCTGTTTGCCATCGTCATGCGGTCCGCCGCCCTCCTGAAGGTCGCGATCGACGACCCCGGCGCCCGCATCATCGCCAGCCGCGCCAGGGGCACGCCGCGCGTTGCGAACCGGCTCCTACGGCGCGTTCGAGACTATGCTCAGGTGCGGGCGCAGGGACGGATCGACGAGCGGATCGCGCTCGACGCGCTGGCCATGCTCGAGGTCGATGAGCTCGGCCTCGACACCATCGACCGGCGCATCCTTCGCACGATCGTCGAGAAGTACGAGGGCGGACCCGTCGGGCTCGACACGATCGCGGTGTCGGTATCGGAGGACCCGGAGACGGTGGAGGATGTCTACGAACCATTCCTGATGCAACTCGGCTTTCTGGCGCGGACGCCCCGCGGGCGGGTCGCGACCAAGCTCGCGTACGAGCACCTCGGCCTGATACAGGCGAACACCGGCGAACAGCCTCGACTCTTCTGAGCCCCCACCCTGCCCTCCCCCGCAAGCGGGGGAGGGAACAATTGCGATGAGAACCGACGACTTCGACTATCAGCTACCAACCGAGCTGATCGCCCAGCATCCGCCGGCCGAGCGCGATGCCGCCCGCATGCTGGTACTCGATCCATCGAGTGGCCTCGTTGATCGCACCGTCCGGGACCTACCGGAGTACCTGGAGGCCGGCGATGTCCTGGTGCTCAACGACAGCCGCGTGTTGCCCGCGCGGCTGATCGGACGGCGTCGCGATGGGGGAGAGGCGGAGGTGCTCCTGCTGCGCCCGCTGCCTGAGGGTCACTCCCGCTGGGAGGCGCTGATCAGGCCGGCCCGCCGGCTGGACCTCGGCTCGCGGGTCACGTTCGACAACTCGGCGCTCGCTGTCGCCATCGAGGCGCGGGGCGGAGAGACGGCGACCGTGCGGCTCGACGGCGTCGCCGATCCGCTTTCGGAAGTCCGCCGCATCGGAGAGATGCCCACGCCGCCCTACATCAAGGAGCGTCTGGTGGACCGCGAGCGGTACCAGACGGTGTACGCGCGCGCGGAGGGATCGGCGGCGGCGCCGACGGCCGGCCTGCACTTCACACCCGAGCTATTGTCGGCGGTCCGCGATCGCGGGGTGGGCGTTGCCTTTGTGACGCTCCACGTCGGCCTCGATACCTTCCGGCCCGTCCGCGTCGATGATCCGGCGGAGCACCGAATCCATCGCGAGTGGTACCGGGTCGACGAGGCATCGGCAGGCGCGATCAATCAGGCCCACCGGGAGGGCGGACGGGTGATCGCGGTCGGTACCACTTGCGTCCGGGTGCTCGAAAGTGCTGCTACGAATGGTCGCGTGGCTGCGGGGGAGGGATGGACAGGGCTCTTCATCCTGCCCGGCTATCGCTTTCGTGTCGTTGACGCGATGCTCACCAACTTTCATCTGCCGAAGAGCACGCTGCTGATGCTGGTCAGTGCCTTTGCGGGGCGCGACCGGATCCTGGCGGCGTACGCAACGGCGATCGAGCGGCGCTACCGCTTTTACAGCTTCGGCGATTGCATGTTGATCATCAAGTGACCTTCGAGCTGCTGGCGGAGGAGGGGGGTGCGCGGCGCGGGCGGCTGCGCACCGCTCACGGCCTGATCGACACGCCGGCCTTCATGCCCGTCGGCACCCAGGCGACTGTCAAAGCGCTCACACCACAAGAGGTTCACGAGCTGGGCGCCCAGGTGCTGCTTGCCAACACCTACCACCTGGCGCTACGGCCCGGCGCCGAGCGCATCAAGAACCTCGGCGGCCTGCATCGATTCATGGGCTGGGATGGCTCGATCCTGACCGACAGCGGGGGATTCCAGGTGTTCAGCCTCGACCACCTGGTGAAGGTCAGCGATGACGGCGCCATCTTCCGCTCGCATCTCGACGGCAGCGAGCAGCGTTTCACGCCCGAGTCGGTGATGGCGATCCAGCGCGACCTTGGATCGGATATCGCGATGGCGTTTGACCAGCCGGTCTCATGGCCGGCAGCCACCGAAACGGCCCGTGCGGCGATGGAGCGCACGCATCGCTGGGCGGCCCGCTGCCTTGCCGCCCAACCGGGTGACGGCCAGCTTCGCTTCGGGATCGTCCAGGGCGGGTTCGATGATGACCTTCGCACGGAAAGCGCCGGGGTCCTCGCCCAACAGCCGTTCGACGGCTTCGGCATTGGCGGCCTGAGCCTGGGGGAGCCGAAGTCGGTCACGTATCGCTTGCTCTCCCTGCAGACAGCGGTCTTACCACGCGATCGCCCGCGCTACCTCATGGGTGTGGGCACGCCCGGCGACCTCGTCGAGGCGATCGCCCGCGGCGTCGACATGTTCGATTGCGTCCTGCCCACCCGGATTGCCCGCAACGGATCGATCCTGACGCGTGGCGGCCGGATCAACCTCCGCAATCGCCGGTTCATCGATGACAACGGCCCACCCGACGAGGGGTGCGACTGCTATACCTGCCGGCGTTTTTCACGCGCCTACCTGCGGCACCTCTTCATGGCGGGAGAAATCCTGGGTCACCGGCTGGCATCGATCCACAACCTGCGCGTCCTCGTGCGACTGGTCACAGAGATCCGGCAGTCCATCGGGAGCGGTGGGGTGGGAAAGACGATTGCGTCGCTGCGTGATCAGTGGGCGCTCGCGCCGTTGCCCTGAGCGCTTTAAGAGTTTCTCATCGGGCCTCACTTATACTTCCCTCGCATGCGCGTCGATCGTCGACTCCTGGCACTGATTGCCGTCGTTGCCGTGATTGCCATCTTCATCGACGGGTTCGCCTACGTCTACCGGCTGGCCACCAATCAGCCGTTGACCGGCCCGATCCGCGGCGTACCGACGCTCTCCATTCCCTTCCTGGGCTTCCAGCAGCAGATCTTTGTCCACAAGGGACTTGACTTGCAGGGCGGGACGCACCTCGAGCTCGAGATCACCAACGTACGATCCGGGATAACCCCGTCGGCCGCCCGCGACATCGCGGTCTCGATCATCGAGCGCCGCGTCAACAGCAGCGGCTATGCGGAGTCGGTCGTCCGACCTGAGGGCGAGAACCGAATCATCGTCGAGCTGCCCGGCGTCAACCTGGAGCAGGCCAAATCGATCCTGGGCAAGACCTCCTACCTCACCATCTGGAAGTGGGAGCCCGGAACGCCCGACGCCGCGACGCTCCAGCAGTTGAATCCGACCGATGCCCAGAAGTATCCCGGCTACAAACCGGTGTTCACGCAGATCGACGGGAGCATGATCACCAATGCGAGCCGCTCCACGGATCCGAACACGAACACGCCCGACGTCAGCATCTCGTTCAACTCGAAAGGCAGCGACCTGTTCTGCGCGTTTACGCGCGATCGCGTCACCCACCCGCAGGGCGATCCGCAAAACAAGCTGGCGATCTTCATCGACAAGGACCTGGTCGAGGACGCCAACGTCATCAGCGAGATCTGCGGCGGCAGCGGCGTGATCACCGGTGGCTTCACGGCCGCCAGCGCCCAGGCCCTCGCCATCCAGCTGAACTCCGGTGCCTTGCCGGGGACGGTCTCGCTCGCCTCGGCCACCGAGGTCGGCGCCACCCTGGGCGCCACGACCGTGAAGCTGAGCCTGCTGGCCGGTGCCTTCGGGCTGTTCATCGTCATCCTCTTCATGCTCTTCTACTACCGCCTCCCCGGCGTGGTTGCCAGCCTCGCCCTGCTGCTCTATGCGGCGATCACGCTCGCCATCTTCAAGTTCTTCGGCGTCACCCTCACCCTGGCCGGCCTCACCGGCTTCATCCTGTCGGTCGGCATGGCAGTCGACGCTAACGTGCTGATCTTCGAGCGTGTCAAGGAAGAGTTGCGAGGAGGTCGGACCCTGGGAGCCGCCATGGAAGCGGGGGTCCATCGCGCCTGGCCGGCGATCCGCGACTCGAACATCTCAACGCTGATCACCTGCTTCGTCCTCTATTTCTTCGGCGCTCCGCTGATCAAGGGTTTTGCCATCACGCTGGCGATCGGCGTCGCGGTCAGCATGTTCTCCGCGGTCGTCACCACCCAGCAGTTTCTGCAGATCGTCGCCGGACTCCGGCCGGCCCGCCGCCTCGCCTTCTACGGTGTTCGGGCGCCGAAGGCCGCGTGAAGGCAAACTAGATGGACATTGTCGGACGCCGCAACTGGTATTTCCTCCTATCGCTCGCGATCATCCTGCCAGGGATCGTCTCGATGGCATTTTTCGGCTTCCGGCTGGGGATCGACTTCGCCGGTGGCGACCAGTACAACCTGGCCTTCACGCAGCCCGTCCAGGCGACGGCCGTTCAGAAAGAGATGGACACGTTCAATGTCGAGGCGACGGTGCAACAGGCCGGCACGAATGGCGTCCTGATCACGACCAAGCCACTCTCCTCGGCGCAGGAGACCGCGATTCGCGCGGACCTTGCCAAGAAGTTCCCACTCGACCCATCCAGGTCGAGCTATGCGCAGGTCGGACCGACCATCGCCAGGGAGCTGGTCGTTGGTGCTGGCGGGCTGATCGTCATCGCCTCCATCCTGATCGTCATCTACCTCAGCATCCGCTTCAACTACAAGTTCGCGATCTGCGCCATTCTGGCGCTGCTCCACGACGTCTTTGTCCTGACCGGCATCTACTCGATTCTGGGAAAGGTCTTCAATCTGCCGCTCGGAGAAATCAACACCCTGTTCGTGACGGCCGTGCTCACCGTGATCGGCTTCTCGGTCCACGACACGATCGTCATCTTCGACCGGATCCGTGAGAACCTGCGGCAGGCGAGCCGGCTGACCTTCGAGCAGAACGTCAACCTGAGCATCATCCAATCGCTCGCGCGATCGATAAACACCTCGATGACGGTCGTCTTCGTCCTGGTCGCGCTCTTCCTGATCTCCCCCCAAAACATCAAGGGCTTCACGTTGGCGCTGCTGATCGGCATCGTCAGCGGAACCTACTCATCGATCTTCAACGCGAGCCCCTTGCTCGTGGTCTGGAGGCGTCTCGACCCACGGTAGGGAGTCCTATACTCAGGACCAAGTGAATACGAACTTTGCAATGCGGGGCCGTCGGCCCTTTTTCTTTTACTGGTGACGCCGTCAACCACGAATCAGCTCGATCGGATCCGGGAGTTGATCCTGCCCACGCTCAGCTTCCTCGGTTACGAGCTCTATGACCTGGCACTCGCCGGCAGCGGTGCCTCCACGACGCTGCGCGTACGAATCGACCGGCCCGAGGGTGTGACGCTCGATGACTGCGAGCGTGTCAGCAAGTCGCTGAGCGCACTGCTCGACCAGGCTGATCCGTTCCCCACACGATATGAGCTCGAAGTCTCCTCGCCGGGCGCGGAACGTCCGCTGCGCAACCTCGATGAGTACCGCCGCTTCATCGGCCGGCGCGCCAACGTCCGCTACCGCGTGGGCGACAGTGAGCAGGTTGCAGAAGGACGGCTCACCGCTGTCTCCGACGACAAGATCGAATTGCAGCTCGGGGAGGGAAAGCATCTGAGAACGGTCGCGGTCCCGCTGGTGGACGTCATGTCCTCCCGCTTGGCGGTCGACCTGTCGAGGCACTGATGCTCAAATCAGACTTCCTCAAGGCGCTCGACCAGGTCCAGGAGGAGAAGGGCATCTCCAAGCAATCGCTGCTGAGCCTGATGGAAACCGCATTGGCCACCGCCTACCGGCGCGCCTTCAATCCGATGGAAAACATCCGCGTGCATGTCGACCCGGACACCGCCCAGATTGCCATCTTCGGCCGGCGCCGGGTGGTGGAGACCGTAACGGACGCGGCGATGGAGATCAGCCTCGAGGACGCCATCAAGCAGGGACCCGCGTCCCTGGGCGACCTGGTCGACGTCCCCCTGCCAACCGAGGATTTTGCCCGGCTGGCGGCCCAGATCAGCAAGCAGGTCGTCTTCCAGCGTCTGCGGGATGCCGAGAAAGACCAGGTGCTCAAGGACGTGCTCGAACATAAAGGGGAGATGGTGAGCGGCATCGTCGAGCGGATCGTGGAGCGGCCCGAAGGACACACGATCTACCTGGAGCTGGGCAAGGCGGAGGGTGTGCTGCCGCCGGAAGAGCAGATTCCGGGCGAGACGATCCGAACCGGCCAGCACCTCAAGGTCCTCTTGCTCGAGGAGCGCAAGAGAAGTCGCGGGGCGCAGGTGGTGGTGTCGCGGGCGCACAAGGCGTTGGTCCGCCGCCTGCTCGAGTTCGAGATCCCGGAGCTGACGTCCGGCGCCGTCGTCATCCGCGCGCTGGCGCGCGAGCCCGGCGTCCGCACCAAGGTCGCGGTCTCGGCCAACCAGGAGGGCATCGATCCGGTCGGCGCCTGCGTCGGTCCTCGGGGCGTCCGCATCCGCAGCGTCGTCGGCGAGCTGGGGTCGGAGCGGGTCGATGTCATCCCCTGGGCCGACGAACCCGCCCAGCTGGTGGCCAACGCGCTCAGCCCGGCCCAGGTGTTGAGCGTCGAGATCGACAAGGAATCGCGCACCGCCACCGCCCACGTCCCGGAGAATCAACTGTCCCTTGCGATTGGAAAGGACGGGCAGAACGCCCGCCTGGCGGCCAAGCTGACCGGGTGGAGGATCGATATCAAGCCGTCGGTCGAAGGCCCCCACCCCAACCCTCCCCCGCAAGCGGGGGAGGGAGATTCTGGGACGGTCCCGCAAGCGGAGGAGGGATCCCCGGAGGCTGGCAGCGGCGCGTCCTGAGCCGCTTCGCACCTGCGTCGGCTGCCGCCAGGTCAAGCCCAGGTCGGCCCTGCACCGGTTCGCCCTGGTCGAGGGGAGCGTCGTGGCGGATCCGCAGCGGGTCGTCGGGCGGAGCGCCTACCTCTGCCGCGAGGTGGCCTGCTGGGACCTGGCGCAGAAGCGGCGCGCGCTCGATCGCGCCCTCGGTTCGCCCGTCACGGCCCACGATTGGGAGCGGCTTCGTCAGGGAATAATGACGTGAGCCCACCGCCCGGTGGGCGGACTCAGGCTATCATTGCCTGTTGAATTGGAAAGGATAGGTCACTCATAGCTACAACAACTCGCGGCATCAAGGTTCAACAGCTTGCTCGGGATCTCGGCGTCGAGGCCCGGGATATCCTCGATTTCCTGCGTCCGACGCGTCACGCGCCACGCCATGCCATGGCGGTGCTGACGCCGGAACAGGAGGCGTCGGTGCGCACCCAGTTCGCAGCCGGCCAGGCCACCGAGGCCAAAAAGGCGGTTGCCGAGGGTAAGGTACAGCTCCCGCCAACGCTGTCGGTCAAGGAGCTGGCGGAGTACCTCGACGTCAAGACGGTCGACATCATCAAAGAGCTCATGAAGAACGGTGTGATGGCGAACATCAACCAGCAGATCGATTTCGACACCGCGGCCATCGTCGCCGACAGCTTCGGGGTCCAGGCCAGCCCCATGTCGATGGATTCGGCGATCGCCGAAGAAGTCGTCGGCGAGGGCGAGGCAACCCAGGTCAAGCTGACCACGCGTTCGGAACTCTTCAGCACGGATGGCGAAGCAGCCGAGAATCTGAAAGTCCGGCCGCCGGTCGTCACCGTCATGGGTCACGTCGACCACGGCAAGACCTCGCTGCTCGACGCCGTCCGTCAAACGAAGGTGGCGGCCGGCGAAGCGGGCGGGATCACCCAGAGCATCGGCGCTTACGTCGTCGAGGAGAAAGGGCGGCGCATCGTCTTCCTGGACACGCCGGGCCACGAGGCGTTCACCGCGATGCGCGCCCGCGGGGCGCAGGTGACGGACGTCGCCGTGCTGGTGGTCGCCGCCGACGACGGCGTCATGCCGCAGACGGTCGAGGCGATCTCGCACATCAAGGCGGCACAGGTTCCGATCGTCGTGGCAATCAACAAGATCGATAAGGAGGGGGCCAACCCCGACCGGGTCAAGCAAGCCCTCTCCGAGCAGGGCCTCGTCCCCGAGGAGTGGGGCGGGCAAACCGTCATGGTGCCCGTTTCGGCCAAACAGAAGAAGGGGATCCCCGAGCTGCTGGAGATGATCCTGCTGGTTGCCGACCTCCAGGACCTGAAGGCCAACCCGGCCAAACTGGCCGCCGGCACCGTGATCGACGCTCATCTGGAGAAAGGCCGCGGCCCGGTCGCGACCGTGCTGGTGCAGAGCGGCACGCTGCGGATCGGCGACAACCTGGTGGTCGGGCATATTTTCGGCAAGGTGCGGGCGCTGCTCGACGATCTGGGCCGGAAGATGAAGGAAGCCGGGCCGGCCACGCCTGCCGTCGTCACCGGCCTTCCCGACGTGCCCACGGCGGGCGATATTTTCCAGGTCGTTTCCAGCGAGAAGGTTGCCCGGACGATCGCGGGTCAGCGGGCCGAGCAGTACCGTGTCGCCACCCTGGCGCAGACGCGCCGCATCACCCTGGCCGACCTGTCGGCGCAGGTGGGGAAGGGGGCCGTCAAGGATCTCAACCTCGTCCTCAAAGCGGACAGCAACGGTTCGGTTGAGGCGCTCAAGGGCTCGCTGCTCAAGATCCAGGATCCGCAGGTGCAGATCAAGATCGTCTTCGAGGGTGTCGGCCCGGTGTCCGAGTCGGACATCCTGCTGGCCGCGGTCTCGAACGCGCTCGTCATCGCCTTCAACGTCAAGTCGGATGCGCTCGCCCAGAAGGCCGCCGAGCGCGAGAAGGTCGACATCCGCAGCTACGACGTCGTCTACAACGTCACCAACGATATCGAACGCGCTATCAAGGGTCTCTACGAGCCCACCTTCGTGCAGATCTGGGAGGGCCGCGCGGAGGTGCTCACACCGATCAAGATCCCCAAGCTCGGCATCATCGCCGGCTCCCGGGTGCTGGACGGCAAGATCACGAGTGGCTCGACTGCCAAGCTCTTGCGCGACAACAAGGCGATCCACGAGGGCAAGATCGAGGGCCTCAAGCGCTTCAAGGACGATGTCCACGAGGTGCTCTCCGGGCTGGAGTGCGGCATCCGGGTCGACGGCTACCAGGACTTCCAGCAGGGCGACGTCATCGAGTCCTACCAGGTCAAGCAGGCGTAACCTCAACGCGCCCGCTCAAGGTCGGCTTCCAGCTGCCCGAGGTCGAGCGCCAGATCCGGTGGCCGGAAATCGCTGCGATGGCGAGGCGGGGCGAGCAGGTGGGTTTCGACTCGGTCTGGCTTGGCGATCATCTCCTTTACCGCGACGAGGTCCATGGAGCGCGCGGACCGTGGGAGGCGTGGACGACGCTGGCAGGCATCGCGGCCGCGACCAGCCGAATCGCAATTGGGCCGCTTGTCGCCTCTACGAGCTTTCACAACCCGGCGATGCTCGCCAAGATGGCTACCACCGTGGATGAGATCAGCGGTGGACGGCTGATCCTCGGACTTGGCGCGGGATGGAACGAGACCGAATATCGGGCCTTCGGCTTTCCCTTCGATCGACGAGTGGCGCGTTTTGCTGAGGCGTTCACCATCATCCGCACACTCGTCAGGGAAGGGCAGATCGACTTCGAGGGCGAGTTCTATTCCGCCCGGGATTGCGAGCTCGTTCCGCGGCCCCGGCCGGGAGGACCGCGGTTGATGGTTGGTTCCGTGGGAGATCGGATGCTGGCGCTGACCGCTCCCCATGTCGATGCGTGGAACGCCTGGTACGGTTGGACCGGCAACCGACCCGAAGGCGTCGTCCCGCTACGCGAAAAAGTTGACGCGGCCGCAACGGCCGCTGGACGTGAGCCCAGCCAAATCGAGCGCACGGTCGCCGTGCTCGTCCGCCTGCCGGGTGCCAGCGGCGGACGCGAGTACGATGCCCCACCACTGGAGGGCACTGCGGAAGCCATCGCTGACGGCCTGCGCGGCTACGCGCGCCAGGGGATCGGTCATGTCCAACTCGTGATCGATCCCATCACGGAGGCTTCGCTCGAGGCCCTCGCCCCGGTGCTGGAGAATCTCGACGGCCGCCGCTGACCTCGATCCGAAAGCGATCGTTCGCGAGGGCTACGACCGCATCTCATCCGAATACCGGGACGACGCCGGCCACGGACCAGCGAAAGATCAACCATTGGGCCGACCGGATTACGAGTCCTGGCTCGGCGAGCTCGTGCCCCGGCTCAAGGCTGGGGACACGGTGCTGGACCTCGGCTGCGGCTGCGGCGTCCCGGCCACCGCTCTCCTCGCCAAGCACTTCGCAGTAACTGGCGTGGATCTGTCACCCGTCCAGATCGCCCGGGCGCAGCGGCTCGTATCAACGGCGCAATTTCTCTGTGCCGACTGGTTTCGCTGCCTGTTCCTTGGGCTGATAGGATTCATCGTCCGTTTGCCCGCGCTACAAGGGCAGCGCATTTGGGACGATCACTACCTTGTTCATAACAATCCATTTATTAAGAGTCCGCTCCTGATTCTGGAGTCATTTCGCCACTACTTATTCCTGGATTCCTACTCATCCCATTACCGGCCAGTGCAAAATATCTCGTATTTCCTCGACTATCTGTTTTGGAACACGAACGAGTTCGGCTTTCATCTCACCAATGTGCTCCTGCACATCAGTAGCGGCATTCTGCTCTACTTCCTTGTGCGACAACTCATTCTCTCCTTTCTTCTCCGCCGGGCACCACAAACAGTTCGGCCAATGGCGCTCGAACGGATCCGATGGATCTCTCAGCCCGCTTTCTTAATCGCTTTGCTCTGGACGGTGCATCCTGTTCATAGTGCGGCGGTTGATTACATTTCCGGCCG
>Ga0209806_1001978_pt1 | contig 13026 bp, 10 predicted proteins | sample GraSoiAngelo_152_FD_186166 | JGI IMG/M metagenome (GOLD analysis project Ga0209806, IMG submission 186166) | Grasslands soil microbial communities from the Angelo Coastal Reserve, California, USA - 14_1009_12_30cm (SPAdes) (version 2) | ecosystem: Environmental > Terrestrial > Soil > Grasslands ... | reverse complement strand
GTGCGGCGTCGAGGTGACGCGCGCGAAGGTGCGCCGCGAGCGCATGGGCCACATCCAGCTCGCGTCGCCGGTGTCGCACATCTGGTTCTTCAAGGGCACGCCGAGCCGTCTCGGCATCCTGCTCGACATGTCCCCGCGCAACCTCGAGCGGATCCTCTACTTCGCGCTTTACCTCATCACGCACATCGACGAGCACGCGCGCGAGCGCGTACTCCAGCAAATCGAGGAAGAGGCCGCTGGGAAGATCCGCCGTCTCGAGCAGACGATCTCCGACCGCACCGGTGCGGTGGAAAGCCGCGCCTCGGCGGAGATCATGCGGATCCGCACCTCCACTGAGCAGCGTGTGCGCCAGCAGGAGGAGCAGCTTGCGTCGGACTCCGACGCGCTCACCACCGCCGCGTCGAAGGTGAAGGAGCAGCTCGAGGACAACGTCGGCAAGCCGGCTTCAAAGGACATCGTCTTCAAGCAGGCGGAGCTCACCATCGCCGAGAAGGGCGACAACGTCACGAAGTCGATGCTCACGCAGCTGCAGCGCAGCCTGCAGAAGCAGCTCGACGCGATGGTGAAGACCGGCCGTAAGGAAGAGGAGCAGACGCGGGCGGATTCGGAGAAGAAGATCGCCGACATCCGCATGCGCGCCGACCAGGACCTCACCGTGGTCCGTCAGGACATCGCGCCGGACGTGCAGATCGTTCGCGACGAGGCGAAGACGAAGCGCGAAGAGGTCATGAGCATCAAGGCGCTCGAGCCCAAGACCGAGGCCGAGTACCGCGCGCTCGCGGACAAGTACCGCTTCTTCCGCGCGCAGATGGGCGCTGAGGCCGTCCTCGAGATCATGCGGCAGATCGACCTCGAGAAGCTCTCGCTCGAGCTCCAGGCGGAGATGCGTTCGACCACCGGCCAGCGCCGCAAGAAGTCCATCAAGCGGCTTCGTCTGGTGAAGGCGCTCCTCCGCTCCAAGGCGTCGCCCGAGTGGATGATCCTCACGATCCTTCCGGTCATTCCGCCCGACCTGCGCCCGATGGTGCAGCTCGACGGCGGCCGCTTCGCAACGAGCGACCTGAACGACCTCTACCGGCGCGTGATCAACCGGAACAACCGGCTCAAGCGTCTGCTCGAGCTCGGCGCCCCCGAGATCATCATCCGGAACGAGAAGCGCATGCTCCAGGAGGCGGTCGATGCCCTCATGGACAACGGCCGTCGCGGCCGCGCGATCTCGGGCACCGGCAACCACAAGCTGAAGTCGCTCTCCGACATGCTCCGCGGCAAGCAGGGCCGGTTCCGTCAGAACCTGCTCGGCAAGCGCGTGGACTACTCAGGCCGTTCGGTCATCGTCGTCGGCAACGACCTCAAGCTCAACGAGTGCGGCCTGCCGAAGAAGATGGCGCTCGAGCTCTTCAAGCCGTTCGTCATGCGGCAGCTCGTCGAGCGCGGCCTGGCTCACAACATCAAGAGCGCGAAGCGCTACGTCGAGCGCGTCTCCCCCGAGGTGTGGGACGTGCTCGAAGAGGTGATCAAGGACCATCCCGTCCTTCTGAACCGCGCGCCGACGCTCCACCGCCTGGGCATCCAGGCGTTCATGCCCAAGCTCATCGAGGGCAACGCCATCCAGATCCACCCGCTCGTATGCGAGGCGTTCGGCGCCGACTTCGACGGCGACCAGATGGCCGTCCACGTCCCGCTTTCCGCGGCGGCGCAGGCCGAGGCGAAGCACCTCATGCTCTCGACCCGCAACATCCTGAAGCCCGCCGACGGCCAGCCCGTCGTCACGCCGCGCCAGGACATGGTGCTGGGCACGTACTGGCTGACGCTCGACGCGGACAAGAAGCAGGAGCCCCGCCTCTTCGGCGATTACGCCGAGGTGCAGTCGGCCTACGACATGGGCATCGTCACCTACCACTCGCCGGTCAAGATCCCGCACAACGGCGGCGTCATCGACACCACGGTCGGCCGGGTGCTGTTCAATGCGGTGCTCCCCGAGGAGCTGCGCTTCATCAACCAGGTGCTCGACCGCGGGAAGATCCGCGAGATCGTCACCGCGCTCTTCGACCGCTTCGGCGGCGAGGTCACCGCGGAGGTCGTCGACAAGATCAAGACCATCGGCTTCGCGGCCGCGACGGTCGCTGGAGTCTCCATCTCCATCAACGACGTTGCGGTCCCGCCGGAGAAGGCCGCGATGATCGCGGCGGCCGAGAAGAAGGTCGCCGAGATCGACCGGCAGTTCCAGCGCGGCCTGATCACCGAGCAGGAGCGCTACGAGGCCACGGTGAAGATCTGGACCGACACTACCCGCGACGTCATCGAGGCCATGATGCGCACGCTCGATCGGCGTGGCTCCGTCTACATGATGGCCACGTCCGGCGCGCGTGGTAACACGCAGCAGATGGGCCAGATCGGCGGTATGCGCGGTCTCATCGCCGACCCGCAGGGCCGCATCATCGACCTGCCGATCCGTTCGAACTTCCGCGAGGGCCTCTCGGTCCTCGAGTACTTCATCTCGACGCACGGTGGACGCAAGGGTCTCGCCGACACGGCCATCCGGACCGCAGACTCGGGCTACCTCACACGGCGTCTCGTCGATGTCGCGCAGGACGTCATCGTTCGCCTGGAGGACTGCAACGACGAGGACGGCATCTTCATCAATGCCGACGAGGTCGGCGCGGTCGAGCCGTTCGCCGACCGTCTCTTCGGCCGGCTCGTGGCGCAGGACATCAGGGACCCCAAGAACAAGCTCATCGCCAAGCGAGGCGAGGCGATTGACCTCGAGCTCGCGAAGACCATCGCCGACTCCGGCGTGCGCCGCGCCCGCGTGCGGTCGCCGCTCGGATGCCACGCCAAGCACGGCATCTGCCGCGCTTGCTACGGTCGCAGCCTCGCGAGCGGCAAGCTCGTCGAGGTGGGCGAGGCGGTCGGCATCATCGCCGCGCAGTCCATCGGTGAGCCGGGCACGCAGCTCACGATGCGTACGTTCCACACCGGTGGCGTCGCCGGCAAGGACATCACCATGGGTCTGCCACGTGTCGAGGAGCTCTTCGAGGCGCGCGTGCCCAAGGGTGTCGCGGTCGTCTGCGAGATCGACGGGATCGCCGAGATCGTCCGTGACCCGGACGGCTCCCGCAAGATCGTCGTACGCAACTCGCAGGACTACACCGTGCCGATCTCCGTACCGTCGGGCTACGTGCTCGCCGTCGAGGACGGCGCGGATGTCATCGCTGGTACGCCCATCGCCAAGCCGGAGCGCCGCACGAAGGGCAAGACCGATATGCCCGCCCCGGTGTCCGGCAAGGTCAGCGTTCACGGTTCCAAGATCACGATCGCCATGAAGGAAGTCGAAGAGCGCATCTACGAGGTCGAGCACGCCGCCCGGCTCAATGTGGAGGAGGGCCAGGAGGTCGCGGCGGGCGACTTCCTCACCGACGGCTCCGCAAACCCGCAGGACATCCTTCGGATCTCAGGCCGCGAAGCGGTCCACCGCTACATGGTCAACGAGGTCCAGAAGGTCTACCGGTCCCAGGGTGTGACGATCAACGACAAGCACATCGAGATCATCGTCCGCCAGATGCTCCGCAAGGTTCGCATCGAGGAGGCCGGCGACACCGAGCTTCTCCCGATGGAACTCTTTGACCGGTTCGAGTTCGAGGACATCAACGCGCGCACCATCGCGGCGGGCGGCGAGCCCGCGACGGCGCAGACGGTCCTGCTGGGCGTCACCAAGGCGTCGCTCTCGACCTCGAGCTTCCTCGCGGCGGCGTCCTTCCAGGAGACGACGCGCGTCCTCACCGAGGCCGCGGTCATGGGCCAGAAGGACCGGCTCCTTGGCTTGAAGGAGAACGTCATCATCGGCAAGCTCATCCCGGCGGGCACGGGTCTCGCCTCACGTCGCGAGCAGCTCGACTGGATGCCCAAGGCCCGCGCTCTCGCCGGCCTGTTCGGGACGGACGAGGAAGAGACGATCCCGGTGCTTCCGCCGGAGGAGCTCTCTCTCGAGGACCTGGACGACGACGAGGACGAGGAGGGTGGCGAGGGCCTCGAGGACCTCGCCGAGCCGACGGCGGCGGATCTCACCAAGACAGAGGACTAACCACGGTCACGCGATCTTTCTGGAGGCCGCCCGAGGGGGCGGCCTCCCTCTTGTCTACCCCTGAGCCTCGACTCCCGCCTTCAGCTGTTTCAAGAGCCTCGGCCCTATCACCAGGCCAAGCATTAACGAGATTGGCATGGAGAGCAGGGCCATAACGCCAGGAGTGTCGTACGACTCCTCGAGCGTCATCCTGGTTCCGTCGCCCTCGTTCTCGAGCAGGTAGCTACCCTCCTTCGCCTTCACGGGACCGCTGTACGAGACATACGTCCAGGACATCCGCGTGGGCGGTTCGCAGCGGGTGACCTCAGTCAAATAGTCGCCGCTCGAGTTTGTGCCGCGGAACTTTGCGCCCTGGTGCGTTGGTTTTGGGTCAAGGCGCGTCACTTGTTTGATGAACGGCCGTCGCCAGATCGGATCGTTGCTCTCGTTGTCGAGATAGGACCACACCTGTTGGATCGGGCGGCCGATTACCACGCTCTTCCGCACGCGGATGCCCACTCCGCACCTCCCCCACTTAGTGGCCGGAGCGCGCGAGAGTGTAGTGATACCTCCTGAGGAGACTCGGCGGCCGGTCTCTAGGCTGCCGACCTGGCATGGTCCCGCGATGGGGAGCCGCCCGCAGGGAGCCCGGGATTTGCGGAGGCGGTTGACCGTGCGGCACCAAGCCCGATAAACTCTTTATTCGGCCTGTCTTTCGAGACGGTGACCGCCCTTCGGGGCGGTCATTTCGCGCATCGGCCCTGTCGCGATCTTGTGACTGCGGCCGCGCTGCGCCCGGGGACCTAGCCCATGCCGGGCGGGCTCTCCGGTCGGGGAGAGAACCAAGGCAACACGCCAAGTACTCGTCTGCGCATTACGTGCGCGCGCGAGTCACTAATAAAGGAGAGAACGTGCCCACGATCTCGCAGTTGGTACGCAAGGGACGCAAGCCGCAGGGCAAGAAAGTCGACACACCGGCGCTCCGGACGACCTGGAACTCAAAAAAGGGTCGCCTCGTGGAGCTGCGCCGCGGCGCGCCCCAGAAGCGTGGCGTCTGCACGATCGTCCGCACGATGACCCCGAAAAAGCCGAACTCCGCGCTTCGGAAGATCGCGCGTGTCCGCCTGACCAACCACATGGAAGTCACGGCCTACATCCCGGGCATCGGCCACAACCTCCAGGAGCACTCCGTCGTGCTCGTCCGTGGCGGCCGGGTGCCGGACCTACCCTCCGTGAAGTACCACATCATTCGCGGCACGCTCGACACCGCGGGCGTCAAGGATCGGAAGCAGGGTCGCAGCCTCTACGGCGCGAAGAACCCGAATCCCAAGAAGAAGGCCGGTTAGTCCATGCCCCGTAGAGCACGACCGACTGACCGCAAGCGCCTGCCCGATCGCAAGTACGGGAACCCGACGCTGCAGCAGTTCAACAACAACGTGATGCGCAACGGCAAGCGCGCGACGGCCGAGGGCATCGTCTACAACGCGCTAACCCTCGCTGAGACCTCGACGCGCAAGCCGGGCATCGACGTCTTCGAGACGGCGATGCGCAACGCCATGCCTTTGATCGAGGTCAAGCCCCGGCGGGTCGGCGGCGCGACCTACCAGGTGCCGGTGGAGATCCGCGCCGATCGCCGCACCTCGCTCGCGATGCGGTGGATCATCCAGGCCGCGCGCAAGCGTCCCGGCAAGTCGATGGCCGAGCGGCTCGCGGGCGAGCTCATGGACGCGATGAACAACACCGGCGGCGCGGTCCGCCGCAAGGAAGAGACCCACAAGATGGCCGAGGCCAACAAGGCCTTCAGTCATTACAAGTGGTAGCGATGATCGAAGCGAAGCCCGTCAAGGGTCAGGCCCCCAGGCGCGAATATCCGCTGGAGCGATACCGGAACATCGGGATCATCGCGCACATCGACGCGGGCAAGACCACCGTGACCGAGCGGATCCTCTTCTTCACCAAGAAGATCTACAAGATCGGCGAGGTCCACGACGGGGCCGCGACGATGGACTGGATGCCGCAGGAGCAGGAGCGAGGCATCACGATCACGGCCGCCGCGACCACGTGCTTCTGGAACGACCACCGCATCAACATCATCGACACTCCGGGCCACGTCGACTTCACGGTCGAGGTGGAGCGCTCGCTCCGCGTGCTCGACGGCGCGGTCGTCGTGTTCGACGGCGTCGCCGGCGTGGAGCCGCAGTCGGAGACGGTGTGGCGCCAGGCCGACAAGTACGGCGTGCCGCGCATCTGCTTCATCAACAAGCAGGACCGCATGGGCGCCGACTTCCAGCGCTCTGTCGACATGATCGTCGACCGGCTCGGCGCGAACCCAGTCGTCATCCAGCTCCCGATCGGGAGCGAGGACAAGTTCAAGGGCGTCATCGACCTCGTCGAGATGAAGGCGCTCTACTGGGAGGGCGACGAGGCCGTGACCCCCGAGGTCCGCGAGATTCCTGCCGACATGAAGGAAGCCGCCGAGAAGGCGCGCGAGGCGATGGTCGAGAAGGTCGTCGAGACCGACGACGCGCTCCTCCACCGCTATCTCGAGGAGCACCACATCACGCCGGACGAGCTTCGGCGGGCTTTGCGCGCCGCGACGATCGCGACGAAGGTCGTCCCGGTCCTCACCGGCGCCGCCCTTCGCAACAAAGGCATCCAGCCGCTCCTCGACGCGGTCGTCCAGTACCTGCCATCGCCGCTCGACGTGCCGCCGGTCACGGGCACCGACCCGCGCACGGGCGAAGAGCTCGTGCGGCGACCGACCGACGACGATCCGTTCAGCGCGCTCGCCTTCAAGATCGCGAGCGACCCCTTCGTCGGCAAGCTCGCGTTCTTCCGGGTCTACTCGGGCGTGCTCCGCTCGGGCGACACGGTCATGAACGCCACCAAGGACCGCAAGGAGCGCATCTCGCGCATCCTCCTCATGCACGCCAATCACCGCGAAGAAGTGGAAGAGGTCGCTGCCGGCGACATCGCCGCCGCGGTCGGTCTGAAGCAGACCTTCACCGGCGACACGCTGAGCGATCCGGAGAAGCCCGTGGTCCTCGAATCGATCAAGTTCCCCGAGCCCGTCGTTCAGATCGCGGTCGAGCCGAAGACGAAGGCCGACGAGGAGAAGATGTCGCTGGCCCTCGCGCGCCTCGCCGAGGAGGATCCGACGTTCCGCGTGCACACCGACCCCGAGTCGGGCCAGACGCTCATCTCAGGCATGGGCGAGCTGCACCTCGAGGTCATCGTCGATCGCATGCTCCGCGAGTTCCGGGTCGCCGCGAACGTTGGCCGCCCGCAGGTCGCGTACCGCGAGGCCCTCACCAAGCCCGCGCAGGGCGAGGGCCGCTACGTCCGCCAGTCCGGCGGCAAGGGCCAGTACGGCCACGTCATCGTCGACTTCGAGCCGCTCGAGCGCGGCACCGGGTTCGAGTACGAGTGGGGGATCCGCGGGGACCGGCTGTCAAAGGACTGGCAGAAGGCCGTCCAGCAGGGCATCAAAGAGGCTATGGAGAACGGCGTCATCGCGGGGTACCCGATGGTCGACCTGCGTGCCACCGTCGTCGACGGGTCGCAGCACGAGGTCGACTCCAACGAGATGGCCTTCAAGATCGCGGGCTCGATGGCCCTCAAGGCCGCCGTGCCGAAGGCCGGTCCGGTGATCGTCGAACCGATCATGAAAGTCGAGGTCATCGTCCCGGAGGAGTTCATGGGTGAGGTCATCGGCGACCTCAACAGCCGTCGGGGTCACGTCCACGCGACCGAAGACCGGGCGAACGCCCGCGTCATCAACGCGTTCGTGCCGCTGGCCTCGATGTTCGGCTACGTCACCGACCTGCGGTCGAAGACGCAGGGCCGCGGTTCGTACTCGATGGAATTTGATCACTACGAGGTCCTGCCGCAAAACCTTGCGGATCAGGTCATCAACAAGAAGTAAGGACAAAGGGGAGGGTCACATGGCAAAGAAGAAGTTCGAGCGCACCAAGCCGCACGTGAACGTGGGGACGATCGGTCATATCGACCACGGCAAGACCACGCTTACCGCGGCGATCACCAAGACCCTCTCGCTCAAGGGCGGCGCGGAGTTCCGCGCCTTCGACACGATCGACAACGCACCCGAGGAGCGCGAGCGCGGTATCACGATCTCGATCGCGCATGTCGAGTACGAGACCGACAAGCGCCACTACGCGCACGTCGACTGCCCCGGCCACGCCGACTACATCAAGAACATGATCACCGGCGCCGCGCAGATGGACGGCGCGATCCTTGTTGTCTCGGCGGCCGATGGCCCCATGCCCCAGACAAGGGAGCACATCCTGCTCGCCCGCCAGGTGGAAGTGCCGCAAATCGTCGTCTTCCTCAACAAGGTCGACATGGTCGACGACGAGGAGCTCCTCGAGCTCGTCGAGCTGGAAGTCCGCGAGCTGCTGTCCAAGTACGGCTACAAGGGCGAGGAGGTCCCGATCATCCGCGGCTCCGCTCTCAAGGCACTCGAGAGCAATTCCAAGGACGTCAACGCGCCGGAATTCAAGTCGATCCTCGACCTCATGAACGCCGTCGACACGTACATCCCAACCCCCGTCCGGGCCAAGGACAAGCCGTTCCTCATGCCGATCGAGGACGTCTTCGGCATCAAGGGCCGCGGCACCGTCGCGACCGGCCGCGTCGAGCGCGGAATCGTGAAGGTCGGCGAGGAGATCGAGATCGTCGGGATCCGTGACGCTAAGAAGTCGGTCGTTACGGGCGTGGAGATGTTCCGCAAGCTCCTGGACCAGGGCGAGGCCGGCGACAACATCGGCTTGCTCCTGCGAGGCCTCGAGCGCGACGACATCGAGCGCGGCCAGGTCATCGCGAAGCCCGGCAGCGTGAAGCCGCACACCACGTTCAACGCCGAGGTGTACGTCCTCTCAAAGGAAGAGGGCGGCCGGCACACGCCGTTCTTCTCCGGGTACCGCCCGCAGTTCTATCTGCGGACGACCGACGTGACCGGCGAGGCCAAGCTCGCGCAGGGCACGGAGATGATCATGCCGGGCGACAACTCGACGCTCGAGGTCACCCTGATCACACCGATCGCGCTCGAGGAAGGCCTTCGCTTCGCGATCCGCGAAGGCGGACACACCGTCGGCGCGGGCGTGGTTACGAAGGTGATCGCCTAATGGCCAAGCAGCGCATCCGGATCCGCCTCAAGGCGTACGACCACAAGCTCATCGACCAATCCGCTGCGCAGATCGTCGAGACCGCGCAGCGGACGGGCTCGACGGTCACCGGTCCGGTTCCGCTGCCGACACGCATCGAGAAGTTCACGGTCATCCGGAGTCCATTCATCTACAAGGACTCGCGCGAGCAGTTCGAGATCCGTACGCACAAGCGGCTCATCGACATCAACGATCCATCGCAAAAGACGGTCGACGCTCTCATGAAGCTGAACCTTCCGGCGGGCGTCGATATCGAGATCAAGCTCTAAGAAGGCCCAAAAAGATGAGCGACGAAACGAAAGTGGAAGAGAAGGACGAGCAGGCCGAGTCGAACGCTGCGCCGGCCCTGAAGAAGCCGGTGCTCCTCGGTCGCAAGCTGGGCATGCTTCAGCACTTCAAGGAAGACGGCTCGGTGGTCGCGGCGACGATCATCGTCGCCGAGGCGAACGTGGTGACGCAGGTCCGCACCAAGGAGCGGGACGGCTACAGCGCCATCCAGCTCGGCTTCGGGCGCGCAAAGAAGCCCGACCGCATGACGAAGGCGGAGCTCGGTCACCTCAAAGATCTGCCCCCGATGCGCGTGCTCCGCGAGGTCCGGCTCGACGACATCGACGGCTTCGCGACGGGGCAGGAGATCGGCGTGGACCGCTTCACGCCGGGTGACAAGGTGCACGTGAGCGGCGTCTCCAAGGGCAAAGGCTTCCAGGGCCCCGTCCATCTGCATCACTTCACCCGAGGACCGAAGTCGCACGGCTCCGACCACCTGCGCCGTCAGGGCTCGGTGGGCTCGGGCACGACACCCGGTCGCGTCCTCAAGGGGCTCCGCATGGCGGCCCACCAGGGCGCGGACAAGGTCACCGTTCGGAATCTCGAGATCCTGCGCTCCGATCCGGCGCGCGCGCTCCTCGTCATCGCCGGCGCGGTACCCGGTGGGAAGAACGGGATCGTCATGGTGAGAAAGGCCTGATGGCAGACAAAGAAAAGGACCGGAAGAAAGCCACGCCGGTGGCAAAGAAAGCAGCCCCGGCGAAGGCCGTGTCAACAGCGAAGGCCGCGCCGACGAAGGCGGCGCCCCCGAAGGCGGCTGCAAAACCGGCTGTCCGGCCCGCCGCGGCGAAGGCCAAAGCGCCCGCGAAGCGCGCCGTCGCCCGGCCGGTCACGCGCGTCGTCCGCCCCGAGCCGCAGCGCGAAGAGCGCCGCGAACGTGAGGAGGAACGGCCTGAGGCCCCGCGTCCCCGACGCGAAGCGCGTCCGCTCCCGACGGCACCTGCCGGCCACGCGCCGGTGATCAAGGCCGACGGCAGCTCCGACGGTTCGGTCGAGCTCCCCGCGGCCATCGTCTCACCGACGAAGCGGCGCGGCGTGCTGTTCCAGGCGCTCCTCGCGTCGCTCGCGAACGCGCGGCAGGGCACGAGCGCGACGAAGAATCGTTCGCGCGTGGCCGGCGGCGGCGCGAAGCCGTGGCGTCAGAAGGGCACCGGTCGCGCACGTCAGGGCTCGACGCGGTCGCCCCAGTGGCGGCACGGCGGAGTGGTGTTCGGTCCGAACGGCCGTCGCTACAAGCAGCGGATGCCGGCGAAGATGCGTCACGCAGCGTTTGCGCAGGCCCTCGCCGCACACGCCGCGAGCGGGCACATGCTCGTCGTCGACGAGCTGCGGTTCGACGGCGAGCAGCTCCGCGCCCGCGAAGTCGTCGACTGGCTCGCGCGCGTGGGCGATACCGGCCGAGCCGTGCTCGTGACGGCGGAGACTGACGAGCGCGTCGGACGCGCCACGGCGAACCTCAAGGAATTCGATCTCCGCACCCCGGGAACGCTGCGCCTCGCGGACGTCCTGCGCGCGGAGACGGTCCTCGTCCTTCGGCCCGCGCTCGATGCGCTGGCCGCGCGCGCGACCGTCGGGACCGCGGAATGAGCTTCAAAGGCAACACGATCCTCATCCGTCCAGTCATCACCGAGCGCTCGATGAGCCAGACGAACGCCCGGCGGTACACGTTCGCGGTCGCGAAGAGCGCGACCAAGCGTGACATCGCCGACGCCGTCTCGGATTCGTTCAAGGTCGACGTCGTCGCCGTGAACGTCATTCACGTGCCTGGCAAGACGCGGCGGCTCGGGCGGCGCATCGGCCATCGTCCCGATTGGAAGAAGGCCGTCGTCACGATCGGCGAGGGCCAGCGTATCGAGAAGTACTTCGTGGAGGGCGTGTAAGAAGTGCCGCTGAAGCAATACAAGGCGACATCGCCGGTGCGTCGCTTCCGCCAATCGGCCTCGTTCGAAGAGCTGACCAAAGGCAAGAAGCCGGAGCGCAGCCTCACTGAGCGCAAGCTGCGCCATGCCGGCCGCAACGCGCAGGGCCGCGTCACGACACGCCATCGTGGCGGCGGCGAGAAGCGGAACTACCGCATCGTCGACTTCAAGCGCGACAAGGACGGGATCCCCGCGAAGGTGACGGCGATCGAGTACGACCCGAACCGCTCGGCCCGCCTCGCGCTCATCGTGTACCGCGACGGCGAGAAGCGCTACATCATCGCGCCGAACGACCTGCGGGTCGGCGACCCGGTCATCTCCGGACCGGACGCCGAGGCGCGCGTCGGCAACTGCCTGCCGCTCGAGCACATCCCCACCGGCACGCAAATCCACGGCATTGAGCTCCAGCCCGGTCGCGGTGCGCAGCTCGTGCGCGCCGCCGGCGGCGCAGCGCAGCTCGTCGCGAAGGAAGGCGAATACGCGCAGATTCGTCTGCCTTCCGGCGGCATCCGCGTCGTCCACGTCCGCTGCCGCGCGACGATCGGGCAGATCGGCAACGTCGAGCACGAGAACCAGAAGGTCGGCGGCGCCGGGCACAAACGCCACATGGGCTGGCGCCCAGCCGTTCGCGGCGTGGTGATGTCACCGCGCGACCACCCTCACGGAGGCGGCGAGGCGAAGTCGCCCGTCGGTGGTCAGGCGCAGACGCCGTGGGGCAAGCCGGCGATGGGCCTTAAGACACGCAACAACCCGCGCACCGATCGGTTCGTGACCGAGCGGCCGCCGAAGAGGAAGTCCAAGTAATGAAACGAGCGAGGAGCGGCTTTGCCGCGACGAAGCGAGTCACTCCGCCTGGGGCGTGTCTCCCGGCGCAGCCGGAGATTGAGCAATGAGCCGATCAGTAAAGAAGGGCCCCTTCGTCGAGAAGTCCCTCAAAGAAAAGATCGACATGCTGAACTCGCGAAACGAGAAGAAGGTCGTGAAGACCTGGTCGCGCCCGTCGATGATCCTGCCGATCATGGTCGGCCACACCATCGCGGTCCACGACGGCCGCCGTCACGTGCCGGTCTTCATCACCGAGAACATGGTTGGGCACCGGCTCGGCGAGTTCGCGGCCACGAGGAGCTTCCGCGGGCACGGGCGCGCGATCGCGGCGGCCGAGGCGGCGAGCGCGATTGTTGCGCCTGGGGCCACGCCGGCGGCGGGTGCCGGCACGCCCGAGCGCGCCACCAATGTGAGGGCAGGTGCCTAGCGTGGAAGTGAAGGCGTCCGCCCGTTTTCTCCGGCTCTCCCCGAGGAAGGCTCGTCTCGTGACTGATCTCATCAAGGGGAAGAGTGCCGAGGAGGCCATCTCGATCCTTGAGAACCTCCCGAAGTCGACGTCGCTGCCGCTCGGCCGCGTCGTGCGCTCGGCCATCGCCAACGCCGAGAACAACTTCAACCTGACGCTCGAGAACCTGTACGTGAAGCGCGCCATCGCGAACGAGGGCCCGCGCATGAAGCGCGTGTGGTACCGCGGTCGCGGTCGTCGCGATCT
>Ga0209806_1001972_pt1 | contig 13047 bp, 7 predicted proteins | sample GraSoiAngelo_152_FD_186166 | JGI IMG/M metagenome (GOLD analysis project Ga0209806, IMG submission 186166) | Grasslands soil microbial communities from the Angelo Coastal Reserve, California, USA - 14_1009_12_30cm (SPAdes) (version 2) | ecosystem: Environmental > Terrestrial > Soil > Grasslands ... | reverse complement strand
ATTCTCGTCGAGCCATATCTCGCGGGTACCTCGTCATCAGAGGTGGACACGGCCCTCATCGACACTCCGCACCGCCTCCTCGCGCTCGGTGTTCCCAACACCGAGTTCCGCCATTACGGGAAGTGGCACGAGCACAACGCCGCGCACGGGCTGGACCCGGCAGGGATCCGCGCGCGCGTCCTCTCGTTCCTGGGCACATGAAGGTCGGCCTTCAGCTCGTCTCGTTCACGTGGCCCGGTGGCGTGCCGGAGATCGCGCGCCGGCTCGAGGAGATCGCGGGCACCGCCGAAGAGGCGGGGTTCCACTCGCTCTGGGTCATGGATCACTACTTCCAGATCCCGCCGTGGGGCAAACCCGAAGACCATCCAATGCTCGAGGCGTATTCCACACTCGGCTATCTCGCCGGGGCGACGGAGCGGATCCGCCTCGGCGTGCTCGTCTCCGGCGTGATCTACCGGCCGCCCGCCGTGCTGATCAAGGCCGCGACCACCGTCGACGTGCTCGCGGGCGGGCGCACCTATTTCGGTGTCGGTGCGGCCTGGTTCAAAGGCGAGGCCGACGCGCTCGGCATCGCGTTCCCGGATCTCCGCGAGCGCTACGCGCTCCTCGAGGACACGCTGCGGCTCGCGCGGCAGACCTGGTCCGGCGACACGGCGCCGTTTCAGGGAAAGCGCGTGCATGCCTCGTACCCACTCAGCAACCCGCGGCCGCTCTCATCGCCGCGGCCGAAAATACTTGTCGGCGGGGATGGGCCGAAACGCACCCTGCCACTCGTCGCCAGGTACGCCGACGCCTGGAACGTGATCACGAGCCCTTCGCGGATCGACACGCACCGTGACCGACTCCGCGCAGAGTGCGAGCGGATCGGGCGATCGTTCGAGGAGATCGAGGTCACCGCGCTCGATCCCGAGGACCTTCGGAGCGAGGAGATCGCCGGTTACCGCTGGACACCGCGCTGGGAGACGGACCGTCTGAGTACCTGGCGCGACTGCGGCGTCGACCACGTGATCGTGAATATCGACGCCAGCCCCGCCAACCTCCGGCGCTTCGGCCAGGAGGTCATCGCGGCCGTCGCCTGAGCTGAGGCACCATGCGCGCATGGGCGTCGACGTCATCGTCGCGGGGCTGGGGGCCCACGGGAGCTCGGCCGCATACCGGCTCGCGGCGCGCGGCGCGTCGGTCCTTGGGTTCGATCGCTTCGCTCGCGGGCACACGCTCGGCTCATCCGGCGGCCTCTCGCGGATCATCCGCCTCTCCTATTACGAGCATCCGGACTACGTACCCCTTCTCCGTCGCGCGTGGACGCTCTGGCGCGATCTCGAGCGCGAGAGCGGCGACAAGCTCCTCACCGAGACCGGTGGCCTCTATGCGGGCGAACCGGAGGGGGAGCTCGTGGCCGGCGCGCTCGAGAGCGCGCGCACGCATCGGCTCGAGCATGAGGTGCTCGACGTGGCCGCTCTACGTGAGCGTTACCCGCTCTTCGAGTGGCCGGATGGCTGGCAGGGCGTGTTCGAGCCGCAGGCCGGATGGCTCGCGCCGGAGCGCTCGATCGAGACGCACCTCCGCCTCGCCGAGCAGAACGGCGCGACGCTGCGCTTCGAGCAACCGATCGCAGGCTGGACGTCCACGCGTGAGGGGGTGCGTGTCACCACCGCGACCGGGGCATTCGAAGCCAAGCAGCTCGTCATCGCCGCGGGCGCGTGGGAGTCGCAGCTGGCACCATCGCTCGCGCCGGAGCTCTCCGTCGAGCGCAACGTGCTCCTCTGGTTCGAGCCGACCGCCCAGCGCGAGGCGTTCGCACGGCTGCCGATCTACATCGTCGACGACATCGACCGTATCTTCTACGGCTTCCCGTACATCGACGGGCAGGGTGTGAAGGTCGCGGGTCTGCACTTCGGCGACAAGGCGGACCCCGACACCATCGATCGCACCGTCTCCGCAGGCGACGAGGAGCGGGTGCGCAGGTGGCTGCGACGGCGCATGCCACTCGCGAACGGCGAGCGACGCGACGCGAGGGTCTGCATGTATACGAATACGCCGGACGCGCACTTCATCATCGACCGCTTGGCGGCGGATCCGAACGTTCTCGTCGCATCGGCATGCTCGGGACACGGCTTCAAGTTCTCGAGCGTCATCGGCGAGATCCTCGCGGACCTGGTCATCGATGGCGAAACCCGCCACCCGATCAGCTTTCTAGCGGCAGACCGCCTCGTCCGCGGGTAACGGTCCGCATGTCAAGCACGAGCGTCGCGAGACCGATCAGCGTTACCGCGGGAGCGATGACGGCGATGGCATGCGTGCCGACGGGCGCGCACGTGTACAGCTGGGTGAGCGGCGCGTGCGGCTGCGGACACTCGTCGCGGTCCAACGACCCAATCGCGTAGAGAGAGAACGGCACTGCAGCGACGAGCAACGCGGGCCAGATACCGGTGAGCGTTCGCTCCGATTTCCAGAGCGCGAGCGCCGCTGCGCCAGATGCGGCCAATCCAGCCAGCACGATGGCGTTCGGAGCCGTGATTCCAGCCGTCGTGAACATCCCAGTCGCGCCGTAGGCCGCGATCGCACCGCCCACCGCCACAAGCGCGCGGAGCAGCAGCGCATATCCGAGTCTGGCGAAGCTCGTTGGGCCCACTCGTTTCGAGTATTGCGCCGAGGATTCAGATTGCTTGAGGGTTGGTCGTTGCCCGCCCTTTACAAAGCAGCCCAGACGAACTCCTAGCTACCACGTAGTACTTCCAACCGCGCAATCTGACGACGGGTTACCACCCGTCATCCATGCTTCTCGCCAATGCGCGGTTCAGCACGTGTTCTGGTGATCGTCGTCGGCTTCGTGTCGCTGTCGTTGACGGCCTACGCGCGTTTCGCGCCGCTGGACGCGCCAGAGTCGCGCGGCGCGGTCCCGGGGACGGTCGTCCTCGACGTGCACGGGAACGTGCTCGAGCGGGACGCCAGCGCCGGCCTCCGGATCCCGACGACCATCGATCGCGTCGCCCCGCGCATGCTGCAGGCGACGATCTCGGCCGAGGATCGCCGCTTCCTGCAACACGTCGGCGTCGATCCGATCGCCGTCGCCCGCGCTCTGGCGAACTCGTCAGCCCCGTCCGGCGCTTCGACCATCACACAGCAGCTCGCGCGGCGGCTGTACCTAACGGACGACGCGTCGCCGCTCGCCCTGCGAAAGGCGCACGAGGCGCTCATCGCGCTGCAGCTCGAGGCCAATCGCTCGAAGGCCGAGATCCTCCAGCTCTACCTGAACGACGTCTATTACGGCCGCGGCGCGTACGGGGTCGAGGCCGCGGCGCGCGTCTATTTCGGGATCGGCGCCGCGAACCTCGATCTCGCGCACGCCGCCTACCTCGCCGGCCTTCCGCAGCGTCCATCCGAGTACGACTCCGTGATCGATGCTGCCGCACACGCGCGCCAGAGCTACGTGCTCGCGCGCATGGTCGAAGACGGGTGGATCACGAAGGTCCAGGCCGACGCTGCCGCGGCCGAGCGCGTCGACATCCTCCCGGACTCGCTCCCCCCGATCGCGCACCAATTCGTGGCGTTCGCGCGCGCCGAGCTCGCCCGACTGCGGCCGGACCTCGCCGGCCGCAACGGACTGGTCATCGAGACGACGCTCGACGCGGGTCTGCAGTCGGAGGCGGAGCGCCTGGTGGGACTCAGACTCGAGCCGCTACGCGATCGGAACGCGACCGACGCGGCGCTCGTCGCGATCGAGCCGCGCACCGGTCGCATCCTCGCGTGGGTCGGGAGCGCGACCGATGGGGATCCGACCCACGGCGGCGAGATCGATATGGTCCGAACGCCGCGCCAGCCCGGTTCCGCGCTCAAGCCACTCCTCTACGCGGCGGCGTTCGAACACGGTTACACCGCGGCGACCCCGCTCCTCGACGTTCCGTCCACGTTCGCGACCGATGAGGGGCCCTATACACCGGCGAACTTCGATCGTTCCTTCCACGGCGTCGTCCCGCTCCGGGTCGCGCTCGCCTCGTCGCTCAACGTGCCGGCCGTGCGCACGCTCGACGCGATCGGTCTCGACGCGATGCTCGAGATCAGCCACCGCTTCGGGCTCACGACGCTGAACAGCGTCGAGAGCTATGGCCTTGCGCTCACCCTCGGGAGCGGCGAGGTGCGTCTCATGGACCTGACGAACGCGTTCGCCGCGTTCGGCGCTGGCGGCATGCTCGCCGAGCCGTTCGCGATCGCGCGGGTGCGCGACACGTCGGGGCGCATCCTCTTCGACCGCGCGCCGGCTGCTCCGCGGCGCGTTCTCAGCGCGGAACACGCGTACCTGGTGACGGACATCCTGAGCGATCCGGACGCGCGCATTCCTGGATTCGGCGGCGTGACGCCGTTCGAGGTCCCGTTCCCCGCCGCCGTGAAGACGGGCACGAGCACGGGCTTCCGCGACACGTGGACGATCGGCTTCACGCCGAACATCGCGATCGGCGTGTGGGTCGGCAACGCTAACGGCGCGCCGATGCTCGGCCTTGCCGGCGTCGAGGGCGCGGGGCCAATCTGGCGCGACGCGATGATGGCCGCATCGCTCTCGCGTCCGATGGATCCGTTCGTCCGACCCGCCGGCATCGTCGACGCCACCATCTGCGCTCCGACCGGTCTTCTACCGGGACCGGACTGCGCGTCACCGACGCGGGAGATCTTCGCGGCGGGCACCGCGCCGACCGAAAGCGAGCGCTACTACGTCAGAGATGTCGACGGGCGCATCGCGATCGACCCGCCCATCGAGGCGCGCGACTGGGCACGCGCGGCGGGACTCACCCTGCGGTCCGACGGCGCGAGCGCGGCGCGCGATGCGCTCCGCATCGTCGCGCCGGTCGCCGGAACAAAGATTTACTTTGCGCCCGAGCTCTCGTCGCACCTGGTCGTGCTACGCGCCGTGGCGGCGCGCGGCATCGAGCGCGTTACGTTCGCCGTCGACGGTCTCGTCATCGGCGACGCGCCCGGCTCCGATCCCTGGTTGGAATGGCCGCTCGAGCTCGGCACGCACACGCTCCGAGCGAGCGCGCATCTGGCGGACGGCTCACTCGCGACGGTCACATCGGCATTCGAGGTGAAAAGATGAACGCTGCGACGCTGCTGATCTGGCTTCGGACCTTCCGGCCCGCGATCGCCACGGTGCTGATCCTTGGATTGGTCGCGGGGCTCGTCCAAACCGTCGGCCAGGCGCCGAGCGCTTCGGTCGCGGAGCCGCCTGCGTTCGCGATCCTTCCCCAGGGCAACGACGTCGCGCGCCTCGGGCCTGTCACCGTCACCTTCGCGAAGACGCCGGAGGAGCGCGCGCCCGACCAGCTCTTCCAGGTGTTCCCGGAGACAAAGGGCACCTACGCATGGTTGGGCGTGCGCACCGCGCTCTTCCAGCCCGACTTCCCCGGCTTTGTGCGCGGATCGACGTACACCGTGAACGTGCCGGCGCGCCCCGACGCGGGCCTGCCGAGCGCGATCACCAAGAAGTTCACGGTCACCGGCCAGCTCACGATCCAGCAGGTGATCCCCGGTGATGGCGACACCGAGGTGCCGCTCGCAGCGCAGCTCTTCGTCCAGTTCAGCCGCTCCGTCGCGCCGCTCACCACGCTCTCCGCGCAGCGCGCCGACCCCGTCGTGACCTTCGAGCCCGCGCTCCACGGCACCGGGGAGTGGCTCAACACCTCGATCTACCGCTTCCTTCCGTCGGACCTCGCGCCTGCGACGACCTACCACCTGAAAGTGGCGAAGGGCCTGACTTCAGCCGCCGATGGCGTGCTCCAGCAGGACTGGAGCTCGACCTTCACGACGATCATGCCCGGCGTCGACTCGATCCAGCCCGACGCGAACTGGATCTACTGCGGCCCGTGGCAGCAGGTCGACGTCACGTTCAACCAGCCGATGGACCCGGCGGCGCAAGCAGGGTTCAGCATCCAGAACGCCGCCAACGGCGCGGTCCCGCCCGGCACCCTCAAGTGGAACGACTCCCGCACGGTCCTTTCGTGGAATCCGAGCGAGCGGCTCGGCGTGCAGACGCGCTACACGGTCGCCATGGACAAGGGTCTGAAGGGTGCCCACGGCGGCGTGAGCGCGAATCCGCGCACATCGACGTTCACCACCATCGGGAAGCCGTCGGTCGCGAACACGTCGCCCGTCGACGGCGACAAGAACGCGCCGCGCTACGGCGTGCGGATCAACTTCGCGACGCCGATGGACCCGACCACTCTCGAGGACAAGGTGAGCGTCTCCGGATTCAGCGCCGCGGACCTCGAGGGCAACGTGTACCCCGGTGAGCAGGGCATCACCATCAGCGTCGGACTCAAGTCGTCGACGGAGTACACCGTGACGCTCCGTCCTGGCGCGACCGACCGCTACGGCCAAGCGATGGGCGGATACCAGTTCACGTTCACGACCGGCGCGCCAACGCCCTCGGTCTCGCTCGCGCTACCCGGATACAGCGCGGCCGCCGTGTACTCGTCGACAGCCGAACCGATCCTCTATTTCCAGACGACGAACATGCCCGCGGTCGAGTTCACGCTCTGGCCACTGACTGCCGACGAGGGGCGGCGCGTGATGCACGACCCCGGCGCGATTCAGCAGTTCAAGCCGTCGTTGCCCGCGCTCCGGACCTGGACCGAAACGGTCCGCGGCGGCAAGGACGAGGTCATCCTTGGGTCGACCTCGCTCTCGGGCATCGCGAAGCGCCCGCTGGCAAAGGGGTACTACTACCTCGGCACGACCGGAGGGTACGGGTCGTACTTCGCCTTCGCGGTCGTCGACACGGTCCTCGTGACGAAGATTTCGAATGACGAGCTCCTCGCGTGGGCGCTCGACCACGACACCGGCGCGCCACTCCAGGGCGTCAATGTTCGCGGCAGCGGCCCGGGCCTCGAACCCACCGAGCTGCGCACGGACGCGAACGGCCTCGCCTCCTTCAAGGTCCCGCTGCCACTCGTCGGCCAGTACACCGACCGCTCGTACGTCCTGTGGATCGACGCCGGGGGCCGGAACGCGGTGACGAGCACGCGCTGGCCGAGCATGAACGCGTACCAGTTCGCGATCCCGGGCGACTACTACTCGCGCGAGTGGGTCGGTCACCTCTACACGGATCGCCCGATCTACCGACCCGGCGAAACCGTCGAGTGGAAAGGCGTCGTCCGCGCCGACGACGACGCCTCGTACAGCCTCCCGCCCGCGGACGCGAGCTTCACGATCACGATCACCAACGCGCGCGGGCAGCAGGTGCGCCAGGACACCGCGCACCCGAACGAGTTCGGTTCGTTCGCGGGGAGCTTCGCGCTTCCGAGCGATGCACCGACCGGCAACTACACGGTGAGCATCCTGTACACGCGCGGCCAGCAGTGGGCCGTCACCGGGAACAGCTTCCTCGTGGCGGAATTCCGCAAACCCGAGTTCCAGGTCAGCGTCGCGGCGGCGAAGGCCTCGTACGTCGATGGCGACACGATCGACGCGAAGGCGACGGCGAGCTTCTTCTTCGGCGGCGGCGTCGGCGGCGCTGGCCTCGAGTGGTCGGTGCTCGCGGATCCGTACATCCTGCGGGTTCCGGGGTATGAGTACTACTCATTCAACGATTTCGACTACGCCAAGCCGTTCGTCTCCCGCGATGCGCTCCGCGCGAAGGGCACAGCGAAGACCGATCAGAGCGGCGTCGCGGCCTTCGGCATCCCCGCGGCGCTCGCGACGTCCGAAGGCGCGCAGCAGTTCACGCTCTCGGCAACGGTGCAAGACCAGAACGGCCAGGCCGTTGCGGGCAGCACCGCGGTCACGGTGCATCCGGCCGCGCTCTACGCGGGCATCCACCCGGCGCAATACGTCGCGAACGAAGGCGCGAACGCACGCATCGACCTTGTCACCGTCGACACCGACGGGAAGTTGCTCCCCGATCGCGCGGTCACCGTCCGCGTGTTCGACCGTCAGTGGATCACGACAAAGGAGCTGCTCCCGGGTGGCGGACGGCGCTACCGCAGCGACGTGAAGGACACGCTCGTGACAACGCTGTCCGCGCGCACGAACGCGAAGGGCGAAGGCGCCGTGTTCTACAAGCCGACGAAGTCGGGCACGCTCCGCCTGGTCGCGGAAGCGACCGACGCGAGGGGCCGAACCTCGCGCTCCGCCACGTTCCTCTGGGTCTGGGGCACCACGCGAGCGTTCTGGCAGGTCACCAACGACGATGCGGTCAAGCTCGTCGCGGACAAAGAGCGCTACGAGGTCGGCGACACCGCCGACGTGCTCGTCCCTGCGCCATTCCCTGGCGCGCAGGCCCTCATCACAATCGAGCGCGGCAAGATCAAGACGCGCGAGGTCCGCAAGCTGGCGACGAACAGCGAGCGCCTGCGCATCCCGATCACCGATCCGTCGGTGCCGGACATCTTCGTCTCGGTCGTCATGTACTGGCCGCCGACGTCGGCCGATCCCATTCCGCGCTACAAGGTCGGTTACGTCGAGCTGCCGGTCTCCACCGCGACGCGTGTGCTCAACGTCAGCGTGCGACCCGATCGCGACCAGGCGAAGCCGGGCGACATGGTCCATTACGACATCAAGGTCACCGACAAAGCCGGCGCGGGCGTGCGGTCGGAGGTCTCCGTCGCGGTCGTCGACAAGGCCGTGCTGTCGCTCCAGGACGAGCGCGGACCCGATGGCCTGCGGGCGTTCTGGTTCGAACGCGGCTTGGGCGTGACGACCGGCTCGTCTATGGCTGTGTCGATCGATCGATGGAACGATGTCATCGCCGAGGCGCCCAGGCAGGGCAAGGGCGGCAGCGGCCTCGTCGGTCAACAGGTGCGCCAGGACTTCCGCAACACGGCGTACTGGAGCGCTCAAGTTCTGACGAAGGCCGACGGCACCGCATCCGTCGATGTGAAGATGCCCGACAACCTGACCACCTGGCGCATGCAGGCGCGGGCCATCAGCGGCAACACGATGGTCGGCGAAGGCACGAACGAGCTTCTCTCGACACAGCCGCTCCTCCTGCGGCCCGCACTGCCACGCGCGCTGCGCGTGGGCGACGCGGTCGAGCTCCGCGCGCTCGTGCGCAACGCGACGAAGACCGACGCGGCCGTGAACGTGACGCTCAGGGCCGAAGGCGTGACCGTGACCGGCGACCTCGCGCGCAGCGTGACGATCCACCCGAGCGAATCGGTCCTCGTCGGCTGGCCTGCGAAGGTCGAGACCGAGGGGACCGCGAAGCTCACTTTCACCGCGACCGGGCCCGGGGACCTACGCGACGCGATCGAGCAGACGCTGCCGATCTCGATCGACATGACACCCGAGACCACGGCCACGGGCGGCATCGTCACGCGGGACAGCCAGCTCGAGGCGGTGTATCTACCGAACTTCGCCGACACCAAACACGGCTCGCTCTCCGTGTCGGTGCAGTCCGCGCTCACTGGGGCGATGGCGGACGAGCTCCGGTGGCTCAAGCCGACGACCTACGAGGGCGCCGAGTACGTGGCAAGCCGGCTCATCGCGACGCTCGCCGTGCGCCGCGCGGAGAAGAGCGCGGGCGTATCGAACAGTCGGGATGGGCAAATCGCGAGCGATGTCGCAGGACTCATCGGGCGGCAACGCTCCGACGGCGGTTGGCCGTGGTGCGATCACCCCTTGTGCCAGACCGACCCGAACGTGACCGGCTGGGCGCTCGTCGCACTTGGCGAGGCGCAGCGCGACGGGATCGCCATCGACTCCGGCGTCCTCCGAGGCTCGACCGGATACGTCGTCAGCTACGTGAACCGCTCGACTGACATCGCGCACCCGGCGGACATCAACCAGAAGGCATTCCTCCTCTACGCGCTGGCCGCCGCGGGCGGCCGCGACGCGGCCGCGGTCCCGGCGCGCGCGCTCTTCGAGCAGCAACGCGCGCAGCTCGGCAACTGGGGACGCGCGTACCTGCTGCTAGCGCTGAGCGAGATCGGCGCGAACAGCACCGATCCTCAGGTAGGCGCACTCTTCAACGACCTCGCCGGGGCGACGATCCCGAGTGCGAACGGCAATCACTGGGAGGACGCCGCGGACAAGCGCGGCCTGCTCCTCTCGAGCACGGCAACGACCGCCCTCGCGACGCTCGCGATCGCGCGCATCCGCCAAGAGCACGCGCTCGTCCCGCAGACGGTGCGCTGGCTGGTGATCGGCCGCGGTGCGAACGGCTGGCACAGCTCCATCGATCGCGCGATGGGCGTCCTCGCACTCTCCAGCTATTCCGTTTCGACCGGAGAGCTCGCCGGCGACTACAGCTACGCCGTGCAGCTCGACGCCAAGGACGTGCTTTCGGGACTCGTGAAGCCGAACACGACGCCGACGACCGCGTCCAAGTCGGTCCCGCTCTCGACTTTCAAGCCCGGTGCGACAAGCATCCTCGCGTTCACCCGCGACTATCAGAAGCCGGGCCGCCTCTATTACACCCTCGATCTCCGTTATCTGACGCCGGCGAAGGGCATCGACGCGCTCAACCGCGGGTTCGCGGTATCGCACCAGTACACGCTGCTCGACGCGCCCACGAAGCCGATCATGTCCGCGAAAGTCGGCGACACCGTGCGCGTCACGGTGACCGTCGTGGTGCAGAGCGATCACAGCTACGTCGTGGTCGAGGATCCACTCCCGGCCGGACTCGAGCCGGTCGACGCGCGACTCAAGAACGTCGACCCCGCACTCAAGGCACAGCTCGACAACGAGCTCGCACAGGCCGCGCAGAAACAATTCGGCGGCGACGCGTACTTCGCGCCGTGGTACCGCTGGTACTACAGCCCGTGGCACCAGGTCGATCTGCGGGACGACCGCGCGGTCCTTGGAGCGACCTGGCTATCCAAGGGCATCTACGAGTACGTCTACTACGCGCGCGCGACAGCGCCTGGAGACTTCTTCGTGGCGCCGGCGCACGCCGAGGAAACGTACTTCCCGGAGGTCTTCGGCCGGAGCGACAGCTCGCGTTTCGTCGTCACGCCTTAGTCGAGGACCAGCGAACGACTGCGGCACGCGTCACTGGACTTGGATCGGGCCGACCAGGGCGAGCGGCCGTGTGCCGGCGCCCGTCGGCCCGAGGCAGACGATCGCGTAGGTGCCCTGGCGGACCGAGCCGTACAGCGTGCCCGTCTTTGACGGCAGGACCTGGGCGCTGATGAGATCGCTCACGAACGACGGATGGCCGAGACCTCCTTGGCCGGCAGCCGCCAGATCCTTCTCCTTGGCGACGTACGCCACCAGATCCTGATAGGTGTTTGGTTCTGTGATCCGCCACATGTCGAATCCGGCGAGCGCGCTGGTCTGGTTGACCGCGTTCAAGCTGACGTATCCAGGCTTCATCGGGCCCGCGACGCCGGTAAGAGTGCAACCCGTGTCGGTCTGAGTCACGGTCCCCTGCGGCGTCGGCTCAGCGCTGGGTGCGGCACTCCCGCTGCTCGACGTTGATCCACCGCACGCAAACGTCCAGACCACTGCGAGCACCAGCGATTGCAACTGCCGACGGTAGGTCATCGCTCACCTTCCCGTGACTCCCACGCCGCGAGAAGAGGGAGCCTACACGCCCAGACCTAGTCGTCCCCTTCGAACTCGCCGTCCTGCTCGGTATCGCGATCCTGCTCGCCCTGCTGGCCCGGGCCCGTGGTCGTGGCATTGCCGGCGGCGTCCTCGTGCTCCCCGTTGTCGCCCGCGTCGTTCATATCGGACTCGTCCATGTTGCCGTCCTGGTGCTCGCCTTCCTGCTCGACATCTGTTTCAGTCGTGGCAGGCGCGCTGTTGTTTGCGCGCGGCGTCGGGTTCGCGGGCGGTGTCGGATCCGCGAACGGATGCGCGCTGGCGAGACCGAAGTTGACGGCGAGGGCAAGCGCGAGCGAGACCAGCGCTACTGCGAGGATCTTCTGCATCACGACACCTCCACCCGTCTAACGAAGTTTCGGGCTTGCGCGTCGCGCGTGGAGTCGCCATTCGTAGTGCCCCTTGCGCATTGGGAAAAACGAGCCTTCCGCTATCCGAGAAAGTGGCGGAGCGCGGCGGCGCGGACGATCAGCTCGGTCATCGGGGCGCCGCTCGATGCCGCGACGCGCCGCACTTCGCGGGTGATCTCGCGGTGCTCGGTGTCGGTGTCGCGAACATCGACCAGCGATCGCGCGCGCTCGATGCTTTCGCGCACCAGCGGCGGCAGCCACGCGATGCCATCGCGGTCGAGATAGCGCATCGCGTCGGCGAGCTCGCTCTCGAGCGAGGGGACCGTCGCACGCAGCCACGACCAGTCCGCGTCGGTGAGCGCGGCGAGCCCGATCACCTCGGGCGGCAACCCGAGCGAGTAGAGGCTTGCGCAGAATGGGATCGCGCGCGGCAGGCTGACGCCGGCGCTGGCGCGGTTGTAGCCGAAGAGACCGACGTGGAGCTTCCGTAGCCGGCGGCGCGGCACGGCGCGCGCGACCGAGTTGACGAGCGGCGCGAGCTCCTGCACCTCGGCCTGATAGCGAGCGACGAGGCGGTCGAGCAACCCGGCCGCGCGACCTTCGTCGATCGCGAGCGGGGACTGACGATCGTGAGCGAGAAGCTTCGCGATCCCATCGCGCACCGCGTCCGGCGGATGGTCGTATTTGAACGCGGACTGGATCGTGAAGGTCTGCACGCTCGGGTAGGTCGCGAGGACGCGATCCACGGTGCGCGGCGCGAGCCCGCCACGGAAGGGCACGCTGCCGACCCCGATCACCGGATGGATGGCAACGCCGGCCTCTTGCTCGAGCGCGTCGAGGCGTTCCAGCGCGACGAGCGCGAGCAGCACCGCGGATACGTAGCCGTAGTTGAGCGCCGGATCCGAGCGCGCGATGAACACGCGCATGTGATCGAGCTCTTTGCCGCGGAGGTAGTCGCGCACCAGGTCATCGGCGGCGAGGAGATGCTCGCGGTCCTCGATGAGCGGGATCATGCGCACCGTCGGCGGCGAGAAGCGGCCGAACCACGCACCGAGCGGACGCTCGTCGGCGCCGAGTGTCTCGTGCTCCATCCCCGCGACGAAGCGCTCGTAGTACTCGCGCACGCGATCGAGCTCGCGCGCGGACGTGGTCATCGGGTGGA
>Ga0209806_1001971_pt1 | contig 13047 bp, 12 predicted proteins | sample GraSoiAngelo_152_FD_186166 | JGI IMG/M metagenome (GOLD analysis project Ga0209806, IMG submission 186166) | Grasslands soil microbial communities from the Angelo Coastal Reserve, California, USA - 14_1009_12_30cm (SPAdes) (version 2) | ecosystem: Environmental > Terrestrial > Soil > Grasslands ... | reverse complement strand
TAGGCGTTGCCCTAGATCGGGCGGTGCGCGAAGCGCCTCCAGAGGCTGAGCACTATGCCTGCGGCGAGGAAGCCGACCACCACGCTGATGCTCGGGTCGAGCACGCCCGATTGCCGGAGGACGAGCCAAAGGGCGATCCCCAGAGCCACAAACGCGAGGCTCTCACGCGATGGAATCAACCGTGGCCGAACACCCGCTCTCGGCCACATCGCGAGCCAAATGAGACCGCCGATGGCGAGACCGAGCAGGAGTCCCTCGTTCACGGCCGAGAATTTACTCCGACCCAATACTCGTGTCTTGTGGCTCCCACGACGGGCTCGCGGGCACGGGCCGCCCAGACCGGACTTCGTCCCACTCGCGCCGAGCTCGAGGCTGCCCGCGGCAAGAGCATTCCGGACCTGATCGCCACCGGGCTCAGCGTGCTCTTCGTCGGGATCAATCCGAGCCTCTGGTCCGGCGCGGTGGGACAGCATTTCGCGCGGCCGGGGAATCGCTTCTGGCGCGCGCTGCACGAGGCTGGTTTTACCGACCGTCTCCTCTCGCCACATGAGGGTCAGGAGCTGCTGAAACGCGAGATCGGCGTGACGAATCTGGTCAACCGTGCGACGGCCAGCGCCGATGAGCTCGACATCGCCGACTACCGGGGCGGCGCGCGGGGGATCGAGAGAAAGGTCCGTCGCTACCGGCCGAAGACCGTGGCGTTCGTCGGGATGGGCGCATACCGTGTCGCCTTCGGCCGGCCGCGCGCCCGCGGCGGCCGGCAGGAGGAGCGGCTCGCGGGCGCCGTGATCTGGGTGCTGCCGAACCCCAGCGGTCGCACCGCCGGCTACCAGATGCCCGCGCTCGCGCGCGCGTTCCGCCAACTGCGCCGATCGCTCTGAGGCGGCACACTCACGTTGTCGGGGAGGTGCGCATGCCCAACACGGTGATCACCACGCGGGAAGAGCCGATCGCGACCGTCCAGCTCAACCGCCCCGACGTCCTCAACGCGCTCAATGAAGAGGTCCTCGACGAGCTTGTCAGGGAGCTCAGCGCGCTCGACGACGACGACGCCATACGTTGCATCGTGCTCACCGGTAACGATCGCGCGTTCGCGGCCGGCGCGGACATCAAAGAGACCTTCGTCACGGCGACGCCGGTCTCGATGCTCAAGCAGGACCTCACGACGCGGTGGGAGGCGATCCGAAAAATCCGGACGCCGATCGTCGCGGCGGTCTCCGGCTACGCGCTCGGCGGAGGCTGCGAGCTCGCGATGATCTGCGACATCATCGTCGCCAGCGAGACCGCACAGTTCGGCCAGCCGGAGATCAACCTCGGCATCATCCCCGGCGCCGGCGGAACGCAGCGCCTGACCCGCACGGTGGGGAAGTACCGCGCCAACGAGCTCATCCTTACCGGCCGGCGCATCAAGGCGGACGAGGCGAAAGCGATCGGCCTCGCCGCGCAGGTCTATCCGGCCGCCTCGTGGCTCGATGACGCCAAGGCGCTCGCGCGCACGATCGCGGAGAAGCCGCCGGTCGCCGCGCGCCTGGCGACCGAGGCGGTCGACCTCGCCTGGAACTCGACCCTCGATGCGGGGCTCGAGTTCGAGCGGAAGGCGTTCTATCTGCTTTTCGCGACGGAAGACAAGAAGGAAGGCGTCGATGCGTTCGTGAACAAGCGCAAGGCCTCCTTCAAGGGAAAGTGACGAGCCTCTCGCCGCTCCGCGTCGAGCGCGACGGCGCGGTCACGATCCTGACGCTCGACCGGCCCGACGTCCTGAACGCGTTCGACGAGCGGCTCACCGAGGCTCTGAACGCCTCGCTCGCAGATTGCGCGGCGGACGCCGCGATCCGGGTGGTCGTGATCACCGGCTCGGGTCGCGCGTTCTCGACGGGGCAGGATCTGGATGACCGCCTCGAGGTGATCGAGCGGTCCGGCGATCTTCACCTCGGCGATGAGCTCCGCCGGCGGTACCACCCCGCGATCGCGGCGATCCGCGAGATGCGCAAGCCGGTCATCGCGGCCGTGAACGGCGTCGCCGCGGGCGCCGGTCTCGGGCTCGCCATTGCCTGCGACATCCGGGTCGCGGCGTCGTCGGCGAGCTTCCGCGCCGCGTGGGGCCGGGTCGGTCTCGTCCCGGACGCGGGTTCGGCGTTCTTCCTTCCCCGAATGGTCGGCTGGGGCCGCGCGTTCGACATGATGCTGACCGGCGAGCCCGTCGCAGCGGAAGAAGCACTGCGCATCGGGCTCGTCAGTCGCGTGTGGCCCGACGCGGAGTTCGCGGTGAAATGGCGTGAGCTCGCACAGACCCTCGCACGTGGCGCTACCGAGGCGTTCGCGCTCACGAAGGAGGGCCTCAACGCGGCGATGGCGCGTGGGTTCGCGGAGTTCCTCGATCACGAGGCCGAGCTCCAAGATCGCGCGGGCCGCACGCGCGACTACGCTGAAGGTGTGCGGGCGTTCAGCGAGAAGCGGCCCGCGAGGATGGAGGGACGGTGAGCCGTCATCCGCGCGATGCGGTGATCCTCGGGTACGTGCGGACCCCGTTCGGCCGCTACGGCGGCGCACTCTCGGCGATCCGACCTGACGATCTCGCCTCGCACGTCATCCGCGCCGTACTTGAGCGCACCGACGTCGGCGACTCGGAGATCGACGAGGTCGTATTCGGCGCGTCGAACCAGGCCGGCGAGGACAACCGCAACGTGGGCCGGATGGCGTCGCTCCTCGCGGGGCTCCCGGAAACGGTGCCGGGCGTCACGGTGAACCGGCTCTGCGGGAGCGGCCTCGAAGCGGTGAACGACGCGGCGCGTCGGATCCGCGCCGATGAGGCCGATCTCGTCATCGCCGGCGGCGTCGAGAGCATGACGCGCGCGCCGCTCGTCACGCTCAAGCCGTCAGAAGCCTTCCCGCGCGGAGAACGTGTCCTCGTGGACACGACCCTCGGATGGCGACTCGTGAACCCGCGCATGATCGACCTCGGCTATCACCCAATCTCGCTCGGCGAGACGGCGGAGAACGTCGCGAAGCAAGAGCACGTCGGTCGGGCTGAGCAGGATGGCTATGCGGCGCGCAGTCAAGATCGGTACGCGCGCGCGCGAGCTGATGGCTTCTTCGCCGGCGAGATCCAAGCCGTGCACAACGGCACCGAGCTCGTCAGCGAGGACGAGCATCCGCGCGCGGGCACCACCCTCGAGAAGCTCGGAAAGCTGAAGCCCGCCTTCAAGGACGGCGGCACCGTGACCGCCGGCAACTCCTCGGGCATCAACGATGGCGCGGCCGCGCTCATCGTCGCGGCGCGCGAGAAGGCCGAGTCCCTCGGGCTCCGCGCGCTCGGCCGCGTGGTGGCCAGCGCGTCGGCCGGCGTGCATCCGGATTACATGGGGCTCGGTCCGATCACGGCCGTGCGCAAGCTGGTCGAACGCACCGGCATCGCGCCGCGGGAATGCGACGCGATCGAGCTGAACGAGGCGTTTGCCGCGCAGGTGATCCCGTGCATGCGCGCGCTTGGGCTGCCGGAGGATCGCACCAACCCGAACGGCGGTGCCATCGCGATCGGTCATCCGATCGGGGCGTCGGGCGCGCGGCTCGCGGGAACGCTGTTGCGCGAGCTCGAGCGTCGCGACGGCCGTTACGGCATCGCGACGATGTGCATCGGCGTCGGCCAGGGGCTCGCAACCCTCTTCGAACGCGAGTCCTGACCGGAGCCATACTTACGCCGGTCTGACCATACGGGAGGGGGCCTCATGGGCGGATTCGCAAAGAACAAGCTTGCCGAAAAACGCGGGTACACCTATCGCCTGACGCGGCGCCAATTCCTCGTCGCGAGCTCCGCGGCCGCGCTCGCCGCTTGTGGACCGGCCGCAGTCACGCCGAGCGCATCGCCGAGCGCCTCCCCGGGCAAGGAGCTCAAGATCGGCCAGCTGCTTCCCTTCACCGGTGTGTACGCCGAGCTCGGCAACTCCATGCGCCGCGCGACCACGCTTTACCTGAATCAGAACGACCAGAAGATCGCGAACCGGCCGGTCACGCTCGTCTACGGGGACGACGCGAACGTCACCGCCACGGGAGTCCAGGTGACCCAGAAGTTCATCGATCAGGACCAGGTCGACGTGATGATGGGCGTCGTGCCTACGCCGCTGGCGTACGGCATCCGCAACGCCGTGCACGCCGCGAAGCTCATCTTTATCGACACAAATGCCGGTGGGAATGCGCTCACGCGTGACACCGTGGACTGCAAGCCGTCCTGCAAGAGCCCGTACATCTTCCGGGCCTCGTTCTCGTCGTATCAGATCTCGTACCCGATCGGCGATTACCTGTCCGCGAAGGGGACCAAGGAGTTCTTCCTCGCGTACGCGAACTACGGTTTCGGCACAGAGTCCGCGGCCGACTTCACGACCGGCCTCAAGAAGAACGGTGGCAACGTGACCGGCAACGTGGCTCCGCCCCTCGGCAACCCGGACTTCGCGCCGTTCGTCACGCAGATCAAGAACCAGCCGACGAAGAACGTGTACTCGTTCTTCTCCGGCGCTGATGCCATCGGGTTCATCAAGAGCTGGAACTCGCTCGGCCTGCCCGCAGCGGGTTACAAGATGTACGGCGCTGGGTTCCTCACCGAGCAGGACGTTCTCAAAGAGGTGAAGGACCTCGCGAACGGGGCGATCACCTCGCTCTTCTGGGCGGTCGAGCTCGACAACGCCGAGAACAAGAAGTTCGTCGCCGATTTCCAGAAGTCGTATCCGCTGCTCCCCGACGTCTTCGCCGTGCAGCAGTACGACGGCATGCGCGCGCTCGACGAAGCCCTGAAGAAGCTCGGCGGCGACACGTCCGACAAGGACAAGCTCGTGAAGGCCCTCGAGGACGTGACTTTCAAGAGCCCCCGAGGGGACTTCGCGTTCGACAAGAGCACCCACAACCCGATCCAGGACATCTACATCCGCGAGGTCAAGACGCAGAACGGGCAGACGGTGAACACGATCAGCGACAAGATCGCGAAGGTGGCCGACCCCGGGAAATAGCTAGCCTCTAGGTCGTGAGCCCCGAGCTCGTATTTCAGCAGGCGCTGAACGGTCTCTCGTTCGGCGCCTTGCTTTTCATCCTCGCCTCCGGCCTCTCGCTGGTGTTCGGGATGATGGACGTGGTCAACCTCGCCCACGGCGCCTTCTACATGCTCGGTGCGTACGTCGCGCTCTCCGTCGTCCAGTTCACCGGGTCGTTCTGGCTCGCGCTGCTCGTCGCGCCTCTGGCCCTCGCGTTGCTCGGTCTCGTGCTCGAGCCGCTGCTCTTGCGTCGTCTGCGCGGGCGGCACCTCGACCAGGTCCTGCTGACGATCGGCGTCTCGCTGGTGATCGTCGATGTCATTGGCCAGGTCTGGGGCCGCGAGGTGCGCTCGCTTTCGGCCCCCGCCGGACTCGATGGATCGGTCGCCCTGGTCGGCGGCGTCTACCCCGTCTATCGCCTTTTCGTCATCGGGTTTGGCGCGGCCCTCGCCGCGGCGATGGCCGTCGTCTATCGCCGAACCAAGATCGGCATGCTCATCCGCGCCGGAGTCGAGGACGCGCAGATGCTCGGCGCGCTCGGCGTCGACACGAACCGGCTCTTCGCAGCGACGTTCGCGACGGGTGCCGCGCTCGCCGGACTCGCGGGTGTCATCGCGGCGCCGGTGTTTGGCGTGCAGCCCGGCATGGACACCGATCCCGGGCTTCTGTACTCACTCGTCGTCGTGGTCGTCGGCGGCCTTGGCACGCTGTCCGGTGCCGTGGCCGGAAGCGTGCTCGTCGGCCCCGCCGATACGTTCGGCAAGGTCCTCTTCCAGGACGTCGCCCTCGCCGTCATCTTCGCCATCGTCGCGCTCGTCCTCCTTCTGAAGCCGACCGGCCTGCTCGGCCGGATCCGCATCGCGCGGTGACACAGCTTGTGCGTTGGATGCTCGTCGCCGCGGCCGCGGCGGCGCTCATCACGTTCCCCTACTGGAGCGCGCCGTGGGCATCGCGCTTTGCGACCACCGTCGTCCGCGATGCGCTCATCCTCGCGATCTTCGCCCTGTCGCTCGATCTCCTCGTCGGGCGCGCCGGTATGCCCTCGCTTGGCCACGCGGCCTTCTTCGGGGCGGGTGCGTACGCCGCGGGGATCGCGAGCCAGCGTCTCGCGACCGATCAGCTCCCGGTGACGCTCGGCGCCGCGGCACTCGTCGCCGCCCTGCTCGCGCTGGTCATCGGGGTTCTGGTCGTGCGCTCCGAGGGGATCTTCTTTTTGATGCTCACGCTCGCGCTCGCCCAGATCGTCTTCGCGATCGCATTTCAGTGGACCGCTGTCACGGGCGGTTCGAACGGCCTCGCGGGCATCGGGCGGCCGATGCTCGGCGGTCTCGACTTCAGCGCTCCGGACTCGATCTACGTCCTCGTCGCCATCACGTTCGTGCTCGTCGCCCTCGCGATCTGGGGACTGACGCAGGCGCCGTACGGCCGGGCGCTGATCGGAGTTCGCGAGAACGAGCGCCGAATGCGCGCTCTCGGCTACGACACGGCGCGGCTTCGCCTCTCCGCGTTCGTCCTCGCGGGGACCATCGCGGGTATCGCCGGAGCGCTGTCGGCGTACTCGACCCGCTTCGTCTCAGCGCAGGACGCCGGGCTCGGGAGCTCAGTCCGCGCGTTCGTCACCGTTCTCGTTGGCGGTGCCGGCACACTCGGGGGACCCATGGTGGGGTCCGCACTGGTCTCGCTCATCGAGCGGATCGTGCCCTCACTCCTGCCCACCGAGCTACGGATCTCCAATGCAATTCTCGGCCTCGTGTTCATTGGTTTCGTGCTCTTTGCCCGGCAGGGCATGGTCGGATTGGGTCGGTTCGCATGGCTGCGGCTGCGCCGACGATGATCGAGGTCCGCGACCTGCGCCGCGCGTTCGGCGGCGTCCTGGCGCTCGACGGGGTCACGCTCACGTTGCGTGAGGGCGAGCGCCGCGCCGTGATCGGTCCGAACGGGGCGGGGAAGACCACGCTCATCAATGTCCTCGCCGGCGAGATCCCATCGACGGGCGGCGCGGTTCGCCTCGGCGGCCACGACATCACGCGCCTCCGGTCGTGGCAGCGCGCGCGGCTTGGGCTCGCGCGCGTATACCAGCGGACCGAGCTCTTTTCACCGCTCTCCTCGCGCGAGAACGTGGCGCTCGCGATCGCTTCGCGCCGCGGGCCGTACCGGGTCTTTGGTGCGCCCGCGCGTTCGGAGCAGGCGGAGGCGGACACGCTGCTCGAGCGGGTCGGTCTCGCTGGCCGCGAAGGCATGACCGTCCACGCTCTGTCGCACGGCGAGCGCCGCCAGCTTGAGCTCGCTGTCGCGCTCGCACAGCGGCCCCGCGTGCTGCTGCTCGACGAGCCGACCGCGGGCATGTCGCCGCTCGAGACCGCTCGTATCACGGAGCTCGTCGCGAGCCTCGAACGTTCGCTCACGATCCTCATCGTCGAGCACGACATGGACGTGGTCTTCCGTTTGGCCGATCGCGTGACCGTCCTCCACGAGGGCCGCGTGATCGCCGACGGCACCGCGGAGGAGGTGCGCGGCGACGTGCGCGTGCACGACGTGTATCTGGGGAAGGCGGTCACCGTCGCATGAGCGCGCCGGCACTCGCGGTGCACGGGCTTCACGCGTACTACGGGGAGAGCCACGTGTTGCAGGGAATCGATCTCGAGGTCGCCCGCGGCGAAGCCGTCGCGCTCATCGGGCGGAATGGCGCCGGCAAGACCACCACGATCGCCGCGATCGCCGGTTTTCTGCGGCCACGCGGTGGGAGCGTCCGCGTCCACGATGCCGATATCACTGGGGCGGCCCCGCATCGGATCGCGCGCGCGGGCGTCGCCCTCGTCCCGCAGGGCCGGCGGATCTTCGGCGACCTCACCGTTTCCGAGAACCTCGCTGTGGCCGGGCGGCTCGCACCGAATGGCTGGGACGCGCCACGGGTCCTCGGGCTATTTCCCTCACTCGCGCGCCGCGTTGCGATTCGCGGCGATCAGCTGTCGGGCGGCGAGCAGCAAATGCTCGCCATCGCCCGGGCGCTTATGCGAAATCCGTCGGTGCTTCTCCTCGACGAGCCGTCGGAAGGGCTCGCGCCGAAGCTCGTCGAGCAAGTCGGCGAGATACTCAAGACGCTGCGCGCGACCGGGCTCGCCCTCCTTCTCGTCGAGCAGAACCTCGGGCTCGCGACGCAGGTCGGGCAGCGCATCCTCGTCATGAACAAGGGCACGATCGTATTCGCCGGCACGCCGGCTGAGCTCGCCGCCGACCGCGATGTCGAGACCCGGTACCTCGGGGTATGAAGGAGCGGCCGCACAGCGGCACGCCGTTCGCCGACGCCGGCACCGTCGCGCGTCCGGCCGACGACGATCGGTTCATGCGCGAGGCGCTGGACGAGGGCCGTCGCGCCGCCGAGCACGGCGACGTGCCGATCGGTGCGGCGATCGTGCGGGCCGGCGAGGTGGTCGCGCGCGCCGGCAACCGCCGCGAAGTCGATGCCGACCCGACCGCGCACGCCGAGCTCATCGCGATCCGTGAGGCCGCGCGGGCGCTCGGCCGCTGGCGCCTGGAGGACTGCGCGCTGTACGTGACCGTCGAACCGTGCGCGATGTGCGCGGGCGCGGCCGTCCTCGCGCGGATCGCGCTCGTCGTCTTCGGGGCGCCGGATGAGAAGGCCGGTGCGGTGCGTTCCGCCGCCGAACTGCTCGACGCGACCTGGATGAATCATCGTCCGCGCTGGCGCTTTTACCCGCTGCTGCGTGACGAGGTCGAGCGACTGCTCGGCGAGTTCTTCGCGACGCAGCGGAAGGCTCGGTCCGATGCGGACTAGGACTTAACCGCCGACGGTCACGTCGCGCGAACGCAGGCGCCAATAAGCGAGCACCAAAAAGATCACGCAGTAGACGGCAAGGACGATCGCGGCGCGTGTCGGGTCGGGCAGCGTCGATGCCGTCGGATCCGGTACCGCAGCTGAACTCCCGGCTCGCGTCACCGCCGAGACGCTCCGACTCAGTCCCCAGTTGACGATCTCCGCGTAGTCCTTGTTGAGCGACACCAGAAGCGTGGCCACGATGCCCTCGGCGAAGTACACGACGAGGCCGGCCGCGATCCCAGCGCCCGCCGACTTTGACCAGACCGCGATTGCGAGAGCGAGCGCCATATAGGGGAGGAAGATGTAGCCAGCCTTCACCGCGGCGCGCGTCACTTCGGCGACGTCGACGCCGCTCCCCACCGAGATGCCCGCGACTGCGGACACGGCGTAGCTCGCCCCGATCGCGGCAAGGGTGCCGACGACGATGAAGACGAACGCGTAGAGCAGGAGAGACACGGCTTTTGCGACGAGAAACCCGGTCCGGCTCGCGCCGTGTGCGAGGAGCGTGCGGAAGGTTCCCCAACCGAACTCGGTGCCGACGTGGCTCGCCGCGAAGACGATGAGCATGACGCTGCCGAGGCCGGACACGAGGCCCACACCGAACTGGGCGACACGATCGGGCGCGATCATGCGGAGGGTCTGCTCGAGCTGGGCCGTTCCGCCCGCAGGTGCGGGGATCGTCCCGTTTTTCACGGCCTGGAGCTGCGCGTTCACGCTCGCCCATATGAGGAAGTAGAGGAGGAACGCGGTGAGGACGATGAGCCCGAGCATGATCCACGGCATCCATCGCCGGACCATGCGGTAGAGCTCGCTACGAAGCAGGCGAAGCACTCGGCGACTCCGGTTCAGTGAGCTCCATGAACACGTCCTCGAGCGAGCTGGCTCGCGGGACGATCGCGCTCGCGTAGAGGCCTGCGGACGCGAGTGCGCGGTTCAGCTCGGCGCCGCGCGCGGGATCGGCTACGACGTCGAGCCCGGTAGGCGTCTCGCGGATCTCTTTCACGCCGAGGCCCCGCAGGATCTGTGCAGCGCGGGTCTGGTCGCCGACGACGATCTCGAAATACGAGCCGCCGCCTCGCGTGATCTCGGCGATGGTGCCGCTGGCGATGAGCTTGCCCTTCTTGATCACGAGGACGCGGTCGCAGACCTGCTCGACCTCGTGCAAGAGATGGCTCGCCAGGAGCACGCCCCGATTCTCTCCGGCGAGCTCGCGAATGAGCTCGCGGATCTCCCGCTGCCCGGCGGGGTCAAGGCCGTTCGCCGGCTCGTCGAGGATCACGAGCGCGGGGTCGCTGAGCAGAGTCGAGGCGATGCCCAGTCGCTGCCGCATCCCGAGCGAGTACGTGCGGAATTTCGACCCGCCGCGTTGCGCGAGGCCGAGCCGCGCGAGCAGCGGATCCACGCGCGCCAGCGCGCCGCCGCCGCGGAGGAGCGCGACGCCCGTGAGGTTGTCACGGCCGGACAGATACGGATAGAACGAGGTGACCTCGAGCATCGCGCCGACGCCGGCAAGCGCTTCTTCACGCCGCACCCGTACGTCGCGGCCGAGCACCTCCGCGCTTCCGGCCGTTGGCGCGATGAGACCGAGGACCATGCCGATGGTCGTGCTCTTGCCCGCGCCGTTCGGGCCGAGAAGGCCGACGACCTCCCCGCGCCGCACCTCGAGGTCGAGTCCGTTCACCGCGGTGATCGATCCGAACCGTTTCACGAGTCCGTTGGTGCGGAGGACGACTTCCCCGGTCACGTGGCGAGCATAGGACCGGACATACGTCAATACGTCCGGGCGCGCGACGTCTATGACGAAGCTATCCTGAGCTCGCTATGCAGGATTTGGCGGACACTGCTCGCGCCCTTGTTGCACCCGGCAAAGGCATCCTCGCGGCGGACGAAAGCACCACCACGATAAAGAAACGGTTCGACGCGATCGGCGTCGACAACACCGAAGCCAACCGACGGGCCTATCGGGAGATGTTGTTCCGCACGCCAGGCATCGCGAAATTCATAAGCGGTGTGATCCTCTACGACGAGACAATCCGGCAGAAGGCCGCGGATGGAACGCCGCTTGTGAAGATCCTCCGCGATCAGGGAATCCTGCCGGGCATCAAGGCCGACATTGGCGCAAAGCCACTCGCCTTTTCTCCCAACGAAGTTGTGACTGAGGGCCTCGACGGGCTCCGAGAGCGTCTCGCCGAATATCGAGAACTCGGCGCGGTTTTCAGCAAGTGGCGAGCGGTCATCGCCATAGGCGACGGTATGCCGACGCCCTACTGCATTGAGGTGAACGCGCACGCCCTCGGTCGGTATGCGGCGTTGAGCCAGGAGCAAGGGATCGTGCCGATGGTCGAGCCGGAAGTCCTCATGGACGGAGGCCACACCATTGAGCGCTGTTACGAGGTCGAACTCGCCACCCTGCGCGAGGTATTTTCGCAGCTGGCGGCTCAGCGTGTGCAGCTCGAAGGCATACTGCTCAAAGCGAGCATGGTCCTGTCTGGGAAGGACGCGCGGAATCGCGCGTCACCGGACGAAGTCGCCCGGTACACCGTTGACTGCTTCCGGCAATCGGTCCCAGCCGCTGTGCCGGGGATCGTGTTTCTCTCGGGCGGTCAGGGTGATGAAGAGGCGACGGTGAACCTCGACGCGATAAACCGCTATGCGGCGAAGGTCCGCGCCCCGTGGGAGCTCAGCTTCTCGTACGGTCGTGGCCTGCAGGCCGCGCCGCAAAAGGCATGGTCCGGTAAGGCTGAGAACGTGTCTGCGGCCCAGCGTGCGTTCTTCCACCGCGCAAAGCTGACCGCCGCCGCCCGCGTCGGTCAGTACACGCCCGAGATGGAAAGGGAGACAGTCGCCGTCTAGTTAGGTCGTCGCGGACGATTCGAGTGCCGGCATCGGCAGTCGCGCACCAACGGCTGACGTGCTGATCCGGAGCGCGAGCGAGACAGCGATGAACCCGAGGATCCCAGCTGAGACGAACATCAGGTGGTAGTCGCCGAGAAGGTCGCGGAAGAAGCCGCCCGCGAACGCCGCGATGGCCGCACCCACCATGTGGGAAAAAAAGATCCAGCCGTAGATGGTCCCGACCGACGCGCGGCCGTAGATGGCCGCGACCAGATTCGCGGTGGGCGGGACGGTCGCGATCCAGTCGAGGCCGTACACGAACGCAAAGAGGAGCAGCCATTTCACGTCGTAGATGAGCGGCAGCGCGAACAGGCTGAGGGCCCGGAATCCGTAGTAGCCGGCCAGGAGCTTTCGGTTGTCGTAGCGATCCGTGAACCAGCCCGACGCGAGCGTTCCGACGATGTTCATCGAGCCGAGCAGGGCGACCGCGCTCGCCGCCATCACCTCGGTGAAGCCATGTTCGATCGCGTGGGGGATGAGATGGGTGCCGACGAGACCGTTCGACGTGTAACCGCACACGAAGAAGCTGCCCGCGAGCAGCCAAAAGTCGCGGGTCCGCATCGCGCCACGCAGGGAGGTGGTGCGCTGGTCCTCGGCGCGTTCGGCCGCCGTGACGATGGCACCCTCGCCGAAGGCCGTCGCACCGACTTGCTCGGGGCGGTCCCGCACGAAGAGAGCGACCGGGATCAGGATTACCGCGCACGCGATAAGGACAATTCCGAGGGCCCATCTCCAGCCCTCGGTCACGGTCAGCTGGGCCATCGCCGGAACGAACACCAGCTGACCGGCGCTCGTCGCCGCGCCGAGCGCGCCGATGATGATGCCGCGATGGGTGCGGAACCAGCGGTGGGCCACCGCCGCGCCGAGAACCCCACCGACCATGCCCGTGCCGATGCCTATAGGAAGGCCCCAGAGCACGTACATCTGCCAGAGGTCGCGGACGAAGATGAGCCCAACGAGGCCACCGACGATGAGAAGGTCGCCGACGAGCATGACGAGCCGCAGGCCGTAGCGGTCGATGATCGTCCCACCAAGCGGACCGCCCAACCCAAACGTGAAGATGCTGAGCGAGATCGCGAAGGAGATCGCCGTCCGCGACCAGCCGAACTCGGACTCGAGCGACGTGATGATCACGCCCGGAGCCGCGCGCACGGCCTGCGCCGCGAGCAGCGCGAGGAACGTGACGATGACAACGATCCACGCGTAGTGGAAGCGCTTCACGGGTGATCGAAAGTTTAGACTTCGATGCGGAGAGGTGTCCGAGTGGTTGATGGTGCCGCTCTCGAAAAGCGGTAG
>Ga0209806_1001968_pt1 | contig 13062 bp, 6 predicted proteins | sample GraSoiAngelo_152_FD_186166 | JGI IMG/M metagenome (GOLD analysis project Ga0209806, IMG submission 186166) | Grasslands soil microbial communities from the Angelo Coastal Reserve, California, USA - 14_1009_12_30cm (SPAdes) (version 2) | ecosystem: Environmental > Terrestrial > Soil > Grasslands ... | reverse complement strand
CAGGTGTTCCGTCCGCCGCGTCCTTGACAACTCCGCCTGCAGGGGAAGAATGGAGTTTCCCAGGCGAGCGACACCTTCAGCGTGAGAGGACGCGTATGAGACGAGTAGCGTGCGTGATTGGGGCGCTGCTGGTGGGGCTAGGGGCAGCGCCGCTGGGGGCACAGCAGCCTACCGGCACGGTCCGCGGGCGCGTCACCAACGCCGCCACGCAACAGCCACTCGCGGGTGTCTCGGTCACGGTCGGGAGGCGCGCCGCGGTGACCCGGGCGGACGGTGGCTACGTGCTGACCGACGTTCCCGCGGGTTCGGACACAGTGCGCGCGCGGCTGATCGGTTACGCGCCGGCGACGCAGGCGGTCACGGTGACGAGTGGTGATACGGTCACCGTGGACCTCGCGATGACGGCCCGGGCGGTCAACCTGGCGTCGGTGGTGGTGGTCGGCTACGGGCAGCAGCGCGCGGGCGACGTAACCACGTCGGTGACGCAGGTCGCCTCGAAGGACTTCAACACCGGGCCGATCGTCACGCCCCAGAGCCTGATCGAGAACAAGATCGCGGGCGTCCAAGTCATCGATAACAACCAGCCGGGCGGCGGCATCTCGATCCGCGTGCGCGGCCAGGCTTCCTACACGGCTGGGAGCGAGCCGCTGTACGTCGTGGACGGTGTGCCCCTCGGCACCGGCTCGGGCGGCGGGATTTCGACCGGCAACGATGCGCTGAACTATCTCAACCCGAACGACATCGCGAGCATCACCGTCCTGAAGGACGCGGCGTCCGCCTCGATCTACGGCACCAACGCGTCGAACGGCGTGGTCCTGATCACCACGAAGACCGGTGCCGGCCGGCCGCACGTGGAGTACGGCGGCAGCTTCTCCTCTTCGTCGGTCACCCGGCTCACGTCGATGCTGACGGCTGCGCAGTTTCGCACGGCGGTCACCCAGCACGACTCGACGGCGCTTCCCCAGCTCGGTAACGCCAACACCGACTGGTTCAGCCTGGTCGACCGAACCGCGATGGGGCAGCAGCACAACGTTTCATTCGCGGGCGCCGGCCTGACCAACGACTACCGGGTTTCGGTCGGCTACAACGACCAGCAGGGTATTCTCCAGGGCAACTCCACGCAGCAGGTCCAGCTGCGCCTCAACTACGGCCAGCGGTTCTACAACGACCGGCTGACTGTGCGAGCGAATGTCGGTGGCTCGCGATCCTACGATCAGTTCACGCCCGGCGGCGTCCTCTACAACGCTGCGCAGATGGGGCCGACGCAGCCCATCTACGATACGAGCAGCACCGGTCTCATGAGTCCGTTCGGTCCAGTGCCCAGCACCGGATACTATAACTGGCCTGGGAACAGCCTAACGTCCCCCGACAATCCCCTTGAGGTCCTGAACACCGCGATCGATCACGCCACGACGTACCGGAGCGTAGGCAACGTAACGGCCAAATACGACTTCTCGCAGCTGACGTCGCTGAGCGGCCTCACCGGCACGGTTGACCTCGGGTACGACGTGACCTCCGGCGATCACGTGACGTTCTATCCCAACAACATCCATCTCGTGACGAAGAACGGCACATGGGGCAGCTTCAACGAGTCGCAGCCGCAGCAGGTGAACACCGTGCTCGACATGTACCTGAACTATCAGCCGCCGGCGAAGCTAGGCCCGGGCACGATCGACTTCACGGGCGGCTACTCGTACTCGCAGTCGCACGGCCGGTTCCCCAGCTTCGGCGAGACCCAGATCGAGACGAACGCGCTGACCGACGCCGGGATCCCCCAGTCGAACACGCAACAGACTCCGTCGCTCGACGTCGAGGACTCGAAGCTGATCTCATTCTTCGGCCGCGCCGGGTACAACATCGACGAGCGCTACCTGTTCTCGGCGAGCCTGCGGCGCGATGCCTCGTCGCGCTTCGGGCCGGGGCGCCAATGGGGGAACTTCCCGTCGGTGTCGGCGGGATGGCGCATCTCGCAGGAGCCGTTCATGAGCGGCATCAGCGCCATCTCGGATCTGAAGCTCCGCATCTCGTGGGGGAAGACCGGGAATCAGGCGTTCGGGAACTATCTCTACGTCCCCACCTACCAGGCGTGCAACGCGACGGCGCAGTACTTGTTCGGCGGCCAATTCATCTGCCCGTTCCGGCCGACCTCGGTCGATCAGAATATCCACTGGGAATCCACGTCCGCCTGGGACGTCGGCGCCGACTTTTCACTCTTCGGGCAGCGGCTCTCCGGAGCGCTCGACTGGTACCGCAAGAACACCAGCGACCTGCTGTTCGACGTTCCCATCGATCCGGCGTCCAATCTTTCGAACCACGTCGTCACCAACATCGGGAGCATTCGGAACACGGGTTTCGACCTCGCTCTCAACGGCAACATCGTGAACGCGGCCACGCCCGGCGCGTTCTCCTGGTCGACGAGCCTCAACACTTCGTACAACCACAATGAGGTCGTGTCGATCAATCCCAATGCGGCCGGGACAGGCACGCTGGTGCTCACCGGCGGCATCGCGGGTGGCGTGGGGAGCACCGTTCAGGTGCTCGAGCCTGGCCAGCCGATCTACTCCTTCTACACTTGTCAGCAGGTATACTCGGGTGGGAAGCCAGTCGAAGGGACGTACGTGGGCATCGCGGGCAGGGACACTACCGTCTGTCAGCGCGGGCTGAACGCCCGCGCGTCACACGATCCGGCACCGCACTGGATCTTTGGCCTGACGTCGAACATGACGTGGCACCGCTTCGATTTGAGCTTCACCTTGCGGTCGTGGTTGGGGAACTACATCTATAACAACGTCGCGTCGAACCTCGGCAATTACAACCAACTCTCGGCCGGCACGTCGCCCTACAACCTGAGTAGCTCGGTGCTGCAGACCGGGTTCACCCAGCAGCAGCTCTTGTCCGATTACTACGTCGAGAACGGCTCGTTCTTGCGAATGGATAACCTCACCCTCGGGTACTCGTTTCCCTGGGGTGGGCAGCAGCTCCGGCTTTATGCCGTTGTCCAGAATGCGTTTACCATCACGGGCTACAGCGGGGTGGACCCGACGGCTACCGTGAACCCGGGCACACCCTTCGCAGCGTTTGGCATCGACAACAACATCTACCCGCGCGCGCGTACATTTACGAGCGGGTTGAGCGTTCAGTTCTAGAGAGGGCCCGAATATGACGGCGACCCATCCGACACCGAGCGTTCGCATGAGACTGAGCCTGAGGGCTGCCTGGAGCGCGGCTGTCGCGCTCGTCCTTGGCGTGGTGGCGTGCACCGATCCCACGGTCGCGCCGAAGAGCAGCGTCACCGGCGCCAACTTCTTCGGCGACCCCAGCTCGTACGTAGAGTTCCTGGCGAAGATCTACGCCGGCCTCGCGGTCGGCGGCCAAAACGGTGGCGACGGATCCACCGACATCACGGGGATTGACGGCGGCTTCTCGCAGTACCTGCGGCTCTATTGGGAGATGGAGGAGCTGCCGACCGACGAGGCGGTGATCGCCTGGGGCGATCAGACGCTGCCGGAGATGAACACGCAAGGCTGGACGGCGTCGAACACCTTCGTCAACGCGATGTATTATCGCGTCTACTTCCAGGTCGGGATGGCGAACGAGTTCCTGCGCCAGACCACCGACGCCCAGCTCGACGCGCGCGGCGTGAGCGCATCGCTCAAGACCAAGATTCACACGTATCGCGCCGAGGCCCGTTTCCTGCGGGCGCTGGCGTACTGGCACGGGCTCGATTTCTTCGGCGGCATCCCGCTCGCCACGGAAACGGACGCGCTCGGCGCGACGCCACCGAAGCAGGTCACGCGCACGCAGCTCTACAACTACGTGGTGAGTGAGCTCACGGCGATTCGCGATTCCCTGCCGCAGCCCGGCGCCGCTCCCAATGTCGCCACGTACGGTCGCGCGACCGGCCCCGCGGCGGACATGCTCCTCGCCGAGCTGTACTTGAACGCGGGCGTCTACACCGGCACTCCGAACTACGCGGGGGCGCTCAACGAGGCCTCGAACGTCATCAACTCCGGCCTCTACCAGCTCGCTCCCGTGTATCGCAACAACTTCACGGCCGACAACAACAACTCCCCCGAGCTCATCTTCGCGGTCGTGGAGGATGGGCTGCACACCCAGACCTACGGCTCTACAAACTTCATCATTCACGCCTCGTGCGGGAATCAGATGAACAACGCCGACTACGGCGTCGATGGTTGCTGGTGGGGGCTGCGGATGAAGCCATCGGCGTATGCCCTCTACCCCGCCGGCGATACGCGCGCTGCGAACGTATTCAAGACCGGACAGACTCAGGGCATTCCCTGCCTCGTGAACTGCTTCCCGAACGGCTACCCGAACCCGAAGTTCACGAACAAGACCTCGAGTGGCGCGACCGGCTCGAACCCATCGTTCGCGGACACCGACTTCCCGATGTTTCGGCTCGGCGAGGCGTACCTGATCTACGTCGAGGCGCACTTGCGGGGCGGCGGCGGCACCGACCCGCTCGCGCTGCAGTACTTCAACCAGCTGCGCATCCGCGCTTACGGTAACTCGAATGCTGTGGACACGTCGATTGCGCAAATCACGCTCGACACGCTGCTGGCGGAGCGCGGGCGCGAGCTGATGTGGGAGGCGCACCGCCGGACCGACCTCGTGCGGTACGGTCTCTTTACGGGGTCAGGGTACATTTGGGCATGGAAGGGTGCGAACGCCTACGGCAGCGATTCCACCGGCACTGCTACCGACGGTCACCTGAACTTGTATCCAATTCCGGCGAACGAGTTGATCGCAAACCCGAACGTGAAGCAGAATCCGCAGTATTGAGCCGCCCCCGGTCACGGGCCGGCGCGGCGTTGCTTACGCTCGCCGCCGCGGCCTGCTCCGGCGGGTCCACCGGCCCGCCTATCACCGGCAATCCGCCGCCCCCGCGGCCCCTGCTCTCCCCGACGTACCGCCCCAGCGGCCACATGGCGGCAGGCGACGTGTTCGTCCACCTGTTCGAGTGGAAGTGGACCGACATCGCGCCCGAGTGCGAGACAGTCCTCGGCCCAGCGGGCTTCGCGGCGGTGCAGGTCTCGCCCCCCGAAGAGCACAGCATCACGCCCAACCACGACTGGAGCGAGCGCTACCAGCCGGTGCGCTACAACATCGCCAGGAGCCGGTCCGGGACTCAGGCCGAATTCACCGACATGGTGTCGCGCTGCGCGGCCGTCGGCGTCGGCATCTACGTGGACGCCGTGATCAATCACATGACGAACTACCCGAGCCCGGGATTCGGCTCGGACAGCTCACCCTATTCGAAGTACGACTATCCCGGCCTTTATACCTCGGCCGACTTCCACACGCCGTGTACGGTCACTAACTATGCCGACGCGGCGAACGTACAGGATTGCGAATTGTTCGGGCTGCCGGACTTGAACACGGGCAAGGATTCGGTGCGTCGCAAGATCGCGGCGTACCTGATCATGCTCGCACGGATGGGCGTCGCGGGCTTTCGCATCGACGCCGCCAAGCACATCCAACAGGTCGAATTGGACGACATTCTCACGATCGTGGATTCCACGATGACCGCGGAAGGGCGCCCCACTCCGTACTATTTCCTCGAGGTGAGCAGCGGAGCGGGCGAGGCGCTGTCGCCGCGCGACTACTTCGGCGAGGCCTACGCGTCCGGCGGCGCGGCCGACGTCACCGAGTTCACCTTCGTCGGTGTCGGCGACAAATTCCGGCAGATCGGCGGACAGCACATCTCGCAGCTCAACCCCAACGGCTCACCCGGCAACCAGTTCTCGCCAACCGCGTGGGGGCTCATCCCCTCGGACAAAGCTGTGGTCTTCCTGCAAAACCACGACACCCAGCACCAATGCGGCATCAGTTATCGCGACGGCAACGTGTTCCGCGTCGCCAACGTGTGGATGCTGGCGCAGCCCTATGGGTACCCGTCGATTCTGTCGAGCTACGCGTTCACCTGCCCCGGGGAGAACTCCATGGGCCCGCCATCGGACGCCAACGGCTGGACCGTCGCGGTGACGTGCGCGTCCAGTCTCGAGACCGCCACCGACGGTGAATGGGTCTGCGAGCACCGCGATCCGTACCTTCGCGGCATGGTCGCGTTCCGGAAACTGGTCGCTGGCACGGATGTGAACGACTGGTGGGACGACGGCGCCAACGCCATTGCGTTTTCACGCGGTGACAAGGGCTTCGTGGCGATCAGCCGCGAGAGCACCGTGGTGGACACGACGCTCGCCACGGGCATGCCGCCCGGCACCTACTGCGACATCCTCACCGGTGGGCTCGTCGCGGCGGCGTGCGCCGGCACCGCCGTGGCGGTGGATTCGACCGGCGCGGTCCACGTCCACCTCGCATCCAATACGGCGCTCGCGATCGACGCCGCGACGCTCCTGCACCCATGAGACGACCGATCCTGTTCGCCGTGGGCGCGGCGCTGGCCGCCACGCCCGGGCGCTCGCAGGCGACGCTGCACCTGAGCGTGCCGGCGAGTACCCCTACCACGGCGGCGATTTTCGTGGCCGGAACGTTCAACCAGTGGAACCCGGGAGCGTCTGCGTTTCGCCTCGCGCCGCAAGGCGGGGGGACGTACGCCATCACGCTGCCGCCGTCGGTGCGCGGTCCCATCGAATTCAAATTCACGCTGGGGTCGTGGGATGTGGTCGAGCAGGACAGTGCCGGCCGCGACGTGCCCAACCGAGCCTTCACCGTGCCCACCGCGGGCACGGCGTCCTACGCCGCCACCGTCGCGCGCTGGCGCGACGGTAGCCCGCGGCCGCTCGCGCGAGCCTCGGCCACGGCGTCGGTCTCGGTTCTCTCCGACAGCTTTGCGATGCCGCAGCTCGAGCGCACGCGGCGCGTCTGGCTCTACGTGCCGCCCGGCTACGCGACGTCGCAGCGGCGCTACCCGGTGCTCTACATGCACGACGGGCAGAACGTGTTCGACGCGCGCACCAGCTTCGCGGGCGAGTGGGGCGTCGATGAGACGCTCGACAGCCTGCGCGCGCTGGGCGATCCCGGCGTCATCGTCGTCGCCGTCGATAACGGTCAACAACGGCGCTTCGATGAGTATTCCCCCTGGCCCAACCCGCCGTACGGCGGCGGTCAGGGCGATGGGTACGTCGATTTCCTGGTGCAGACGCTCAAGCCCTACATCGATCAGCATTACCGCACGCTGCGCGACCGGTTCCACACGGGCATCGCGGGCTCCAGCATGGGCGGCCTCATCTCGCTCTATGCCGCGCTCAAATACCCCGACGTGTTCGGCCGCGTCGGCGTGTTCTCACCGGCGTTCTGGGTGGCGCCGTCCATCTACACGGTCGCGCGCAACGCCACCCCTCATCCTGGGACGCGCATCTACATCGTGACGGGGGCACAGGAAGGCGACACGCCGGAGGTGTACGTCCACGATCACCAGCGCATGATCGACACGCTCGTGGCGGCGGGATTCGTGATCGATCGCGACGTGCGCGGTGCGATCAGGCCCGACGGCAAGCACGCCGAGTGGTTCTGGCGACGCGAGTTCCCGGCGGCCTACCAGTGGCTGTTCCCGGACGCGGCGCCAGAGACGGCGGTTCCCGCCTGGACGCACGGCGGCGTGTGCTACGAAATCTTCGTCCGGTCGTTCTCCGACTCGAACGGCGACGGCGTCGGCGACCTGAACGGCCTGATCCGGAAGCTCGACTACGTCGCGCGACTCGGCGTCAACTGCATCTGGCTCATGCCGGTGGCCGCGTCGCCCAGCTACCACGGCTACGATGTGAGTGACTACTACCGCATCGAGCCCGCCTACGGCACCAACGACGACTTCCAGCGGCTGGTGGCCGAAGCTCATCGCCGCGGCATCGCGGTGCTCGTGGACATGGTGCTGAACCACAGCTCGAGCGAGCATCCGTACTTCCAGGCGGCCCTGCACGACACGACGTCGCCCTATCGCGCGTGGTACCGCTTCGCGTCCACGTCGCCGGGGAAGGACTGGCACCAGTCCCCCGTGCGCGACGAGTACTACTACGGGGTCTTCTGGTCCGGCATGCCGGACTTGAACTACGAGACGCCCGCCGTGCGGGACGAAGCGAAAAAGATCGCCACGTTCTGGCTGCGCGACATGGGCGTGGACGGTTTCCGGCTGGATGCGGTGCCGTATCTCGTGGAGCAAGGCGACTGCGTCATGGGGTGTCGCGGGACCCATGCGTTCCTGCACGAGTACGCGCAGCACATCGACAGTGCGAAGCCCGGTGCATACACGGTCGGCGAGGCGTGGGGAAGCATCGACAAGATGCTGCCTTATTACCCGGATCAGCTCACGTCTTACTTCGGCTTCGAGCTGTCCGATTCGCTCGTTGCGGCGGTGCGCAGCGGGTCGGCGGCGGGTCTCTTGACCGGCTACCTCCGACTGCAGGACACGCTACCGGCGTATCGCTGGGCGCCGTTCCTGAGCAACCACGATCAGACCCGCATCCTCACGCAGCTCAAGGGCGACGTCGCTCGGGCACGACTTGCGGCTACACTACTGCTCACGCTGCCGGGCACGCCTTTCATCTATTACGGTGAAGAGATCGGCATGACCGGGGACAAGCCCGATCCCCGGCTGCGCACGCCGATGCAATGGAGCGCGGGTCCCGGATTGGGCTTTACGACCGGCAAGGCCTGGGAGAGCGCACAACCGGACTCGCTGACCACCACCGTCGCGGCGCAGGACGCCGACTCCGGGTCGTTGCTGAACCTGTACCGCCGCCTGATTCACTTGCGCAAGCGGAAGGAGGCGCTCGCGACGGGAAGGCTGGTGCCGCTCACGGCTACTAGCCCGCATGTCGCCGCGTACGTGCGACGCACTGAGGCGGACGTCGTGCTCGTGGTGGCGAATCTCGGTGACACGCCGGTTTCGCGCCTCGCGATCAGCTCTGCGGCGGGTGCGCTGCCGGCCGGTCAGTACACCGTGCGTAACCTGCTGGGGGGCGCGGGCGGTGCGCCCCTCGCGGTAGGCGCCGACGGACAGGTGAAGGGCTATGCGCCGATGAGAGGGTGGATCAGTCCGCATGGGAGCGTCATACTCGAGCTGAACAGGCAGTAGCCGCGCGGGACGGCCGGCCCGCCGTCCCCGCGCACGTTTAATGGAGAGGCGAGAGCGCTTGCATCGCACCCTGTCCCTGCTCGCATGGCTGGCGTTTGGCGGCGTCACCGCACACGCGCAGCGGGCGAGCCGGGCGGTCTACCTCGACGAGCAGGGCGTGATCCGCTGGCGCGACGATCAGAAGGAAGTCAGCCTCTTCGGCGCGAACTACGTGCTTCCCACCGCCTCCGACTACCGCGCCGCCGGCTACCTGCACGCCGATCGCAGGCGGATGATCGACGAAGACATGGCGCAGTTCGCCCGCATGGGCTGGGACGGCTTGCGGCTCACGTTCTGGGGCGACTGGGAAGCCTCGGACTCGGCCGGCAACGTGATCGCCAACGACCATCTCGACTTGCTAGACTATCTGATCGCCCGCGCGCGCGAGCGCGGCATCTACATGCTCTTCAGTCCCATCCAGCTGTATGGGGCCAATTGGCCGGATGCGCTCGGAGACTCGACCGATTCGGGATTCGGGCGGCACTTCGGCAAAGCCCGCATGGGCACCGACCCGGCCGCGATCGCCGCGCAGATGACCTACCTGCGTCAGATCCTGGAGCACGTGAATCCCTACACGCGCGTGGCGCTGAAGGACGAGCCCGCCATTCTCTTTATCGAGCTCGTGAACGAGCCGTGGCATCATCCCGAGGACCTCGAGGGCTCGGTCCGCTACATCAACGCGCTCACGGACGCGGTGCGCCGCACAGGCTGCACCAAGCTCGTCTTCTACAACGTGAGCCAGGACTTCAGGATCGGCGAGGCGGTCCGGCGCAGCAAGGCGCAAGGGGTCACGTTCGGCTGGTATCCCACGGGCTTGAACGCGGGCCACGAGCTCGTGGGCAACTACCTCCGCGGCACCGACGCGTACCCGGACATGCTGCGCCCCGAGCTGGCCCGCCTCCCCCGGATCGTGTACGAGTTCGACAGCCCCGACCTGCGCACCGGCACCATGTATCCGGCAATGGCGCGGACGTTCCGCGCGGTGGGGGCACAGTTCGCCGCCATGTTCGCCTACGACATGCTGCGGACCGCTTCGCGCAACCTCGGCTGGCAAACGCACTACCTGAGCCTCGTCTATACGCCGCGCAAGGCGATGAGCGCGATCATCGCGGCCGAGGCGATGCGTCGCCTGCCGCGCATGCGCTCGTACGGCTCCTATCCCCAGAACACGCACTTCGGCGACTTCCACGTCTCGCCCGACAGCAACCTGAGCGAGCTGGTGGCGCGTGACGCCCTGCTGTACGCGGGCTCGACGCGCGCCACGCCCCCGGATCGGGCGGCACTACGCCGCATCGCGGGCTACGGCTCCTCATCCACGGTGACCTACGAGGGGGAGGGGATCTATTTCCTCGACAAAGTGCGTCCGGGCCTTTGGCGCCTCGAGGTATACCCCGATGCCGTGCCCGTCCGCGACCCCTTCGAGCCACCCAGTCCCGACAAGGTCGTGACGCGGGCAATCAGCCGCGCCTGGCCTATGACAGTCGCGCTGCCGGACCTCGGCACCGACTTCACGGTGCGGCCGATCATGGCGGGTAACCCGCGGACGGAGCGGGCCGCCGCCGGCGCGTTCATCGTCACGCCCGGCGTCTACGTGTTGAGCGCGGCCGGACCCGTGGATGTCGCCACCCTGCCGGCGACCGTGGGCGAGGTCGGCTTTGCCGAGTACCACCCACCTCCGCCCGATACGCTGCCGATCTCGGTGCAGGCGTTGGCCGCGCCCCAATACCTCGCCGGGCGGGACGTGGAACTACGGGCTCGTGTCGTCGACGACACCCCGCCCGACTCGGGCTTTCTCTTCATCCGCCCGGTGGCCGGCGGCGTCTACCGCGGCTTCACGATGCACCCCGCGGGTGGTTACCTGTACGCCGCCACCGTTCCGGCGGCGGCATTGCGGGAAGGCGGGGGGGCGCACGAATTCGTGATCACGCTGTTCCACCGGGACTCGGGGCTCACCTTTCCCGAAGGCCTGTATCGGAAACCGACGGACTGGGACTACTACGGTCGGCGGTCCTGGAGATTCGACGTGGTGGGTCCTCGGACGCCGCTGCGACTGTTCACACCCGATGCCGACGCGGCCCGCATGGCATTCACGCGCATCGGCGACGCGGGACGCCGCGGGCTGTTTCGCTTGGAGTGGTCCGGTGTCACGGGCCAGCCCGTCTTTCACCTCGAGCTCCCGGTGAGCGCGAGCGGCGCGGGTCCGGCCGACTACACGGCGTCCCTCGTCATCAGGGACAAGATCGCGGCCCGGCAGGAGACCATCGGGGACGCCGACCAACTGCGCGTGCGCCTGCGCGGCCTGGGAGCGCGGCAGGTCCTGCACGTGACGTTGATGGAAGACGACGGCACGAGCTGGACCGCGGCGCTACCGGTAGACACCACGTGGAGCCAGCAGACGCTGCCGCTCTCCGCTTTCTCGCTTGGCCGGGGCGTGTTGCTCCCGGAGGGATTCCCCGGGGAGTGGAACTACTGGGTGGGAGCCGCGGCAGGGCGGGGCGGTCGCGGAGACCGCCCGCGTCTCGACCGGGTGGAGCGGCTGCAGCTCTCGCTGCGACGCGATGACGGTCTCGTTATCCATTCGCCGGGCACCTACGGCGTCGAGGTGGAGTCGATCACACTCGGCTTCGCGCCGTGATAGAGGTCGATCGCCTTGGCGAGCGGTCCGACGAACGCCAGCGCGAGGATCGGCGGGGCCGGGTAGAACGGGGCGAGTGCCCCCACATGAAAGTCGCCCGCCAGGCGGATCCCCGCTTCCACCAGCGCCACGGCGGCCGCCACGATGATCCTGCCCCGGAGCGAGCTCACAGTCGTCTTGGGATCCGTGATCATGAAGAAGACGAACAGCTGGTACATCGGCCCGGTGAGCGGTGCGATTTCCGCAAGCAGCGGGCCGCCCGTGATCACGCTTCGCGCCACGGCCAGCGCGACGAAGCACCCGACGTACGTGACCGTCACGTGAAGCATGCGCACCCGCGAAGCGATCAGGAGCCCGAAGCACCAGATGACCGCGTTGGTCGCCAGGTCGTTCCCCCACTGACGGCTCAGGATGGCGACGCTCCCCGGCGCCACCAGCACGAGCAGGCTGATGGCGAAGTTGCTGGGGTTCCACAGGTGCCGGCCACGGTATTGCAGCACGTACTTCGATGCGATTGCGAGAAAGCCGCCCAGGGCGAAGGGCCAGAGCAGGTGGGCGGGCGGCTTGATCAATAGGGCGAGACTGATCCCCGTGATATAGGCGCTCTGCAGGTTCGCGACGCGTCCCCGGAGCCAGCGTGACAGCACGAGCTCCGTCGCCGTGCAGACGCCCAGGGCCGTGACGAGCCGCGCGTAGCCGCCCAGGATCCCGTAGCGCGCTTCGCCCAGCACCAGGATGAGCGTGATGAGGAACGAGACCGGGTAGCGGGGGTCCAGCCGGCCCAGCCGGGCCCACAGCGCTCGACTAGCGATCAGGCTCGGTGACGACATGTAAGCGGTCCACGGCAGGGTGTTCGAGGGTCTGCACGGTGCCCGAGGGCCAGCGAATCACGACGCGGTCCGCGCGCCCCGTCGGTCCCAGCCCGAAGTGCAGCCGGCGGTCGTTCTGGCTCGCGAATCCCATGCCCCCGTTCACGGTCTGCAACTGGCGCGCCGCCCCGGCGTCGAGGGTCACCTCGGCACCGATGGCGCTGCGATTCGACCGGGTGCCCACGAGCTTGAACGCGATCCAGTGGTTGCCGGGCGGCACGCTGTTCTTGTAGACCAGCGCCGGCTGCTTCTGGTTCGCGACCACGACATCGAGCACGCCGTGATTGAACAGGTCGACCAGCACGACGGCGCGGCCGTCGTACTCGTCGGTCACGCCGACCTGTGAAGCGACGTCGTTCCAGCCCGCCAGGCCGCGGTTCACGAGCACCCGCGAGCGCTCGTACCCCGACAGGCTCGCGGTGCCGATGGCGGGCCAGGTGCGCGCGTCCTCGAACAGGTTGCCATTC
>Ga0209806_1001966_pt1 | contig 13066 bp, 10 predicted proteins | sample GraSoiAngelo_152_FD_186166 | JGI IMG/M metagenome (GOLD analysis project Ga0209806, IMG submission 186166) | Grasslands soil microbial communities from the Angelo Coastal Reserve, California, USA - 14_1009_12_30cm (SPAdes) (version 2) | ecosystem: Environmental > Terrestrial > Soil > Grasslands ... | reverse complement strand
CAGCCGACCACGCCCGCGACGAGGGCGCCCGCGAGGATCGCGATCAGGGCGATGAGGAGCGAGCGGCGCTTGCTCGTCGCCCGGTGCGTCGGCACCGGCTGGGTGGCGGCGGACGGGACGCCCACGAATCCGCCAGTCCCAGCCGCTGCGCCGGTCCCCGAGGCGGGCCCGCCACGCGTCTCTCGACCTCCCTCGCGCCCGAGGAGCCGCCGGAAGAACGCGGCCGCCCGATTGAGGCGCTCCTTGTGGGTGTCGACGACGGTCTCCTCGCCGTAGTAGTGGGTGTAGTAGTGCGTGTACGCGAACCCGGCGATCTCCGTCTTCACGTCGTTCAGGACCACGCCCCAGACTTTGCCACCGACGTTCTCGATGTGGACCTTGGCGCGCTTGAGAACGAGGCGCCCGACCTTCCCCGCCTGGTACACCAGGATCACGCCGTCGGCCTGCGCCGCGACGATCGCCGAGTCGGTGACCGGCAAGACGGGCGGCGTGTCGATCAGAACGACGTCGTACTCGTCGCGCACGGCGCGGAGGAACGCGGCCATCGCGGGCGTCGACAGGAGCTCGGAAGGGTTGGCCGGGACGGGGCCCGCCTCGATGATGTGCAGGTTGTCGAGGCCCGGAGCGGCCATGATGTCTTCCATCTCGAAGCGCCCCATCAGGATGTCGGCGACGGTGCGGATGCAGTCGCGCCACGGTGTGCTTCCGACGAGGATGTCCGAGAGACCGGGCTCGCGCTCGATGCCGAAGAAGCGGTGGATGCTCGGTCGTCGCATGTTGCCACCGACGAGTAGCGTGCGCTGTCCGCTCTGCGCGAGGGTGAGTGCGAGGTTGACGATGGTCGTCGTCTTGCCCTCTTGCAGGGTCGGGCTGGTCACGACCAGGACCTTTCCCGCGCGCTCCATCCGGGCAAACTGGACGTTCGTGCGGAGCGTCCGGTAGGCTTCCGCCACCGGCGACTTCGGATCGAAGTGCGTGATCAGGAGGGCGTGGCTCAGGAGCGCCTCGGGATCCATCTGGGCGAGGGCGGGTCGGCGCTCGAGGACGCGCTGGACCGTCTCGCGCGAGTCGATGTGCGGCACCACGCCGAGCACGGGGACCTCCAGATAGGCTTCGACGTCCTCGATGGTCCCAATCGAGGTGTCGAGCGTCTCCTGGACGAAGGCGAGGACGAGGCCGAGCGAGAGGCCGAGCAGCGCGCCGACCACGACGGTGTTGAGGGTCTCGGCCCCGATCGGCGTGTCGGACTCGGTCGCCGGGCGGACGATCGAGACTTCCTCGATCTTCTCCGACTCCTTGATCAGGGCCTCCTGGTGCTTCGCTTTCAACAGAGCCAGGAGGTCGTCGTTGTTCTTGGCCTCGCGCTGGAGCCGTTGCATCGCCAGCTCGACGGCGGGCACCTCTCGGTTCTTCTGCAGCAGGTCGCCCATCTGGCGGTTGAGGATCTCCTCGCGCGTCCGAAGCGCGGCGATCTGCGCCGCCACCTCGCGCCGCATCTCCACCCGGATCTCGCGCATTCGGTCGTCGAGCGCCTGGAGCCGCGGGTGCCGCTCCGTGACCTCGAGCGCGAGGTTGTTCCGCTCGAGGAGGAGCTCCGAGTACATCGTCTGGAGCCGCTGCATCGCCGGGTTCGTCGTGTCGATGAAGACGCGCTCGGACGCGTTCGGATCGGTCCGCGCGAGGCGCGCCTGGACGAGCTCGAGCTCGGTGCGCTGCTGTCGGGCCTTCTCGATGTCGCCCCGCACCTGGGTGAACAGGGAGAGCAGCACCGTCGACTCGGCGCCGGGCGAGATGATGCGGTTGGCCTCACGGAACGCCCACACCTCGGACTCAGCCCGCTTGACGCGCGCCTCGACCTCCTTGAGCTGGGTCTCGATGAACTTCCGCGCTTCCGTCACGCGGAGGTTCCGCTGCTGCCGGTTGTAGTCGCGGTAGACCTCGGCGACGGAGTTCGCGAGGTCCCGCGCCTCCCGCGGATTCGTGGACGTAGCCATGATCTCGAGGATGCTCGTGGTCGGAACGCGCGTCACTTTCACCTTCGCGCTGATCGCGTCCAGCGCCGCCCAGTAGCCCTTCAACTCGCGGACCGCCCCGCCCGCCGCGGCCTGCGGCAGCCGGCCGAGCCGTCGGGCGACCTCCTCGAGGATCGGATAGCTCTTGATGAGGGTGACCTGCGTCTCGATGTTGTCCGCGCTCGAGTACGAGAGCACCTCCACCAGCAAGCCCGAGAGCTGGGTCGACTGCTCGAACCGCACGGCCGCGGTGGCCTGGTAGAGCGGGACCTTCTGCTTAGCGAACCAGAAACTCAGGAGCGCGACGAGCACCGTCGAGGCGATGATGATCAGCCGACGCCGGCGGATGATCAGCCAGTAGTCGCGGAGGTTCATCTCGTACTGCGCCATCAGCCGCGCGCCTCGCTGAGCCTCACGCGCCTGGGAACCCTCACCGCGCGCCCTCCGCGACGGGCCCGGTGATGTAGATGAACGGCGCCTCGGAGAGGTCGACGGTCTTGGGCGTGGGGAACCGGTGGCCTTTGCCGTCTGCGACGACCTCGAGGCGCGGGCGAAGCGGGTGGTTGCGGTTCACGGCGACGACGCGTCCGACCTCGCCGGTGTTGAGCCGCACGAGCGTGCCGGGCGGAAATACGGAGATCTCGGAGAGCAGCGCCTTGATGATCGGCGACGCGAACGCCTCGTGCTTGGACTTCACGATCTCCCGGATCGCCTCGTGCGGTCGGAGACGCGGCCGGGCCGACGGCGGGACCGTGAGCCCGGTGTAGGTGTCGATGAGGCCGAGGATCTTCGCGTCCGGGTGGATCGCCGCGCCCGCCAGCCCCTGCGGGAACCCCTGCTCCTGTTCCCGCTCGTGATGCTGCAGCACGGCCTCCACGATCCCCTCGCCCGGCGGGCCCCAGCGCCGGACGACCTCGGCCGAGAGCTTGGGGTGCGACCGGTACTGCGCCTGCTCCGCTGACGTGAGCGCGTCCAGCCGTCGCAGCACGGACTCCGGAAGCTGCCAGAGGCCGACGTCGAGCAGGCACCCCGCCATCCCGAGGGGGACGAGCCGTCGGCGGTCGTAACCCACATCGGCGCCGATCCGCATCGACAGCACGCCGACCTGCGCCTGGTGGAACGCGAGGTAGTCGACGTCCAGGGGCGCGGCCGGATTGTTGGCGACCCAGAAGAGCTCGCCAGACCGCTCGAGCGACGCGATCGCGTGCACCAGGAGCCGCTCGAGGCCGTCCCACGGGAACGCGCTCCCCGTCATCACGAGATCGCGCACGCCTGCCAGGAACCGGAGGAGTCCGCCGAACAGCGCCTCGGCGCTCGCGACCGCCGCCGCGGTCGGCGCGGTCGCCGGAGGCGACGGCGCTGGCGTCTCGTGGGCGGGCGCGGGCTCCGGCTCCCGCCGGGGCGGCCGCGCGGCGACGCTCTGGAGCGGGCCCTCGGCCAGGCGTGTGCGCGGCAGCGCCGGCGGCACCGCCGCCGGGGCGGCGGCTGCGCCCGGGGCGGCGCGCTTCTCCGCTGGCTCCTTGGGGGGCGCGGTCTTGGGGGGCGCCGCCTTCTCGGCGGGTACGCCGCGCGCGAGGTCGCTCATGCGGACCATCGTCAGACGCCCACCATGTCCTTGATCACCTCGGCGATGACCTTCTCACCGACCTCCTTCAGCCGCTTCGAGTAGCCGACGAGGAGCGCGACGTCGCAGAGGTTGTTGATCTCCCGCGGTGTCCCGCGCGTGAAGTCGAAGATGAGCTTGACCGCCTCCTCGGTGAAGAGTTGCTTCGTCTGCCCCGCCATCTTCAGCCGGTGGGCGATGTAGTTCGCCGTGTGCGAGTAATCGAGCGTGTTGAGGTGGTAGCGGAGCGTGATCCGCTGGTCGAGGTGCTTCATGCGCCGCACCTTGACCGCGAGCTCCGGCGAGCCGATGAGCAAGAGCGTCACGAGGAACCGGTTGTCGGTCTGGAAGTTCAGCAGCAGCCGGAGCTCCTCGAAGACCGCGTCGTCCTCGATCAGCTGCGCCTCGTCCACGATCACCACGCTGTCGCGCCCGGCCTGGTAGTTCCGATAGAAGGTGTCGTTCAGCAGATGGAGAAGCTCGGGCTTGTGCTTCTCCTCCGTCTCGACGCCGAGCTGATAGAGGACCTCGCGGAGGAAATCGACGGCGTTCCAGCTCGGATTGGTGAGCAGGCCGATCTCGTAGCGCTCGGCCTCGAGGCGCTGGATGAGCGCGCGCGAGAGCGTCGTCTTGCCGCAGCCGTACTCGCCGGTGAGCATCCCGCAGCCCTTGCGGTGGCTGACCATGTAGACGAGGCGCACGAGCGCCTCCTCGTGCTCGGGCGACAGGTAGAAAAACTTCGGGTTCGGGGAGTTGTCGAACGGCGGTTCGCTGAGCCCCCAGTACGCTTCGTACATGGGCTATCTCACGACCGGCCCGTTGAAAATGACGAAGAGCCCGGTGACGCCCAGCATAATCGACGCGACCGCCTGCGCGATCGCCAGGTAGTCCTGCCACCACTTCACCGCGACCTCGGGGACCGACACGACCGCGCCCGGCTCGAGTGGCGGCGCGTCCGCCATCGCGTAGCTCTTTCCGTCGCGGAAGGTCACGAAGACGCTCTTGACCTTGGCGCGGTTGGTTGGCCCGCCGGCGAGCGCCACGTACTCCCGGGGCGTGAGGTCGGGCCGGAAGTCGACCGCGCCCGGGGCCTTCACCTCGCCGATCACGTACACCTTGTCCTCGACGATCGGAAGCGTGAGGACATCGCCGTTCTGGAGCAGGATGTCCTGGGCGTCGTCCTTCTCCACGATCAGCCGCTGCAGGTCGACCGGGATCCGCTGCCGTGGTCCCAGGACCCCGCCACGCTCGACCAGGGCCAGCCGAAGGTCGGCGTACGCGGCGGTGCCGCCCGCGCGCAACACCAGGTCGCGCACGCGGTCGCCCTGGGCCAGCTCGAACCGCTGCACGATCGTCGCCTTCCCCGCGACGGTCGTCTTGGTCGACTCCGGCGTGCCGTTGAAGGCGCCGCGCACTTCGACCACGTCCTGGAGCACGGAGAGCGGCGGCACGAACAGCGCGTCGCCGGCCTCGAGCGAAACATCCGCGGGCGGCGTCAGCGCGGCCCCGAGGTCGACGGCGACCGTCTCCTTGCGCCCGTCCGCGCCGACGCGCGTGAGCCGCGCCTCGCTCCCGGCAGAAGCCTGACTCAGGCCGCCCACGAGCTCGAGCAGGGCACGGAGCGATCCGATGGGACCGATCTCGTACTCACCGGGACGCCGTACCGCGCCCGTCAGGGTGACGGAAGGGCCGCGGGCCGGAACGTGGATCCGCATGCCCTCCTCGGCGGACGGGTTCTGGGTGAGATCGCCGCCCAGCTCGAAGCTCAGCAGATCCACTTCGGTCACGCCGCTCTTCCGCGTCACCTGCACGCGTCGCAGGCTGCCGCGGGGCGTGATGCCGCCCGCGTCGAGGATCACCTCGTGCAGCCGCCGCAGCGCGGTCACGGCGACCGTCCCCGGCCGCTCCACCTCGCCCGACAGCGTGACCTCGAACGTGCGCGGCAGAATGACCGCGAGCGTGACGTTCGCGAACCGGAACACCCCGCTGGCGCGTGCGGCGACGCGCCGCTGGGCCTCGAGCAGCGTCAGGCCTCCGACCAGGATCGAGCCGAGGGGAGGCACGCTGATCGCGCCCGTCGGATCCACGATCGCCTGGGAGCGCTCGACGTCGAGTCGGCCAGCGATCTGTACCTCCAGCACGTCACCGGGCCCGAGTCGGTACTCCGGCCCCGGCATTATTCGCGTTCCGCCTCCGAACGGCGTCGGTGTCGTGACAGACCGTCCAGGAGTCGACGGCGCAGGCGACGGCGACGGTGCCGGCTGCGGCTGACCAAAGCCGAAACTCGGCGCCAGCAGGGACGCCACAAGGACCACGCAGAGCGTCCTGCGAAGATTGTGCCGGTTCATCAAGGCCCTGAAGAGGGGTGTCGTAATTGGTTCATTGTCTCTTTTGGCGCTCGCGAGCGTCAAGGAAAATGCATGATTGCAATAGTTTCCTTGACACTCGAGCATCAGGTCGATAGCATCGGTTCGACAATCCGGCCTGGGGCGGACTCTCGAATCGTCAGGAGACCAGATGGCTCCCAAGAGCGCCCGTAACATTCTCCTGGCCGCAGCACTTTTTGCCTTTCTTGGCGGTGGTTTCTGGCTGCACGCCCTCCTGATGAGCCCACCACCGGCCGGCGGATCGGCGACGCCGGGACTTGCAAACACGGCAGAAGCCTTACAGTCCGCCTTTGTCAGCGTGGCCGAGCGCGTCCGCCCGGCCGTGGTCCATATCGGCACGGTCCAGGTCGCCCGGTTACGCCGTCCCCCGACGCTCGGGCCGTTCGCCGACGACCCCGCGTTCAAGGACTTTTTCGACCAGTTCTTCGGGCGCGGCCCGGGGCGCCGCGAAGAGTTCCATCAAGCGGGGCTCGGCTCGGGCGTCATCATCGACAACCGGGGCTACGTTCTGACGAACCTCCACGTCGTCCGCGGCGCCGACGGAGTCGTCGTGCGCCTGTCTTCGAAGGAGGAGGCCCGCGGGCGGATCATCGGCACCGACGCCAAGACCGATCTCGCCGTCGTACGGTTCGAACCGACGGCGCCGCTCACCGTGGCCTCGCTGGGCGACTCGGACAAGCTCCGCGTCGGTGAGTGGGCGATCGCGATCGGCAACCCGTTCGGGCTCGACCAGACGGTGACGGTCGGTGTCGTGAGCGCGACGGGACGGTCCGACGTCGGTATCACGACGTACGAGAACTTCATCCAGACGGACGCGTCGATCAATCCGGGCAACTCGGGCGGGCCGCTCGTGAACCTGCGCGGCGAGGTCATCGGGATCAACACCGCGATCGTCGCGACGGGTCAGGGCATCGGCTTCGCGATCCCGGCCAACATGGTCAAGCGCGTGACGAGCCAGCTCATCGATCGTGGCAAGGTCACCCGTGGCTGGATCGGCGTCGCGATGGAGCCGCTGACGACGGAGCTGGCGCAGGCGCTCGGGGTGCGGGACGCGCGCGGCGCGGTGGTCGCTCGCGTCTACCCGGGAAGCCCCGCCGCGGCGGCCGGGCTCGTCCAGAACGACGTGATCGTCGCATTCGACGGCACGGCGATCGAGGACTACCATCACCTCCAGCGCCTGTCGGCGGACGCGGAAGTGGGGAAAATGGTCAAGCTCGGGATCATGCGGAGCCGCGAGCGCCGCACGCTCGAGCTCCGCATCGCGGAGGCGCCCGACCGCGCCGCCGACACCGCGCTCCCGCCCCGAGAGCCGCGCTAAATAATCGGCGCGATTACGCGACGAAGGGCGGGATCGGCGGGATCTCGACCTGCTGCGTCCGGACCTCGCGCACCCCCGGGACCTTCTGCGCGACCTCGACCGCGCGCTCGAGCGCGGTCGTCCCCTCGAGGGTCACCACGTCGCCCTGCGCCTCCACGTTGATCCGGTAGCGGCGCGTGTCCGCGTGCGTGGCGAGCGCCACCTGCACGCGGGAGGCGAGCGCCCGGGAGGCCACGATCCGCCGCCCCTCCTCGGTCGTCGCCATCTCCGGACGGCGCACGAGGCGCTCGAGGATCTCCACGACGGCCTCGTGTCGGAGCTTCTCCGTGTTGACGATGAGCTCGTACAGCAGGGGGTCCGCGATGTCGACCTCGTACAGGTAGCGCATGCGGCCCGCCTTCTCGGCGTCGTCGCGACGCACGAAGTCCGCGGCGGCCCGCTGGTTCGGCGTCTCGCCCGTCATCTCCGCGGTGCGTTTGATCCACTGCTTCACGCGGTGCTCGAAGGGTGCGACGAGCCGGACGCGCAGCGCGTGCGGCACGCCGCGCAGCAGCCACTGGCCGCCGCCGCGCATGAGGACGGCGTTGTCCGTTTCGGCGAACTCGAACTGCGTCGTCTGCAGCACGGTGATGTGGTGGCGCGTCTCGGTGTCGAAGCGCTCGAAGAGCGTCGGCTTGGACTCCTCGAGGTGCGACAGCTTCTCCTCGGCGAGCCCGTAGCGGCGCGCCGCGTCCAGCAGGAGCTCCTGGTTCACATAGCGATACCCGAGCCGCTGCGCGAGCGCCGTGCCGATTTCGGGGCCTCCCGCGCCCATCTGATGCGAGATGACGATGATGGCCATGGCTCACCCCCGCCGGTACTTCTCTTTGAGCGCCGTCGGCGCGATCGCGATCCGCTTGCCGCCGACGTCGTCCAGGATGTACACCTCGTCCGTGAGCGATCCGCTCGCGAATACCTCGAAGACCTCGAGCGCCGCCTCGAGCGTGGCGTCCGGACGCTGGTTCATCATCTGCTCGACGGCGGTGCAGGAGAGACGCGTCATGAGGTCCCCCTCGAAATCCGGGCCAAGGGTATCCCGAAACGGCTCGGACCGGCAAGACGTCGGCCCGCACCCGAGCCCTCAGCCGGTGATGGGGTGCTCGCGTCGATCCAGGGGCGCCACGCGGGCCACAGGCGGGCGGTCCAGCGGCGGAGCGAACGAGTAGGCGGGCCACGGCCCGGTCGGCACGACCGCGATGCTCCCGGCGCGCGACACCACCGGCGCGATACGCGCGAGGAGCGCGTCCACCTCGTTGCGCGGGACGAGGAAGGCGAGCGATCCCGCCAGGTTGCCACGTCAAGGCCCTATGACATAATGGGACGGTCGTGCGCATGAAGGATCGCCCGATCCGCGTGCTGGCGTTCGCCGGCACGCTCGTGGTGCTGCTGTTGTCGAGCGTCCTCGCGGCGCGACCCGAACCGGCCCTCCCCGCCGAGATGCCCGCGTCCGAGCGGAGCCGCCTCGCGGCGGTCACGGCGACGGCGTCGCTCGCCACCCATGCGGCGGGCGAGCCTTTCGTCGCGCGGCGCGAGGTGTTCGAGTACCTGCTGGACCATCCCGAGTTCGCGGCGCACCTGACTCGAACCCTCCGGATCGCCCGCTATCGGATCTGGCGCGAGCCCGACGGCCTCTGGCTCGACGACGGCTGGGGCACCGTCGGTCGGTTCGCCGTCGTGTACGCCGGCAACGGCACCCGCGTGATGCACGCGCGTGGTGGCTACACCCACTGGCTCCTGCCGACGATCCGTGGGCAGGCGGTCGTCGTCATCGAGTACGGTGTGCAGCCGGCGGCGGACGGCAAGAGTCTCATCAGCGCCGCGGTGACGGGCTTCGTCAAGCTCGAGAACCCGCTGGTCGAGATGGCGAGCCGACTTCTGAGCCGAACGGCCAGGGCGAAGGCGGAGCGGGAGGCACGGCAGCTCGTCAAAGTGTTCGCGCGGACCACGCGCGCGATCGAACACGACCCCGCGGGCGTTCACGAGCTGCTCAGGCTGCGTCCGGACGTGTCGCGACCCGAGCTCGAGGCGTTCCGCCAGCTCCTACGGCTTCCCTAGCGCGCGCGAGAGGCCCTCGCGGAACCGCGCGACGCTCGGGTTGAGCCGGATGGCCGTCTGGTACGCGGCGACGGCCGCCTCGCCGCGTCCCTCTTCCAGGAGCGCCCGCCCCAGCCGCGCGTGCGCGTCGGCGTGGTCGGGCTTCTTCGCGATGACGGCGCGGGCGGCGTCCGCCAGCTCGCCGAACTTGCCCTGCGCCTCGAGCGCGTCCCAGAGGGTGTGGTGGGCACGGGCCTCGTCGAGGTTGAGGCGGATCGCCTCGCGGCAGACCCCTTCGGCCTCGGCGTACCGCGCCAGGGCGAACAGCGCCGCGCCGAGCGCCGTCTGCGCCCGTGCCGAGTCCGGCTTGATGCGGATCGCGGCGCCGTACGCGGCCTCTGCGTCCGCCCAGCGGTGGCGCTCGCCCAGCAACTCGCCGAGGTCGCAGTGGGCGCGGACGTAATCAGGCTTGAGCCGGATCGCCTCACGAAAGGCGGCCTCGGCCTCGGCATCGCGGCCCTGCCAGTAGAGCGACACGCCGAGGCCCCGGTGGAGCGCGGGGTGCGCGGGCCGGAGGCCAAGCGCCTCGCGGTACGCCGCCTCCGCGTCCGCGTGCTTCCCCTGACGGCCGAGGCCGAGCGCGAGGTTCGCCCGCGCCTTGAGCGAGTCCCCGCGGAGGCGAACCGCCTCGCGGAGCGCGACCTCGGCCTCCGCATGCCTGCCCTGCCGGCCGAGCGCGACGCCGAGCTCGTAGTGGAGATCCGCGTCGTCGCGTCGGAGCGCGAGTGCGCGCTGGAGCGCGGCGGCCGCGCCCGCGTAATCGCCGAGCGCGCCGAGAGCGAGGCCCCGCCCCGCGTAGAGGTCCACGTCGTCGGGCTTGACCGCGAGCGCCTCGGCGTACACGGCCGCCTCCTCCGCCCAGCGGCCCTGGCGCCGCAGCGTCACGGCGAGACCGACATACGCCGGCAGGTACGCGGGACGGATCCGGAGCGCCGCACGGTACGCCGCCGCGGCGTCGTCGGCGTGGCCCTGGCGGTCGAGCACCACGCCGAGGTAGTGGTGCGAGCGGGGATCGGCCGGCTTGAGTCGGATCGCCTCGCGCAGGGCCGCGGCGGCGTCCGCGTACCGGCGCCGGCGCCGCAGCGCCAGGCCCAGCCGCTGATGGAGGTTCGCGTCGTCCGGTCGGAGCCGGACCGCGGCGCCATACGCCGCGAGCGCCTCCCGCAGCATACGCTGGCGCTCGAAGGCGAGACCGAGACCCAGGTGAGCCTTCGCGTCGTCGGGCCGGAGGCGGATCGCGTCGGCGTACGCCGCCGCGGCCTCGGCGAACTTGCCCTGCTCGAAGAGCGCCGCCGCGAGATCGAGCTGCGCCGCGGCGAGCGCCGGCGCTCGCCGGACGGCCTCGCGATGGAGCGCCTCCGCCTCGGCCGGCCGCCGCTGGCGGCGGAGCACCGTGCCCAGGTTGGTGCGCGCGACGTGATCGTCCGGCTTCACGCGGAGCGCGTCGCGAAAGGCGGCCTCGGCCCGCGCAAGGTCGCCCTGCCGCACGAGCGCGAGCCCGAGGCCCACGTGCGCCCGCGCGAAGTCGGGCCGCAGCCGCGTCGCCTCGCGGAACGCCGCGGCGGCGTCCGCGTCCTTGGCCTGCTCGAAGAGGACGCCGCCGAGCTCGGCGTGCGCGGAGGCGCTGCCGGGCTGGAGACGGACCGCCTCGCGGAGGACCGCTTCGGCGTCCGCCGGACGGCGCTGGCGACGCAGGCAGAGCCCGAGGCCGAGGCGCGCCGGCACGTCGTCCGGCGCCATCCGGAGCGCCTCGCGGTACGCCGCCTCGGCCTCGCCATAACGGCCGTGGCTCGCCCAGTGCTGCGCGCGCGCGTAGAGGCCCTGGGGGTCGGGTCTCATCTACTCGGGGAGCACGGCGATCGCCTCGATTTCCACCAGCAGATCGTCGCGCACGAGGCGCGAGATCTCGACCAGCGTCGAGGCCGGCCGGTGCGCGCCGAAGTACTCGCGGCGCGCGATGTTGACCTTTTCGCGGTCGGCGGCGTTCTTCAGGAACACGGTGACCTTGCACACCTCGGCGAACGTCGCGCCGGCGGCCGCGAGGCACGTCTTGAGGTTCTCGTGCACCTGGCGGGCCTGTGCGACGACGTCATCCCCACCCACCGTGCGCCCCTCGGCGTCCGTCGCGACGCAGCCCGAGACGAAGACGAGTCGACCCGCCCTGACGACGTGGGTGAAGTGGCTGATGGGCTCGGCCATGCCCGGAACCCGGATCTCTTCGCGGCGACCCAGCTCGCTCATCTCTCGCTCCGTGCGTGGAGGTGACACGCCCAAGACGACCTCACCCTACATCAATCCGCGGGATGAGGGAGGCCGAGGTTCGGCGGAATGCCGCCGTCGAATCCGTTCTGGCGTGCCATGATAAGACGCCGTGTCCGCCGCCAGTACAACGTCCTGACGGAGAGGGGCCATGCCGCGCCTCATTATAGTCGTCGCCAGGAATCGGCCGGCCCTCTTCGAATATTTGGAGAGGATGTTTGCCGGGATATCGGACATCAAGGTCATGCTCGATCGGCGCGGCGTCGCTCCACCCGCCCCTATCCTCCCGGCCGCCGACCCGGACCGGCGGAAGCGACAGGAGATCTACGACGACCTTCAGCAGCGCGGCTTCGTCATCGTCCGGCTCTCCTGACGCGATCGCACGCCCCAGGGGGCTTTTGATTCTGCTCGGACTCCTGTAGTATCTCCCGGACTCGTCACCTTCACTCCGGGGTGGAATGCTGGCCGCTCTCGGTCTCACGCGCGGCGTCAGGCTCCTGGCTCTCCTCGGCCTCGGCGCAGTCCTGGTCGGGCTCGCATCGCTGTGTGTCTTCACGGTCGATGCGGGAGAGTACGCGGTCGTCACCCAGTTCGGCAAGCCCGTGCGCGTGGAGAGCACCCCCGGGCTCAAGTTCAAGCTCCCCGCGCCCGTCCAGACCGTCAGCCGGTTCGATCGGCGTCTGTTCGTCCTCGTCCCGCCGCCCCGCGAGTTCCTCACGCTGGGCAAGAACGCCGTCGTGGCCTCCGGGTTCATCGTCTGGAAGGTCCACGATCCGAAGAGGTTCATGCAGACGGTCTTCGACCGCGCGGGCGCCGAGTCGCGGCTGGGCGACATCCTCTTCGCCGAGCTCGGGGCGGCCCTCGGCGGCGCGCCCTTCTCGGCCTTCGTGTCGACGGCGCCGGGCGGCTACCGGGCCGAGGCGATCCTCGGCGGCGTCACCCGCCAGTATCGGGAGCTCGCCCTCCGCGACTACGGGATCGACGTGGTCGACGTCGGCCTACGCCGGCTGGACTTCCCGGAGCAGAACAGGGCGAGCGTGTTCGCCCGGATGAAGTCGGAGCGCGTGCGGATCAGCATGCGGTTTCGATCGGAGGGCGAGGAGGAGGGGCTGAAGATCAGGGCGGCCTCCGAGAAAGCCAAGAGCGGCATTCTGGGCGAGGCCTACAAGTTCTCACAGAAGATTCGGGGCGAGGGCGAGGCGCGGGCCGCCAAGATTTACGCCGACAGCCTCGCCCGGGCTCCGGAGTTCTATCGGTTCGTCCGCTCGATGGACGCGATGAAGAAGGCCGTCGACAAGGAGACCACGCTCGTGTTGCCGGTCGACTCGGAGCTGTTCCGGCTCCTGCAGGACAG
>Ga0209806_1001964_pt1 | contig 13078 bp, 6 predicted proteins | sample GraSoiAngelo_152_FD_186166 | JGI IMG/M metagenome (GOLD analysis project Ga0209806, IMG submission 186166) | Grasslands soil microbial communities from the Angelo Coastal Reserve, California, USA - 14_1009_12_30cm (SPAdes) (version 2) | ecosystem: Environmental > Terrestrial > Soil > Grasslands ... | reverse complement strand
CTCGCCGACATTCGGCGGTATGGGAAGTTCGACCCCACCGGCTGCTATCAGTGCGGAAGCTGCACCCTCTCGTGTGACCTGGTCGGGGATTCTGTGACCTTTCCCCGCAGGAGCATTCGCTACGCCCTGCTGGGACTTAGGCAACCGCTCGTCGAGAGCCTGGATCCATGGGTTTGCCACGACTGCGGCGATTGCTCCGTTGCCTGCCCACGTCAATCCGAGCCCAGGATTTCCATGCAAACGCTGAGGCGCTTTCTTTGTGTGCAGTACGACTGGACAGGCATCGCCTCGAAGTTGCTCCAGTCGAAGGCATGGTACCTCGGTTCCTTATTCTCCGTGGCCTCTATGGTCCTGTTCCTTATCGTTGCTTACCACCTTTGGTACGTGGGGATGGTCGCCAAGGATTTCGCCACTACAGCCCTTGGCTTGGAGCACATGTTTCCGATCATCACTTATTACACGCTGACCGTGATCCTGGTTCCACTGGTGCTCTTGTTCTCGCGTGTCTTCCGTATCTGGCGGCTCACCATGGGTGGGGAAGGACAGGCGCGCCCGCCGCTTTCTCTCTACCTGCGTGAGGCATGGGTCTACGTCTACCAGTCAGTGAGCGACCCGCTGATGAGGAAGTGTCCGGAAAAAGGCCGGTGGCTCGGGCATTGGGTGCTCGCGCTGGGCGTGGTCATGATGTTGACGGTCAAGGTCTTCGCCCTGCAATGGTTTCAAACCGACAACCTCTACCGCTTGTATCATCCTCAGCGATGGCTCGGGTACGTCGCGACAGCCTTGATCCTCTATGGCCTCGCGAACATCTTCGCAGGCCGTTTGCGGGCAAAGAAGGAGATATATAAAGAGTCGTCCTTTCAGGATCTCATTTTTCCTATCCTGCTGGTGTTGACCGTGCTAAGCGGGCTCGCAGCGCACACCTTCCGGTATGCCGGTTTTGCCCTTACCTGTCACTTCCTATACGCCCTGCACATCATCATCGCAACGCCGATGCTGCTGGTAGAGATGTCCTTTGGAAAGTGGTCGCACATGGTTTACCGGCCGCTGGCACTGTATTTCCTGGCCGTCAGGGAGAAAGCCGGGCAGCAGGCGCCCGCGGCGGAGGTCGTTCCCCATGCGCTCTGAGGAGTCCCCAATAGCACCGGTGGGCGCTGCCCTGGTCGTGGGCGGTGGTATCGGCGGCATGCAGGCAGCGCTCGATCTCGCCAACGGCGGCATCAAGGTGTATTTAGCCGAGCGTGGCCCTGCCATTGGCGGGATCATGGCGCAGCTCGACAAGACCTTTCCCACCAACGATTGCGCGATGTGCACCATGGCTCCGCGCCTGGTCGAGATCGGCAGGCACAAAGACATCGAGATTCTCACCTTGAGCGAGGTGGAACGTGTCGAGGGCCAGCCGGGAGATTTCACCGTCACCATCAGGAAGCAGCCGCGTTATATCGACGCGGCGAAATGCACGGGTTGCGGTGCCTGCACGACGGAGTGCCCAGTAACACTAGCGTCCGAGTTCGATCAGGGACTGGGAGAGCGGAAGGCGATCTACCGGCCCTTTCCGCAAGCCGTTCCTAATATTTTCAGCATTTCGCGCCGCGGGACGTCCCCTTGCCAGGCCGGATGTCCCATTCATCAGAGCGCGCAGGGCTACGTGACCCTGATCGCGCAAGGACGCTTCGAGGAGGCGCTCCAGGTCATTCTGCGAGACAACCCGATTCCGTCCATTTGCGGTCGCATCTGCACTCACCCGTGCACAGCCGCCTGCACCCGTACGAACGTGGACGATCCGATCAATTTGCCGGCGTTGAAGCGATTCATTGCCGATCACTGCTCCGACTACAAGTTGCCGCACCCCGCCGTGCCCGATCGTCCAGAGAAGATTGCGATCGTGGGATCGGGCCCAGCCGGCCTTCTGTGTGCCTACCAACTCCGGCAGAAGGGCTATGGCACGACAATCTTCGAGGCACTGCCGGTGGCGGGCGGGATGTTGGCAGTCGGCATTCCTTCCTTTCGGTTGCCACGCCCCTTGTTGAATGCCGAGCTGGACAGGCTGCGCGCGATCGGGATCGAAATCCTGCTTGACACCCCGGTGGGTCGCAGCATCACCCTCGAAGAATTGCGGAAAAGCTACGCGGCAGTTTTCGTTGCCATTGGGGCTCACGTGGAACGGCGACTCGGGATTCCAGGGGAATCTTTGCCGGGCGTCATGGGGGGCGTGGAGTTCCTGCGGCGAGTGAGTTTGGGAAATCCGGCGGCGCCGGGACACCGTGTGCTGGTAGTGGGAGGAGGCAATTCCGCGCTGGATGCGGCCCGTGCCGCTCTGCGTTGCGGAGCTGCAGAAGTTACGATCGTGTACCGCCGAACCCGAGCAGAAATGCCAGCTGATCCTCGCGAGATCGAGGATGCTCAACGCGAAGGCATCAAATTGATGTTCCTGGCCGCACCAACATCGTTCCAGCCGGGACCCGGCGGGCATGTAGCAGGTCTTGAGTGCGTCAAGATGAAGCTCGGTCAGCCCGACACCAGCGGACGGCCAGCACCGGAGCCGATTCCAGGCTCGGAGTTCGTCATTCCCTGCGACGCTGTGGTGGCCACGATTGGCCAAGTCCCCGATGTGAATGCCCTGGGCGAACGGTTGGGCTTGGCGACCCAGAAATCGGGAGCGCTGCGTGCCGATCCGCTGACACTGGAGACGGATCTGCCCGGTGTGTTCGCAGGCGGAGATTGCGTGACTGGTCCCGATGTGGTGGTGACGGCGATGCTGGCGGGCAAGAAGGCCGCCAACTCGATCGATCGCTGGCTTAAGGGCGAAGATCTCCGTGGGGGGCGCGAGTTGGAAGGGCCGTACCACACCCAGTACGTCGTGGATACGGCCGGCGTGCTGATGCAACGCCAGATACCCGTGCAAGCCCTCGACCCCAAGACTCGGGGAAGAACGTTTGCTGAGGTCCACGTCGGCTACACTCCGGAAGAAGCGATGGCCGAAGCCAAGCGCTGCCTCGCCTGCGGCATCTGCTGCGATTGTCATCTCTGCGCGACGGCCTGCCAGGCCAATGCCATCGACTATGCACAGAAAGCGGAAACTCAGGAGTTGCAGGTAGGCGCCATCATCCTTGCCCCCGGGTTCGAAATCTTCGACGCACGGTTAAAGAAGGACCTCGGGTATGGCCGCTTTCCGAATGTACTCACGTCGCTGGAGTTCGAGCGAATTCTCTCCGCCTCCGGACCTTACTCCGGTCATGTGCGCCGGCCCTTCGACCAGCAGGAGCCGAAGCGGATCGCCTTCCTGCAGTGCGTTGGTTCGCGAGACTTCGACCGCGACTATTGTTCGTCGGTCTGCTGCATGTACGCCACGAAGGAAGCCATCATCGCGAAGGAGCATCTCGGGGAAGGCCTGCAGTGCGACGTTTTCTTCATGGACCTGCGCGCTTTCGGGAAAGGCTTCGAGCAGTACTACCGCAGAGCGCAGGAGCTCGGTGTGCGCTATATCCGTTCGCGCGTGCCCAAGATCGAGGAAGTCCCTGGCACTCGGAACCTGATCGTCCAGTATCTCGCCGAGAACGACAGAAAGCTTTCCCAGGAGTACGACCTGGTCGTCCTATCGGTGGGGATGCAGCCACCTAAGGACGTCAAAGTGCTCGCCGAACGATTCGGCGTGGCGCTGAACGGGTTCAACTTCTGCCAGACATCCACCTTCGGGCCTGCGGAATCCTCGCGGGCAGGAATCTTTGTAGCCGGGCCGTTTGCGGAGCCGAAGGATATTCCAGAAACTGTCATGCAAGCCTCGGCGGCTGCCTCCCAGGTGCTCTCGCTCTTGCGCGAAGCACGCGGCACTCTGATCACTCCCAAGGTCTACCCACCGGAAAGAGAAGTGAACGGAGAAGATCCGCGCGTGGGGGTCTTTGTCTGCCACTGCGGAACCAATATCGCCGGCGTGGTCAATGTTCCCGACGTCGTGGAATATGCGAAGACCCTACCCAACGTTGTGTATGCGGAGAACAATCTTTATACCTGCTCCAACGATACCCAGGATCACATCAAGGAGAAGATCGCCGAACACAATCTGAATCGGGTCGTGGTGGCCTCTTGCACCCCGCGAACCCACGAGCCTCTGTTCCGCAATACGCTGGCAGAGGCCGGCCTCAATCCCTACCTGTTTGAGATGGCCAACATCCGGGACCAGTGTTCCTGGGTGCACATGCACGAGCCGGAGAAGGCCACCCAGAAATCCAAAGACCTGGTCAGGATGGCGCTGGCCAAGGCCCGGCTTCTGGAGCCGCTCCGCCGGCAAACAATCAAGGTACAAAAGTCCGCCCTGGTCATAGGGGGAGGTTTATCGGGCATGACCGCCTCACTGGCACTGGCGCGGCAGGGCTTTGACACCTATCTGGTGGAAAAGGAGGATGAGCTTGGCGGAAACCTGCGCTACATCCACTACTTACTCAACGGAGAAAAGCCACAGGACGAGCTCGCGCGACTTCGCGATGAAATCGCACGGAACGGCAGAATCCATCTATTTACCGGCGCGGCGATCGAAAAGATCGAAGGCACAATCGGTGACTTTCGAACAACCCTCACAGCCCATGACCAAACCGCCGAGGTTACGCATGGCGTCGTAATCGTGGCCATGGGCGCGACCCAGTACCGGCCGAAGGAAAACTTTTATGGCAAGGACGACAGAGTGATCACGCAGCGCGAACTCGAAGCGCGCCTCGCTTCCGGCAATGGCTTCATGTCGCAGGAAGGCAATCGGCCCGCAAAGACTTTCGTCATGATCCAGTGCGTGGGGTCCCGAGATGCCGACCATCCCTACTGTTCACGAGTGTGCTGCGCCGACGCCATCAAGAATGCCCTGAAGATTAAGGCGTCCTCCCCTAAGACACACGTATACATTCTCTATCGCGACATTCGTACCTACGGATTCAAAGAGAGCTACTACTCCAAGGCGCGCCAGCAAGGCGTCGTCTTTGTTCGCTACGACGATGACCGCAAGCCGGAGGTGTCACAAAGTGTCGAAGGACTCGAGGTCACCGTCTACGACCAAACCCTGGGAATGCCGCTCATGATTTCCGCCGACCTCGTGGTTCTGTCCGCGGGCATTCATCCCAATGAAGACAACCGAAAGATCGCGCAGTTCCTCAAGGTTCCGCTCAACAGCGAGGGATTCTTCCTCGAAGCCCATATGAAATTGCGCCCGGTAGACTTTATGACGGACGGCGTCTTCCTGTGTGGCCTCGCTCATTCTCCCAAGAGCATCGAGGAATCCATCCTGCAGGCGCAGGCAGCGGCCGCACGAGCCGCATCCGTCCTCGTCCAGGATAGCCTTGAACTGGGAGCGAATATCTCACACGTGGTCGACGAGAACTGCGACGGCTGCGCCTACTGCGTCGACACCTGTCCCTACAAAGCGATCTCTATGCTGGAATACAAGTGGCAGGGAGGAATCAAGAAAGTCGTCGAAACCAACGACTCCATCTGCAAAGGCTGCGGCTGCTGTCAAGCTACATGCCCTAAGAAGGGCGTATTCATTCGTGGATTTACCCTCGATCAGATTGAAGCCCAGATCCATGCCGCTTTGGGAGTTGAGTGATGGAAGACAGCTTTCAGCCCTTGATCATCGCTCTGTGTTGCAACTGGTGCTCCTACGCCGGAGCGGACTTGGCCGGCGTCTCCCGGAGCCAATACCCACCCAGCATCCGCATCGTCCGAGTCATGTGTTCGGGAATGGTCCATCCTAACCTGGTGATTGATGCGTTCACCAAGGGCGCAGACGGCGTTCTCATCTGTGGCTGTCATCATGGAGATTGTCACTATCAAGAAGGTAATTTCAAAGCCGAAAAACGCGCGGAAGCCATCCGCCTCATGCTCGCGGATTTTGGCATCGAGGAGGAACGCTTTCGCCTGGAATGGATTTCCGCAGCCGAGGGGCCGAGGTTCGCGCAAGTTGTGCGGGAGTTCACGGCGCAGGTCCGAACACTGGGAGTCAGCCCCTACAAGTCGTAAAGTGATCAGTGACTGGGTGGCCCGATTATCGCTCGATACCAGTCATCGCCGTTGCGCTGGCAATCGTATGGTTCTGGCTCGCTGAATGAGTAGGCTGGTTCCGGTCGATCGCCTCCGAAGAGAGGTGAGCAACATGATCTTCATCATCACGCTATGAAAACTGGTCAAGCAATGAGGCAATTCACTTCAGCTTCTCCCTACAAAAGTGCGACCTCTTCCCACTAGCGACATGCCAGTGACACAGAACGAAATGCCAAAATCTACAAACTCTGACAATGCGCATCAAACCCGCATGTTTACTGCTTAAAAATGGTGAGCGCGGTAGGAATCGAACCTACAACCTACTGATTAAGAGTCAGTTGCTCTGCCAATTGAGCTACGCGCCCGGGTTGGACGTTAGGGCTTACTCGCGGCGTTCGGTCGGAGCTTGCTTTGCCGGATCTGCATCCACCGCTTTCCCTCTGCCGGGAAAGGTGCATGACGAGCAAGCGTTTATACTAAACTAGCCACGCCGAAACTAGCAACCTGTCCTCTGTCCGCAGCAATACGAAGAATTGAAGGTCTGCAACGCGCTCAAATCGCGGCCAGGTTTCGGCACGCCGCGCTCCCCCAAGTTTGTTGTGAGACATCCTCTGTTGCCTGCAATGGGCAGCCCTACTGAAACCCGCTCCATTTATAAATCCCGACTGGAAGCAGAACTGATGGCCCCGTGCGTTTGCCAAGAACACGTCCCATCTCACATGCATAGCTGGGCGATGAATGGCGGCAGAGAGACTACGGGCCTTCGGGCAGATCCGCCACCAGCGGCGTTCTGCGCGCATCCGAGGCGCTGGCGGCCGGGCGTTTTTCCCGCACCTCTTCGACCTGCATCACTGGAATGCGTTCCAAGGTTCCGATGATCGGGGCCTCATCCATCGAGGATGGCAACGAGATAAATCGGTGCTCCACGCATAGCTGATCGATGAAGCGTTGCTGGCGTTCGCTGAGCACTTGCTGCGGAAGCTTATCGAAATGGCGGAAGATCCACAGAAAGTAAACACGCTGGGAGAAAGTGAGTCTAACGTAGCGCGGGCCGACCGGCGTCAGAATGCGTATGACGCCTTCGGCGAGTTTGTCGATCCACATACCGGGCCTGCCTGGGATTGAGTTTCTGCTTACGGCCAGAGTACTGCAAGGGGCGCCATTATTGCACCTCGCGTGGCATTGAAAACGAAAATCTTTCGAGCCTCTGGCGATTCAGAATGTCCGACCGACGCCGACAACTGGCTCCTAAGATGTTTCTCTTAAAAAAAGCCAAGGGTGCACTGAAAAAGGTGCAACAAGCTTTGCGCCCCCAATCACAAGCCGCGAATATCGCTTCTCAGGTAGGAATCTCGGGCAGCATATCCAATCGGTCGATGGTCGCGGCAACTCCGAAGCGGGTCCCTTTTCCATCCTCGACTCGCACTACTGACGCCTGACAGCACGCCCACTGCTTTTCACCCAGTCCCAATTCCGCCGGCAAAATCAGCACAATCTCCAGCTTGCTTCCCTCGGTAATTCGGCCATCGGTGTATAGAAACACCCCGCCCGTGCTGAGATCACGGGTGATTGCCGACACCTCGGCCGCGCTCTCTTTGCTTCTGACCTTCGCGGGAATGCTTACGGGAATGCGCGAGCGCGCGCGCTTGTCTGTCTTCGCGTCTGACATGGGAGTGGAGCCTATCACGATCAACGCCTTGGTGGTCGATGAGTTTTTCGCAAGATGCAAACATGAAAGGGGGTGATTCAGTCGTCAGTCGCTAGTCCTTTAGTCGTCAGCTGAAGGCTCGCTTCGCTGACGACTGACGACTGGAGGCTGACGACTAGCAACCCATGGGGTACCCAGGAGCCAATTCGGAATCGAACAGCTGTGAGCGCGAAAGCGCGGTTACGTGGTCGAAGGCTTCTGCGAGCGAGCGGCCGGCACGACGACAGCCTGCTCAATCGTTGGCACATTCGTTCCGCGGAGCCGCTCTTCGACCTGGTGCATTTTGTCGTTCGATCCTGCCTCAAAGTATGCGCGGGACAGCAGTTGCATCGAGAACGGATCATCCGCGTCTTCCTCGAGGTGCGCGATCGCGTCTTGCCACTTGCCCTGTGCTGCCAGCATGGCGCCCGCTGCACCGTGATACGAACTCTGAATGACCAGGTTGCGGCTGCTGGACGCCATGGCCTCAAGCGTGTAGAGCGATTTCTGCGCTAATTCCTGATTGCCGGCATGCGCGGCTCGAACCGTGCGATATCTCAGAATGCGGGAAAGTTCCTCATCGTGGTCCAGAGGAGAAATGTCCTGCCGATGCGCCAGCGCTGCCTCGGCCGCATCCAGGTGCTGCAGGGCAACTTCGTCGTCACTCTGGTAGGCCGCCATACGCTGGTGAGCTTGCGCTTCCTGCAGGTCGAGTCCCAGTTGGTGGGCTTTCTGCGCGGTTTCGGTGAATGCGTCATCGGCCTCCGCCGGCTTGGCATCGCGGACCCAGGTGGTCGCCTTCTGCATCATGTAGTCGATGCGGTCGGCATCGTTATGGGCCTGGGCGATGGCCTTGTCGTACTCAATCCGCGCCTGGCCCTGATTTCCCATCAGCGCATATGTGTCAGCAATCCCGACCTGCGAAGAAGTGAAATCCGGATCCACCTTCAAAGCCATGCGATAGTGCGCGAGCGAGTCGTCGAAGTGCCCCGCCATGCGTAACAGTTCACCGTAGGAATCGTGCGGATTGGGCTCCTTGGGAAGGACCACGACATAACGGTCCATGGTCGCGAAGGCTTTCGAAAATTGGCGGGTGCGCGCGTACACGTAGGCCGCATCGTTGAGCGCGGCAGGATAATTCTTGTCGAGAGCAAGCGCGCGCTCGAGGAGCTTGAGCGCCTGCTCGTCGCCGTTCTCTCCCATCAACCAATTGCCCGCGAGATAAATCAGGTGCTTATCCTTCGGGAACATGGCCAGCATGTCATTCATGGCCGAGATGCCGGCGATGTAGTTGCCTTCCTGCACGTTCGAGATCCACTGGATCATCAGCTTTTCGCCGGGCGTGACTTGCGGGAGAAGCGCTTTGGCTTGCGCGCGTGCCGCACTGACTTCAGCAGGATTCCGGCTGTTGAAGGCGATCCATGCCCAGGCTACAGCGATACTGGGATCTTCCTTCACGGCCGCGCGCCAGTCCTCGTTGCAGCGCTCGAGGTACAAGTTCTCGTAGTCTTCCATGCCCTTCTGGTAAAGCTCGCGACCCTTTGCGGAGGCAGCGGTGACGGGCATCAGGCCGATGGTTGGCTTGGTCTTGGACGGCTTGGTCTTCGAGCTCTTGTCGCTGGCGGCAGCGAGTGAGGCGAGGGTCAGGCAAACTGCCAACCCGGCGAGAAGGCGGCGCTGAAGCATGGTTTCTCTCAGAAAACAAAGATTTTGCGGACGGCTACCGGGCAAAGCGTAGCATCGCCGCTAGAGGGGACCAAGGTGACGGAAGGGTTACGACGGGTGGGGGAGGCCGAACCGACACACTCCAGATGAGCAAGAAAAAGCCCCTGCAGCAGCAGCGGCAGGGGCTTAAAAGATCCACAAAGTTTCTAGAACGTTACCCTCAGCGAAAGCACCGTGCTGAAGGCTTCGCCCGGCCCGATGCCTGGCGCTCCGTTGAAGTCGCCAATCGTGTCGGTGACTTGGCCCGAGCCGCCCGGGCCTAAACCAAACGCTCCCGGCCCCGACGACAGATTGATATTGTTGAAGAGGTTAAACATCTCCGCCTTGAACTGAGCCTTGAAGCGCTCGGTGATCAAGAAGCTCTTGCTGATTCCCAAGTCGACGTCTTTGTATCCCGGGCCGTGGATCTGGTTGCGACGAAGTGTACCGTAGCATCTTCCGTCGGAAGTGACCGGAGCACAGGTGGCTGTATCGGGAGTAGCAAAAGCGGTCGGGTTGATCCATTGCACCCCGGTAAACGTCGCACTCTTCACAAAGCTGTGGGAAACACCGCCGAATGGATCGCCAATAAGGTCCACGCCTGGCCGCACCTGGTCATCCGGTTGACCTCCATGGAAGGCCAAAGCCGTACTAACGTTCCACCCATGTGTCAGTGCCTTTGGTCCGCGGGTAGAACCGGGTATATCCCAACTTAACGTGCCGGTGAACGTATGGCGCTGGTCGAAGTCGCTGTTCCCGTAGTCCGCCTTAAGGTTATAGCTGTCGAACGGAATGACCCCACGGTATGCGGTGATCTCGTCCAGATTATGTGCCCAGGTATATCCAAATTGCGAACTCACTCCGTGCCAGGCGCGCGTACGCAGCGTGGTCTGCAGAGCGTTGTAGTTGGACGTCCCGATACTGTTTAGCTGGTTGATGGCACCGAAGTTCGGGTATTGCCCGAAGAAAGGATAAATGAAGTTGCCGGGCACAGCAGGATCTGGAACTTTCTGATTGATGTCCCGCAATACCGTTAGCCTGCGCCCCTCGCTGCCTACATAACCAACCTGCCAGACCGCCATCCCGTTGCCAAAACTCTTTTCCACATTCAGGTTGTAGTTATAGAAATACGCTGTGTGGAAATTCTGATTGACCGAGTAAGCGGCAAATACCGAGTTTCCGCAGGTTGGATCGATCGCAACGTTTCCGCTCGGGCATAACTGGACCGGGGCGAAGGTGTACTGGTTGGGCTGCCAAGTGTAGCAAGTCGGGAAGGTGGCGCAACTCTGGCCCACCGCCGGGAGAGACGTCTGAGTATAGATGGACACTGGGTGTGGCCCAGCTGGGTTGTCCTGTACGCCGTCAGCGTTATTCGGCGGGCGGACGTCCATAAAGGGATTCACATTGACCTGGTCAAAGTAGATCCCAAATCCTCCGCGCACGACCAAGTCTCCGCGACTTGTCGGCTGATAAGCGAAGCCCAAGCGAGGTGAGAAATTCTTTAGGTTCTTGTGGAAAATTCCGTCCAGTCCGGCGCCCTGAATTTGAATTCCGCGGCCAGGAACAAAGATCGCAATATCTTTGCTGCCATTATGCAAAGGGCCGAAGTAGTCCCAGCGCAAGCCTAGATTGATGTTCAGCCTCGGAGTTACCTGCCACGAGTCAGAACCAAAGAAATCCAGGGCATTCACCACAATCTTGCGTTCCGCATTTCCGACGTTGATTGCCGAGTTGTCTACAAATCCGGCAAGAAAGTCGGCCAGGGAACAAACATTGGAGTCAGCTACGGCACAGACTGGGCTTGTCGCTGTACCGATATTCCATGGCCCCTGTGCGCCAGAGAATATAAACTTGCCTAGTGAGTGGAAGAAGTAAAACTCGTTAAGATGCGCTTGGCGATATTCACCGCCAAAACGCAATTGGTGTTTGCCGGTATTGTAGGAAACCACGTCCGCGATCATCCCGGTAATGTCATTGCGGCCCTCGGGAGGCGTAAGCCCAACCTGCTCAAAGCCAGTGATCCTTAGATTCGGAGACCCAAAGAATTTGGGCGTGACCGGCGTGTCCGGACTCAGGAACAGCTGCGCGTTCGTGTGTGTGTCATAGCTCGCAACCGCGTCACGGAAAACCTGATTGAAGTAATTGACACCGACCAGCAGCTGATTTGTCATGCGATTACTAAGCACAGAGTTCAGCGTAACCGCGTAATTAAACACGTGAATCGGCGCCTTCTCAAAATAGAACGGAAGGTTGGAACTGGCCGTCGCTAACGCTGCACTGCCGCCTGTGGGAGCGGTCTGGCTTCCTTGTCCACCAAACCAGCGTGCCGAAAGATGATTTTTGTCATTGAAGTTGTGATCGAGTTTGATCACTCCGTTGTAGCTATATCCAGTCGAAGGGCTAGTCGCAAAATAGTTGCTCGGCTGCGCCGGCAATTGGTTGATCAGGCTGGGCCAGAGATTCGCCATCAGAGCCTGCGAGATCGGACTCTCCGGAATGCCGTCGGCTTGCAGCAGCGACAAGGCGAGGTTCTGATAGGCAGGAGAAGGTTCGGTGTTCAGGCCTGACAGCGCAATTGTATATTTTTGCTTCTCGAAGGACAGAAACCAGAAAGTTTTATCCTTGATAATCGGTCCACCAAGAGAGAAGCCGTAGTTTTCATTGCGAAGCGGGGGCTTGCTAGTCGGTGCGCCGGGCGGAAGGGTGCTGGGATTGAAAAAGGCGGTGGGCTTTCCAAGTGCGGTGTTGCGGTTGAAGTAGTACACAGAACCGTGAATCTGGTTGCTTCCGGATTTCAGAACAACGTTAATAACGCCGCCGGCATTGCGCCCGGCTTCGGCATTGGATTGCGTCTGCGCGCCGAATTCATCGATCGCATCCAGCGGCATTAGGGTGCCCGCAATGCCCGATACGCCACCCTGGTTCACCGCCGCAAGGTTGTGCCAGAAATCGTTATTGTCGACGCCGTCTATCTGCCAGTTCATCTGATTGGCGCGTGTTCCGTTCAAGGACCCGAAAGCCTGCGCTCCCGAATATCCCGCATAGCCCGGTGTCGTAGCCGTGAACTGGGTGAAGTCGCGCCCGTTCATGGGCAAATTTTGCACTTGCTCGGTCGGGATGACGTTGTTCTGCTGGACCGTCGTCGTGTCAAGCGTAAGCGCTTCAGCGGAGACTTCCACTGAAGTAGTCGACGTTCCGACCTTAAGTTTTACAGGTAGCGTATAAACTGACCCTGCGGTGACGGGCACGTTCTCAACCGTAGCAGCGTTGAAGCCGCCTGCCGAAACCGCAATCCTGTAGGAGCCGAGGGGCAAATCCTGAAACGAGAACTGTCCATCGCTGGTGGTGGTGGTGGTGAGCGTTACGCTGGTCGCAATGTTGGTGGCCTTTACGTTGGCGCCCGAAACCATCGCTCCGCTCGGATCGTTTACGGTGCCGTTGATGGCTCCCCGGAATGTCTGACTGTACCCTGCAGCCACTAGCAGTGTAAGTACGAAGATGCTTCCCAGTACGCGTCTCATAATTCTCCTCCGCAGAACTCGTCCCCAGATGGCTGGCTCATTCCAGCCGATTGCCATGCAATATGCTGCTTGCGCATGATGCCGAATACTTCGCGTGCCATAAGGCGCTTGCAAAAATATGTCGTTTAGAAATTTAGGCGCCACC
>Ga0209806_1001962_pt1 | contig 13092 bp, 9 predicted proteins | sample GraSoiAngelo_152_FD_186166 | JGI IMG/M metagenome (GOLD analysis project Ga0209806, IMG submission 186166) | Grasslands soil microbial communities from the Angelo Coastal Reserve, California, USA - 14_1009_12_30cm (SPAdes) (version 2) | ecosystem: Environmental > Terrestrial > Soil > Grasslands ... | reverse complement strand
GGCTCTTCGATATCATCGCGCGTTTGATGGCGAAGCCCGAGCGCGGTACCGCAAATGAGTCCGACGACATCTGGCGAGTCTTCGAGGTCGCGGCTAAGGATGCGCTGCATCCATTCGCGGGAGCGAGCTGCTGCCCGTAGGACAGAAAATCCGCTCCCCGGCGCAAGAATCCGACCATTTTCCGGATACCGAACGATAAATAAATTTTTCACATCGCGTCGCGCGAGGTAGGCGCGCATATCGAATTCGCCGGGATTTCGCGGCGGCTCGATTGGTTGGAAAGTGCCAAAAAGTGCCACTTCATCGCCCACGTTTGGCCGGCCGCGCCAGCGAACGAAAACCGTGGCGTTCGTTTCAAAGTTCTGGCCGGCAATTTTCGCCTGATGCATTCTCATAAGGAAACTGGCGTTGCCGGTCGCTTCGATTTTTGGCTCGGTCGTGACAATGCCGGTCACACTCGCGGGGCGCGCGAGTCCGCCGGCGATTTCAGCAAGGGCATCGGCCGGCGTGCTGGTGATTCGTGCGCTATGAAGGCCGAAAAATGTCGCGCCGACCAGCGCAAAAACGAGCGGCCCATAACTCCAGCGCAACCCTGCCAGTGCGCCTAGAATCGCAATAAAGAGGATCGGGCGGCTGATCGCAGGAAAATAATCGGCGACGACGATGCCGATGATCGCAGCCAAAACAAGACCGACAAATGGCTGCCGCATCGAGCCGCGCCAATCAATCGCTCACCACGAGATCAAGTCTAACGTCGTGCCGGTCGAGCGGTAGCGATTCGACGATCTGAAAACTAAAAGCGATCCCGATCTTTATTGCGCGCGCGGCGCGATGAGCGAGAAAGCGATCGAAAAAACCCGCGCCGCGTCCGATTCGTGCCCCTGCACGGGTGAAAGCAATCCCGGGAACAAGGACAAGGTCGATCGGCGCGAAGATCGCGACATCATGCTGGCTGCGTGCGGTCGGCAAAATCGTAATGATTTCGCTGCCGCGCCGGCGCAAATCTGCGATCAATGGCGCGATCTCAGGTTCGTAACTAAACGGTTCGAAGATGACAACCACCTGAGCCCGTTTCCAAACCGGTAGCTCGAACACGCGGTTGCAGATTTTTAATGATCGGCCGCGCCGGTCTTCCGCATCGAGCATCTGCAACTGTTCCTGCATTTGCGCCCGGAACTCCTGTTTGGATTCATCGATGTTCATCGCGGCAATATCTTTTGAACTGTGGTCGCGAGCTTATATGCTTCTCCGCAAGTGCCGATTCCTTTTTCAAAAAAAACGCGGGTCGTGCGACAGGCGACCGCGGATGGTGCGGATGAGAAACGATCGACGCGCGTAACCCTAAAGCCAGGCATCGACTGGCATCGGCGGAATTTTTTGGCCGAGGTGCTCATTCCGTCCCTTTTTACCAGACGGTCTGGCAAACGCGCAGCCCCGCGTTTTCCCAAAATCCGGCCGGGTGAATTCTGCATCACCTGGATCGGGCACGCCTCCTTTCTCATTCAAACGCACGATCGCAATATCCTGGTCGATCCGAACTGGGCGAAATGGTTGAAGGTGATCAAGCGGTTGAAGCAGCCGGGAATCGAACTGCATCATTTGCCGGATATCGATTTGGTGCTGGTAACACACGCGCATTTTGATCATCTCGATCGCCGAACGCTCCGACGAATCGCTTCCGATCAACCGATCGTCGTGCCGGTGGGTGTTGGCAGCCTCGTTCACGATCTCGGCTTTAATATTGTGCACGAGCTCGATTACTGGCAGACCGTGCCGCTCGATGCGCTGAAAATTTCGCTGACCCCTTGTCATCATTGGGGCGCCCGTTTTCTGGCCGATCTGCATCGCGGCTTCGGCGGTTTCGTTATCGAAGCGAATGGTCGTTCGATTTTTCACTGCGGCGACAGCGCCTATTTCCCCGGGTTCAAGGAAATCGGCGAACGCCACGACGTCGAGATCGCGCTTTTGCCGATTGGCGCCTACGACCCGCCAAGCGGGCGTGAGGTGCATATGAATCCAGAGGAAGCAGTGCAGGCCTTTTTGGAATTGGGCGCAAAAAAATTAGTGCCGATGCATTACGGCACATTCCGTCTCGGTTACGAGCCGCTGGACGAACCGCTCACCCGGCTACTGGCACGTGCCCGCGAAGCCGGCATCGACCACGACGTTCTGGTTATGACGGAGGGCCAGCCAGTTGTGTTATGAGAAGAAAAACACCGAACACCGAACGCCGAACATCGAACGCCGAACCGAAAGCGTTTCGGGTCAATGAGGCGAATTCCGAATATGGAGCCCCGAAGAAAACAAAGTACGATCTTGAAGACAGATTATTGGAGTTCGCCGTTGCAGTTGTTGAACTGACAGACGACTTGCCCAACACCAGAGCAGGCAACCACATTGCAGGACAACATCTCAGATGCGGAACGTCGACATGCGGCCATCATGGCTGGTATCACGGCTCAGGAAGATGAATCGGGATCCGCGTTTGGTCGCATGCCTGGCTGAAGCCGAAGAACTGATCAGAATTTTCGTCGCAAGCGTGCGAACAACTGAGCGGGGACGCAACACGTGATGACTCCGCAAAAATCACCATTCGGCGTTCGGTGTTCGGCGTTCGGTGTTCGGTGTTCCGTGCTAGGATTTTCCACTTCGCGCTTCTCCTCGTTGAGCCTTGGACGTTGGGTCTTGGACGTTGGGCGTTGAAATCGCGGAATGTCTGGGCCGCGATTTGCGCGTTCTAAGATAGTCGGTGCGACGATCGCCGCTTTGATCGTCATCGCCTTCAGCATCCTCCTACTCGCGCACGATCCCCTCATTTTTTGGAACGACGACTACGAAATTTCCATCCTGCCGGTCTTCGCCGATATGGCGCGGGCATGGAGCCACGGTGAGATCCCGCTGCTTAGCCCTTACTCGTGGGTCTGCGAAAATCTCGCGGGCGAATTTCAATACGGTGTTTTCTCGGTTTTCATTAATGCGCTGATTGTTTGCGTTTGGAAACTGCCGCTGACGTTTTCGCAACAAGCCGCTGCCGTTTCCATTGCGCACCTCGCGGTCCTGAGTGCCGGCGCATTTTTGGTCGCGCACGGCCGGAAACTATCGGGGCCATTATCTATTTTTGTTGCATTGGTCGCGTCGCTGAACGGCTGGATCATTTGCTGGGGAGCGAGCGATTGGTTCGGCGCGCTGGGCGCGTTTACCTGGCTGCCGTGGGCGTGGTGGGCCGCGGAACAGGCCCTCGACCCGAAGAGATCGCGCTGGCGCTTTCTTTGGCCCGCACCATTCGTTTATCTGCTCATCGCCGGCGGTTTTCCTTACACCGTCTTGATGTTGGCGCTGGTGCTCGTCTGTTTGGCGCTACGCGCCGTATTCGAGGTAAGGACGGTTGAAACTGCCAGTCCGGCTCGGACTGGCCCGGGCGGGCTTGCGAGGCTAACGAGAATTGGACCGCTGCTCGCTGGCGTCACTCTCGGTCTCGGGCTTGCTGCCCCAGCCTGGCTGGCATTGCTCGATTACGTCCACGGTTCCGCGCGGGAATCGCTTCACCCCTCCGCCCATTGGCAATGGCTCGTCCCGTGGAATGCATGGCCCGGCCTAATCCTGCCATCATGGACGGTGAATTGGTCGAATTTTTCTTCGCGGTTGGTGCCGCATGGCGCGACCGAACTCGCCTGCGGTCTCGTCCCGCCCATCGCGTTGCTGACTGGGTTTCTTGTGAACGGTCGCGCCATCCTGAAGAAAATTCGTTGGGAAACGGCTTTGCTTTTCGTCGTCTTCATTCTTGCAATGAGTCCCACCGCCGGTGCTTTCCGTTGGAGTTTTCGCTGGCTCCCCCTACTCCATCTCGTCCTCGCCCTCTGTGCCGCTGAAGCTCTCTCATCGTTTTCGCCGAAACAAAGGCGCTTCACCGCGTTCCTCATGCTCCTGCTCGTAATCATGCTTATCATCGGCGTCTTAGTTTTGCGAACTAGCGGCGACCATCTCTTCCCTCTCGGCTGGATTTTCCTCGGCCTCGCTCTGGGTTGGCTGCTGGTCGAGTCCCTCCAACGTAATTTCTTGTGTGAATGGGCTCCCGCAGCTGTCGTTTTCGCCGCGCTTCTCGCGACTTACATCTGCATTCCGCCAAACTCCGGCGTCCCCAAATACAATCTTGCCCAATCCTTGTTAGAACCGCAGCCACTCGATCCACATCGTCTCTATCTCAGCGTTTATCCCACACCGGCAACATTCTATCGAGCGGAGGCGAAACCGGGACCGGTTGGACAAATTGTCCGCCTCGGCAGCACCTCAATGTGGGCTGGCTTGCGTTTCGTCAACGGTTACAGCCCAATCCGTCCTGCCGGCGTTGCGCGCGAATTCGCCAGCGCCATTCACGGCGAAGTCGATCCCGATCTGGCGCAATGGTTCTTACAGCATCAGGCCGGTGAAAACGGACTGCTCGAGCGCATCGGCATCGATGGAATCATTGTCGCGCGAGAGTTCAATTTCACCCCGCAACCGGCAGCCGAATGGGAATTGGCAACCGAGGCCGATGAAGGCCGCGTTTTTCATCGCCGTGGCCAGCCGATCCCAACAGTTCGTTCCGTGAATTTCTCTGGAAAAAATTCGATCGCGAAAATCACGGATATCGTGGCGGGGCGAAATTACGTCAGTGCATTCGTTGTCGCTCCCGATGGAGATCGGCCAGCCTTGATCGCAGTCTCTCGCCCGTTTTTTCCAGGCTATCGCGCGCAAATCGATCGGCGCGACCTTGCCGTCTTTTCTGAGCGCAGTTTGATTCCGCTGATCGACGTTCCCCCGGGAACGCACGGTCGTCTCACCCTTTATTACCGGCCCGATTGGCTCATTTACGGGAGCGCGCTGGCAATCATTTCGGCCGCCGTTTGCCTCATCTTCGCCTTTTTCGCAATCCGAAACCCTCGCAAACGAGTGACATCTGTTTAACCACACCCGCCGTCGCGAAAAAATCCGGGGAGCGCGTACCATCCAACCGGTGTTAAGCTAGCGAATGCGGTTGAGCTCAATCCGCGAGCGTAAAACTTCCACCGGCGCATCTACCCCTTTAATCTGCTGCGGAGTTAACGCCCGCAAGGTGATCGATCGCGAGAGATGATCTTTGGTCGCCTTCCTTAAGAGCAATGACGTGCCTCAAAGGAGCGACGGTTTGTAACCGCAGTTTATTTAAATCTAGAGACCGCCACGCCTTGGCTCGTCTGTCCCCCGCTCCAAATAACTTACGGCGTGATCGTGATCCACTCGTTACGAGCACGGGAATCAGCGACTGCTTGCACTACCCGCATGTAACGCAACCCATCTTCAAAAGTCGGATATGGTCGCTCGTCATCGCCTGCTTTCACGGCATCGAGGAAATCATTCTCGACCGTCCATTCCCGGGCGAGTTCCTTCGGCACTTCCACTTCATGCAAGGCGCGATCGCCTACTCGACCGGCTTTGATCACATCGGCAGTGAAATCGTAAACCAAGGTCCCGGCCGAGCCGTAAACTTCCAGGCAATCACCAGTGGCATGAGCGTGGATACCGCTGAATTCGAGGACGCCTTCCGCGCCATTGGCGAAATGGCAGAGCACTGATAGCGCGTCGGGGATGATAACGCTGTAACCCCCGCGATCGGGATACAGAATTTTTCCGCGCGCGAACAATCCATCGATATCACCGAACCAGCGCTGCAGCACTTCGACGTAAATCCCAAGCGTCATGACATTGAGCCCGCTTATTTCGATGCGTTGCCGCCAGTGGGCCGGCGCGTTCGGGTTCAAATAATTCCCGTTAAAACTTTGCAGCCGAATGGTGTGCAGTTGTCCGAGAAAATTTTCCGCGAGCAATTTTTTCACAACACGATCGCCGCGCAGACCGTAGGGCGGCGGGCACAACATGGTCACTTGCTTGGGAAAGCGGCGCGAAGCTGTCAGCATTTCTTCCGCTTCGGCGCGATCGTTCGCCATTCGGGCCTGACAAAACACATGTTTGCCCGCTTCAAGCGCAGAAACGGTGACGGCGGAATGCATATAGGGGGGCGTTCCAATCCAGACGATATCGATGTCTGGCAAAGCGACGAGGTCGGGCCAGTTAGCGATGGGGACAGCGGTCGGAACATTTTCCTGGCAGAACTTTTCGGCGCTTTCATAAGTGGAATTTGAAATCGCCACGATTTCCACGTCGGACCGGCGTTTGAATGCGGGCAGATGCCGTCGCTTCACGATCCCACCCGCCCCGATGATTCCGATCCGTAATTTGCGGTTGCCGTTTCGACTCATTGTATGTGCTTGGTAGAAGAATCTTTGACCACAGTGCGGCCCTACTGTTCAAGTCTGAAAGTATTTCACTCTGTTGAAAAGATTAGAGCCTCCGGCTGTCATAGATCGCCGATATAGCGGAGGAACGCACTTCTGGGCGTCGGGGACATGCAGAAGTATGTCCCTCCACAACGCTAGTGCGTTCGCTCTGCCGGATAAGATGGGTCGTGCACCCCACAGGCCGGTCGCCAGTGCACCAAGAATCGCTTGACCAAAACAAACCGACAACGCACCTTACGCTCTCGTTTTTATAATCCGAGCGATTGCGTCAATCGTCTACCTTCCGCCATGTCTAAAGTTTGCAGCATCACTGGGTCCCGCGTCACGCGCGGTAGCACCATCCATCGCCGTGGTATGGCGAAGAAAAAAGGCGGCGTTGGTCGGCACGTCACAAAAAATGTGCGGCGCGAATTTCATCCGAACCTGCACGAACACCGGATCTGGGTGCCGGAGCTGAAAAAATTCGTGCGCATCCGGGTGACGGCGCGAGGACTCAAGACGATCAACAAGAACGGCGCGTATCGGGCTTTAAAAAAGGCCGGCGTCGTCGCGGGTTAGGGCTTCGGGAAAGCGGCGGGAGGTTAGGCGCAATGCAATTGACGCTTCTGAAATCGAAAATTCATCGTGCCATGGTGACGGGGGCGAGTTTGTATTACGAAGGCAGCCTCACTGTTTTCGTCCGAGCTGGTTGAGCTGCGCGAATACGAGAAGATTCTCGTTGGCAACTTGAGCAACGGCGAACGCTTTGAGACTTACCTGATTTACGGCGAGTCGCAGAAAAGTTTGATCGAACTCAACGGCGCGACCGCGCATCTCGGGACCGCATTACGATCATGAATTTCGGGAGTTATTCGGCGGAGGAAGCAGCCAGACACCAGCCGCATATTCTCGTGCTCGATGAGAAAAATCGGGTCGTCCGGCAGGAAGGCATCGAGCCGTCACTCAAAGTCGTCGGGGAATAGTTTTTTCTTTGTCATCCCGAGCGAATGCGAGGGACCTCACATTTGGTCACCCACATCCGGACGCTCGCGAGGTCCCTCGGTCCGAGCCGGACTGGCATTATCTTCGCGGCTCGGGATGACGGCGGAAACATCAGTGCTGCCGCCAGTGACGGCGGCAGCTACAAGGCTTTGCTCAGTTGTCGGTGCATCCGTTAGAGTTGCCGCGGGCTCTGTTGTAGCTGCCGCCGTCTCTAGCGGCAGGTCAGTGCCGACTTCGCTAGGTTCCTTTTTTGGCGGCTTTGCCCTGGGTAAATCAAGGGATCCGTCATTGAATTCGATGACATATCCCTCGCGAATCATCCAATGCAAATCAGACGCGAGCGCCAGTTTCGTTTTCTCGGCTTCGGCCACCTCAGTATCCGGTCTAATGAATTTTTCCGCGAGTTCCTTGCGATTAATTCGCGGCGAAGTTTTGAGTGTTTCTAAAATCTGACGAACTGAATCGGATACCGCGGTTTCATCGATCGCTTTCAACCGAATGGGCGAGACGAAAAGGATTCCTTTGCGATGCCGGAAAATTTGCAGACCCGCACCGCGGAAACGGCCGGCCAGCTCCTGCATCATATTGGAGGGTGAGCGGACCTCCGCTGACCAGGCGTTTTCAATCACGCGCGCAATCCCCCGATCCGATAACTTGCGACTGGTAACGCCGTCGATCTCCGTCTCGCCCGTCTCGGAAATCAGCGTTGGAAGATATTTCTCGCGAAAATGCCGTTCCGTTTCGGTTTCGGCATTGAAAGTTTGGGGCGGCTCCTCCTGCCGCGTGGTGAATGTCGTTACTTTGCGCGCTTCTTCCTTCCATTGCTCGACCAACGCCGGATCGCTCACGATTTCGATTTGCCGTTGAAAATCAGTGAAGGTCATGCGCCGGCTGAAACGCTGTTCGTAAAGACGGCGCAGCTGCGGCTGGTAACCGTGATGATTGGTTGGTCCCAGCAAAGTTCCGGTCGTCCTCTCCCGTGCAACGCTGCTGAAATCGCCCTTGATCGGATCATTCAAAGTAACGTTGGTGGTGTAAAAATTATCCCGGAGCACGCGAAAGGCGGAGTTTTCGAGACCGTTTCGATTCGTCGCGATGGCGTTCGATTCGCCCAAACGAAAAAGCGGGCTCGCGTTCTTCGTTTTTACCCGGACGTGATAGCGCTCCGGTTTCTGCAGAAACAGACGCGCCAACGCATAAACAGAATACGCCGCGGTCCCGGTTTTAATCTGGGCGGCGACGTTTTCAAAGGCGGCTGCTTGCGGAAGAAAATGGACGTCGAGCTGCGGCAACACAGGAGGCGCCGGCGCTTCGCGTCGCGCCGGAAAATCGCTGGAACGTTTCCGATCCTTGCGATCGAGCGGCTTGCGCTGGTCTCGTTCTCCTCGATCACGCCGACGGTGATTCTTCTCGTCGTCACGCCGGTAACGCGGCGGACGAGGGCGTCGCTCCATGCCTTCGGGCGACCAGTGGGCCCGTTCTTCTTCTCCTTCAAATCCGGCATGGCGCGTCGCGGACCAATCTTCCTTCACCCACGCGGGAAGAAATTTCAGGTCGATCAAATCGATGGGCTCGCCGGATGATGGCACATTTCTCATGTACCGCATCGGATCGAGAAGTAAACCGGAGCAGCACCGTTGTTGACGCGTCGAAAGGATGAAGGGTTAAAGCGGTCGGAGCAGATCGTCGCGCCTTCTTCGCATATTTAACCGGTAATCCCAACTCCACGTGCCATAACCTCAGCTGTTGTCATCGTGAACGAAGTGAAGAACCCTCTGCTACCGAAATTGCGTGACACAAACTTTTTTGCGTGATGATCATTTCATTGTGAAGTCCCTCGCCTCCGCTCGGGATAACAATGCATAGGAACATAGGCCTTTGGCCTGTGTGCCCAGCGGGTTTGCAACCCGCTGCATCGCTAGCACAAAAGGCACGATCTACTCATGCGATCGGCGGAGCGTAAACTCCGCCGGGCGCACAGACTGCAAGTCTGTGTTCCGTCGTCGGATGTAGTCCCCGCCCGCGGTCACTCCCCGCTCGAAAATCATTGACAAGAATTTGAATTGATTTACTTGCCATCCTGTTCAGCCCGCGTTATCGCGGGCGGACAGAACAACCGAATTTTATGGCCGACAAATCAATCGAAGAGAAGGTTAAGGACATCATCGTGGAACAACTGGGCGTTAATCCGGAACAGGTAACGCCACAGGCTTCGTTCATCGAGGATTTGGGGGCGGACTCGCTCGACATCGTGGAGCTGGTGATGGCGTTCGAGGAGGAATTTTCGGTGGAAGTGCCCGACGAAGACGCCGAGAAATTGCAGACCGTCGGCGATGTCATCAAATACATCCAGGAGCGGGCGAAGCCGAAGGAATAGATGACTGGGTGAGGCGATCTCCAAGTCGCCCAGCTAAACAGCAGGCAAACCTCGGCGGCTCGGCAGCCGGCGCTTCCAGTGGCTCACGTTTTTGGTTGCGTCGGGCAATTGGAATCACAGTGTAGAGGGTGCAATACTTCGACGAGCCCTTATTTCGGATCGGCGGTAACTATGTCACCGCCAAGGGTCTGATTGCGTTCGCTATCTTTTTCGGAGTTGGCTTGTCCCTGGCCAAGATTTTTCAAAGCGAACAATTCCGGCGCTTGCTCACCCGGCTTAAGCTCGGGAAAAATTTCGCGTCGATTGTCCCGACGATTTTCGGTCTCGCTACCCTGATCTTTTTCACCGTCACCGCGATCAATGCTGCGGGTGTTCCATTGGCGTGGAATCAGCCCCTGCCCGGCATTTCGCTTACTCTCGTTCAAATTTTCCTGCTCGTTGCCCTGCTCCTGGGGGTTTTCTGGATATCGGCGCGCACCAAGTCATTTCTGTTTAACCGCTTCCTGGTAAACAGCGGGCTGGATCGGTCGCTGCAATACGCTATTGCGCAAATCGTCAGCAACATCGTCCTGGTCGTTGGCGTTTTCATAGTGCTGGACAATGCCGGCATTCATCTCGGGACGTTGACGGTTTTTGCCGGTGCAGTCGGCGTAGGCATTGGATTCGGATTGCAAAACATCGCCAGCAATTTCATTAGCGGCTTGGTTATTCTGGCCGAACGCCCAATCACGATCGGCGATCGGGTGGAAGTAGCCGGTGTCGCCGGTCAGGTCCAGCAAATTCGTGCGCGCAGCACGGTTATTCTGACCAACGATAACATCACCATGATCGTGCCGAACACCAAGTTCATCGATTCGCCGGTGACAAACTGGACTTATGGCGATCCGCGCGTCCGTTTTCGCATTCCGATTGGTGTCGCCTATGGCAGCGATCTGGAGAAAGTACGGAACGCCTTGCTTGAGGTAGCGCGAGAAGACTCGCATGTGCTGCCCCAGCCGGAGCCGACAGTATTTTTGGAAACGTTCGGGGGAAGCTCGATCAACCTTGAATTGGTGGTGTGGAGCAAGGAAATGAGTTATCGGCCCCGCCGGTTCCGGAGCGATTTGAACTTCGCCATTGCGCAAAAGTTACGCGAAGCGGGCATCGAAATTCCAGGCCCGCAGCGCGATCTCCATTTCCGAGACGGTGTTGTGCGCGTCGAAATGACGGCGTCGGAAAAAACGCCGCAGCGCGCCGTGGCGGATGGTGCGTGAGAGATGACGCCATTTTCTTTTAAGGACGGCACTGCTGCCGTCGTCTCGCCCAATGAGCTTCGGCAATATGAAGACTGGCCCCACGCTTTTCACGACTGCTGCAAAGACCATCGCTTCTACGAAATCATTGAGAAGACACTGGCCAATGATTTCGACTATCAATACCTGATCCTGCGCGATCTCACCGGAAAGATGCGCGGCATCCAGCCTTTCTTTTTTGTGCAGCAAAATCTGGTGGAAGGAATTCCGGGCGGGCCACGGCGGCTGGTTGATTCTATTCGTAAAAAATTTCCGCGATTTCTCACCATGCGTGTGCTGATGGTCGGCTGCGCCGCTGGTGAAGGTCATCTCGGCGCCCTCTCCCCGGTCGATTCAATCTGGATCGCCGAAGCGCTGCATGAGTGTCTGCCTCAAGTCGCCCGCGCCGCCAAAGCGTCACTGGTCGTCTTGAAGGATTTTCCCTCCAAGTACCGCGACACTCTCGCCGGATTTTCCCGGAACGGTTTCACCCGCGTTCCGAGCATGCCGATGACGCGGCTGGCGCTTAACTTTCGCGACTTTGACGATTACCTCGCACATTTGAGTTATGGCACGCGCAAAAGTTTGCGGCGGAAGTTTCGAAAAACCGAGAGCGCCGCCAAAATCGAGCTTGAAATCGTTAGCGACATCACCCCGCATCTGGACGAGGTCTATCCTCTTTATCTGGCGGTGCGTGAGCGTTCGCCAATGAAGTTTGAAAAGTTAACCAAGGAGTATCTTTTAAAACTCGGCCAGCTCATGCCCGAACGCGTGCGTTTTTTCATCTGGCGACTCGATTATCGCATCATCGCCTTCAGTATTTGCATGGTGCACGATAGTACGATCTATGACGAATATCTCGGCCTGGACTATTCCGTTGCGCTCGATCTCCACCTTTATTTTTACACGCTGCGGGACATTCTGCGCTGGGCCATCGAGAATCGGTTGACCTTCTATTGTAGCAGCCCCCTTAATTACGACCCGAAGCTGCATCTTGGTTGCGATCTCGCGCCGCTCGATCTTTACGTGAGGCATACCCAGCCCCTGCTGAATCCGATTTTTCGACATGTGGTTAGATTGCTGGAGCCAACGCGACACGATCCGGTCCTGCCGAAATTCTCCAACGCGGCCGAGCTTTACGAATGATTCTGCAGGTTGCGTGCGCGCCTGCAAAAGAGCGCGTCGCGGAAATACAGCTTTCGGGCGGTCGCGCGCTGGTCTTCGAGCATGCTCGCGATGTCCCGATGGAATTTTGGGCGCGCGGTTTTTCGAACACACCAAAAGATTTCCAATACTACGAGTTGATCGAGCAGACGATGGGCTCGGCCTTCGAATATCGTTACCTCGCGGTATTCGATCGGACCAATCGATCAGTCGCCTTGCAACCGCTTGTCCTTACCACCCAGGACCTGGCCGTCTCCGCCAGCGAAGCCATCGTGCGATTCGTCACCAAATTGCGCACGGTCTGGCCACGTCTTTGGCGAAGCCGTATGGCCCTCGCCGGCTGTTTGGTGGGTGAAGGGGAAACCGGCGCGATTGAGCCTGTCGAAGTCGCAATTCCGCTGGTGGCCGAGTCGCTGGAAAAATATGCGCGGAGCCAGGGCATCTTCCTGGTGGGATTCAAGGATTTTCCGACGAAAATGCGCAGCGCCTTTTCCTGTCTAAGCCGCTGGGGTTACGCTCGTATCGCTGGTTTTCCACCGCTAACTTTGGAGCTCAATTTCGCTTCGTTCGATGAATACATGGCAATGCAACTGAGCCGGGCGACCCGAAAAAATTTACGTCGAAAATTTCGCGCAGCTGATGATGCCTCGCCTCCGCTTGCGCTCGAGGTCTGGACCGATGCGGAGCAGATCATTGATGAAATTTATCCGCTTTATCTCGCCGTCGCTCAGACCAGCGCGATTCGGTTCGAGGTTTTTACCCGCGAATATTTTCTCGAAGCAGGGCGATGCGCGCCAGGAAAATTCCGCTATTTCATTTGGCGACAAGGTGGCCGCGCAGTCGCCTTTAGTTTTTGCGCGATCTGGAATGGAACACTCTACGATAACGATATTGGTCTGGATTACACGGTCGCGTACGAGCTGAATCTCTATTACGTCACGTTTCGCGATCTGCTGAACTGGGCGCTGGCCAACGGGCTCCGACG
>Ga0209806_1001959_pt1 | contig 13100 bp, 4 predicted proteins | sample GraSoiAngelo_152_FD_186166 | JGI IMG/M metagenome (GOLD analysis project Ga0209806, IMG submission 186166) | Grasslands soil microbial communities from the Angelo Coastal Reserve, California, USA - 14_1009_12_30cm (SPAdes) (version 2) | ecosystem: Environmental > Terrestrial > Soil > Grasslands ... | reverse complement strand
GTGATGCCCAGAGCCGCCTTCGCGCCCTGAAGAACGGCGATTTCATGGCCCTCGACGTCCACCTTCAGCCAATCAATGCGAGTCAACCCGACAGACTCGACCAGCTCATCTAGCGTCAAGGCTTCCACGGGGACGGTACCCGGCGATCTGGCCCCGCCCCGAGCTCTAGATGCATCCGGGTCCACGCTGGAAGTCCCCGTGTTCCCGCTTCCGGCAAGCCACAACGCCCGCGTCCCGGGAACGGAGCTGAGAGCGTGAGGGACCAGGACCACGTTTGAGAAACCGTTCAGGCGGACGTTTCGTTCGAGCAGGCTGAAATTCGATGGATCGGGCTCGACCGCGATGACTTTTGACGCCTTGGTCGCGGCTCTCAAGGCGTATCGTCCAATGTGTGCACCGACGTCCACGACCACGTCGCCGGCCGCCACTTGGAACGAGCGGGTTGCCATAGGTTCGTGTTTGGAGGAGATCAAGTCCAAATCGTTCGTCCGAGGGCGGACATCGAACCGAACGCCGTCGACCGACACCCCTAGGTTCGTATTGCCTCGTACCCAGAAGCCCACCGATCCGAAGCGAGAGGGCGCCAGGATCCGGAGCAACATGGAAACCCCATACGCCGCGTAGAGCCTGACCCCATCCCGGAACGTTCGGGGACGCAGCCCGATGTATGCCCGAATCGACGACCCGAGTGACATGCTACCGCCGCACCATCTGAATTAGGAGGTAGTCCCCGAGGTGTCGGAAGAGCGGTCGACGAGCGACCGAACCCTCCATCGACTCAAGCAGCGAAAGCAATCCTGGATGCCGCATCAATCGCCGGCCTAGGTAGGACGGAGGCAGCAGAACCGAGACTCCGATTGGCTTCTCTCCCGCGAAGAACGGCGAAAACAGCCGCCCCACCTCCTGAGCGCTGTACATCGAGACCGGCACGCCGAATTGTGATAGCCCAACGGGGCCAGAGCGAAAACGGGCGAAGGCGCGTTTGGGTCTCAGGCGGGCTGTGAACAGTAACATCTCCGCAAGGCTCGTCCGGTTCAGGATCCCTAGCGAGATCCTTCCATCGGGCTTGATCAGGCGATGCAGAGTCTCCGGCAGAGGGGCGAGATTCGGCTCGCAATTGATCGCCCCAAAATGAGAGAAGGCGCCGTCGAATGATCCGGGTCCAAAATCACTCAAGACGGCCGACAGCTGTGAGATCGTACCCTTGCGAGTCAGGATGAGGTTTCCCAGGGAGATAGCACGAGCCTTCCGATCGAGTTCCGCCAGCATCTTTGCCGAGATGTCGACGGCCACAACATTCACGCCGGCCTCTGCCAGCGGAATCGTTTCCAGACCCGTCCCGCAGCCGAGTTCGAGTACGTGGCTTCCGGAGGGAAAGAGGTCATTCAGGAGCTCATGCGAGACGCGGCGGGGATGCTGATTGAGGCGGTCGCCTTGCACCGTCCTGTCGTACTCCCGAGCGGCTTGGTCAAAGAGGACCTCGACCCGATCATAATACGACCCTTCGTTTATGGACTCTGACAAAGCAATGCACCCAACGAGTGGACCGAACCATCTCGAGAGCCGCTCCGCTCCAAATTGCTGAGCGTACCCTGGGAAAATCTCGTTCTCCAGGGTCGCTGGGTCGTCGACGGGGTTCGCTTTTCCAGCGAACATCTCATTTCCGATCCGCCAGCGGACGAGAGCGTTCGTCGCCCAGGAAATCCACTCGGGTGGGTTCGCCGCGGAGTACAGCACGTGGGGTCGGCCGCTAAGTTCAACGAACCGGAGCGGAACCTCCAGAGAGCCATTCGAGCCGAAATCGAACGGCGCCAGATGAAGAATTGAAGCCCCTTCGGGGGACCCCGGTTTCGGCATCAACACCCCCTAAACCGCGTAGATCTCCCAAAAGACATAATTACTACCAAGATAGTTATAGTTTGAGATAAGTAGGTCGGGGGCGGGGGTATGGCATGGCCGGACTCTTCCGAAGGGCTCTCAATCATCATACCCACATATAATGAGCGAGAGAACATCGAGGAGCTCCTGGCCGAACTCGCGTCCGTCGCGCCTCGGCTGAATGGACCCGCTGAGGTCGTCCTAGTAGACGACCGCTCTCCCGACGGGACGGCGGAGCTCGCCGGCGAACTCGGTCGAGGCAAGGGCCTGAATGTGCGGGTTGTGACACGGAACGGACCCAGGAGTCTCGGCGGGGCGATCGCACACGGTCTTGATGCATGCCGAAGGGACCTGGTGTGCGTCATGGACGCGGATCTCTCACATCCTCCTGGCCTCATCCCGTTCCTCATCGAATCCCTGGATGGTGCGGATGGCGTCGTTGCCTCCCGGTACGTCCCGGGCGCGGGCATCCAGTCGTGGCCTGTCCGGCGTCACCTTATCAGTTTCGTCGCGACGCTCATCGCACGCAAGGTGCTCCGGGCAGAATGCCGAGATCCGCTTTCGGGGTTCTTCGTGTTTCGCCGATCTCTCCTCGAGTCTGTACGAATCCAAGGGGACGGGAACAAGCCCCTCCTCGAGGTCCTCGTCAAAGCCCGTCCCGTTGTCAACGAGATTCCATATCTCTTCCGGAACCGCAAGAATGGTGAGAGCAAGCTCAACGCGCGAAACATCGTGGAATTCCTGGGGCTCGTTCGACGCCTGTGGTCGTACTCCCGAAGCGATGGCTCGACCCGAGTTTGCCCAAACGGATCGTGGGGGCAGGACCAGCCTCCGCCCTAGCCGATACCTGCGCCGTGGAGCCCCCCTACGAGACGATCGTCTTCTGGAGCTCCAGGTCCGATGTAACCGTGTGGAGGACGCCTCGCGGCATTGGTTCCGACTGCATCGCGAGGATGGGCTCGGAAGCCGCGATGATCATTTCGCCAAAGTTGTCGAGATACAGCGTGTAATATTGCCCGTTCGTTTGAAAGTCCCTAAAGGCGTGGAGCGACGTGCCGTCAGAGAGCATGAAATTGAGGCCGGTGAATCCGCCATATTTCTGAATCGCCACATCGCGTACCGCGGTGGTGGCCTTTGCAACGGCCTCGTGATCGCGACCGTCTAGACGGTCGAGGAAGAGTTCGAACAGCAACTGGGAGTCGATTTTCGCGGAATCCCCCACCTCGTTCACGAGGGACCCATTGTGCTGGAATGCCCATGTCACCCCGTCCCGCCCCTCGACGAACGGGTGGGAGAACTTCTGGGCCGCGAATCCGCCGACGCTTGCGCGGCGCAGGTGACCCATCACGATGAGCGCCTGTCCGGACGCCCGCTCGATGTTCAACTTCGCGATCTTCCACGCCGTCCCGTAGTACTTCGCCGCATCTGCGGCACAGCCTGCATCACGCATGTGCCATTTCAACGAGCCGTTCTGGAAGCACGCAAGCCCCCACCCGTCCTTGTGTCCGCGCTCGTCCGGGGCGCCAAGCGGACACATCCCTTGCGTGGCCAGGTCCGCGAACTCCTCGAAGAGGTCATAGTACACCGGTCCCCGGCTCACGACCCCCATCATCCTGCACATGGGCGCAGCATTCGAGCGACACTATAAGAGGCTCACGCCTCAGGCATCGCTCGGCAGACATCTAATAACCGGACCGACGTTTTCTCATCCGATGATGCAAGCAGGACCGATGCCTTTTTGAAGGGGGATGGAGGTCGATTCGCACATCATGGGGAAGCGAGCGGACTGAGCGGCGCCGCATCACCCGTTCTCAATACGTTGAAGACACGCTCACCTTGCTCTATCCTGAGCTGCAAAGGCCGTTGGAGGAGTGCCGTCTTCTCGACTTGGGTTCGGGTCTGGGGACGAACGCAATCCCTGCGGCCAAGATCGTTCATTCCGTTTTCGGGATAGACATCGAGCCGTCCCATGTCAATCGAGCAAAAGAATGGGCGGAACGCGAGGGCCTCAAGAACGTGACATTCCGCGTGGGATCAGCCGCCGACGTAAATCTTGGACCGTTTGACATTGTGCTGTGCGACTACCTGCTCGAGCATGTCGAAGACCCGAACTCAGTGATCGCCGTAATCGCCCGGCATCTCGCACCCCACGGCGCGTACTTCTTGTCCACGAACAACAAGTGGTGGCCCCTCGAAGGTCACTACGGCCTACCGATTCCGCTGATCTCTTGGATGCCGAGGACATGGGCGGATCGGTATGTTCGGCTGATGAAATTCGGAACCGAGTACTCGGTGTATCCCATATCGTGGAATCGACTGAGGTCGCTCCTGGAAGGTAACGGCCTGACTTGGTCGTTGAAACCACCCGCCCGACCATACACGATCGCGCAGAAAGTGGGGAAGCGTCTAGTCCGACTAAGCCCTGCTTTCTGGAAGATCGCGAACGTCTTCCAAGTTGTCGGACGCCGAAAAGCGACGGCCACCTGAGGTCTGTGGGCGCATGAAGGACGCGTACACCCGCCCCCTGCTGAAGCACCTACACGAGCTGGCGTCCGCTCGCCGATGAAGGAAAGAAGGAAAGGGGAGGGCCGAAGCCCTCCATTTCGCGCTCAGACCTCGTCGCCGGATCCGCCGCGGCCGCGGCGCATCTCCTCGAGCTCGCGCTTCGACTCGCGGTAGCGGACGAACAGGAACACGCTCGCCGCGACCGCGATGATGGTGGCCACGAGGAGGGTCAACGAAGTCGCCGAGGTCGCCTGCCGGGAGAACTGCTCGAACCCGCCCGACGTGACGTCGATCACAACGAAGGCCTCCCGGCCCGCGGTGCTCGCGGTGATGACGACCAATCCCGGATTCGATGGCGCGGTGAAGACGCCTTGCTGGTTGATCGAGCCAGCGGTGGTCTTCCAAGCGACCGTGGCCCCCGTCACCGCGTTGCCGAATTGGTCCGTCACGATGGCGCCGAAGTCCAGGGTCCCTCCCACGGCCACGGTCGTCGCCGGCGCGTCGATCGCGATTCCGACCGGCGGGCCCGCAACGAGCGTCACGGTGATCGTGCGAGAGACCGTGCCGAGCGTGGCGGTGAGCTGCACCGACGCCGGGGTCGTCGTGATGGGGGCGTGGTACAGGATGGTACGGCCGTCCGGGGTGAGCAGCAAGATGCTGCCCGTACCCGTCGTCGTCCACCGCACCTCGCCATCGGGGTTTGCGTTGCCGTACGCATCCCGGGCCGTCGCGGCGATCACCGACTGGGAGTCGACCGACACACTGGTGGACGTGAGTGCGATGTCCAACGTAGCCGGGGCCGCCGGGACGATGGTGACCTGTTGTCTGCCCGTCCTCCCGCTCGAGTGGGTGGCGGTCACGAAGCCGACTCCCACCGTCGTCGACGCGGTGAACACCCCGTTGGACGTGATCGTCCCGATGCCGCCCGTCACACCCCAGGTGAGCCCTGCACCTGTGATCGCGTTGCCGAACCGGTCCGTCGCGGTCGCTACGAACGTTCGCTGGGAGCCCGCCGGAAGGCTGACGGCGCCTTCGAAACGGTTTCCGCCGTCAAGCATGGCGACATCAATCCGATCGAGCGGCCCGGGCACCACATTCACGGTCGCGGTGCCCACGTGTCCATTCGAGGTCACCTGCAACGTCTCGGTGCCCGCGATGATGTCCGCGACATAGAGCGCGGTGTCGCCGGAGACTTGGACGATCGAGCCGAGCCCCGCCTCCGCGAGCCAGGTCGAGTCCTTCACCCGGATCGGGTTGTCGAACGCGTCGAGCGCGTGCGCCTTGAAGAGAGCGGCTTTGCCGACCTCGACACTCGCTCCGTCGGGCGACACGATCACCGTGCGGACTTCCCCGGCCCCCACGCCGCCAAAGGCGTACATGGCGCCCGAGTAGTCCTCGAGCCAGACCCAGCCCCGCTGAATCGCGGGCGAGGACGTCGACGCGAAGGCGACCAGCGGATCCGTGTCGACGATGGCGCCCGTGGATGCGTTCAAGGTCCGGAACTTGCCGTCCCAGGCGGTTCCGTACATGTACCCGTTCGCGAGCGCCACGGAGCTTCCCACGGGCCCTCCGATGGAGGTCCGCCAGCGGACCGCACCCGTTCCCAGGTCCAGGGAGACATACTCCGACCCGAAGTCCCCGAAGTAGATCGCCGATCCGTCCGTGGCCGGCGTCGAGACGTCGATCAGGGGGGTGAAGCCGCCCCTGGACCAGATCGTGCGGCCCGTATTCGCATCGAGGGCGTACATCGTCCCGGAATAGGTGCCGACGAAGACGATGCCCTGCGCGACGAGCGGAACGGACGTGATCGTGTTGTCGAGCTGAACGGACCACACGACGCTTCCCGACTGCTCGTCGAGCGCGTACATCGAGCCCCCCGTCGTCCCTTGGTACACGTTTCCGCCGCTGACGGCGGCACCGCCGAAGGGCTCTCCGGTCGCGTTGAACTCCCACAGCAACTGGCCACTCAACGAATCGAGGGCGAACACCTGTCCGTTGTTGAAGTCCTTCCACGCCGAACCGATCACGTGGCCGCCCGCGTACGCCATCGCGACCCGCGCGTTGACGTTCAGGCCGTTGTCGTCCGGGCCCACCTTCCAGATGATGGATCCGTCCGCGCCGTTGAGGGCGAAGACGTAACCACACGTCCCGAAGAAGGGCGGGTTGTTCGGGCATGACCCGATGACGCCTCCGTTCGTGCCGTAGAACGTCGCGTAGACGACATTATCGTTCGGGTCGGCGGGGTTTCGCAGGTCAACCGTGACCGTGCCGGTGTAGTAGAACGAGTCGCCGAACGCCTGCTCCCAGATGACATCGCCCGTGAACGGATCGTAGGCCCGGAGGTATCCATCGAGGGTCGTGCTGTACACGATGTTGTCCGCGACCACGGGTGCGGTCCACAAGTGGAGCTGATGTCCCCCGGTTCGCCACAATTCGTTCATCGGAGGCACGTGGGTGCTCGGCGACAGCCCGGCGCGCTTCGCGTTGTTGTGGAACGTCGGCCATTGTACGTTCGGCGGCGCGACGATCTCGATCACGATCAGGCCCGTGCCGGATGCGGAGGTGTTCAGGGAGGACGTGCCGGTGACCGCGGTCCGCTGGACCGTGTCTTCGAGCGCGTTCGCCGGGACGACCACCGACACCACAATCGAGACACTCTGGAGGCCGGGCACGAGCCCGACGTCCGGGGTCCCGTCGTGGTCGGTGTCGGCAAGCGGCGTGACGCCGTCCGCCTTGTAGAGACGGACCGTCCAACTTTGGTCCGAGACCGCGGTCACGTCGATCGTGTCCGCGAATCCGCCGGTGTTCCGAACGCTCATCGTCGCGTTGACCGTCTCGCCCGGATGCGGCGTGAAGTAACTGCGTGGCCCGACCGAAACGCCGGGTGGCGGCACGGTCGTCGTGAGCGCGGACGTCTTGAACCGCGTCGCGTCGTTGTTCGACGTGAACCGCACGATCGAGGTGTCCGCGTCTCCGGGGTTCACCGAGCCTGGCACCGCGACCCGGACGACGACGTCCGTCGACGCATTGCTGGCCAGACTGCCGGTGTCCGGGATGCCGTTGTTGTTCGTGTCCGGCAGCGGCGTGACGCCGTCCGCCTTGAACAGGGATACGGCCCACCCGTGGACGCCGAGCGTGACGGTGGCATCGAAGACGTCGGGTCCGGAGATCCCGATGTTCTTCACGTTGACGGTGTAGTCAACGTTCGAGTTCGGGACCGCATCTTGGGCAGCGTGGGACGGCGAGACAAGGAGCCCGACGGGCAGCTGCCCGAAGAAGCCGTGGATGTTCCCTCCGTAGTCCTCCACCCAGATCCAGCCGTCCGAGACGGCGGGGAAAGAGGTCGAGCCGATACTCGACGTCAGCGAGTCCGTGTCGACGATCGAGCCGTCGACCGTGTCGAACGTGTACAGCGGGCAATACCAGCACGTGCCATACAGGAAGCCGTTCGCGAGGGCGGGGGACGTGGCCACCGGCCCGGAGACGGACGACCTCCAGATGAGCGAGCCGTCGGCGGCGTCGAGGGCGACGTATTCCGAGTTGAAGTCGCCGAAGTAGATCGCGGTCCCGTCGTACGCCGGGGTGGAGACGTCGATCAGGTTGAATCCGCCCGTCGACCAGACCGTCGCGCCGGTGAAGGCGTCGAGCGCGTACATCGTGCCCGAGTACGTTCCCTCGTAGATCAGGCCGTTCGCGTAGAGCGGGGACGAGGTCGTCGTGCCATCGAGCGTCGCGGACCATACGAGGGAGCCGCTGAACTCGTCGAGGGCGAAGACGGTGCCTCCGATCGAGGCCATGTAGACGACGCCCGCGTTGACCGAGGGCCCGCCGAACGGCAAATCGCCGGTCTGGTACGTCCACACAACGGAGCCGTCAGTCGCGTTCACCGCGTAGATCTGGCCTCCCCAGGAGCTCCCGAAGACGAGGCCGTCCGAGTAGCCCATCATGATCCGCGCGTTGAAGTCGAGCCCGCTCTCCGAGCCGTCGACCCAGATGGTATCGCCCGTGTACTCGTTGAGCGCGTACAAGTGCCCGCCCGCGCTGCCGTAGAACGGCGCATACAGCACGCCGTCGTGGCCGACCATCGTGGGCGTGTAGTAGTACTGGTCGCCCAGATGGCGGCTCCACAGGATCTCCCCCGTGAACGGATCGCGCGCCCGCAGCGTGCCATCGAGAGGTGCGGAGAACAGGATGCCGTCCGAGAGGACCGGGCCGTTCCAGAGCTGCAGGAGGAACGGGCCGTCCTTCCAGACTAGGTCGATGGGCGGCTGGAAGTTGCTCGGCGACTTCCCCTGCCTGGGTACGTTGTTGTGGAACGTCGGCCATTCGACGCTCGGCGGCGCAGTCGGCGGTTTCTCCGGCGTCACGAAGGTGTAGTAGTTGCCGCCGTTGTTGTCGAGGGCCGTGTTGCCCGCCTCATCCGTCGATTGCACGGCGTAATAGTACGTCGTGTTATCGGTGAGGCTCGAGAGCGTGATCGAGTGGTCCGTCACCATGCGCGACGAGGAGACCTGGTTCCCGGGCGGACTTGTTGCGCCCCACCACAGGACCGAATCGGACAGCTCGTCCGTCGTCCAGACGATGGTCGCGCGGTTGAAGCGTAGATCGATCGCGGCGATGCCCGAGATGACCGGTGGCGAGTCGTCGACGAGGGCCGTGTCGGTCGTCGGGCCGTGTCCGCCCGCACCGTCGTCGTTGTCGTAGTACGACGCGGTGATCGTGTCGCCGTTCTGGACTTGCAAGAGGTGGTCGCCTGGCACCGCAGTCGGGCTGTTGACCAGTTGGATCGAGCCGTCGAACACCGACGTCGCGTTGCCCGTCTCCGTCAGCGTGACGACCTCTGGAGTGGACTCGGTGCTCGAGCTCATGTTCACATCGACGGTGTCCGAAGCGTTCGGATCCGTGTTCAGGCCCGTATCGATGACCTTGATGTTCACGGCCGCCGAGGACTGGTAGCTGTTGTGGTCCATCTGGATGATCCCGCGCTGCGTCGCGATTCCGCCGGTCATCACGATGGCGTAGGGCTGCGGTCCGTTCGGCACATCGTTTGCAGTGACCGTGACGGTCCATAGACCCAATTGGACGCCCGTGATTACGAGAACCGACTCGACGTTGTTCCGGTGATCGGAACGGGTCGGGTTCGGCCTGGACTCGCCGGGGTTCATGCCAACGTACTGGTTGCCCGCGTACAGCGTGCCGTCGGGGGCGTGGACCGTCAGGTCCAAATCGTTCACGAGGCACGGGTTGCAGCCCGCGGTTCCTGGATAGTCCGACCACACGAGGGTGATCTCGACCGACTGGGACGCATCCCCGATCGCGAGGGTGTAGTTCGTGACGGCGCCCGTGTTCAGACCGTTGCGGTTGTCGTCCAGGAGGAGGCCGCGCGCGTCCCCTTGGAACGCGAGGGCGTCATCGAGGGTGAGCCGGCCGAAGCCCTGGTTGTCGTTCGGATAGTAGGACTCGCCAAACTTGTACGCCCCGGTGCCGGTCATCTCGCGCGCGCTGTTGATCGCCGTCGCCTTGATGAGCGCGGCCGTAGGCGTGAATCCATTACCGGGGACCGGCGCGCCGGTCGGGTACCAGCCGTCCATGTAGTATTGGCGGACGAGCGCCATGCTGCCGGCGATCGTCGGCGTCGCCATGCTCGTGCCGCTCAGCTGCCAGTACTGTGTGCCGTCCCCGTTGGGATCCAATCCCTGCGCGGACCACACCGAGACGCCGGGCGCCGTGATGTCGGGCTTGATGCGCCCGTCCTGGGTCGGGCCGCGGCTGCTGAAGTCCGCCATGTTCTCGAGGCCGAGGCCGTTGGCCGTCGCGCCGGCGGTGATGACGTTCTTCGCGGTCCCGAAGAGGTTCATCGACCGGAGGCCTCCCATTCCCGCATTCGCCGCCGCGAAGACGACGAGGAAGTCCTGGTTATTCCAGATGAAGTTGTCCGTGTCCGCGGCTTCCTGGATATAGTCGGCCACGAAGTCCACGGAACCCCAGCTGTCGGAGTGGATGAACGAGTTGCGATCGACCGCACGCTGCCAGACGTTTGTGATGGAATCGAAATAGACGAAGTTGCCGTCGTTGGACATGTCCGTCATCTGGATCCAGGCGTCGAAGGCTTGGCCGTCGTGCGGTCCCGTCGTGCCGTTCGAGCCGGTCGCGTCCCCGTTGTAGACGTGCCATGTGCCGTCGTCGCCCGCGACGCTCCCCGAGGTGTGCGTTCCGTGGTTGATGCCGTTGTCCGTGTCGTCGCAGTTCCCGCTGCACGCGGGATAGTAATCGGTCAGCTTGCGCGCATTCGGACCCGGCGTCGTGTTACCCGGATCCCAGAAATCGGGGTGCTTGTAGTCAATCCCGGTGTCGCCCAACGTGACCGTCTGACCGGTCCCGTGGATTCCGTGGTCGTGGACCGGGGTGGCGAACGTGTTCGTGTCGCCGCTCTGCACGACCCAGCGTGCGAGGTCGTTGAAGGGGTACGGCTGGACGAACCGGTCGACGTACAACACGCCGGGCACGCGCGCGAGGAATGGAAGCGCGCCCTTGTCGACCTCGACGCGGACGCCGCCGGAGTTGCCCCAGGAGTAGGTGATCTGGGTGCCGCCGAGGATCGAGGCCACGCGCACGATTTCCGGCACGCGGGACGTCTCGAAGGCGGTGATCTCGAGGGAAATGCGCGATCCGGCGCCCGACGGCGCGGCGGCGGCACCGCCGAACGAGGTCTGCGGACCCATCGTCGATCCGGATGCGGACGTGTCGAACTTCGGGGAGAAGCTGGAAGCGGACGTCGCGGCGCCGCCGGAGGAGCTGACGCTCTTTGCGGGAATGCCGCCGCCGATCGTGGTCACGGCGCCGCCGTTCAGGGAGTCGCCGCTGCGGTCGCGCTCCATCGCGCGCTCCGTGATCAGGGCGTATTCATCGGAGAGGCGGGGACTCAGCTTGTAGGCGGGCTGGAAGACGCCGCTCCACCGAACGACGGGGAGGGCGGCCGCGCGGTCGATCGCGGGTCCATCGGCGCGGACGACGAAGGCGTTGTAAGCGAGGTACTGCAAGATCGTCACACCGGTCGCCGCGAGCATCGATTTCATCGCGGGCGTGACCGGTCCGTTGAATTGAACGATGTAGTAGAACTGTTGGTCCCGAGGGACCGTGTCGAACCGGAGGGAAGCGGGAATCGACGGAGTCTGTGCGAGCGGATCGAACTGGAAATTATTGATCGTGACGAACTTCATATAGTCAGGAACCGCACGCGGCAGGATCGACGGCGGCGCGGCCCTCGCCGGCGTCCCCAGGATCAAGAACGCCGAGAAGACCATCACGAGCACCAACGCGATTGCGATGATGCGATTCCACATGCGGCGAGACACGGCGTTCGCTGATACTTGCGATTGAGAACTCACGTATACCCCTTCCCCGTCAACGGTACTAACTCCCTCCCGGCGAATCCAGCGAACCGCCAGATGCACCGGCCCCAGGTGCGGAAGGGATTAGCGTTACAGGAGATAAGGATAACGGAGACGTTCGGTCCGCTCCGCCGCGCGCCGCTGTCGTGGCCGGTGACCGGATATCGTACGCATCTCCGCGCGTCGGCGCACCAATTCCTGCACGGAATTCCCGAGATCCGGCTGGGGGCTTTCGCGCCTTCCGCTTACGCGCCCGGGCGGACGAACGGCAGCGGATGCAGTCTCGCGCGGAGCGACCAACCGCCGCGATCGACGAAGAGCGCGTCCGTCGGGGACACGGCATCGACCCGAAGAAGGGCGAGGGCGATCACCCATCCGACCCCCGGGGACCACGCGGCGCTCGTCACGGCGCCGACCTTCTGCTCTCCCCTCGAGACGGGATCGCCTCGGACCGGCGGCATGTCCCCCTCAATCCGGAGGCCGAGGAGCTTCCGGCGGACCTGGCCGACGTACGTCCCCCGAGCGACCGTCTCCTGGCCGACGTAGCACCCTTTCGTGTAGCTGATCGCCGACTCCGGCGCGACCTCGAGGGCGAGCGTGTCCTCACCCATGTCCGCGCCGAACCGAGGGACGCTCGATTCGATTCGCAGGACTTCGGCCGCATCGCGCCCGATCGGCGTGACGTCCCGTCGCACCAGCGCTTCCCACGCCTCCGCGAGGCTCGCCCCAGCCGACCAGATCGCGTAGCCGTCTTCTCCGAACGCGCGCAACCGCATGGCACGGCCGTCGTGGTGTCGGTCGACGGAGAACGTCAAGAACGCGTTATCGGACAGGCTGCGGACGTCCGTGCCGACGATGGCCGACACCGCTTCTCCGGCCGACGGACCGTGCACCTCGATGTGGCCGCACAGGCCTAGATCACGGAACTCGACGTCGTCGCTGACCCGGGCCTTCTCCAGGAGCCGCACGATCGAGTCCTTTTGCGATGCCTCGATGTCGAGGACGAGCGAGTCCGCGAGAGCGTACACACGGAGATCTCCGAGCACGCGGCTCTTCTCGTTCAGGAGGAGTGCGTATGTCGACATCCCGGGCCCGATGATCTTCAGGTCGGTCGTCACGAGGCCATCGAGAAACGGGACGCGCTCGGATCCGGCGAGCTCGATCTTCGCACGATCGCTCAGGTCGATCATGCCGGCGCGGGTTCGGATCGCACGGACCTCGGCATCGAGGGAATCGTATCCCGCGGGGATTGACCACCCCGCCTCCGCACGGAAGATCGCTCCGCTCAGGTCATGATAGGGCCGCAGCTGAAGTTCTTGCATCCGC
>Ga0209806_1001958_pt1 | contig 13100 bp, 14 predicted proteins | sample GraSoiAngelo_152_FD_186166 | JGI IMG/M metagenome (GOLD analysis project Ga0209806, IMG submission 186166) | Grasslands soil microbial communities from the Angelo Coastal Reserve, California, USA - 14_1009_12_30cm (SPAdes) (version 2) | ecosystem: Environmental > Terrestrial > Soil > Grasslands ... | reverse complement strand
ATTCACGGGCCGCAAGACCGGGCGGTCCTACACGACTCCGGTGAGCTACGTGCTGGACGGGAATTCGCTGTTGGTCCCGGCAGGCGGTGCGTGGCGGAGGAACCTCGAGGCTGGACCACGGGCCAGCGTGCGCCTGCGCGGTGCGTGGAGGACTGTGACCGCGGAGGTGGTCAGGGAGCCGGCGCTGGCGGATCTTCTGCTTGGCATGATCCAGAAGAATCCGGCAATTGGAGTGTTCACAGGAATCAGGTTGAGGTCCGACGGTCGGCTGGATGCGTCCGCGCTCGAGCGTGAGCGGCGGCGCGGATTCGTCGTCGTCCGACTCAGTCTCGACAATGACCCGCGGCAAGCACGAAATGCGGCGGCATGATCCAAAGGCGGGTGGGGGCCCTAAAGGGTCAGCGGGCCCCCCACTGGAACCAGCGAATCCCAATCACCGCGAACAGCAGGGTGTAGCCGGTGCTGGCGAAGAGCGCACCCCAGCTTTGACCACTCCACGCAGTCGCACCCATGGCGGCCGATAGTAACGTCTCAAGACAGCCGCCAGGAGACCAGCGGGATACGAGCTCGACCGTCGTTCCGAGCCGATCTGTATCTCCGAACAGGCTGAGTCCGATCAGGGGTACGTAAAGGAGGCGGCCAGCCGCGTTGAGCGTGTCCGCCGACGCTATCAGTCCCACAATCGCTTGGCCGATGCTGAGGAAGACGGCAGATCCGAGCAACGCGACCAAGACTGTGAACAGGTAGTTCTGTGGGGGCAGCGTGATACCCACGAAGGCAGCGGCAACGACGAGAACCACAATCGCCATGACCAGAACTGCGCCGAGCTGCACGATCCAGCGACTGACCATGATGGTCCAGGTCGGGGCCGGTGTCACCCGAAGCCGTTGAAAGACGCCGGTATCGCGGTCGTGCGCGATCGCCAGCGAATAGCCGACGGTCCCGATCGAGACTAGGCCCACAGTGAGCGCGAGGCTGATACGGAAGGCGGGACCGCCCAGTACCGCCGAGTTCTTACCGAGCCCAGTGGCGACCAACAAGATCAGAGGAAGGGCAAAGGTGAGCACCAGAGACAGAGAGGTACGCAACTGAGCCGTGCTATCTGCACGCAGCAGAACCTTGAGCGATGACGACCAGTTGGGAGCCGCCACCGAGCGACCATGGGGGACGATTACGTCGTCAGTCACGCAGCTCACGTCCTGTGAGACCGATGAAGACGTCCTCTAGCGTGACCTGGCCTCTGGCGACCGCGAGCACATTGGGGTCGTTTTTGTGCTTCTCGATCAGGCCGGCTGGTGTGTCGACGGTCAGGATCTTGCCGTGGTCCATGATCGCGACGCGGTCGCACACCGACTGCGCCTCCTCCATCGAATGCGTGGTCAGCAGGATGCTGCGTCCGCTCTTGCGGATGCCCTCGATTCGGTCCCAAAGCTGGCGCCTCGCCTGCGGGTCGAGGCCTGACGTCGGCTCGTCAAGCAGGACGAGCGGAGGGTCGTGGATTGTCGCGATGAGCAGCGACAGGCGCTTCTGCTGCCCGCCTGACAGCTGGCTGAAGCGCCTGGACGCTTCGTCGCCCAGGTGGATTTCGGTCATGCGCTCGAAGATCGCTGGGTTTGTAAGCGGGATTCCGTAGAGACCGGCGTACAGCTTGACGATCTCGCTGATCTTGAGCTCGGATTGAAAGCTCGTGGACTGGAGCTGAACGCCGATCAGCGCTTTGGCCAGCCCGGGGTGGGCTCGAGCGTCGACCTGGCGGATCAAGATCGAGCCGGAGGTCGGCTTGAGCAGTCCCTCGATCGCGCTCAGGGTGCTTGTCTTGCCGGCTCCGTTCGGACCTAGAAGCCCGAAGATCTCGCCTTCGTTGATATCGAGCGAGACTCCATCCACCGCTTGCTTGGGGCCGTAGCTGACGCGCAGGTCCTTGACCTGGAGAGCAAGACCAGTCGCCGGCGGCGCTTCAGAGGTCACTCCGTTTAGACGCAGGGTAAACCCCTAACGAGCGCGGGCGGCTCGTGAGCCGGGCCTATATCTTGAAGTTCCGAAACCGCGCTCTCCGCGATTAGGTGCGTTTTGCGCAGAACGCCTGTCTCGCAAGCCGGGCAAGGGAGAGACTTGCGCAAAACGCACGGAATCATGCGTTTGGGCACTCAGGAACTCCCGGTCGGCGTGATGACCACCGACCTTCTTGTCGCTTTGCGAAGAGAATAGGGGACCGGTGACAATGGCTCGACCGGTTACGCTGGCGCTCCTAGGAACCGGTTCCCGGGGTCACACGTTCTCCAGCTTTGCGCAGCGGTATCCGGACCGGGCTCGTGTGGTCGCAGTCGCCGATCCGCGCACCGATCGCCGTGACGCGTTGGCCGACCAGCTCGGGGTGGCGGCCGACAAGCGGTTCGACGACTGGCGCCACCTGGCCGCGCAGTCCCGGCTCGCGGATGCGGTGATTGTCACCACTCCGGACCGCGAGCACGTAGGCCCGGCGTGCCGCTTCGCGGAGCTCGGCTACCACGTGCTGCTCGAGAAACCGATCGCACCGACCCGGGCGGGGTGCATCGAGGTCATTGACGCCGTCGAGAAGGCCGGTGTCATCCTCGCGGTCTGCCACGTGATGCGATACACGACCTACACGGATCAGGTGAAGTCGATCTTGGCCAGGGGCAGGCTCGGCCAGCTCGTCGGCGTGGAGCACCTGGAGCCGGTCGGCTGGTGGCATTTCGCCCACTCATTCGTGCGGGGCAACTGGCGTAGCTCGGAGCAGGCGGGGCCCAGCATCCTGACGAAGTGCTGTCATGACCTGGACTGGCTGCGCTACATCGTGGGCCGGCCGGCGGTAAAGGTGTCCAGCCGCGGCGGGCTGCATCACTTCACTGCAGCCAGTCGGCCGGTCGGTGCGGCAGACCGGTGCCTGGACTGTGCCGTGGAGCCCGACTGCCCGTACTCCGCCCCGCGGCTCTACCTTGGCTGCCTGGGTGACCCGGAGCGGGAGCGCTGGCCGCTCTCCGTGGTTACGACCGACCTGACGGAACAGGGGGTACGACAAGCACTGCGCGACGGCCAGTACGGGCGCTGCGTCTACGCATGTGACAACGATGTAGCCGACCACCAGGTTGTGACGATCGAGTTCGAAGGTGGGGTCACCGCCACACTGACGATGAGTGCGTTCACGCCTGTTGACCGGCGGCGGACGCGGATCATGGGTACCCGAGGTTTTCTGGAGGGCGACGGCAAACGGCTCACCCTCACCGACTTCGTCACCCGGGAGGTCGAGTCATTCGACGTGGTCGATACTGGCGCGGACGCCGGTGATGGCCACGACGGAGGCGACTTCGGCGTTATGAGAGCGTTCCTCGATGCTGTCTCAACCGGCGATAGGTCATTGGTCCGGTCGGGGCCGCGCGACTCGTTAGAGAGCCATCTCATGGCGTTCGCTGCAGAGCGGAGCCGGTTAACTGGACTTCCCGTAACTGTGTGGGACTAGCGATTTACATGATCGACCCTCCGGCCCTTGCGATGAGTTTCGGGGTCGTCGGGGGTCTCATCTCGTGAACCCGTTAGCAACCGATGCGATGATGGATTCGGCTGGCGCGGGAGTGCTGAAGTCGGAACGGAGGGAGATGACATGCCCGAACACAAGATCGGAACCCGCGAGGAATGGCAGATGGCCCGGGACGAGCTCGCGAAGCTCGAGGCTGACCAGGCCAAGAGAAATGAAGAGATCACGATGGCGCGTCGCGATCTCCCTTGGGTCCGGGTCGAAAAGGAGTACGAGCTCGACACCGAGGATGGCAAGAAGACCCTGGCCGAGCTCTTCGATGGGCGCTCCCAGCTGCTCGCCTACAACATCATGTTCGGCCCCGACTACACGGTCGGCGCCTGCCCCGGCTGCACCAGCTTGGGCGACGGGCTCGACGGTTCGCTCGTTCATCTGAGCCACCGCGACGTGACGCTGATTTGTTTTTCGCGGGCGCCGGTCGAGCGGCTGACGGCCTACAAGCAGCGGATGGGCTGGCAGTTCCCCTACGTCTCCACTTACAACAGCGACTTCGCGTTCGACTTCGGCCTAGCGCTGACCGAGGAGCAGGCGCTGCAGATTCCCGAGGTAAAAGAGATGATCGACAATCCGCCGGACTGGCTCGAAGAGTGGTCGCGCCAGACCGGGGCTGAGCTGAAGGACGGTCTGCGCGAGAACCCGAGCTGGATCGCCTTCGCGCGGGAGAACGGGACCGTCTACCACACCTACACGGTGTCGGCGCCCGACCCGTTCGTCGCCCCGTACTACAGCTTCCTGCTCGAGCGAACGCCGAAAGCCCAACCCGCCGAACCTCGCACCTGGCGGAAGGACGAATACCCGGACTGATTCCGATCACGTCGTCGGTGGGTGACCAATCCGCGCTGCCGACTGGATACAGAACGTTTTGCGTACCGGTACGCCTCTAGTAACAGCTCGGCCAGAACATGCCTGGTCGCAACCTGCGCCCGGTATCGGAAGACATCGCGACCGGCGTTGCAAAATAGTCGGCCATGACCCAGCCGCCCCAGGCGCCGGACGTCTTCACCCGCGAAGAGCGGCGAATCATCCAGCGACACCGCACCCCTGAACAGGTCCAGCAGTTCCTGCGAAGGCTGCCCTACAACTGGGAGCTGCACGGGGACACCCTCCGATCCTTTCGCCAGGTCGTCCGCCACGAGACCGCGCACTGTTTGGAGGCGGCGCTCGTCGCTGCCGTGATCTTGGAGCAACACGGCTACCCGCCGCTCGTGGTCAGCTTCGAGTCCAAGGATGGGGTGGATCATGTGATCTACGTGTTTCGCCACAAAGGTCGGTGGGGCGCGGTGGCCCGGTCCCGGGATGCGGGCCTGCACGGCCGCAAACCGGTGTTCCGCGGCATTCGTGATCTGGTGTGGAGCTACTTCGACCCGTACGTGGACTTCACCGGCCGCATCACTGGCTACCAGCTAGTGGATCTGCGCACCCTGGGCAAGTACGACTGGCGCCTGGCCCTCACGAACATCTGGAAGGTCGAGAATTATCTAATCAAGATTCCGCACCGCAGACTGCGGTCGTCGAATCGCCGCTACCTGCGCTTGCTCGCGCGGTTCCGCGCATACCGTGAGCGACATCCCCGCGACCCAGTCGTGGAGATCTACCGCCACCGTCAGCACTGGATGTAGCGGGAGCCTCACGCCTTCACGCGTTTCCCTGATGCCGCAGACCTCTCAATGGCGGCGATGACCTCGTGGCGCCGCACGGCGTCGGCAAAGTCCGGCACGGTGTGAGTGCCGTTGTCGATGTCTGCCGCGAACGCCGCGTAGGCACGAGCTACGTTGAAGGCGGGCGCTCCTTCCAGGCTCGCGAGCGCGGGCCATTTCTGTGTCACCGCCGCCGGGATGGCAAGCGCGGCCGGCGCGTTGCGCCCCTGTGCCCCCGCTACGGTCAGTGGAAAGATTTCAGGGAGTGCGGCGTCAGCGGTGATCCGGAGCGTTCCGTCGGTTCCGTTGATCTCCCATAGGAACCCGATACCGCCGGCCACCGCCTCACGGATGTGGATGCTGGCCGTCGCCCCCGACGTGAGGGTGCCGATGACCGCGATCTGGTCGACCGCCGTCTTTACGATCTGCTCCCCGGTCTCTTCGATGGTGATCAGCGGCCTACGAACATCCGACACGGCTGACAGGTCGACGAACTCGCCCAGCACGTAATTCAAAAGGTCAAGGCTGTGGCCGAACGGGACCGTGAGCAGGTTTGCCCCGTTTGTCTTGTCGAGCATGTAGGCGTTGGGCTGGCCGACAACGTCGCCCGGGATCGACAATCCGACCATCGTTGTTGACAGGACCTCACCGACGTATCCATCTCGAAGCAGCTGTTGGACGAACTCGATGGCCGGGGCCTGGCGTGCCTGCAACCCAACGACCGTGCGCACCCCCTGCTTGGCGGCGAGCGCGGCCATCGCCCGCGCGTCCTCGAGGTCACGGCCGAGCGGCCACTCGCAGTACACGGTCTTGCCTGCGGCAAGAGCGGCGGAGACAAGCTCTCGATGGTGTGGGACCTTGACCGTGACAGCGACCACGTCGACATCTGGCTGGGTGACCAGCTGCTCGTGGTCTGAGAACACCGCGCCGACCCCGAAGACCTGGCCTGCTGCGCGCGCGGATTCCGCGCTGCGGGCGCTGAGCGCCGCGATCCTGTAGTTCGGCAGCGCCCGCAGTGCCGGGATGTGGGCGGTGGTGGCCCAGCCCCGAGCGGGGCTGACCCCGATGATCCCTACCCCCAGCGTCGATTTGGGGATTGCCAGGGCTGATGTTGCCTCGCGGGCTTCTGTCTGGGGCATCTAAAAACCGAGCACCTCGTCGACCAACACGACAGTGATCCGCCCCGGGGTGATCTCGCGGTTGATGATGAGAACCTTGTTCACGGCGCTGTGTATGCCGTACGCAGCCTGGGCGCGGGCGTCTTCGAGCCGATACGCGTATTCGTTGATGCGGAGGAGACCTTCATCGATGTCGCGAACGATCTTCTGCGTCCCGATGACGAGGATGACTTGTCCGGCACCGCTGACATAAGGCCCGAGCTGGCTGCCGCTCATGGAAGCCGCGAGCAGCGACCCGGTCTCGGTGACCGCGTGGACGCTCCCGAGCATGACATCCGGCGTCGCGCCCAGCCGGCGAATTTCATCGGCCTCGGTCGCGCGATCCAGGCTCCAGATCCGCGGCCGGAGCGGGGCGTAGCGACCGGACTTTTCGATCTCGTACGTGATACCCAGCACGTCGAGCGTTTGGGAGGCGCCCTGGTGCACCGGGGAGCTGTCGGGGATGAGGTCCAGGACAATTCGCTTTGCCGCCGCGCCGTCCGATGCCCGGAACACGGTCATTCCATTCGCTTCGAGGGCGGCCATGGTTTTTTTCACTCGGACGTCGTCCGCCTTGGTGCCCCACCGCCGGGTCAGGGAACCGTCTGGGTCGACTGCGACTTCTTTGATCATCTGCAATCTCCTGTGCCGGGCAATCGATATACTTGCACTTACAAGTACCTTAGGCGGGTAGATATTGCATATGCAAGTAGTTTCGGGGCGGAATGCCGCTGCCCAATTCGATCGGATCGTGGCCAAGGAGGTGGCGGGCAAAAGGGGCTTGCATGCGTGGGACGCGCTGCTCCGCGCCCACGCCACGCTCTTGCGCCAGCTCGAGACCGATCTCGAAAGCAAGACCGGTCTGGCCCTGGCCGACTTCGACGTCCTGGCTCAGCTGGCCATCGCCGGCGGTTCGCTGCGGATGACAGAGCTGGCGGACCGAGCCCTCATCTCACGCTCCGGCATGACCCGGCGCGTGACCCGCCTCGTTCAGGAAGGCCTTGTGCGTCGTGCCCATGCCGATGCCGACGCGCGCGGCGTCGTGGTCGAGTTGACGAACTCCGGATTGGACCGTCTCACCATCGCAGCTCCGGTCCACATCCGCGGAGTTTCCGATCTATTCCTCACGAAGCTGGACGACCACGAGCTCGCCGTTCTCGAGACCGCCCTCGCCAAGGTCACCCTCGACTGCACCTTTGGCTAAGGCTTAGACGGGTCAGCCTCGCCCGTAAACGCCGCAGCAGTCGCGGCCGGAGGGCGATCGAGGAGGCCGAACCAAGCCGTGGCCACGAGGGCCACGAAGAGAGCGAGCTCCAGCAGCGGCCACTGCCGCAGCGTCGAAGCGCCCACGCCGGTGATGACCAGATGTGTGGCGGCGAGTATCCAGATCGCGAGCAGCGAAGCGCGCCAGAAGGGCGTGGGCCGCTCCTGCCAAAGGATCCAGCCGGCCACCCCGAGGACACAGAGGTCGTTCTCGTACAGATAGGGCGTGGCCAGGAGCGAGGCGAGCACGCCGAGGCCAATGACAATGCCTGGGTCCGACCGCATCCGGCGGGCAGTGACCAGCGCTGCGCACACGATGAGCGCGCCAGACAGAACGAGTCCGGTCCCCGTCAGACCGAACGCGGCCCCGAGCGTTACGTCGGACGAGCTTGCGGGCAGAAGGTCGAAAGAGTTCCTGTACTCGGCCAATCCGTGCGGCCCAAGGGTCAGCAGGCTGGCCCCGGCCACGGTCGCGGCGGCCGCCACCCAGGCCGCAAAGGCACGATAGCGGCCGGCCGCCAGAAGCGCTAAGGGGGCCACGGCTGCGGCTTGTGGTTTAAGCACCACGAGCGAGAGGACGATTCCGGCGGCCACGTCGCGGTCCTCGCGCAACAGGCGCCAGGCGATCAGAACGCTCGCCGCGACCAGCGGTACCACCTGGCCGACATAGAGTGCATGGAGCACCCACCACGGAACGATCGCGACGCCGACTGCGACCAGTCGCGTCAGACCACGGTAGGTCGTCGACCACGCGAAGGCCAACGCCAGAGAGCTGAACATCAGCGCCGCCCAGACGCCGTACGCAAGCCAGTACGGCAGCGGCGTAAGGACCGCCGCGAGCCAGGCTACAGGCGGGGGACTGATAAACCGCAGCGTGGACTGGTGCGGGACCAGTTGACTTTCGGTCGCCTTGACTAGGCCCTGGTCGTAGATGTGTGCCCAGCCCGACTGCTCGCCCACACGCGCAGCGGCCGCGTAGGCGTGGAAGTCGATACTCACATACTCCGGACTGCGCCAGAAAAGCGAGAGTTCGACGGCGAGCAGAAGCACGACAACTCCCAGTACGACCAACATCCATGGACGCGAGGGCTGGATGACAGTTGCACGTAGCGACAACATTGCGGCCTGCACCGAGCTCTGCCGGACCGGCGGCGCCATCCATACATGATCGGATCAATGCGGTCGCGAAACCTCGGAGGCGGATCCGCCTACGTCGGCGGGTCAGCGTGCCCGGCGACTGTGGCGCTTTGAGGAGATCGCGGCCTCGAGCAACGCGGCGACCGCAGAGTGCATGGCCCCAGCAGCAGCATCGCGGTCCGCGTCCATCCGTGCTGCAACGGCGGCGCCGTCATAAAGCAGCAGCAGCCGTCGACCCAGCTGTTTGGGATCGCTTGCTCCGGCGGCCTCCGCGAGCTCCGCGAAGAGTGACAGGAGCCAGGCACGGTACTTCGCGGCCACGACCTCGCTCGCATCGCCTCGCCGCGACTCGGCGGCGGCGCTTATGAACCGGCATCCCCGGAACGCTGACCCCGCCAAGAGCTCTTCGACCTCCGCGAACACCCCAAGGATGCGCTCTCTTGGTGTCTGATTTGCGGCGAGGATGCGGGCGATGCGCTCCTGCCTTCGCCGCATGTGATGCTCGAGGTAGGCACGCACGAGCTCCTCTTTGCTGCCGAAGGTGCTGTACAGCGAGGCCTTGGTGACGCCGGCCCGCTCAACGATCCGGTCCACACCGACGACGTGAACGCCTTCCGCGTAAAAAAGCTCGTCAGCGGCGGAGAGCAAGCGGTCGCGCGCCGAACGGCGCTGCGAGGACTTCGGCTCGGCGCCTGTTGTCTTCACAGCCATGACTTCATCCTCACGAACTGGCCTAGACGGCGGTCCGGCCGCCGTCGACGGCGATGGTTGCGCCAGTGATGTAGCTGGACCTTGGAGAGGCCAGGAACGCAACAACCTCAGCTATCTCCTTGGCCTGGGCGGCACGATTGAGCAGAGTGGTGCTCCCCAGCTTTTCGGTTCGATCCGGTGCAGCTCCAGCCGTGAACACTGGTCCTGGGGCGACGGCGTTGACCCGGACACCGCGTGGGCTGAACTCGGCGGCCCAAGCACGAGCCAGTGCCGCCTGCGCCGCCTTGGTCGCCCCATACGCCGCTCCGCCGGCAAGGCCGATCTGGCCGGCCATGCTCCCGACGTTGATGATGCTGCCGGTGCCGCGCTCAACCATTTTGGGCGCAACAGCGGCCACCAGGAAATAGGCGGATCGCACATTGCTTGCGAACAGCGCATCGAACGTTGCGGGATCCAGGTCGGCCGTTGGTCCGAACCAGGAAAAGCCGGCATTGTTGACCAGCACATCAACCGCGCTGACCTCTGCGGCCAGGCGCTCAATATCCGCCTGCGTGGTCAGATCGCCCGAGACGAACCGCCCCTGTCCGCCTTTGGACTCGATCTCTTCGACGGTCGCGTTTCCCCGCGATACATCGCGGCCATGGACGATGACGTAGAAGCCGTCGTCCGCCAACTTCAGGGCGACCGCTCGGCCGATGCCGGAGCTGGCTCCAGTCACCAGTGCGACCGGCGGATCGAGATCGCGATCGGGTTGGACGCTCATGGGTGCTCCTCGGCCATCTGGCTATCCGAATCTGTCTGGTGCTGGAATATACAGACCGTTCTGTGTATTCCAAGATCCGTTCCGTCTAGCGTCCCGAGTTGAAGGAGCCGTCCAATGCCGATGATCGATGTGTACGCCGCCGAGGGAACGTTCAGCGACAAGCACGCGCTGGCCAAGGACCTTGCTGGCGCCGTGATGCGGTGGGAGAAGGTTCCGGACATCGAGATGTTCCGAAACAACACCGCCGCCTTCGTCCACGACCTACCCGCCGAAGCCGTGTCCAACGTTGCGGGTGACAGCAACTACGTTCGGGTGCAGGTCCTCACGCCGATCGGGGTCCTGGATCGCGACAAGCAGCTGGGCGTGGTGCGGGAGCTGACGGACATCGTCGCCACCGCCGCAGGTGACCCACAGCTGACCGAGCGCACCTGGGTACTGATCACCGAATCGCCCGAAGGCGGTTGGGGCATCAACGGGCACGCCAACACAGGCGCCGACATCGTCGCGCAGGCACGCCGCGCGCTGGCCGGCACGTGACGGTAGCGGCTCCGGTCGGCGCCACGTTGCAAACCTCTGAAGAGGTTGGGTCGCCACGCGGCAGGCTATCGCCGGCGACAGCCTTCGTGGCTATCACCGCCGTCTTCATGCTCTTCGCGGCGGCGGCGAGCGCGCCGACGCCGCTCTACGTCGTCTATCAGAAGGAGTGGGGGTTCACCGCCACGACGCTGACCGTCATCTTCGCGGTCTACGTGGTGGGCCTGATCGCCTCCTTGCTGCTTGTCGGCGCTCTTTCCGATCACATCGGCCGGCGCCCGGTCCTCGCGGTCGCGGTCGCGCTTGAAGGTGCAGCTTTTGTCCTGTTCCTTGTGGCTGGTGGGGTCCCCGGCCTCCTGATCGCTCGGGCCACGCAGGGAATCGCCACCGGGATGGCGTTCTCGACGATCGGGGCCACGTTGGTGGACCTCAACCCGCCCCATTCACCGGGCCGCGCGGGCCTCGTCAACGGCATTGCCCCGATCAGCGGCCTGGCGCTGGGGGCGCTCGGTTGCGGCGCGCTGGTTCAGTTCGCACCGGCTCCGACACAGCTTGTATTCGCTGTCCTGTTGGTGGCCACAGTTCTGGCCAGCCTTGTCGTCGCCCTCATTCCTGAGACGTCGGCACGACGCCCAGGCGCCCTGGCATCGCTTCGACCCCAACTCTCGGTGCCTCGCCACATCCGACCTGACGTCTACGCGCTGGTCCCGATCATCGTCGCGAGCTGGGCGCTTGGCGGCTTGTATCTGTCGCTCGGCCCATCGGTCGCGGCCGGCCTCTTCGGCCTGCGCAACCACCTGATTGGCGGCCTCGTCGTAACGCTCCTCGCCGGCGCGGGCGCGGTGACGGCATTCCTGCTGCGCGCATGGCCGACCAGCAGAGTGTTGGGAATCAGCGCCGTCATGCTCTCGGCGGGGACTGCGCTGTCTCTGGCCGGCGTGCAATCCCAGACGGTGGTCCTGGCAGGAGCGGGAACAATCATCGCCGGTATCGGTTTTGGCGGGTCTGCCCTTGCGTCATTTGGGACGCTGGCCCGTCTGGCCGCGCCCAGCGAACGGAGCGAGCTCCTGGCCGTCGCTCTCGTGATCGCCTACCTGGCGTTCAGTCTCCCGGCGGTGGCCGCAGGATTCGCGACGACGTCGGTCGGCCTGCATGTCACGACGGTTGTTTACAGCATTGGTGTCGTTGCCCTTGGCGTCATCGCGTTGGCAGCCCAGCGCAGGCGGGCTGCCCGGCTGAAAGAGGGATAGGGAGCTCGGCCCCTGGTTTTGAGCCACGTCTGGCGCCGGCGGTGCGAATGGGGCACATATCAGACGCCCCGCTGGCGTCGGGGGGGCGGAATTCAGGTCAGTGCGCGGACCCCAAAAACAAGTGACCCCGGTAAATCCGTCCGGCTTGCGCCTTTCGAACCCACCGGGGCCACAACAATCATCGCGCTCTTATGCTCGGCGCGCAATCTGATCCTTGTTGCCAGGCGATCTTCTGTCGCCGAATCTGTTCAGGTGCCGCGCCGTGCGGCATCCGCCTGTGTCGCCAGCTCGCTCATGGTGGCAAAGAACGCTTGAGACTGGCCACGAAACAGCCCCATGTCGGTCAAGAATTTCACCGCCCCGCCGGCCACGCCGGTCGTTTCGGTCGGCCTGATGATCGACACGACCGGGAACTTGCGGTCGAGGAAGACGGTCGGCTCCGGCATGATCAAGTTGGTCTGAAAATCCTCGCCTCCGAACGGGGGCGTGTTGAGGTCGGGAAAACTCAGGCCCGTTGTGGGGTCAGTGATCGGGGGCGCGTTGCCCGCTTTGTCCTGCCAGGTCTCGAAGTGCATCGTCTCGGTTGGCCCGATGCTCACCAGGATCCGGAGCACCTCGACACTGGTGACACGCTGCGCAAGAGACGGATACAGGCTGGATCCGCCCTGCTCGATTGTCGCGAAGTGGAACCCTGCAGTGTTCGCTATGAACTGCAAATGGTTCGCGGGCGCGAGGTCTTTGTCCGTTCTTGGAATCGCGGGATGCTCACCCGTCGCGATCGAAGGTACGGCTTGAGGAAACGTGTCGTTGAACGGCGGATCTGGGTTTTTTGTGCGGCTTCGGTAGCGCGTCCACCAACTCGTATCCACGGTGAGCTGCATGAGATTGGTCAGCCGCTTCTTGGTCCGGTCTGCTCCGGTCGCCTGGCTGCTCGGCAGCTTTCGGAAGCCCCCGCGCGTCTGTTCGGCGCGCTCACAAGGCGATACAGCGGACGGTTACGGCTACGCCGACGTCACTCGAGCCGGGCAGGTCGAAAGCCACCGGGTTAGGGCCCCGGGTACTAGGGTGATTGTCCGAGGCTTAAGAGCAGGCGAG
>Ga0209806_1001955_pt1 | contig 13110 bp, 6 predicted proteins | sample GraSoiAngelo_152_FD_186166 | JGI IMG/M metagenome (GOLD analysis project Ga0209806, IMG submission 186166) | Grasslands soil microbial communities from the Angelo Coastal Reserve, California, USA - 14_1009_12_30cm (SPAdes) (version 2) | ecosystem: Environmental > Terrestrial > Soil > Grasslands ... | reverse complement strand
TGATTCCAAACCCGCCCGCCTCTGCCACCCCGCAAATCCGCAACCTGCAGGGTCTCCCAAGCGACAACCTGGGCCCCTTCGCCGGATCCAACGGCACCGCGCCGCTCAACCCAACCAGCCCGCGCAACGTCGATCAGAACATCAACGTTGCTCAGACCCAGTTCTACAGCCTCAGCCTGGAACGCCGCCTTGGCACCGGTGCTCTGTTCGCACTCGAGTACAACGGCGCGCATGGCGTTCACTTGTACGACATCAAGAACATCAATGAACTGGGCGGCGGGCAGGAGTACCTGGGTGATCCGCTGACGACGTCTTCCACGTGCGGCGACTTTTATGGCATCGGCACTCCCACGGGCCTTTGCTTTACCCGTCCCAATCAGCAGTGGACCTCCATCAATAACCGCGGAACCCAGGACTTCTCTCACTACAATGGCCTGAACCTGCGCTTTCAAACGCAGAACATCCACAACACGGGCCTGACCATTGTGACGAACTACACCTACGCGCACTCTCAGGACAACCTGAGCTCCACCTTCTCTGAGAGCAGTGGTGGTTCCAACGGTGTCGGCAATCTAGGCTATCTCGATCCGCGCAATCCGGCGCTGGACTATGGCAACTCCGATTTTGACATCCGCCACCGGGTGGCGTTCTCCGCAGTCTGGACCGAGCCCTTCTTCAAAGGACGCCGCGACATCCTCGCGCAGACTGCCGGCGGATGGGTGATCAGCCCGATCTTCACCGCCCGCACGGGAGTCCCGTTTAACGTGGCGGACAGCACCAATTCCTTGAATGCCGGGACTGGCACCGGCATCCCGCGTTACGCGCCATCGGCGCCCATTCCGAGCTTCTCCGTCGGCAACGGCGTGTCCACTGGTCCGAATAACTTCACCCTACTCACTCTGCCAACTGCGAACAGCTTCGTCGGCGACCTCGGCGTCTCCGACTTCGGTCCGTATCCTGTCGGGATGACGAGCCGCAATTCGTTCCGCGGACCGGGAGCCTGGGATTTCGATCTTGCTGCCAGCAAGAGTTTCAAAATAACCGAGCGTGTTGGCCTTGAGTTCCGCGCCGAGGCCTTCAACCTCTTCAACCATCACGATATGTTCGTCAACGGCTTCGCCGAAGATGCTGCTGCTTTCTCCGGCGGTCCCGTTCTCGTCGAAGGCAAGAAGGGAGGCCTTGGCGCCCTCGCGACCGGCGGCGAGCACGACGAGCGTCGATTCGGCCAGTTCGCTCTACGTTTGACGTTCTAAACTCCACGGAGACGCAGCCTCGCTGCGTCTCCATCTTTTCCTGCTCGTACTCAGGGGAGCTTCTGCTTTCGTCCAGTCCCGCAGTGAGTGTGGCTGCTTTTGCGTGTTGGTTTCCTTGCGTCCTTGGCTGCCGTTCCTGGCGACCTTTGCGGTTGCAAGGTTTCCTTCGTGTCCTTAGTGGTTAGCTTTTGATCTTCTGTTGGCGCATAGACTCGAACGATATCTTCAAAGTGTGTTCACGATGCGAGCTTTAAGCGCCTCAAACTCCGCGTCCGAAATCAATCCCTTGTCGAGCATTGCCTTGGCTTTTTCCAGACGCGCCACCGTATCGTCCGCTGCTCCGCTCGCAGACTGCGCCGCTCCCGCTCCGGAAGATCCGAACTGTATTCCTCCGGATCGCGCCCGCATTTCCTCCAGTTCCCGCACACGTCTTTTTTCCCGCCACGCTTGATCCTGCGCCTGGCACACGCGGTAAACCGCCTCTGCCTGGTTCTTGCACAGTCCCCGGAAAGTCAGACCTTGCTCCGTACCCGCGATCGCCAGGTCTGGGCTTCCAAAAAAGTAAACGGTGAGTCGTGCTCCTAAGACTCCAATCTCAACGCGCACCTCTTTCAGATCCTGCCAACGCACGCTCGTCGGCTGAAAGCCCCCAAACAGACCGCGTTTCATGTGGATCAGTCGCCCGCTCGTGGCCGCGACTAAATCCCGCCGGTGGATCAAAGCAAACAATCGCCGCTGCACCGCGTAAGCCTCGATGGTTTCACCCGGCACCAGCAACGAGGAAAGCTGCTCCAGCGCCTGGACGAGGTGCGGCTCCCCCTGGATTCCCTTTGCAAGTTCGGTGGATACAGTCACGGATTTCCCTTCGCGCTACATCACTCCAAAGTCTTCTGCTCTTGCGGAAGCGAAGAATACTGCAACAAAAAGGTCCGGTCAACGGGCGCTGCAACATCTATGCTGGCAATTTGTGGAGAGGCGGGCGTCATCGGCCGCCTGGACAGGCGAGACGCCCGCCCTCCTTTATTGACGCGCATCGCTTGTCGACGTAAGATTCGCTCCTGCCGATGATCGGCCAGACCATCTCGCATTACCGGATTGTCGAGAAACTCGGTGGTGGCGGCATGGGGGTCGTCTACAAGGCCGAGGACCTCAGCCTGCATCGCTTCGTCGCCCTGAAGTTCTTGCCCGATGCCGTCGTCAAGGATCCTCAGGCCTTGGCCCGCTTCCAGCGCGAAGCACAAGCAGCTTCTTCCCTGAATCATCCCAATATCTGCACGATTCATGAGATCGGTCAGGACAATGAACGGCCGTTCATTGTGATGGAGCTTCTTGAAGGCTTAACCCTGAAGCACCGCATTGCGGGGAAACCGCTCGACATCGAAGACGTGCTGTCGCTTGGCATCGAGATCGCCGACGCTCTCGATGCCGCGCACGCCAAGAAGATCATCCACCGCGATATTAAGCCAGCCAACATTTTTGTGACCGAGCGCCGTCACGCCAAGATTCTGGACTTCGGATTGGCCAAGGTCACCGCCGAGCGCATGCCGCCCACGGCCTCTCCTGCGGATGGGAAAACTCTGCTGACTGTCGACTCGGCCGATCCTCTATTGACGAGTCCAGGATCGGCGGTCGGCACCATGGCTTACATGTCGCCGGAACAAGCTACCGGCGAAGATCTTGATGTCCGCACCGACCTCTTCTCTTTTGGCGCTGTGCTCTACGAGATGGCGACAGCCAAGGCTGCCTTCGGCGGCAACACCTCGGCGGTGATTTTCGACGCCATTCTGAACAAGGCTCCCATCCCTCCCGCGCGTTTGAATCCGTTGCTGCCTCTGGAACTGGAGCGAATCATCAACAAATGTTTGGAAAAAGACCGGCGTCTTCGATACCAAACCGCTGCGGAACTCGCCGTCGATCTCAGGCGCTTGAAGCGCGAAATGGATTCCGGGCGGAGCAGTTCCACCTCGTACGCGACGGTCTCCGCTTCTCCGCTGGCGCCGTCCGCGAAACGGTCCCCGAAAAGGATCGCTGCGCTGGCCGCCGCCCTGCTGATTGCCGTCTTCGCGCTGGCCTATATCGTTCGCCCCACACTGCCGCCGCCAAGAATTACGGGGTCTAGCCAGATCACTCACGATGGCCAGCAAAAAAGTTTCGGAGGCCAGGTGACCACGACCGTGCTTACCGACGGTCCCCGCATCTTTATTCAAGAGAACCTCGGGGGACGCTACGTGGTCGTGCAAGCCTCTTCGAGCGGCGGAGACACGGTCCCCATCCCGACCAGCTTTGCCAATGTCGCTCTCGACAATATTTCTCCGGACAAGTCGGAACTCCTGGTGGGGAGCTTCACCGGCGCCGAACAGGAGCAAATGCTCTGGGGACTACCTGTGCTTGGGGGTACCCCTCGGCGTTTAACCGATGCGACCGCAATAGATGGTGCTTGGACGCCCAGTGGAGACTTATTGATTTCGCACGAGAACCACCTATGGATCGTCCCCAAAGGAAGTGCCACCCCGCATAAATTCGCAGACCCGGGCGATTTTTCCTGGTGGCTGCGCTGGTCCCCCGACGCTCGGTCTATCCGTTTCACCAGAAACGATCCGGGAAGCAGCGGAAATGACCAGTGGGAGATTTCCGCTGATGGAAAAAACCCTCATCGCCTGCTCCCAGGCTGGCAGGAGCGTACCGGAAAAGTAAGAGGGAACTGGACGCCGGATGGAAGGTATTTCGTGTTCAGTGTTTTTACCGGTAACCGCGGGGATCTTTGGGCGCTGCCCGCCAAGCGCGATTGGCTCCACAAGATCGATACCAGGCCGGTCCAACTCACCTCTGGGCCCATGAGCTTTGAGGCGTCCCAGCCGAGCCTAGATGGCAAAAAGATCTTTGCCGTGGGCACACAGTTGCGTTCAGAATTGTCGCGCTATGACGCCAAGGCGGGTCAATTCGTTCCCTATCTCGACGGAATTTCCGCGGTAGGTGCCACTTTCGCCCCGGATGGGCAATGGGTGGCTTACTTCACGCTGCCCGAGGGGCAACTCTGGCGCAGCCGAGTGGACGGGACGGAAAAGCTGCAATTGACCCCCTCCCAGACCCTTTCTGCATTCACCCGCTGGTCTCCTGATGGTCAACAGATTTTGTACATTTCGTCCTGGGCGGGGCAGAGAGACCAGATATGTGTGGTCGGCAAAGACGGTGGCAGCCCTAGTGTTCTCTATCAGGGCTCTTCTCTTTCACGGCCGAGTTGGAAAAAAGGCGGTAGCTCGATCCTGTTCGCGGAATCCCCTACGACTCCCGAAGAAGGCCAGGTCAAAGTGCTTGATATCAAGACCGGGCAGGTGAGCACCATTCCCGGCTCCAAGGGGCTGCCTCTTCCCATGGTGTCTCCCGACGGACATTATGTCTCTTCCGGCACGGCCGATGGCAAGACATTGAAACTGTATGATTTCACGAAACAAGCATGGCAGGAATTGGTCCCGCGGGACGGCGTAGGTCTCACCGAATGGTCGTCTGATAGCCGCTATCTGTACTTCGACAACGGCTTGACTGCAAGTCCCGCCTTGTATCGCATGCGTATTGCCGATCATAAAGTGGAACAAGTAGCCAGCCTGAAGAACTTCCGCCGCTTTGTCTGGGGCAATCTCCCTTGGCTCGGACTCACGCCAAAGGGCGATCCGCTCGTCATGCGTGATATCGGTTCCCAGGAAGTCTACGCCCTCGACTTCGAAGAACCTTAGTCAAATCTGCGACGCCTCAGTACATCAGATCAAATTGCGAAACCGGCATGGCGAATCGCGTGCCCCTCATCGGAAACGACGGAACCGTCGCTCGCAAGCGTGCTTTCACAGAGCGTTTGGCGAGCATCTGGCACCCGCTTGCATTGGGGATCGCATGCCGTGCTGTACGTACTTGCCGCTACTGGAAGTGCGGTCGGCTACCGAGTATAAAAAAGCGGCGTGCGAATCGGTTCGCACGCCGCCCACCTTCCCTTAGAAGCTGATCTTCAGAATCGTTCCATTCACGCCAACCAGCCATCCCGCTTTCGGCGTTGCAAATCCCACCGACCAGAAGCCTGTGACTCCGTTCAGCGGATACCACGTCGTGCCTTCATCCGGAGTCCACGCCGCCCCTCCGGCATTCGCCGTGATCACGACGGTGCGCGCGAACTGATCGTCCTCGCGTTGAAAATCATCACCAATCGCGTACGCATAGCTCAGCCCGAAGATCGCCCCGGTCACGGGAGGCGCGTTGGTCAGCGCCCAGGTTCTCCCGCCATCGCTCGAGGTTGCGGTTCGCGCCTGATTCGGATCGGTGGGATCCAGATCGCCTCCGCCGACAATCCCGCGCCGCGAATTCCGGAACGCCACCGTGAACGCGCCTGCGCTGGGCGAACTCACGATCGGCGTGTCGTACGCGTTCCATGTGTTGCCGCCATCGGTGGTGGCCAGCACGCGTGCTGCCGTTGAACCGCCGGTCGCGATCCACGCGTTCCGTTCGCCCTCAGTCGCAACGCACGTTCCGCTCGCCGCAAACGACGCTTCTCCCGGCAACGCCGGCGGCATATTCGCAGCGATGCTCGTCCACGTGCGTCCACCATTGGTGGTGCGGATATCCGGAAACACCCCGTTCACCGAATCGCTGTGCGAGATCCCGCGCCGCGGCGTCCAGAACGCAAAGCAATCGTAGAACGCGTTCACCAGTTGGTTCTGAAACTGCATGGTCCAGCTCGCGCCGCCGTCTTCGGTTTTGTAGATTCGAAAATCCGTCGTGTTGTTACCAATCGATTGCAGGTACGCGACTTTATCGCTCACACCCTGTACATCGCGGAATTGCAGCAACTCCGCTCCCGGCACGACGCCGGCTCGCCACGTCTTGCCGCCGTTGGTTGTGACCACGAACGTTCCCCCGCGGCCCGAGGCCCACACCACTCGTGAGTTCACCGGGCTCACTGCGATGAGTCCCTGTGTCGTCCCGCTGTTTTGCGGGGTCAATTTCGGTTGATGAACTTTTCCGCCCTCTGCAAAAACGAAGGGCGCAACAGCAGCCAGCAGCAGAACAGCCAAAGTGCGCTTCAGCATGGAAATTCTCCGGAAAAATTTCGTGACGGGCGGGAAGTATAGGACTGAGAGCGAGTCCTGTCAAACGCCCGTCCGGCGCGGAGTTTCGCTGGTTGGTGTCGGCTTGATCACGCGGAAGCGGGCGGGCCTGTGCCCCAGGTTCGCGTCCGTTCTATGGACGCTAACCTGGGCAGGGCAGACCGCTGCTCGATGATAATGTCTTAAGCCGAGCTTCGCTCGGCTGGGCAGACGAGGCGTCTGCCCCTACGTGCGATGGCGAGAGGCCCTGCTCGCGTTGACTTGCCCGCTGCGCCAACGTAAGATTTGCGGCGGATGATCGGCCAAACTATTTCCCACTACCGCATCCTGGAGAAGCTGGGCGGCGGCGGCATGGGCTTGGTTTACAAGGCCGAAGACACCGAGCTCGGACGCTTCGTCGCTCTCAAGTTCCTTCCCGACGACGTCGCCCACGATCCGCAAACCCTGGAACGTTTCCGCCGTGAGGCCCGCGCCGCTTCCGCACTCAACCATCCCAACATCTGCACCATTCACGAGATCGGTCAGCAGGACGGCCAGCCTTTCATCGTGATGGAGTTTCTCGACGGCGCCACCCTGAAGCATCGCATCGCCGGCCGTCCCCTCGATGTGGAATCCCTGCTGGCGCTCGCGATCGAGATTGCCGATGCGCTCGACGCCGCCCATAGCCAAGGCATCGTTCATCGCGACATCAAGCCGGCCAACATTTTCGTCACCAAGCGCGGACACGCCAAGATTCTCGACTTCGGTCTCGCCAAGGTCACCTCCCATGGTTCCACCGATGAAGCCACGCAAACCGGGGGAAATCTGGCGCACCTCACCAATCCTGGGTCCACCGTCGGCACCGTCGCCTACATGTCACCCGAGCAAGCCCGCGGAAAGCCGCTCGACCCGCGCACCGACTTGTTCTCTTTCGGCGCCGTCCTCTACGAAATGGCGACCGGCACGCTTCCGTTTCGTGGCGACACCACCGCCGTTCTCTACGATGCCATCCTTCACAAGGAGCCTCCCGACCCGGCCCGTTTGAATCCAGACCTGTCGCCCAAGCTCGACAACATTATTAATAAGGCCCTCGAGAAGGATCGCGACCTCCGTTACCAGCACGCCTCCGAAATGCGCGCGGACCTGAAGCGTTTGCTCCGCGAAACCGAATCCAGCAAGACCGCCGTTTCTGTGAAAGAAGAATCTTCCGAGCGCGTCATCCCCAATGCGCCCGCCTCCACGACCGTTCGCAGCGCCTCGTCCGGAAGAGTCTCCGCCGCGACCGCCGCCAGTTCAGCCCCCGCTCCAATCCGCAAGCTCTGGTACGTTCTCGTCCCGCTCCTGCTGGCGGCGATTGTGCTGGGCGGGTATTACTACTCCACACATCGAACGCCGTCCGCGGCCGCTCCCCTCACCGAGAAGGATTCCATCGTCCTCACCGATTTTGACAACTCGACCGGCGAGGCGGTTTTCGACGATGCCTTAAAGCAGGCGCTGGCCGTAGACCTGGGCCAGTCTCCCTTCCTCAACATTCTTTCCGACCGCCGCGTCGGCGAGACTCTCCAGCTCATGGGCCGCGCCGCCAATGACAAAGTCACCCCGGCCGTCGCCCGCGAAATTTGTCTGCGCACCGGGACCAAAGCTTTCCTCAAAGGATCCATTTCCCGCCTGGGCACCCAGTATGTCGTCGGACTCGAAGCTGTGAACTGCAATACCGGCGATACGCTCGCCAAAGAACAGGGCGAGGCTTCCAGCAGGGAAAGCGTGTTGAAGACGCTTGACCAGGTCGCCTCTTCGATGCGCACGCGTCTGGGCGAGTCGCTCGCCTCCGTGCAAAAGTTCGACGTCCCCATCGAGGCGACCACTTCCTCGCTGGAAGCTTTGAAGGCGTTCAGCATGGGCGTCCGCGTCTCGCGCGAAAAGGGTCCCGCCGAAGCTCTGTCCTTTATGAAACGTGCCATCGAACTCGATCCGAACTTCCCGATGGCGTACGCGCTCCTCGGGCTGGAGTACGCCAACCTTGCCCAACCCAGTCGCGCCGCCGAAAATCTGCGGAAAGCCTACGATTTGCGCGATCGCGTCAGCGAGCGTGAGAAGCTCCGAATTTCCGCCAACTATTATTACGTTGTTACCGGAGAACTGGAAAAGGAAGCGCAGACTTACCAGCTTTGGGGACAAAGCTATCCGCGCGACTCCGTTCCGCACGGAAATCTCGCCGCCAACTATAGTGCGTTAGGTCAGTACGATCAGGCCATGCTCGAGGTCGAGGAGGCGCACCGCCTCGACCCCACCATTGTGGTCCAGTATTCCAATCTCGCTGGAATTGATTTGGCCATGGGGCGGATCGAAGATGCGAAAGCCGCGCTGGATGAGGCCGCCACACGGAAATTGGACGGCGAACTGATTCGTCTGGTCCGCTACTTCATTGCGTTCTTAAAAAACGACAACGCGACCATGGCTCAGCAACTTGCCTGGGCAGCTGGCAAGCCTGGAGAAGAAGATCCTCTCCTCTCCACCCAGTCTGACACGGAAGGTTTCTACGGCCGCCAACCGGCCGCCCGCGACTATGCTCGCCGCGCTGTCGACTCGGCCATCCGTTCTGATTCCAAAGAAACCGCCGCCCTGTGGGAGGCGAACAGCGCACTACGCGAAGCGGAGTTCGGTAATTTCGCCGAGGCGCGTCGCCAAGTCGCCGCTGCACTCGCTTTGGCCCCTGGAAGAGACGTGAAGATGCTTGCCGCGCTCGCCCTCGCTCGTGCTGGCGATGGTGCTCACGCCCGCTCCTTGCTCAGTGAGCTGGAAAAAACTTATCCGACAAATACCACCCTCAAGCTTTACTGGTTTCCCATCGTGCATGCCGCCATTGAGCTCGATGCGAAAAACCAGTCCCAGGCTCTTGTCGCACTCGAGGCGGTTGCTCCCTACGAACTAGGCTCTCCGCCGCCATTTCAGGTCGGCACGCTGTATGCCCCGTACCTCCGCGGCACCGCCTACCTGGCCGCCCATGACGGCAACGCCGCAGCCCGCGAATTTCAAAAGCTGATTGATCACCGCGGCATCGTAGTCAACTATCCGCTCGCCTCGCTCGCCCAACTCGGATTAGCTCGCTCTTATGCGATGACCGGAGATGGCCCGAAAGCCAAAGCCGCCCATCAGGCTTTCTTCACGCTTTGGAAAGACGCCGATCCCGACATCCCACTCCTCAAAGAAGCGAAGACGGAAGCTGCAAGGCTGCAATAAGGAAATTGAATCCAAGAGAAGAAGTGTCAGCGGAGATAGGCGAAACGCTTACGGGTCTTTTCCGGAAAATAAGTGCGGCACGCCCGTCGGTCTCCGGTTTCCCTTCAAGGTGAGCGAGGTGGCGGACCGCAACGCCGGAATCGTCCTCAAAATCAACAAAGACCGCCTGCGGGCATTATCACCCAACCAATGATTGCGGATATTACCTTTGCACATTCGATGCGCAGCTAACTTGTTACTTGAAAGGGGCGCTTGATGTCTGCTTGAATCCTGCCACGCGGAGTCATCGTGAAAATCTACAACGCCATCGGCTATCTGATTATTCTTCTCTATATGCTGGCTTGTTTGTATTTTGCTCCAACTCACCTGGGACCTTGGGCCGGATTGTTAATAGGCCCGATTTCCCAGGGCCTGCAGACTCTTACTTCGCAGGTGTGACCAGTTCGCGCTCTATGCTACGCAAGATCCCTTCGCGGATGTTCGCCTGATACGCCCGGAAGGCGGGGAGGGAGTAGAGTCGGGGAGCGAGCTCGGGCAAAGGCGTCGCCCCGGCATGCTGCACGCCGGAGGCACTCCGGACCGCCGCGATCAGCTTGGACGCGGTGGTTGAATCGAAGCTCTCGGAAGCAATAACGGTATTGTCGGGCCACTGCTCGACAATTACCGGCCCTTCTTCCGTCGATACCAGGGCCGCCCCCGTCGGACACGGCGCAGCCGCGCACGCGGGAACATCCTGCACCATCGCCTTCTGATAACGCCATGCAACCGTGGTCGCATAAAAGCGCGCGAAGTGCTCGGCCGCCTGCGCAGTCTTCCAGTGCGACACGTACAGCAGCGCGACATCTTTGGTGGTTGGTTCCGTTCCAGCTGGAAGCGGCGTCCGTTTGAATGCAATGTAGGTTCCGCCCTGCCACGCGGGAGCAAAATCGGCGGCGCCGTGCTTGTCGCCGAACTGCTTCAGCAACGCGCGCACGTCCAATTCGCCGAACGAGCCGGAATCGAACACCTCGTAATCCTTGCTCAGCACCGTGCTCAGATCCGGGATCTGCATCGGCACCAGCTTTGCATGTTCCAGGTAAGCCTTGGAGTCAAACACTTCATGCGTGTTGCGTGGAGGCTGCGCGAACACACCCTGGAACGCAGCCTGCTTGCCGCGTTGCGCCAACACGTCCGCTTCGAAGAACAGGCCATCGCGATACGGAAAGCTGCCGGCCTCGCGCAGCACCATGGGCGCCTTGTGCATCAGTTCGGTATCGATGGTGGCCGAGACCGCCGAGTCCTCCATCGACGCGACCACACCTGGCGTGTCTTTCAGATTGCGCCCATACGGCGCGAGCAGGTAGTCGATGTAGACCACCATGGCCTGGCCCTCGACGATAGCGTGTCGTGCCGTGGTGCTCTCATCGTTCATGTCGCCTTCGCCACTCTGAGCCTTGGCCGTCGCCACCGGTTTAGATCCCGCTTTTGCCCAATGCTGCAGATCGAAATTCTGATCCTGCAGTGCGTGCGTGAGTTCGTGGGCGAGGATCGGACCCTGCTTCTCCATGGAGACGGTATTCAGGAGCCAGATCATCTTGGTCTCATCATCGTAGAGGCCGGCGATCGATTGCCCATTCGCCTTCACCAGGAACTCGCGCAGGTTGAAGTCGCGCGGCAGCAGGCCGAACTTTTTCATGGTGAGTTCGGCGCGCGCGAAGCGCTGCGAAAAATCCGCTCGCGCCAGCCGGTCTTTCGTGAACTTTTCAATGTCCGCCTGGCCGACGATGTTCTTCTTGATCGCACCGCGCTTGGCGAACCCTGTATCTTGGCTCGCAAACTCGAACACCTTATCGACGGATTTGAAGAGTTCCTTGGCGTCCACGTCGGTCATCTTGATTTCGGCGGGCTTGTCCTTGCGAAGCTTGCGCGCCATGTCCGCCAGACTCTGCGGTTCCGGCGCGGGTGTACCCGCTGGAGACCCCGAGGTAGAAGCTGGCTGCTGACCAATCGCCCAGGATGGAATGAAGAAGAAAAAGAAAGGAGTGCAAGCAGGCGCGATCCCGTGAACATTCCCTGACTCCGTGCCGCGAGGTCTTAAGAAATTGTCCGGGAAACCTCATGAGAATCGAACTGCAAACTGCCGTCCGCGATTACCGCAGTAACCGGAAATGACGGCTTGGCAGGTACTTCTCTGGGTCCATCGCGTTGCTTAGCTGTTTGCTGGGTAAGTTATTGCCCTATGCTCCGCGTTCTCTGCAGCCGTTCTCCGCGTCCTCTGCGGTTTAAGATTTGTCGTTTGCCGCACCGAATGTTGCCTTCACTTTTCATTCGGTCGCGTGCTCCTCGCTGCTACACTGCTGGCTATGATTTCAGGATTCGCCACTCCTGAAGGCACCGCCCGCTATCGACAACGCTTCCCTCAACTCAGCGAGGCAGAATTCTTTCGTCACCCGGAACACGTTCCCGCCGCTCGCGAACTTTGGCTCTCTTCGCTCGGCCTGGGCACCTATCTCGGAGAGCCGGACGATGCCGCCGACGCCGCCTACACGGAAGCGATACTGCTTGCCCTCCGGTCCGGAATCAACGTTCTCGACACGGCCATTAACTACCGCCACCAACGTTCCGAGAGGAACATCGGCGCGGCTCTAACGCAATTGATCGCGACCGGCGATGTGCAGCGTGACGAAGTGTTTGTCTGCACCAAGGCGGGATATCTTTCGTTCGACGCGAACTTGCCGCCTGACCCTCGCGCCTACTTCCTGCGCGAGTACGTCGAGAGCGGCATCGTCGACCCCAAGGAACTCGCCGGGGGCATGCACTGCATGGCTCCCAACTATCTTCACGACCAGCTTGGGCGCTCGCGGAAGAATCTCGGTCTCGAAACCATCGACCTCTTCCATCTGCACAATCCCGAAACGCAACTGGCGGACGTATCTCCCGAGGTATTTCGTGAGCGCCTGAAGCGCGCCTTTTCCGCGCTCGAGAGTTCTGTAAAAGCAGGCAAGCTGCGCTATTACGGCATGGCGACCTGGAATGCCTTTCGCGTGGCGGAGGGATCGCGCGATTTCATCAGCCTCTCGACCGCTGCCGAGATCGCGCGCGAGGTCGCAGGAGACGCTCATCACTTCCGCTTCATTCAGCTGCCCTTCAACCTGGCCATGCCCGAAGCCTACGTCTTCGCCAATCAGCACGTGGGCAAGAAAAACGTGTCCGTCCTCAATGCAGCGGAGCAATTGGGAATGGGCGTGATGGGCAGCGCGACTCTCTACCAGGGACGATTAACGCAGGGCTTGCCGCCTTCTATCGGGCACGTGCTTGGCATGAAGAACGACAGCGAAAACGCCATTCAATTCGCCCGTTCTGCTCCCGGCATGACAACTTCATTGATCGGAATGGGACACCGAGAGCACGTGCTGGCGAATATGAAGCCGGCCCTTCTGCCGCCGGCGCGTTTGGAGGATTGGCAAAAGCTGTTTTCGGCTCGCGAAGCTTAATTTCTAGTCGCCGGTCTTTACAGTTCGTTGAAAAACTTTCAAGATCGCCCTGCTCTATCGTTCTTGTCATTCCGA
>Ga0209806_1001948_pt1 | contig 13165 bp, 16 predicted proteins | sample GraSoiAngelo_152_FD_186166 | JGI IMG/M metagenome (GOLD analysis project Ga0209806, IMG submission 186166) | Grasslands soil microbial communities from the Angelo Coastal Reserve, California, USA - 14_1009_12_30cm (SPAdes) (version 2) | ecosystem: Environmental > Terrestrial > Soil > Grasslands ... | reverse complement strand
GAAGGGACACCTTCTTGTTTAGGGATTAGTATCTTCGATGTTTCTGGAAACAGTCCCTACAGTATACTGGTTTCCCTGTTGTTGGTTTGAAAGGAACCTCAGTCTCCTTCCCACAATCGGAACAAGTTGCCTTGTGCATTTCTCTGGGACTGCCAAAATTTCCTCGGCTCACCTGACTACTACACCTCCTAGCAGCTATAGACGGGGTACCTTCCTGCTTTGCTTATAGAGCTTAACAGATATGTCAAGAATTAGGCCATAACCGGCAGTGAGAATGTGAATTTTCGGTCTCTTGACGCCCTAAACCGAGTCACTGGCTTGACGACGAATGGAGCATCCGCAAACTTAGCTTACGCGGCGAATTTGAAATTGAAAAAACGTCAGTTACGGAAATAATGTCCAGCAAGCATACACGTACGATTCTCGTGGCCGGCCAGCTAGGATTACTATCTCTCGGCTCAGCAATACTCTGCTAGACCTGCGGTACTCGTACGACAATGTCGGCAACATCTTGAGCATCTACAACAGCACGTCAACCGAGTCGTACACTTTCGACGCTCTCAACCGTTTGAAATCGACCACCGGCACCTGGGGGACTCTGAAGTACGGTTACAACGCCACAGGCGACAGGCTGTGGATGTGGAACTCGAACGGCTCGACGAACACCACATACTCTTACGGTGCGACTTCAACATCATTCAATAGACTGTATTCTGCTGGGTCAACAAGCTACACCTACGACAATAATGGGAACATTAAGACCGAGACGACTGGAAGCGTGACGAAGTATTACTCTTACGATTTCGAGAATCGTTTAACAAAGGTCACTCAAGGTTCCTCTACTCTCGGATCCTACGGCTATTCTCCCAATGGCGTTCGTGTTCTATCGATTGAATCTGGTTCTTCGACTGTTAGTCTGAATATGGGTGTGAATGTGATCTATGAGAAGACGATTGGTCAATCAAGCTCTAACGATTACGTGTTTGCTGACGGTCTATTGATAGTGAAGCTTTCAGGCGGCACCGTCTACTACTATCATCAGGATAATCTAGGAAATACTCGTCTCGTGACGGTAGGCTCACAGATACAATATTCATCCAGCTATCAACCGTATGGTCCCGCGTATCATCCGAGCGGCACCGATCCAGTCTACAAATACACTAGAAAGCCACAGAGCCCCGCAACTGGACTCTATTATTACGGGGCAAGATGGTACAATACCACACTAGGACGATTCCTAACAAGAGATCCTTTTCGAGGCAGGGCGACTGAACCGCAAACTATGAACCCATATTCATATGTGTCCAACAGGCCAATGACAATGGTCGACCCTACGGGAATGCTATCGACTTCTCTGAATTACAATCGCATGGTTTCCTGTCCGACAGACTTTTGGGGAAATCTGGCATGCAAGATTACCCACTCGCCTATGCCAGTTGTGGGAGGAGTCATGGGCGGCATCACACTAGGCGTCGACGCTGCACCATACGTGGCCGAGGGCATAACTTATGTCGGCGTGGGCTTGGGAGGACTTCTTGCGGCCGACGAGCTAGGGAGCTTGGGAGGTGGATCCGCGACCACAGGGATTGGTGTTAGATCTACTGGTTCATCTTCACGAGGAGGTGACGCGGTTCTAAGGAATGACCATGCAGGCATCGTGAATCCTGGTCCAAACGTGGGCAGTTCTGTGCAAGGTTCGAGTCTGGAAAGATTGCCTGATTATGAGATCGCGAACGTGGGAGGAGGACCAAAGTACGGGGAACCTGCGCGGACACCAGATGAAGGAAGAGGATGGGGCCAGGAAAAGCTTCCCAAGGAGGAGCCAGGTGGTGCAAGCACGCCTTGGGCGATCCTGTGCGGACTTTCAACAGCTATGGGCGTCGGTTTGGGTTTCGAGATAAACGCAGTGACATCAAACAGTGGATACGCTTACCCCGTTGAGGGTGGAGTCGGTGGCCTGGTATTGTGTACAGCTGCTTATGCAAAGTGGGGCAGGTAGGGGCTATTGGATTCTACGACCCTAGCGGGGTCCTTTGTCGTAATCATTTCAGGCCTAGTTGGAATATTCCTGCTTCTCAAACAAAAGCAGAAGCCAAGCGTCGCTCTTGGATTAGGAGGGCCTGTCATATTAATTGGACTGATCATTATTGCTATAACTTATGGCTTGATCTCGGGCATCTCGCTCTGGATATCTACTGGGTTAGTGTTGATTATCTTCGGCAGTTTCTTCTATGTGACTGCTAAGAAAAACTCAATGCGGCATTAGCCGTGAACCGAACCCTGGTAGATTATGATTACCACAAAGTCTGAACCCATACGCTTACGTTCAGAACCGGGCAATGAATCTTCAGGACCCCACTGGTATGGACGGTTGTAACTGGTGGGATGTGGTATGTGGATGGAACGGACTCTCAACAGATCAAAAAGGTTTAGTGGTTACAGTGGTGGTGGTTGCCGTTGTGGCTGCTTCATGTCTTGTTGGTTGTGAGGGTCTCCTTGCTGCGCCATCTATGCTCGCGGCTGGTGGTCTCGACATTGGTATGTCAAGCCTTGCCGTAGGCGCGATTGGTCTTGGCACAGAGTTCACGGGGATCGGCTATGCGTCCTACGGAATTACACGCGCTGGCTTCTCATTGTATGACTCGCTGAGCGGTGGTTCAGCCTCGACGCGGGTAACCCCTAACAAAACTACAGTCGGAGATACAGGTGGCAGCGGTTTCAATGTAGTAACTCCAGTGAATCCAGGTCCAAATATGGAGGGTTCAAGCAATCCATGGCCAACGACCGGCTCTGGAGCTCTCTCGGGAGGCGTTGGTAGAACTGGTGGCAGCTCTCCAGGTTTTATCGGTAGGAGCGAGCGCTAACGCCGAAGGTGGGCTTCCTTGGAATACGAGTATGCGTCGTCCTTCATCATTCGCTAGGGATACTTATCTCGCGGCAACTCTCATAGGGGCCGGATTGGGTGTATACGTCGATGCCGAGAGCGCGAAGGCCGACCTAGTGCCCATTTTTGGAGGCGCAGAATTTCTAGGGGCCGCTTGCGTTGGCGTTCTATACGGGACAGGTAATTGGAGTTAGAGGATAATACCTAATGTACATTGGATTCCTCATTTCTGCTCTAATCTTGATAGTCTTCGCAGTGGCAATGATGCTTGCTTACCGACCAGGCAAAGGGTTGGAAAAGCAACATCTCGGGATGTGGTCTTTAGTGATTCTGATTGGCCTCGCCATCTTGCTCCGTGGATATGATGTGATTCCTTCGATTGGCGGATGGACGCTTGTCGGCATAGCAATACTACTCTTCTGGACGTTAGTCTACGATGTGTTCCTTCGAAAGAAGAAGTGAAGACAATCCTATGTTGGAACCAGCTCATGCCTAGAGCACTCATGGCTAATAATCAGAAATTCTCTTCGAATTGTCAGCCGTATGGTGCACAATACGGGGCTACAGCTACTGACCCAACGTACAAGTATACTAGTAAGCCTCAGAGTCCAACAACCGGTCTCTACTATTACGGAGCAAGATGGTACAATACCACACTAGGAAGATTCCTAACAAGAGACCCGAATCCTGGCTACAGGGCACAACCGCAAACTATGAATCCATACGTGTACGTGGTCAACAATCCACTACGATACACCGATCCTTCAGGAGAATGGCCATGGGATGCGGCAACAGACTGGTGGAACAGTTTATCTCCGCAACAGAAGGGAATAGTAATTGTTGCAGCAATTGTTGTGGTCACTGTGGTCGCGGTGGTCGCAGTACAACCTGAGCTTATTGGGGTAGACGCGGAGCTAGGAGGAGCAGCGGCCGCAGACCTTGCAGTTGAAGGAGCTGCGGACAGTGCAACTGTCGCTGCAGACGTAACTGCAGATGCGGGTGCAAGTACAATCGGATTGGAAGGAACATCTGCAGGCAGCAGCGTGACCTCACAACTTCTTCACAGCCCGGTTGGAAACGGTGCTGTTAGCGCTGTCATTAATGTAGGCGGGTACGTAGGACAGTCTCTCGCAACGGGCCAGCCCGTCACTTTGCGGGGCGCATTGGGAGCTGGAGTTTCCGGATTTGTGAGTGGTGTGTTGGGAAGCGAGGGGTTTGAATTTACAGACTCCGCATCGGCGGCCGGATGGTTAGGTAACAATATTGCTGCCGGGGAGACAAGCTATTTGGCGGGCCAGGTTGCTCAAGGACAAGCTCCCACAGTGGGAGGGGTCCTTGAGGCTGGACTCTTCTCGATTCCCGCCGGGGGAGCGTCAGAGTACTACGAAAGCACCTTCCCCGGTCTCCGGGGCGTAGCTTTCGGCTCTACATTTGGTCTCGGACAAAACCTGTATGATGCAATCACATCGATAGAGAATATCCCTAATCCGCTTGGAAATATCCCTCTCTAAGACGCAGTATTTCCACGCAAGCCTTTGTAGATCATGAATATCCAACCTTTGACAGCTGAGAAGTCGTTCATCCTAATACTTCTGCCATTCACCATTTCCTTGACTATTGTCCTCTCGTTCTTTTTCCAGATCAGTTTTCTTCTTGGAGGTTGGCTATTTTTCACCCTGGCCTTCTTTTCCTTGGGAGGGTGGTTTTTCAAGTGGTTTGTCCCGATTACAGCAGGGTCGTCATTTTTCGTCTTTATCGCAGGCATTTACTCTGCAGGGACTGTTTGGCTCCCACTTGAGCCTCTTGCGGGCATAGCATACTTCGGTTCAATGTTTGGGGGTCGATATATGGGGAGGAGTAGGGATGGTTTCGCTACTCAGAGAGGTGCAAACCGATCGCCGATGAAGGGCGTTATTGTGGCAATCATAATTCTCGGATTTGTTTTGTTGCTTTTGGCAACACCCACCAATGTTGACCCCATTGTTTTGTGGGTTCCTGCTCTACCTCTTGGTGCTGCAGGTTTGTTGTTTCCAGAAATCAACAGACTCATAGGAGTAAAGCTCGGCATGAATCGATCAACGCCTGAAAGCGTTGTGGTTTACGTCTTTTTCTGGTTGGGGGGGCTTATAGAACCCCTGTATCTAGGGAGTGGAATACAAGTATAGTATTGTGGTATCAATAATGAGCCTTCTCTTGTTCATGCACTTGAGAGCTGTGACAGGGAGAGGGAGAGGCTCCTCCTTGGGCCTTTCTATTGGCTCAACCAAGTCCTGAGATCGCGGATCCATAACAGACAATTGAGATTATCTTTGTTCTTGTCCTATACAATGCTCTCGACGAGTTTGGTTCTTACACCTTTATTGATCTATTTGATTCTCGGTTTCAGACTCGTAACTGATATTTTGCTTGTCGCCGGTCTGGTCTTCTTTTCAATGGGGAGACAAGAGTATCTTACTCGCTTCCGGCACCCTAATCATTGATCGCACTTAGCAGCCCTTTTTGCGGTCGATGTGATTGGGAGCTTGGGAGGTGGATCTGGACTTCAATATCCGTCGATAGACTTACTAGTTCATCCTTCACGTGGAGGAGACGCTGCTCCGAGGGATCACCACACAGGCATTGTGAATCCTGGCCAGAGAACGGGCGGTATTGGCAATTCTCTACTCGGCTCAAACGGACACTTTCCCGGTACATATGCCCAAGTCATCGATACGACCCAAGGTAGGGGAGGAAAAATTCCTGGACCCCCTGATTACTGGTACCAAGCTGGAGAGGGAGTTCCACCAGCGAGGGGCAAGAAGATATGCGGGGCACTTGCAGTGGGCTGGGGCGTGCTAGTTGCCGGAGCCTTTCTCCCCCAAGAGGCGAAGAGAGATGACCTACCAGGTGACATAGCTACGGAAGCTATTGTAGAGGGAGATTCGATCCCGACTGTGTATACACTCTGTTATGGAGTGGCCAGTCTAATTGGTGCCTAAATATGGACTTCGTGTACTTTCTAGGATACGTTCTTCTCCTTGTAGGAGGAGGAATCGTGTCCCTTTATCTCTACTTGAGTCGAATCGTATTTGCTGCGCGATTCCTCGGAATGGCTAGCCTTAGCCTTGCTATGGTCGGATTCGCCAGTTACTTCGTTGGCATAGACGGAACTGCCTATCAGCTCATATGGGCTAGCTTCGGTTTTAGCCTAGTGGGAGCCTTTCTAGTAGAGTACAAGAGAGCAAGGGCCGCCCTCATCCTCACGGTTCCCTTCTCCGTCTTGGCCTTGACATTTATCGTATCACTGAACCGCGTCGTTCTTTTTGGAACACTTGCACTTGAGGTTGGACTCCTTGATGCATGGCTATTGGGCAGAATGGACTTGACTGATTCCGCAAGGATTAGAAGAGAGGAGCATCTTGGAGCACTCCTAGCTCCCTTTCTCCTCGTAGGAGGATCGATTAGACAGAATATTTTTCGAGGGCGTACCTCAAGTCTCCTGTCTTTCCTCTCTTACTGCCCACTTTCAATAGCTTCAGTAGTGTTTGCTGTCGCGCTTTGGACGTTCGCGGGGGAGATGATAGCTGACGCTTTCATCATCGCGATCGGACTCTATTTTGCCATTGCGACCAACAAACTAATCAGACCTGTTCACTAAGATGTCGGTGCGGGCTGATCTATCTTCCCAAACCAGTAGATTGACCGAGACATTTGAAACCTCAGCTCAAAATCATTCTGAGTGTCAGGCCAATATGCCGATGATACGCACCCTGCTCGTTGGCGGAGCATTCCTAGTTCATTTCAGTGGTCTTGTTCACGTTGCAGCTGAGGATGCAGGCTCAGAGTATGGGCAAATTGCAGCCTGGGGCATGTTCGGAGCAGGCTTGACAGCGATAGGGGCAGGAGCTTATGTCGGATACCAGTCCTGTGTGGCTTGATAGACGAGGCTTGGTCGAGTGAAACTACGAAAGGCTATTGCCTTTCTGGCAGGTTACAGCGTGTCCATCGGAATAATAATTGTCCTCATTACGTTAGGTTCTGGCCCGTTGGCTTCCGGTTTGATTGGAACGATCATCAGTATTGCCCTCGCGACGGCAGCGATTTATTTGACTCGATTGAAACTCTCTACTCTAGTGATTAGGCGGTCGGCCCTCTTTCTAGCAATCTCGTTGTTTGGTCTGAGCGCGCTAATTTTTGTCAGTTCAATCTTTTATGATAACTCAACTACTCTTGGTTACATCGGCCTCCTTCTTGACGGTGCAGGGGCCACGGGCGCAACTCTAAGCCTTGAGAAAAAGTCAGGCATCAACGATACTAAAGGCCAGAGTTAACCAATTACGGTTGAGTGATGCGAGCTAATCACGACTCAGCACTGCTCAAATAGTCAGACAGTTGTTGGGTCTGATCGGTAGCGATAGCGTTGTCATCTATTCTACTATAGCGTTTGGGGTCGGTTGGGCAATGGTCGGCGTAGGCGCGGCTTATATGATCGCAAGTTGTTCCTAGAAAATATGAAACCGTTGCTAGGATTGATGATGGTATTCGGACCTGGCCTCTGTTTTTTGGGTCTCGCAATTTTTGTTCTTTATGGCGGTAGCGTCGTCGGGCGAGCCATGGCTTTTGTGGGCGCCGATGTGACCCTTATCTCGTTGCTGAGCTTCTCTCTCTCAGGCAATCAAAGAAAAATCTATTTTCTCATAAAGATGTCAGTTTGAGGAATAAACTAGAATCAACAGCTTGAAAAGAGTGAGTCTTTGGAAAGACCATTGGAAACACCAAGGAGGACGAATCTTGTCGTCCGGAAACCGATCACGTGGATCGTTGGAGTCTGGATCGTCGTCGTGGTTTTGCTACTAGAGTCGACTTATGCCCTGTCTATAACACCGTCCAGATTCTTTTCAGACTGGCAATTCTATTTTGCCTACCTAAGCTGGTCCGGTTTTGGCTGGTTCTGGATTGGAAATGATATGATCCGGGGCAAACGAAAGAGGTAACGAGGCTTCTTGCACAGTTGGTTAATGTTGGCAATTGCATTTGGTCTTGGCGGAGTTACTGGATATATTCCCATACTCGCGTCAATCGGGTATTCTGCGATTGGGGCGGTGGCAACGGGAATTTCGGCCAAGTTAGCTTGGCAATATCAGATCAAAGGGAGAGTCCGGTACTGTACCCGATGTGGAACATATCGGATGGCATATATCAATGAATGGCAGCGCTTATTGCAACAAGTGTGGGCATAAATGGCAAGGAACAGAGGACTCAACCGGTAATCTTAGGGACAAGAGTACAGCAGGGATAAGGACTAGAAATGAAGAGTGAAAGTGAATTGTATCTAGGGAGTGTCTGACACATCTCTCATTCCTCGGTTAGGAGAGTCAAGGTTTTACCATAGCGGGGTTCGGACCGTCACTTCCGCTTCCGCACTTTGGACAGTACTGGACGGTCGTAGGCCGTTTGGTGCCACATGCCATGCAGAGCCTGCCTGTTTGATTGTACATTGGGTCGCGTTTCCACGGCTGTTTTCCAAGAATAAAATATGGTATCACGGGTTTGACAATATAGCCCGTGAGCACTACCGGATGATACTCCGGGACTCTTGACTCTTCTCTCAAACCGTGACACGCGAGTGCTAGGGCCCAGAGCTGGTCGTCATGTGTTCCTGATGGGTGTGAGAATTGTATTTGTCCGGTCTTGTTCAGCTCGAACTTTTCAGCATTCATCTCTCCGATCAGGTCCGGATCATAGGGCAGCTTGAGCTCCTTCTTGGTCAGCATGTTTCGCAGGTTTTCCATAATGTCTGTTTTGGTCTGAATGTTCAAACCAATCCCTACTGTCTGCCGTAGGCCCTCGTTTCTCATATCCTCGGTGACAACGTCGCCTATTCCTGTCTCGTCTGTTGTTATCTTCCGGATCTCTTTCCACGTGGCGACGAGACGCTTGACATATCCGATTACGGAGCCATACTCTGTCTCTAATGGGAACTTGTGCATATGGATCAGCTTTGCCATTTTTGTGGTCAGATCCAGTTCGACCACTCCGATGGCTGAATGATCATGATGCTTCCCAAAGTCCACCCCAGCGAACAATCTCTTCCCAGCAACGTATTCAGTGAACTCGGTGTATGCGAGTGACTGGTCGACCGCGTCCGTGATCAATGACAATGGGAAGAAACTGTCCTCGTTCTCTGCGAATTCTGCCTCCATCTCCCGCCTCCAGCGCCACGGATCAGGAGCCAATTGGCTTCTGATCATTTCTAAAGTGTCCCTCTTCAAGGGGCCGTTCGGTTCGACCGCGTCCTTCCAATTTACGTGGTGATTGCTGAATCCATATTTCGGGTCAGTGCAGAACTTATAGAATAGATTGTCTTTGCTGCCGGGGGTACTGGACGCGATGAACCTGCTGTGCGGCCTCGTAATCAGCGTGAACAGTATGGCATCGTATAGTTCCTTGTCGTCACGGATGAATCCCATCTCGTCGCAATAGACGACGTCCAAGCTGGGTCCCCGAATAGTGTCGGGATTATTCGGATACGCCTCAATGACGCTCCCGTTGGAGAACCTGATCCTCGTCTTCTGGACCTCGGCCGTCCACTCTTTGGGTAGTTTCCGGGCTAAGTTTGCGATCCTTCCCAGGACAGCTTTGCTCTGGCGTAGGCTCGGAGCGACGACTCCTATCGACTTGGACGGACTCTTGACGGCGTGGTGTAGAAGCAGAGAACATACCGTGGCGGTCTTTCCACTCTGCCGTGACCAACGTAGTGATAGGAATTTGCTCTGGTCCAGCAATGCTTTACGCTGGTACTCGAAGGGGACGAATCCCAGCATACTCGTGCAGAACTCGACGGGGTCCGCCGCTTCTAGCTTTCTAGTTACTGACTGAAGCTTTCGACTGGTCTCTTCCAGTGACCGCTTCAGGCTTTCCAAGCTCTTTTTCACTGAGTTGTGTCACTTCTTCCTTTGTCCGTTCCACCTCTCGTTTGAGCTCATCATAATCAGCATCCTTTAGGACGCTGTTGCATGTCTGTGTGATGTAGCACATTGTATTGACCCACCTTAGACGCATTTCATCAGAGAGAGATTTTCTCTGCGCCTGAAACCTTGCTTTTCTGAGCAGATAATTGAGTGTCTCTATCATCTTTCCTCTCTCAGTCTCTCGCCAATCCGACGAATCTGACCTGTGGGTCCGCTCCGCTCTATCCTCTTTGTTCAAGATCCCACAGAACCCTCCTATGTCTAATCGATCAATTGTTCCAAACGAGAAGCAGGAACACTTACACCATACTATTGTCCACACGAGACATATTAACATGGTCCAAGCTACCGACACATATCCAGAGATGGACAGATACTTACCCACGAGTAATTACCAAACGGAACTTTTCTGATCCTCCTCGTGAGACTAGCATGATCGTCCTCGTGAGGTTTACGAATTGAGCGTGAATCTTGAGCGCAGGAGGGGGAGGGGGTATACTGATTAGAAAGAAAAATTTGAGCGTGGGGGGGGAAAGCATGTGGAGCAATACTTTCGCATTGGACTGTGAAAACATTGATGGAATCAATTCTCAAGGGTCTCGGCGCCAATTCCAGATCAAGACAGGTCTACTTGGCCGGAGGATCTCGAATACTGTCGATCTCCGAAAAAGCAAATAAGCATCCTACATACCGAGCCCCAAATTAGGTAGCAAGACAAAATGGCAATGGGAAGCAGTCGCAGAACTAGGAAAGGCAAAGCCTACTATTACTATGCAGGCAAAGAACGCAAAGCAGGTACAACCGGAAGAACCACACGACCCTCCAGCACTAAACGAAGAACCAGTGTATCAAAAACGAGGAAACGTGCAGCTAGAGGAAGAGGAACAAGAAGACGCGCAGCCGCCGGAGCACGAGCTAGGACAAGAGCCCGATCCCGCTCACGCGGAACCCGAAGCCGCAAACCCAGCCGAAGCCGATCAAGAAGCAGACGCGGAACAGGCGGAAGCCGACGCCGGTAGAGAACAGTCAAGGCTCGAAGAACAAACCCGATTTTTTTCTTCCCGAGAACCTAGGCTCTTCCCCCAAGAAAGCTTGGAATCACCCTTGGATCCTTTAGAGGATCAAATGATTCCAGCTCGGAAGGCTTCAGAGGCAAGGCAATCCTGCTAACCAAGCCATTCAACGAATAGGGCAATCGGATCATTCGTATTCCTCCAGCGGTTACCCATTCATCCATCACAAACCCCTTCCTAATCAGGGAATTCGCATATGCCAACCGCTTCTTCCGAGTCCACCATAACACCTTATCATCTAAAACATGCAAATGGAATCCACGACCTGAATAGACAATCTGGATATCTCCAAACCTCCGGGACAACAACTCGTACAGTTCTAGGACTTGCATCCTTGCCAGCTGCAACTCCAGCCTGCAAAACGATAATCCCTGATGACGCTCCATCTTCTGCGCTAGGGAACCGTGAATAGGGCAAGTGAAGTTCTCCGGGTCAATGTCAAATGCCATCTCCTGACCGTACTTCCGTCCCAGATCCTTGACATCCTGCTTAGTACGGGCCTGTTCCCAAGACGTGTAGATGTTCCGATCGTAATAGACGCTCTCAGGCGGATACTTCAGCAACCATTCCAAAACGTCCATGAAGCTCCTGTACTCATCGATGACGATTGTGTCCCGAAACTTGTTCCTATGCTCCTTGGGGAAGATCCTAGTATGGCGACCGATTACTAATGCAAAAACCACGGGACTGCTCCAATGATCAAACCAGCGTTTCATTTTGCCAACCTGGAACTCGTTAAGATAGTACTCCCTCCTGTCCTGCACCGTCGCAGGCCGCATCCCACCTGGAAAGTTGTACCTTGATAGCAGTTTCAAAATATAGGAATCGACCACTCCTACCTCTAGGCAGTCGATGATTGTTCCTTGACCTTCTTCAACTGCTTATGATACATCTCCAAAATCTCCTCGATCGTAGTTGACTGCTCAGGCTCCTTATCATCCCGATACTTTCCAGTAAAACGTGGAAAACGAATCGCCAAACCAGCATCCTTCCTAACCTTATCCCAAGCCGCCGTATGAATCGGACTGAGAGTAATCTCGGATCCTGCTACCTCCAAGACCACCGCCGGCACAAACCAGACGTCCGGCACCAATTTCGAATCCACTCTCGCATGCTTATGCGGAATCTTATACGGCTCCAACAACTTCTGCAGCTTCTCCAAATCCTCATCCTTAAAACCGGATCCAAGCTTCGTAACCGTCCTAAACACATCTACTTTCTTGTCATAAGCCGCCATCAACAAAGCGCCATACTTCCCACCTCTCCGGCCACGGCCGGCAAATGCGCCAACCACAGTCAAATCCACAGTGTCCTGCATCTCGGACTTGTACTCGCGCTTGTACTTGATCCAGGTCCAACCCCTCGCCCCAGCCTTGTACACCGAATCCGGCTTGATCGATTTCGCCACGATGCCTTCGCATCCGTCCTCGATCGCATGCTCCATGAAATCCTCCATCTTCTCAACACTCTTCGCTATCACCTGATGCGCAAGTGTCAACCGCTCTCCCTGAATCTTGATCAATTTCTCCAACATCTCCCGCCGCTCAGGATAAGGCCGCTGAGTATAATCGACTCCGTCCACAAACAACACATCAAAGGCAAAGAAACTGATCGGGATCTCCTCAATCATCCGATCCAACTCATACTTTCGACCCCGACGCTGCGAGATCAACTGAAAAGGCAACAACTCACCAGTCTCAAGATTAACCGGAACCGCCTCGCCCTCAACAATGAACTCCTTAGCCCGTCCACCATCCCGCACCAAGCCCTGAATATCCGGAAATTGGCTCGTAATATCCTCCAATCGGCGAGAGAACAACTTCACACTCCCACTTGAGGAGTGGCATTGTATCCTCAACCCGTCATACTTGTACTCGGCAGCCGCCTCACCGCCCATCTTTTCCAGTATTTCCTGGGGATCATTCAACCGCTCGGCCAACATCGGCCTGATAGGACGCCCAACCGTGACCCGGAATTCCTTCAAAGCATCAAGCCCTCTCTCAGCGAGAACTCGTGCAACATATCCCAAATCTGAACACAGATTGTACGCTCTCTCCAACAACGGCCGATTATTCTTCCCACCACCAAGCGCGATGGCCAACGCGTCCAATATCGTCATATCCGCCACCCCCAACCGCAACCTTCCCATTGCCATCCTAGTGATGTACATCGCCTCCTCTGGCGACGCCTGACTCAAAATCTCGGTCAACCCCTTGATCTTTGAATCAACTGAACCCTTCCCAGACACACGCGCAATC
>Ga0209806_1001947_pt1 | contig 13168 bp, 12 predicted proteins | sample GraSoiAngelo_152_FD_186166 | JGI IMG/M metagenome (GOLD analysis project Ga0209806, IMG submission 186166) | Grasslands soil microbial communities from the Angelo Coastal Reserve, California, USA - 14_1009_12_30cm (SPAdes) (version 2) | ecosystem: Environmental > Terrestrial > Soil > Grasslands ... | reverse complement strand
TCGCTCGGTAAGGAGCCCGTGGCTGCGAAGGACAACTCGGGGTTCATCGTGAACCTGCTGCTCGTCCCCTACCTGCTCGACGCCATCCGGGCGGTGGAGCGCGGTGTCGGGAGCGTGCCGGACATCGACACGGCGATGCGGCTCGGCTGCGGCTATCCGATGGGCCCGCTCACCTTGCTCGATTTCGTGGGGCTCGACACGACGTACAAGATCGCCGAGATCATGTTCACCGAGTACCGCGAGCAGCGCTACGCGCCCCCGCCCCTCCTGAAGCGCATGGTGCTGGCGGGAATGAACGGCCGCAAGACCGGGAAGGGCTTCTACGATTACTCGGTCGATCCCCCCAAGGTCGTCGACCTGGGCGTCTGACCCGTCCGGCGTCCTCCGTCCCCCGTCCCCCGTCCCCTTACTCCAAAGGACCCGAATGTTCGGCTACGACTGGCCCCGCTTTCACGCGGCGGTGAACGACCTCCCGGCTGCGCTGCTGCTCGTGACCGTGCTGTTCGACATCGGCGCCTGGCTCACGAAGCGCGAATCGCTCAAGGCCGCGGCGCTGTGGACACTGTGGGCCGGTGTGATCGGCGGGTGGGTGGCCGTGCTCGCTGGCGAGCAGGCCGAAGACGTCATCGAGCACGGCGAGGCGATCCACGACCTGATGGAGACGCACGAGACGCTGGCGCTCACGACCATGGGCATCTTCACGGTCGTGCTCGCGTGGAAGCTGTTCCGCCGCGCGCGCCTCACGCCTCCCGAGGAGGCAGGGTTGCGCCTACTCAGCGTCGCGGGCCTCGTGACCGTGATCTGGACCGGAGCGATCGGTGGCAAGATGATGTTCGAGCACGCGGCCGGTGTTCGGACCGCCACCATGAAGGCTGAGATCGTGAACCGCGCCGCGGGGCACCATCACGAGGCGGGAGAGGCGGAGGAGCATGAGCATGCGGACTCGGGCAAGGCGCATAAGCACTAACCAATGCGCAATGGGGAATGCGGAATGCGGAATCGAAGGCGGAGGTCGAGCGCCTCGACACCCATCGGGACATTCCGCATTCCGCATGCCGCATTCCGCATTTTGCTTCTGCTCGCCGCCTGCACGCCCGTCACCACGCGACCCGACTTCAAGCCCGACCCGCGCGCGCTCGTCGTCATCTTGAACGCGCGACCCGAACGCGTCACGCCCGGGATCGACAGCCTGGCGCGCGCCGAGAGCCTGGAAGTGCAACGGGTCAACGTGCGCGACGGGTACGTGGAGACTACCTGGTACGATCCCGCGCGGCGCCGCTCCTACCCCAACGGGCGCGACATCGCCGATCTGCCGGCGACGGTCAAGATCCGCTGTTGGGCCGACCCCTGGGTCCCCGGGCAGACGCGCCTCACCGTCGAGCCCGTGTACCGCCCGCGCGTCGATCCTTCGCGCGCGGAGCGGGATCTCGAACTGATCGCGCCCCCCGAGCACGGCGGCTACAAGCTGGCGCAGCAGCTGATCGAGAAGTTGAAGCAGAGGTTCGGCACGCCGCAGTCGGCGCGGTAGCGCTCCCTACGACGCGACCCAGCCCTTCACCCACCGCTCCATCGTGTCCAGGTCGAGCATAGCGTCCCGGCAGGGTCCGTTGGGGAGGCGCATCGTAAGCCCGAGCACCGGAAGCTTGCCGGCCACGTCGCGCAGCCCCGTCGTCATGTCGCGCTCGCACGCCACCGCCACGACCGCGCGGGGCCGTCGCTCCCGGATCACCCGCCGCGCCAACTGCCCCCGCGTGGCGACGAACACGGGCACATCGTAGCGACCCGCGATCGCCAACACGCCGTCCAGCGCCTCCTTGGACAAGCAGCGGGGGATGAGCACGAGCAGCTCACCCTTCCCCACCGTCCGGTGGCGCCGCTCGGCCAGGGCGTTGTATACGTCGATGGCCGCGTGCTCGACCCAGTCGCGTCTCCCGAAGGCTCGGGCGACGTACGACGTGATGCTCATCAGGCGGAGGTATGGCCCCCGCTCAAGCCATTGCTCGGGCAAGAGGAGCACCCGTCCATAAAAGGAAAGGAGCAACACGGCGAACCACAGCCAGGTCGCGCCCGCGGCCGCCCCGAGCCCCAGCCACAGCAGGCGGGGCAAATACGGCCACAGGCCCCCCAGGCGGGGCGCGAGGAGGAAGATCACCCCAGCCCCCACGGCCACTACCGCCGAGATGGCCAGGGCCGCGAACCAGAAGAACAGGCCGGGCTGCGCGGAAAAATCGCCGTTTCGAGCTAGGGCCTTCCCGTCCCACTCGTCCCACTCGTGGCCGAGTCGGCGGTCGGTCTCGATGCGGATCAGCTGGGCGCGGGCACCCGCGGAGTCGGAAGACATACCGGGGTCAAGCATCACCTGGGGGTCTGCAGGTGTCAAGCGTTGTTGGTGCCTGGTCCGTGGTACGTGGTAAGTTCACGGCGACAACCACGCACCACGGACCACGCACTCTCGTGGGATCGACACCTGCCCTGCTCACGGATTTCCGCATCCGCACCGCTTACTCCGAAGGCGCGGGGATCTATCGCATTGTGCCCGCGGCCGTCGCCATCCCGCGCGGCGTCGATGAGCTGCAACGGCTGGTCCGTTGGGCGGCCGACAGCGGCACGCCCGTCGTGCCACGAGGAGCGGGGAGTGGGATGGCGGGCGGGAGTGTGGGACGGGACCTCGTCGTGGACCTGAGTCAGGGATTCCGCTGGACCGCGCCCGACTGGTCGCGCCGTACGTTCTGGGCGGGCGCCTCGGTCACCTGGGCGGACGTGACGGAGGCGGCGCGCCCGTTCGGCCTGCGGCTGCCCCCCGACCCCTCCTCCGGCGGGTTCGCGACGTCGGGCGGGATGGTGGCCACCAACGCCGCGGGCCCGCGCTCCGTGCGATGCGGCAGCGTGCGACGCTGGGTGGAAGCGATCGAGATCATCGACGCGGCCGGCACGGCACGGCGCGTCGCTCGGGGAGCGGGAAGCGGGGAGCGGTTCCGCCTGTCGCCCGACCAGCGGCGCCTCGTCGAGGCGCGCTTCCCGAAGACTCGCAAGAACTCGGCCGGCTATGCGCTGGATTGCTACGCCCGGTCGGGGGACGAGCTCGACGTGCTGATCGGGTCGGAGGGGACACTGGCGATCGTCACGGCGGTCGAGTGGCGACTCGAGCCAATCCCGGCTGACGTTGCCGGCGTGGCGCTGGGGTTCCGCACGCTGGAGCAGCTGACGGAAGCGGTGCCGTACCTCGTGGCCCTCAACCCGTCGGCGGTCGAGCTGCTCGATCGCACGCTGCTCGATTTCATTCGTCCGCGTGGCGTCGACCTGCCCGACGGCCTCGAGAGTTTGCTGCTCGTGGAATTCGAGCGCGAAACCCAGGCGGCGGCGCGCGCCGTGGTGGGCGATGCGGTCCGCGGCCTCGCGGCGAGCACGGCGCACGTGGCCACCGCCGTGGACCGGGCGGGCCTCGAGCGCCTGTGGGGGGTGCGGCGGCTCGCGAGCCCCGCGCTGGCCCAGCTCCCCGAGACGCAGCGCTCGCTCCAGGTGGTCGAGGATGGCTGCGTGCCTCTCGAGCGGCTGGGCGACTACGTCGCGGGGATCCGGGCGGCCGCGGCGCGGCACGGCATCCCGATCGCGGTCTTCGGCCACGCCGGCGATGGCCACGTACACGTCAACACGCTCCCCGACGTGACCCGGGTCGACTGGAACGACGGGCTGGCGGCACTGTACCGCGACGCCGTCGAGCTGCTGCTCGCTCTGGGCGGGACGCCCAGCGGGGAGCACGGCGTGGGCCGGTTGCGGGCCGGACTGCTGGAGCGGTTCTACGGGCCCGAGGTGGCGGTGTTGTTCCGCGAGCTGAAGCAAGCGTACGACCCGCGCGGCACGCTCAACCCGGGTGTTATAATCCCCTCGGCTGATTGGGCGCCCCTCGCCAATCTCAAGGTCGGGCCGGAGGCGACGCCGATTCCCGACGACATCGCTGCCCGGCTGCGAGATGTGGAGCGGACCGCCGGTTGGGCGATTCCGAAGGTCGACCTGGCAGTCCCGAGCCCCTGACCCCGAGCCCCCAATCCCTTATGGAAGTCTTCCGCGCCCCTCACGTCACGCTGATCGCCCGGCCCGAGTTCCTCGAGCCCGAGCACCTCCGGGTGCAATGGCAGGGCAACGCCTCTTCCGGGGAGCGGCTCGCCGAATTCGCGGGGCGCATCTGCTACATGAGCCAGCACAACCCGGCGCACCGGTCGACGCCTGAGTATCTCGAGAACATCAAGAAGCAGGGACATGGCTCGGTGCTGGAGCACGCCGTCTACGTGCTCCTGATCGAGGGGATTTCGCGCTCCTGCTCGCACGAGCTGGTGCGACACCGGGCGGGGTTCGGCTTCTCCCAGCTGTCGCAGCGCTACGTGGACGAATCGCACGCGGCCTTCGTCATGCCGCCGGCGATGCTCGGCGACGCGCAGCTCGAGGCGGAGTGGCAGGCGGAGGTCACGGACGCGCAGGCCGCATACGTGCGCGCGGTCGAGGCGCTCATGCAACGCTACGAGTGGGTCACGGACAAGGTGCACCGTCGCAAGATGGCGCGCGAGGCGGCACGGAGCGTGCTGCCGAACGCGACCGAAGTGAAGATCGTCGTCTCGGCGAATGCGCGCGCGTGGCGCACGATGCTCGAGCTGCGCTCGGGCGAAGGCGCGGAGCTCGAGATCCGGCGCATGGCGGTCGCGTGTCTGCGTGTCCTCGAGCGCGAAGCGCCCGCGCTGTTCTCCGACTTCGAGATCTATGTCGCCGACGATCGACAGGAGGCGGCGCGCGTCGCATACCACAAAGTGTGACGCACGTCGTCCGAAAAAAATTCCGAGTTGCCTATTGCGCATCGCTCCGGCTTTTCTTATTCTCTATCCGAGCACACGTTTGACGACTCACAGACCGCACCCGCGGCCTTTTTTGTAGGAGGTCACCCGAGACCACATGCGAATCGGTCTCGCATACAACGAAAAACCGGAGCCCGCGTCCAGCGACGATCCCGACAGTACCAACGACGCGTACGCCGAGTGGGACGACCCAGCCACCATCGCTGCGGTGGAGCAGGCTCTCGGTCTCTTCGGCAGCGTGATCCGCATCGAAGCCGATCAGTTCTTACCACAGAAGCTCGCGCTCTCCCGCCCCGATCTGGTGTTCAACATGGCCGAAGGGTTCCGCGGCCAGAATCGCGAGGCGCTCGTCCCGGCGATCTGCGAGTACCTGAGCATCCCCTACACCGGCTCCGATCCTCTCACGCTCGCGCTGTCGCTGCACAAGGGACGCACCAAGGAGACGCTCGCCTTCCGCGGCGTCCCCACCGCCCCGTTCGCGTGTCTCGAGACGCCGGACGACGTAGACCGGCTGGCGCTGCCGTTTCCGGTGTTCGTGAAGCCCGTGGCCGAGGGATCCGGCAAGGGCGTGTTCAGCAACAATCTGTGCGACGGACCGGCGGCACTGCGGGAGCGTGTCCGGTTCCTGGTCGAGCGATATGCGGAGCCGGTGCTGGTCGAGACGTATCTCCCGGGGCCGGAATTCACGGTCGCGATTCTCGGCAACGGCCCCGAGGCGTACTGCCTGCCGGTGATCGGGTTCGACTTCGCCACGCTGCCGCCGGGCGCGCCGCCCGTGTACGGCTACGAAGCCAAGTGGGTGTGGGACCGGCCCGAGGCGCCACTCGCGATATTTCAGTGCCCGGCGCGCACGCCGGCCGGACTGCATCGTGAGATCGAGCGCACGGCGCTCGACGCCTACCACGCCCTCGGCTGCCGCGACTGGTGCCGGGTCGACGTCCGGGTCGACCGGTTCGGCGTCCCCAACATCCTCGAGCTCAACCCGCTTCCGGGCATCATCCCCGACCCGGCGATGAATTCCTGCTTCCCCAAGGCGGCCCGCGCCGCGGGGTTCGGCTACGACGAGCTGATCCAGGAAGTGGTTCGCCTCGCCTGGCGGCGGCTCACGGGGCGGGACGTGCTCACGGAAGTGCGGGCGCGCTCCGTGGGAGGGGCGCAGCATGCCGCGCCCCTGCACGCGGCGGCAGCTTCCGCGTGAAGCTCGTCATCCTCTACGACCCCGGCGCCGAAGACTGGACGCCGGAGGACATCCGCGGCGTGATGAAGGCCGTGGACGAGATCGGCGCCATCTTCGGCGCCATGGGCGCCGGCCACGAGATCCGCAAGGTCCCGGTGCGACACGACATGCGCTGGTTCCAGGTGGCGCGCCGCGCCGACCTCGTCTTCAATCTGTGCGAAGGCGTGCACGGCAAGAGCGAATGGGAAGAGCACGTCGTCGGGACGCTGGAGTTTGCCGGAATCCCGTTGACGGGCGCGAGTCTCTGGACCATCGCCGCCTGCCGTCGCAAGCCGATCGTCAACGCACTCCTCGCGCAGGCGGGCCTCCCCATCCCGCGCTGGACCCTCGCGCAGGGCAAGATCGAAGACGACTTTCCGCTCCCCGCCATCGTCAAGCCGGCGGCGGAAGACGCGAGCGCGGGGCTGGATCGCGGCTCGGTGGTCAGCGACCGCAAGGCCCTGCGCGCCCGCGTGGCCGCGATGACGGAGCAGTTCGACGACGTCCTGGTCCAGGAGTATGTCGCCGGGCGCGAGTTCAACGTCGGGTTCGTAGGGAGTCGCGTCCTGCCGATCTCCGAGATCGACTTCAGCCGCATGCCCGAAGGGGCGTGGCCCATCCTTACCTACGCCGGGAAGTGGGAAGCCGGGTCGCCCGACGATCTGGGGAGCGTGCCCGTCTGCCCCGCAAACATCCCGCAGAAGCTCGCCGACCGGTTGCTGCGCGTGGCGGAAGCGGCGTGGCGGGTGATGCAGGGGAAGGGGTACGGTCGCGTGGACGCGCGGCTCGACGACCAGGGCCGCGTCTGGATCCTCGAGGTCAACCCCAACCCCGACTTGAACGACGAAGCGGGTCTGTCGCGCATGGCCAAGGCCGCCGGGTGGGACTACGCCGAGCTGGTGCGCCGCATCGCCGAGGTGGCGTTGCGCGACGCGCAGGGGGCCAAGGCGGCGCGTGAGCTGCTCGCTCCGTCCCGTCGACCGCGCCCAACGCGCACGGCTTGAGCGGCTCACTGCCGCCACCGGCCTGTTCGGGCCGGACGAGGTCGCCATCGCGGTGGAGCTGCTCGACGACGCCCTCGACGGCGACCAGGGGTATCGTTTCCTCGGCGCGTTCTCGGGCGACGAGCTCGTGGGCTATGCCTGCTGGGGTCCCACGCCCGGGACGACAGGGACCTACGACCTCTACTGGATCGTCGTCGACCCCGTGTGGCAGGGCAAGCGGGTCGGTACCCAGCTGTTGGCGTCCGTCGAGGACACCCTGACGACGGACAACGGGCGACTGATCATCGTCGAGACCTCCTCCCGCGCCGACTACGCGCCGACGCGCTCCTTCTACGAGCGACGCGGCTACGCCCGGGCGGCGCTGATCCCGGGCTATTACGCGCCCGGTGACGATCTGGTGATCTATCTCAAGGACCTGACGCATGGAGTCCTGGCAAGAGCTACTGCGTAAGAAGAGCCTCGCGTCGCTCGACGCGCTCGTCGCGAGATTCGGGCCCGAGCAGTTCCCGGACCTCGAGCGGTTGCGCCAGGCCGCGCTCAACTTCGAGTTCCGCATCTCGCCGGCGATGGTCGACCTGATTCAATCGCCCGGCGACCCGATCTGGCGGCAGTACGTGCCGGATTTGCAGGAGCTCGACGTGCGCGACGGACTGGTCGATTCGCTCGCCGAGGACGCGCATTCGCCGGTGCCGAACATCACCCACCGCTATCCCGATCGCGCCCTGTTCCTCGTGTCGCCGGTGTGCGCGTCGTATTGCCGGTTCTGCACCCGGCGCCGCAAAGTGGGCGATCCCGAGAAGATCTCGATGCGCGAGCTCGAGTCGGCCTTCCGCTATCTCGAAGCGCATACGGAAATCCGCGACGTGATCATGTCGGGCGGCGACCCGTTGCTGCTCTCCGACCGGCGGATCGACGAGCTGTGCGGGCGCCTGCGCGCGATCCCGCATCTCGAGATTATCCGCATCGGGAGCCGCGTGCCGTGCCACCTGCCGGAGCGCATCACCCCGGAGCTGTGCGGCATCCTGCGCCGGTACCATCCCCTCTACATCAACACGCACTTCAACCATCCGGACGAGCTCACGCCCGCCGCGGTCGAGGCCCTCGGCAGACTCGCCGACGCCGGGATCCCGCTCGGCTGCCAGACCGTCCTCCTGAAGGGCGTGAACGACGATCCCGCCGTCATGAAGCTCCTGATGCAGCGACTCCTCGCCGCCCGCGTGCGGCCCTACTACATCTACATGTGCGACCAGGTGGCCGGCGCGGAGCACTTTCGCACGACCGTTGAAAAGGGGCTCGAGATCATCCGCGCGCTGCGCGGCTGGACCTCGGGGCTCGCCGTGCCCCACTTCGTGATCGACGCCCCCGGCGGCGGCGGCAAGATCCCGCTCTTGCCCGAATACGTCGAGTCGCTCACCGACGACGCCGTCGTGCTGCGAAACTACGCCGGCCAGCGCTACGTGTACCGGCAGCCAGCCCGCGAGGAGCCGATCCTGGTCGGTTGAATCGCTGAGTGTGGCGGTGACGCGACACCCGGGCGCTGGCTGTGAGGTGGCGACGGCGCCACGTTTCTTGCTGCGACTAAGGTCGGAGCCTGCATGCCCTCCTTCTCCGCCCGTCTCGCCGTCGCCGCGACACTGTGCTCCTGCGGCCTGCTGACGCCGGCGAGTGCCCAGCGGCTGGACACCGCCGTGCCGCCCCCATCCGCTGCGGGTAGCGGCACCGCCGCCGAGCGCTACGAGCCAGTGTTTGACGCGCTGCGAAATATGGCACCTCGCGCCGACTCGGTCGCGCTCGTCCGGAACGTATCGCTGCGCCGGGACGCCATCCAATTCCAGCTCGAAGATGGGACGCTTTATCTCGCGACCCCGGTCGGCGGGCGAACGATCGCCGCGATCTTCGTCGGGCGGGGATCGGTGGCGCTGACGCCGCCGCTCGAAATGGAGCGGCGCGAGGTCCGGCGTATCCTGGGCGACTCCGTGGTGAACTCACGGATCTCGGCGGCCGGCTTCGTGTTCACCGACTCCACGCTGAGCGAGCTCCGGCGCCAGGTGACCTTTGGCGCCGGAGGCGATGTCGGCCGGGCGTCCGGCGTCCTCCACGACGCGCTCGACCACCTTGTGGACGACCACGAGGTACTGCAGCGCACGCTGATCACGGCCCTCATGAATGGTGAGGCGAACGGGTTCTTCTACGCCCATGTCAAGCGGGAGCACGGCGAGGACCTGATGTTCTCGGTGGACCCGGGCGACGATGAGCCGGTGTCGCTGCTGCGCGGCGGCCGCGAGGGAAGCAAGGTCCAGGTCGTGTCGGAGTTTCGACGTGCGGAGGACCTGAACGACAGCAGCGCGGCTGCGTTGGACGCGCGCGATGCGCTGCGGCCCGACGCTTACCGGATCGACGCGCAATTCAGCAAGAGCCTGGGGTTCTCCGCCAACGCCACGGTCCGCCTTACGGCCCAGCGCGACGGCGTGCGCTGGGCGCGCCTCAGCCTGTTGTCGGAGCTCCAGGTCGACACGGTGCGCGACGAGGCGGGAGGCCCCCTGACGTTCTACCGGACCAAGAAGAGCCCGGCGCTGTGGGTTCGGTTCGACACTCCGGCGCGCACCGGCGACGCCAGGTCGGTGCACGTGGCCTACCATGGCGACCTTATCGGGTACACGTCCATCGTCGAGAAGATGACGCGATGGTGGCCGGCGCGGTTCCGCCTGCAGACTTCCCCCACGCCCGATCGGTGGTTCTTCGTCAAGAGCTCCTACAACTGGTTCCCGCGCTACGGCCCGCGGCCCGCCGATGTGGATCTGACCTTCCACACCCCGCAGCGATACCATCTGGCCAGCATCGGTCGGCTGGTGGACTCGCGCACCGAGGGCGACGTCGTGACGACGCATTGGACTACCGTGCGTCCTGCCGACCAGGTCTGCTTCAGCGTGGGCGAGCTCAACGAATTCAAGATCACCGATCCCCGCATACCGCCCGTGACCGTCCATTCCAACGACGATGCGCATCGCCAGCTCGACAGGTTCTTCTTCTCGCTGCAGGACCAGCTCGGCCCCAACATCTGGATCATGAGGTTGGTTTCGCGGGGATCGCCCGAGCAAGACGTAGGTGCCGACCTGGCCAACAGCCTGGCGTTCTTTACACGCGTGTACGGCCCACCGCTGTTCGACCGCTACTACGCCGCTGAGATCCCGTTCGACTACGGCCAAGCCTTTCCTGGTCTCATCTACCTTCCGGTGTGGACGTTCCAGGCCGTCGGGGACTCGGGCTACGACGAGATCCTCCGTGCGCACGAGGTGGCACACCAATGGTGGGGGATCGGCGTGGAGCCGGCCGGATACCGGGATGCATGGCTCAGCGAAGGCTTCGCGGAGTTCTCCGGCTTGTGGTACATGCAGATGGTGCTCCAGGACAACCAGAAGTTCTTCAAGCATCTCGAGCACTGGCGCCGGGAAATCCGAGCACGACGCAACGACGCGTCGCCGATCGGCATCGGGCGGCGGGCCGAGCAGCTGAGCGACCGGGACTACACCCTCATGACCTACCACAAGGGGGCCTGGGTGCTCCAGATGCTCCGGAACCTGATGCTCGACTTCCACACCATGAAGGAGGATGCGTTCGCCGCGATGATGCAGGACTTCTACCAGAACTACCGCGGGAGGCGGGCGGGCACACGGGACTTTCAGCGCGTCGTCGAGCGGCACGTCGGCGTGCCGATGGACTGGTTTTTCGACGAATGGCTAAACGGTACCGCCATTCCGAAGTACATCCTCTCCTGGCACGCGGACACCGCCCCCGACCACGGCTATGCGTTGCGCATCCGGATCCGCCAGGAGGACGTGCCCAAGGACTTCGTCATGCCGGTACCGCTCGGCATCGAGCTCGCCGGCGGGGCACACGCCTACGTGCGAGTGAACGTTCGTGGACCGCTGACCGAGGCAACCCTGCGGTTGCCCGCGGAGCCGATGCAGCTGGAGCTCAACCCCCTGCAGTCGGTGCTCGCGGAGGTGAAGACGGAAGGCTGGGAGTGACGGGTCCGACAGGCTCGGACTCGAGGAGCAGCCCCGTGCGCAGCGCAAACCGCACCAGCTCCGGCCGGCGGGTGAGCCCGAGGCGATCCTTCAGGCGAGCGCGGTATTCGTCCACCGTTTTCGGGCTGAGCGACAGCTTCTGGCCGATTTCCTTCGAGCTGTGCCCGAGGGCGAGCAGGGCCAGGACTTCGCGCTCCCGCCGGCTCAGCCGCTCCGCCGCCGCCTTTTCGTCCTCGACCTGCCCCGTCTTGCGATAGCGCTGCAGCACGACCAGACGGGCGGCGTCCTCGTCGAGGAACAGCCGGTCGCCCGCCACGGTGCGGATCGCGCGCGCCAACTGCTCAACTGACGCGTCCTTCCGCAAGAAGCCGCTGGCACCCGCTTCAAGCGCGTCGCACAGCTGCTGCTCCTGGGGCAGCGCGGTGATCACCAGGACCTTGGTCCCCAGTCCCAGCATAGTGATGCGCCGCGTGGCGTCGATGCCGCCTTCCCCGGGCATGGCGAGATCCATCAGGACCACGTGGGGACGGGCCGACGCGGTCAGGGCGACCGCCTCGCCGCCGGTCTGGGCCTCGCCTACCACGACGAAGCCACGCTGCTTCTCCAGCAGCGCCCGGAGCCCGGCGCGCACGACGGCGTGATCGTCTGCCAGGACGATGCGAATGTCTTGCCGACCGCTGCCGCCGACGTCGAACACCAGAGCCCCTCACCTCGAGAATACAACTCCGCACTGATAGCAAGATTTACACCCCATAGGAAGGGTCGCTCTCCCCACGGCGGCGCTCCGCTGCTGTTGCGCGAACGCGACACACGTGCGCACTACGGCAGCTGCCAGATCTCGACGCGATTGCCCGGCAGTACGGGGATCAACAGGCGATTCCGCTTCGCGTCGTAGCCGATGTCGGCGGGGCCGGGGACCCCACTGATCAGCTTGACCTGCTGGCCCGTCTCGTAGCTCGACACGCTGGAATCGGCCCCGCTCGACACGAGGATCCTGCCTCCCGCGACGACGACCCCGCCGAAACCGCCCGGGCCCTTCGCGACCACGCTCGGCGCCTTGTCCCCGGGCTTCCAGGCGAGCACGTAGCGTCCCCCGAACTCGACGATGATGAAGCGCTTGCCCACCGGATCCAGGGCGATCCCGTTGGGGCGACCGAGCGTGTCGCCGCGGATGGCCTGGGTCACCGCGCGATCCGGTCCGACCCGGAACACGCGGTCCGGCCCCGGATGCAACACGTTGCCCACGTCGTCGAACCGGATGCCCGTGTCGGTGATGTACAGCGCGCCGGTCAAGCCGACGACGATGTCGTTCAAGAACACCGCCCCCAGCTTTGCCAAACTGACCGTGTCGATGAGGGCGCCCGTCTTCGCGTCGAACGCTCGTACGACGTCGATGTCGGCGACCCACAGCGTGTCGCCCTCGAGGGCCAGCCCCTTCGGGGCGTTGAGGGTGACGCCGCTGCGCCCGCCCTCGATGAACTTGAGATTCTCGACCGCCCCGTCCGGCCGGACGCGGCTGATGAAGCCGTTGTTGTCCTTCGCCGTGGGGCTGCCGTTGATGTTGGAGACGAAGTAGATGTCCTGCGTGCTGTCGTGCAGCACCGATTCGGGTGCGAGAAAGCCCTGCACCGTGGCGACCTTCGTCGCGGTCGAGGACGGGGTCGGAGCGGGAGGCGATGTCGGCGCGGAGGGCGCGGCGGCGGCTGTCGTCTCCGGACGCGCGGCGGTCGTGTCGGATGTCGCGGGCGCCTTGTCGGGGCGCACGCAGGCACCGCTCAGCCCGCCCAGCACGGCACAGAGGATCGTCCCTCTCATGAATGATCTTCCTCCTCGGCTATCGCCTTGATGTGCTGCAGCACGCGCTCGTGGATCGCCGCAACGAGACGGCCGGCTGGAAGCGTCCAATAGGTCTGCGGGAACAGGGACACCACGTATTGGGTCCGCCCTTCGAGACGGGTACGGCCGCCGGGCAGCGGTATCAGTCGAAACTCCCCGTGGGTCGCCCGGAAGTACCCGTCGAGGTGCGGCGGGTTCACTTCGCGGTACGGGCTCCACTCCCGCATGGGTGGCGGCTGC